>Ga0256845_1000010_pt1 | contig 161051 bp, 120 predicted proteins | sample RiftiametaG_FD_189101 | JGI IMG/M metagenome (GOLD analysis project Ga0256845, IMG submission 189101) | Tube worm associated microbial communities from hydrothermal vent at the East Pacific Rise, Pacific Ocean - Riftia | ecosystem: Host-associated > Annelida > Integument > Unclassified ...
TTGGCGGTCACTTGAACTTCGGGTTGGGTCTGGCCTGGTTTTGGTTGTCGGGTCATCGGTCGGGTCGTGCTCGCCCTACACTAAATTATGAGGCTGCTGCTGTCTCACTCTTGTTGGCACAGAGGGCTGATGACGGCGATGGCGTCCAGCGCATCTGCGTGATTGAGTACTGCGGCTGTGTCCCGGCCGGCTGTCGGCAGAGTTGGGATCTTCTCGCACGGTGACGAGTCCAACTCCCCGCTTGAGACCAACCAACTGAACAGGCTCGAGGCCGTGCGCATCACCGCGTTCGCAGCCCCGTTTCCCGCTGTTGGCAACCGACGCTCGAGCTTCGCCAACTCCTCGAGACTTCGATCTGCGTCCCTCGCTTCAGCGAGACCCAGGTCGGCCTTTCGGCGTCCCAGGTCGGCGACGGCACGCTGCATCCTGACCAGGTCCTTCCGAGATATTCGAGGCGTTGGGAGGTGAGAAATCCCGTAGCTCTGGTTTTCGAAATGAGCCCGCCAGTGGGACTCGTACATCCGGATGGTTTTTGGACTGAGCCTCTCTCTCTCTCGTTTGTGGAGGAGAAAAGTCTTCCACTGCTCGGTCAGCGCGACTCCCCGTCGTGCGACGAACGTCTTGGGATCGTTCCCTGCATCCAGCGAGGCTCGCCACACGCGGGCGACCTTTCGGGCCTCGGATACCCCCATCCGCACCTCGCCGATCGCGCTCGTCCGGTAGACGCCAAGCGTCGCCGAGTACTGGCGCCGAGCGAGTCGGTAGCGGAAAACCCATGTCTTCCGACCCGACCCAAGAACACGGAGTCCAAGGCCGATCTGCTGGGCATCCCAGAGGACGCCGTCAGCCTCTGCGGTCGCCGAATCCGCCAGCTTCGAGGTGATCCGAACGCCAGAACTTCGCCCCATTTCCGTGGGCATCCTGTGAGCACATAGAAGAGTCAAGCTCAGCTTTCGGACCCAGCAGGCATGCTCTCCGAGTCTGGCCAGGGCCGACGATGCCTGTTTACTAGACCGCGCTGGGGCCCAGTGAATGGGCGGCCACGGGCGATCGGCAAAAAAAGAGCCGCCAGGGGTACTGGCGGCTCGTGTGCCGGGGGGCGGACTTGAACCGCCGACCTGAGGGTTATGAATCCTCCGCTCTAACCAGCTGAGCTACCTCGGCACGAGGTTGCCCCTGCCAAACCGGGCGGGACGGCTATGTAGGCGAGTTGGGGAGCCTCGTCAAGCGCCGGGCCTGAAGCCGTACACGCCCAGGAAGCCCCCAGAGCGCCCTCAGCCGTTTGTGTCGGAATCGGCGAGGCCCGTGTTCAGGAACCTAGCCGCTCGCTCGAGGACATCCCGGCGCCACTGGAGGGTCGAGTGCACGCCACCCACAAACTCGGGTTCGAGGCCGGGCAGGAGCGCGGAGCGGGTCGCTACGACGCCGTCGTTGTCGCCTTCGATCCGGGGGTTGTAGCCGCGCTCGTCACCGGTCCCGCCGACGAGGATGAGGGTCTCACAGCTCGGGGGCGGGGGTGGCAGGTCGGCGACCCGCGGCGGCTGGAGCTCGCCCGCGGCCTGACCGTAGAGCCAGCGGAAAGGGGGGAAGTCGCGGTTTTGCTCGGCCAAGACCGCACCTTGGTTGGGCGGGGCCAACATGACCAGGCGCTGGCGGGGAGCGATCTCCAAGATTCCTGGGCGTGCGAGTAGCGCGCGGGCAACCAGTCCGCCCATGCTGTGGCTCAAAAGACCCAGGACCGGGAAGGGAGCGCCCGCGAGTCCGGCGACCCAATCTGAAACTTCGGCCTCGATTTGGAGGGCGTGGCCCTCGAGATCGTCCCGCCGCGTCGCGTATCCAAAGGCGCGTGCGCGCAACCCCGCACGCTCGAGAACGCGAGCTGTCCGGCGCATTCCCACGGACGATCGGAGCGCACCATGCAGGAGAACGACCGGGATACCCTCGGTCATGCCCTCGGCTCAGTCGCCCTTGGGAGCGGTCTTCGACGAGGGCTTGGCCGCCTTTTTTGGGGCAGTTTTGCTCGACTTTTTCGAGCCCTTCTTACCCTTGGTCTTCTTCTTGCTCTTCTTGCCGTCGTCCCAGCCCGGAGTCCAGGGCCCGCCCAGCCATTGACGGACCGCCTTGGGGTCCTGGGCGAGCTCTCGAAGGCGAGCAAAGTGAGCCACGGCCACGAGTCCCACGATCACCACAGCCGTGATCTGGCCCAGGGTGACCGGTCCGCCGATGTCGGGCGTGGAGTCGTAGCGGAAGGGATCTTCGATGAGGTACCGGACGACCCCGTAGAACGCGAACGCGAACAGAGCGACCTGGCCCGAGTACTGTCGGCGAGCGCGGACGAGGAAGCAGCCCACCACCCCCACGGCCGCACACGCGGCGGCGTAGAGCTGTGAGGGGTGGACCGGAAGGGACATGTCTGCGGGCACCCGGAGACCCGAGAGCTGGGCCCGCTGAACGGCGTGCACGGGCGAGTCGGCCGGAAATTGGACGCCGAGGAAGAAGCTCGGGTCGACGTAGTGGCCAAAGTCCGCGCCGGCCATGAAGGCTGCGCTGCGCTCGATCACGACCCCGATCAAGAACGCTGGGGCGGCTGCGTCGAGCCAGGCCCAGGGCGGCACCTTGCGGCTCTGTGCGTAGGCCGCGGCGATGATCGTGCCCGCCAAGAGCCCGCCAAAGCCCGAGAAACCGCCCGCCTGAAACTCGATCAGCTTGACGGGATCGAAGTCCCCCGACTGAAACAGCCACATGGCCCGCGCGACGAGCAAGCCGCCCGCGACTGCGACCACGTACGCGGTGCCGAGGACGTCGGCAGGGAGCTTGTCGGCTTTGGCCAGGCGCAAGCTGAGGACCCAACCGAGGATCAGCGCGACGGCCAGCAAAAGGCCGTAGGCGCGAACCGGCGAGTCGCCGATGGAGAACAAGATCGGATACATGATGGTGCGAGGGCAGGGGGCCCCATGCGAGCCGGGGGGAGCCTATCAGTCCAGCGTGGCGACACCAGCGACCCGGGTTCGACTGCACGTGCGCGAGCACCCAAGTCGACCGGGTCGATCACTTCAAGTGAAGCGAAGTCGACCAACCTTCGGTGGGTCGATCGAGGCCCCGGATTCAGGGCTGGAGACCTGCGCGGTCTCGCTGGATCGGGGGTCGCCAGCGGGCGCCGAGTCTAGTCGGCGTAGACCGCTTCTTCTTTTTCCTGGGCTTCCTTGCACTGGATGCACAGGGGCGCCTCGGGGCGGGCCTCGAGGCGTTTGATTGAGATCTGCTCTTCGCACTCCTCACATGTGCCGTAGGTCCCCTCTTCGATCTTGCGCAGGGCGACCTCGATCTTATTCACGAGGTGGCGCTCACGACCGCGAAGGCGAAACGAGAAGGCTTGCATGTACTCGCTCGAGGCCTGGTCGACCTCATCGAAGCGATCGTCGGGCGAGAGGACCATCTCGTTCGACAGGGTCTCCTGCGCCTGTTGAAACAGGCTCTTACGCTTTTCGGCGAGGAGCCGAGTGAAATTTTCAAGCTGCTTGGGGCTTAGTTCTGAGGACGTCATCCGACGAAATCGTCCTTTCGGAAGGATCCGGTGATCGGTGGGCCGGGAGATTAGCCGCTGGGTGATGCACGCGACAAGGAAAATAGTAGTGTGAAAATCGCGCCCGGGTCGAAGCGAGCGGCCCGCGCTCCCCGGGCGGAATGTCGGGTCGTGCATTCAAGTGGTTGACTGCGGACGCACGTTACCCTACCGTTTTGCAGCGATCCCCGCACGGGAGAACTCGACTACGGATGGCCAGCTCCGACAAGCGCAAGCAGAGCCTCTACTTCCCAGAAAAAATGCTTAAGGAGATTCAGCACGAGGCGACGCGACAAGATCGCTCCCTCTCCTGGATTGTCCAGAAGGCCTGGAAGCAAGCTCGCAAGGAAATCATGAAATTCCCCAGCGTCAACGATATCGAAGACGATATGGAAGACGATCACCGCGGCAAGGCCGAGTGATCTCGCGACTCCAGCCTCACCTTTGTTGATGTCCGCCGCCGAGCCGCGCCGACCGCTGGTCGAGTGTCATTGGCTCGAGCGTGACGACGGCGCGCGAATCTACGTCCGGAGTCTTCGGGCTCGAGGGGACGCCGGGATCGACGGTCGTCCCACGCTGCTCATTCTCGATGGGATCGGCTGCGCGGGCTGGGCATTTCGGCGCCTCGCCCCGCGGCTGGCTCAGCGTTACCGCGTCGTGCTCATGCACTACCGGGGGCATGGGAAGTCGCCCAACCCACCTCGGCCGTGGCAGCTGGGCATGCACACCTTGGCGGACGACGCTGCGGCAGCCTGTGACATGCTTGGTGTCGACCGGGTGGTCGCGCTCGGTTTTTCCATGGGTTTCCAGGTCGCGCTCGAGTTCTATCGGCGCCACCGGACCAAAACCGTAGGTTTGATCTCGCTCGCCGGCCCGCCGGGCCAGCCCCTGTCTTCATTTCGGAGCACGGATCTATTCGCCATGGCGTTCCCCGCCTTGGTGGCGACCACCAACATCGCCAAGCAGATGACCTCGAAGATCTGGCGCTCCGTGCTGCCCAGTCGCCGGGTCTTGGACATCGGGTTGCGCTTCGAGGTCAACCGGGACCGCATCGACAGCCGTGATTTCGAGCTCTACCTGCGCGGGATGTCGGAGATCAGTCCCGAGCTCTTCCTCGCCATGCTCGAGCAGGCCCAGCGCCACTGCGGCGACGATATCCTGCCCCAGATCCGAGTTCCCACCATGGTGGTGGCCGGTGCGCGCGACGAGTTTGTGCCCATGGATCGCCTGCGGGCCATGGCCTTCGCCATCCCAGGGGCCCGCTGGGAAGTGCTCGATCAGGCGACCCACGCTCTCCCGGCCGAGTACCCGGAGGAGCTCGAGCGGCGGTTGAGCGAGTTCCTGGCCGAGCTTTGAGATCGGGTTTGGGTTCGGCTAGAAAAATTGCACAAAATCGCCGCGCGCAGAGAGCTCCACCGCGTGGAAAGGCAGGCAGGCCTGCCCTACGCTGACGACGATGGGTGAGCCCGAACGAAGCATCGTGCCCCTGCGGGATCCTGGACAGCAGCTGGTGCCCGGTCCAGCGATGAGCCCAGGGAGCGCTCCCCCCATGTTGTCTGGATGGGGCGGACTGGCCCAGCCGGGGGTCGAGGTGTTCGGGGAGGACCTGGCCAAACTGAGCGCGGGGCGGGTGCTCTCGCGCGGCTTGGGCCGGGCCTACGGGGACTCGGCGCTGCCCCCCCCGGGCGAGCTCGAGGTCGCTACGACCACGATGGCGGATCGGATTTTGGGTTTCGATCCGGCCACGGGGATCTTGCACGCCGAGGCCGGCCTCAGCCTCCTGGCTCTCAACCGAGTGATGCTCGCCCAGGGCTGGTTTCCACCCGTGACGCCCGGGACTCAGTTCGTGACCTTGGGCGGGGCCGTAGCCTCCGACGTACACGGCAAGAACCACCATGTCGCCGGTTGCTTTGGCGAGCACGTGACCCGCCTGCGCCTGCGGGTAGCCGACGGCCGGGTGCTGTGGTGTTCGGCGTCCGAGCACGCTGAACTGTTTTTGGCGACCATCGGCGGCATGGGCTTGACCGGCCACATCTTGGAGGTCGAGTTTCGCATGCAGGCCGTGCCGAGCTCGTGGATCTGGCAGGTGGCCCACCGGATCCCCAACATCGATGAATTTATGGAGGCGCTGATCGACGCCGCACGCGACTGGCCCATGACCGTGGGGTGGATCGACTGTGTCTCCAAGGGCAAGTCACTCGGACGCGGGACCCTGTTTTGCGGGCGCTGGGCGAGCACCGCAGAGGCGCCTGGACACTTCGCCGGGCCCAAGCCGCGTATCGCCGTGCCCTTTCAACTCCCGAGCTGGACCCTCAACGGGCTCACGGTCCGGGCCTTCAACAGCGTCCTCTACTACAAACAACCCAAGCGCAGCGAGGGCCTGGCCCACTGGGAGAGCTACTTCTATCCGCTGGATCTGATCCATCACTGGAACCGGATCTATGGTCGGGCCGGGTTCACCCAATACCAGTGTGTGCTCCCGCGAGCGGCCGGCTCCGGCGCAGCCCGGCGATTCTTGGAGGTCCTCGCCCAGCAGACCGGCGGGACTTCGTTTTTGTGTGTGATGAAGGACTGCGGCGACGAGGGCAGGGGCCTGCTCTCGTTCCCGAAAGCCGGGATCTCCATCGCCCTGGATATCCCGGTTCGCAAGGACACACAGGCCCTCATCGACGCCCTCAACCGCAAGGTGCTCGATGAGGGAGGGCGGATCTACCTGACCAAAGACGCGTTCACGCGCGCCGAGGATTTTCAGGCGATGGACGGGCCCCGGATCGCGCGCTTCATGGACGTCCGGCGGCGCTGGGACCCCGATCTGCGTCTACGCAGCGCCCAGTCGGTGCGCCTCTTGGGCGACCCGACCTGACCCGGCGGCCGACCTCGGCCGAGCGAGGCCCCGGCTTGCCGACCTTTGGAGAAACGCGCTAACACGCCCCCATGCAGGTGGCTTTTTTAGGCGCGACCAAGGGCATGGGCCGATCCTTGGCGAGGTTGATGGCAGCGCGCGGGGATCAGCTGGTGCTGCTGGGCCGCACGCCCGACGAACTCCAACGCTCGGCCAAGGACCTCGAAGTACGCTCGGGATCGAGCGCCGAGATCCACACTGTGGCCTGCGATCTGAGCGACCCGGCGAGCTTCAGCCCCGCGATCGAGGCTGCCCGAGCGCAGCTCGGGAAGCTCGACTGCGTCGTCGTGACCGCGGGCATGTTCGACACCCAAGAGGTGCTGGAGGCGGACACGGATCGAGCGCTGGCGCTCTTGACCGTCAACTTCAGCAACACGGTGGCGTTTTGTGAGCACGCTCGAAAGACCCTGCTCGACGATGGAGGCGGCAAGCTGTGTGTGTTCAGTTCGGTCGCGGGGGACCGAGCGCGCAAACCCGTGGTGATCTACGGCGCGTCCAAGGCCGGGCTGTCCGCTTACCTTGAGGGTTTGGACCACAGGTTTCGAGATCAGGGCCTCGAGACGATCTGCGTCAAACCAGGGTTTGTACACACGGGCATGACCGCGAACCTGAAGCCGCCCCCCTTTGCGGGCGAGCCGGACGCGGTCGCGCGTCGGGTGCTGCGCGCGATCGACCGTGGCAAAGCGGTGGTTTACGCGCCGTGGATCTGGCGCTGGGTCATGTTGGCCATTCGGACACTGCCTCGTTTTGTGATGCGCAAGATCGGGTTTTGAGATCGGCGCGCGATCGTTGTTTGGTTGCTACGCTGGGACCGACCGTGCGACCCCTCCAACGCCAGCGATGCCGCGCCTGCGGGTCCGACCTGCTCGACCACTTGGCCACGGGCCACGAAGGCTGGGAATGTGGCCAATGTGGGCTCGGGGGCGGCCGCGACTTGGTACGTGTTCGCTGGCACCAGAGCCGCACCAGCGCGGATGAGGCTGCGCTCGAGATCGCCAGCATGTCCGAGCAAGAGCGCTGGAAGACGGCGATCAACGCCATGCGCCGCGCCCAGATGCTCCTGCTCATGCTGCGCTGGGCCCTCGACGGTCGCCGGGGTGAGGACTCGCCGCTCCTGAGCATGCGCCTGTCGGTGTTGGTGTGGAGCAGCAAGTGCATGCGTGAGGCGGCCGAGCTGGTGGGGGGCTGGCTCTACGTCTCCCCCGACGAGCGTTGGGACCTGTTCGAGTTCGAGGCCTGTCTCGACAACGACCTGCGGGTGATCACCGGAGAAGCCGCGAGTGTGTTCGCGTCCCACGCGACCTACCTCGAGGCTCTCGTCGAGCGTCACCTAGCGAGCGTACAGATGCTCGTCGAGCGCAGCGAGCACCTCGACGGCCCCCCCGTGCCCCTGCCGTCTTGAGTCGAGGGCTTGAGTCGAGGGCTCGAGTCGAGGGCGATCGGCCGGGCTCAGAGGATCACGCCGCCCTCGGTGAAGATCATCAGCGTCACCGGGCCATCATTGAGGAGGTCGACCTGCATATTCGCGGCGAAGCGCCCGGTCTGAGTGGGGACGCCACGCTCGCGCAGGACGTCGGCGACCGCCATATACAGGGGCTCGGCCCGGGCGGGGTCCTCGGCCCGGTCGAAGCTCGGCCTGCGCCCCTTGCGGACGTTGCCAGCGAGGGTGAACTGGCTGACCACGAGGACGCTGCCACCGACCTCGCTGACGTTGAGGTCCATGGGCTTGCGACCCGGAAATATGCGCAGTCCGGCGATCTTGCGTGCCGTCATGTGGGCGTCGGCGAGGCAATCACCTCGCTCCACACCTACCAGCGCCAGAATACCGCGATCGATCTTGGCGACGACCTCGTCTTCGACCCGGACCTCGGCCCGACGGACCCGCTGCAGCACGGTCTTCATGGCCCCGAAGCATAGCGCTTTTGGGTCGACATCTACTTGCATGCGGGGCCGCCGCTTGCGTACCGTGACAACGTGGGCGAGCAAGATGTCACCGGAGGCAAGGATGACGCGGAGCTCAGGGCGTTCATGCGGGCGATCCTCGCGGATGTGCACGCGCTCGAGCACATCATCGACAACGGCATGGTCGAGCGGGGGGTCCGACGCATCGGCGCCGAGCAGGAGATGTTCCTGGTCGACGAGACGCTCTCGGCGGCACCTTTGGCGACCCAGGTGCTCGAGACCGCAAACGATCCGCGGCTGACGACCGAGCTCGCCCAGTTCAATCTCGAGGCCAATCTTTCGCCCCAGGACTTCAACGGGGACTGTCTGCACAAGCTCGAGGCTGAGCTCACGGAGGTCCTCGAGGTCGCGCGCCGGGCTGCGGCCGAACACGACGCCCGGATTGTGCTCGCGGGTATCTTGCCGACGCTGCGCAAGCCCGATCTCTCCCTCTCCAACATGACGCCTTTCCCCCGCTACTTCGCCCTCAACAAGGCGATGCATCGGATGCGCGGCGGGCAGGACTTCCAGGTCCTCATCAAGGGCAAAGACGAGCTCGAGATGAGCCACGACAACGTCATGTTCGAGGCCGCGAACACGAGCTTCCAGATCCACTTTCAAGTCAGCGCCGAAGAATTCGCCAAGCTCTACAATGTCGCCCAGGTGGTCACCGCGCCGGTCCTGGCCTGTTCGGTCAACTCCCCGGTGCTCATGGGTAAGCGGCTGTGGAACGAGACCCGGGTCGCCCTCTTTCATCACTCTGTGGACACGCGCAACGAGGCCCACAAGGCCCGGAGCGCCCGGCCGCGCGTGGGCTTCGGCGATCGCTGGGTCGACGACTCGGTGCTCGAGATCTTCCGAGAGGACATCGCCCGATTCAGGGTCGTCCTGTCTTCCGCGCTCGATGAGGATCCGATGGAGGCCCTGCGCCAGGGCCGGGTGCCCGAGCTCAAGGCGCTGCGCCTGCACAACGGCACGGTCTACCGCTGGAACCGGCCCTGCTACGGGGTGGTCGACAACATCCCGCACCTTCGAATCGAGAACCGGGCTCTGCCTGCCGGCCCGACCGTGATCGATGAGGTCGGGAGCGCGGCGTTTTATTTTGGGCTGATGGCGGGGCTCTCCGACCTGGCCCCGGACGTCCGCAAAGTCATGGAGTTCGAGGAGGCTCGGCACAACTTCTTCTCCTCAGCGCGCTACGGCCTCGACGCGCGCCTGAACTGGATCGATGGCCGGGTCTACGATGCCTCGGACCTGGTGCTGAGCGAGCTCATCCCGCTCGCCCGGGCCGGCCTCGAACAGTCTGGAATCCGCCGCGAGGACATCGACCGCTACATCGGCGTGGTCGAAGAGCGGGTGAGCCGCAAGGTGACCGGAGCCCAGTGGGCCATCACCTCGCTCGCGGCCATGCCCCAAGACGGCCCGCGAGACGCGCGATCTCGGGCCCTGGTCGCAGCCATGCTCGAGCACCAGCGCGCGGGTGATCCCGTGCACACTTGGCCAGCCGCGGCGTTCTCCAAGGTCAGCGATGTCCGCGAGAACTACCTCCGAGTCGGCCAGTTCATGACCACCGACGTGCCTACGGTCCACCCCGAGGACCTCGTCGATCTCGCGGCGAGCCTCATGGATTGGGAGCGCATTCGCCACGTCCCGGTCGAGGACGAGGGCAAGCTGGTCGGCTTGATCTCCCACCGGGCCGTGTTACGTCTGGTCGCCCGTGGACACCTCGACCGCGCCTCGTCGGAGAAGGTGGCCGTCCGCGAAATCATGCGTCCAGACCCGATCACGATCGCGCCCGAGACCACGACTCTCGAGGTCCTGCAGATCATGCGCGACCACAACATCGGTGCGCTGCCGGTGGTCGACGGTGACAGGCTCGTCGGCATCGTCTCCGAGCGCGACCTGATCGCTGTGTCCAGTAAGTTGCTCGAGAACTACCTGCGAGGGGAGTGAGTGCGAGACTCGCGTGGGCCAGACAGCGTGGGCTCGGTCCGGATCCCTCGTTGGCTGGGATCGCTGGAGGGTGAGAACCCTGGGCCGACCATGGTCGTGGTCGGGGGCATCCACGGCAACGAGCCCGCCGGTGTCCATGCGGTCCGACGTGTGCTCGCCGAGATCGAGGCCCGAAAAATCCCGCTGAGCGGGCGCTTGATTGGCCTCGGTGGCAATCTGGGCGCACTCGCTGCCGAGGTCCGGTTTCACGACCGGGACTTGAACCGACAGTGGTTTCCAGACCACCTCGAGGCCCTGCGGGTTCGAGATCCGGCCCTCGACACACCTGAAGACAAGGAGCAGCGCGAGCTCCTGCTGGTCTTCGAACAACTGGACGAGGCCTACGACCACCCGCTCGTGATCATGGATCTACACAGCTTCTCGGCCGAGGGGCCCCCGTTTTCGGTGGTCGCCGACACGCTGCGCAACCGGCCGATCGCCTACTCGCTCCGAGTGCCGATCATCTTCGGGCTCGAGGAGGCGGTCGAAGGCACGCTCCTGGGTTATCTGGCGGACCTCGGACACATCGCCGTGGCCTTCGAGGCGGGCCAACACGACGACCCACGCACGGTCGAGAACCACACTGCGGCAGTGTGGATCGCCCTGGTTTCGGCCGGGCTCGTCGAGCGAAGCGACCTGCCGGGACTCGCCGAACACGAGGCCCGCCTCGAGGAGGCCGGAGAGGGGCTCCCCCGAGCAGTCGAGATCGTCTATCGCCACGCGATCGTCCCGACCGACGAGTTCAGCATGGACCCGGGTTTTCACAACTTCCAACCTGTGCGCCGTAGCCAGCGCCTGGCGACAGACGCCGGTGGCGAGGTCACGGCTCCCTACACAGCGCGCATGCTCATGCCTCTGTACCAAGGGCAGGGCGAGGACGGCTTCTTCCTGATCCGAGATCTGGGCAACGCCCAGCTCCAGCTGTCCGCCGCCCTGCGTAAGTTCAAGATCGACGATCTCTTGCCCTACCTGCCCGGCGTGGATGTGGACGATCAGGGGGTGCACGTCCGGGGCCTTGCGGCTCACCCGGCGGTCGAGGGGGTGCTGAGGCTGTTCGGCTACCGGCGTCCGGTGGCGTTGAGCGAGGGCGAGGGCGGCCTGAGCCTGGCGCGGCGTCGCCAAGACGAGAGCCGCCGTCGAGGGCGGGGGGCGCCGCGCTCGGTCGAGCCTGCCGAGCGCGATTGATCTCGGATGGCGACCCACAGGCGGGCCAGCTCTAGGGCCCAAGCGGGCCACGGGCCGCCCAGGGGTACCTGATCCAGACAATAAAAAAAGCGGCCCAGTAGGGCCGCTTCCCGTCGTTGTCGGGGCGAAAGGATTCGAACCTTCGACCCCTTGACCCCCAGTCAAGTGCGCTACCAGGCTGCGCTACGCCCCGACGGGACAGGCGAAATAGCAGCTCCCTCGCGCGGGGGCAAGCCCAACTCGAGAGTTTTTGTGGGCCGGCTCCGACGACCTTGGTCAGCGCGTATAACTCGACCCGTGAGTCGACCGCTGATTCTGGTCTCCAACGATGACGGGGTTCGCGCGCCAGGGCTCCGCACCTTGGCGACGCTGGCCGCCGAGTTCGGGGATGTGACCGTCTGCGCACCCGTGGAGGAACGCAGCGGGTTCAGCCACGCAATCACCCTCCACCAGTCCCTGCGCAGCTCTCCCGCGCCCGAGTTCGGCCCGAGGTGGTTTGCGGTCTCCGGGACCCCCGTGGACTGCGTGTACATGGGCGCCCTGCACCTGTGTGAGCGCCGCCCGGACCTCGTGCTCGCCGGTATCAACCCTGGCTACAACTTGGGTGCCGACGTGTTCTACTCGGGCACCGTCGGAGCGGCGCGAGAGGGCCTGCTGCGGGGAGCGACCGCGCTGGCTGTGTCGATCGCCCGCGAGGCCGAGCCCGAGGTCGCGCTGCCCTTCATTCGCAGGCTGATCCCCATGTTGCTCGAGCGCGCGAAGATCGGCGAGCGCCACCTCCTCAACCTGAACGTCCCGGCGACGGGGCCGGGCGGGCAGGGGCTGCCCCAGACCATGAAGGTCACTCGCCTGGGGCAGCGGCGCTACGAGGACCAGGTCGACGTTCGCCGAGACCTCATGGGTCGAGACTATTTTTGGATCGGCGGGCCGCCCATGCCCATCGACCACGACGACGGCGAAGACACGGGGGCGGTCGGGCAGGGCTTCGCGGCCCTCACCCCCCTCGAGATCGACATCACCGCGCCCGACATCGACGAGTGGGCCCAACGCCTCGACAGCGACCAGTCATGACCCAAAACTCCGACTCCGCCCGTGCCCTGCTCCGTGACAAGGTCCGCAGCATCCCCGACTTCCCGAGCCCGGGTATCTTGTTTCGGGACATCACGCCCATCCTCGCCGACGCACAGGCCTTCGCAGCAGCCGTCGATCTGCACGAGGCCGAGGTCCGCGATCTGGCCGGCAAGATCGATGTGATCGTCGGTATGGAGTCGCGCGGGTTCCTGTTCGGCCCAATCTTGGCCAACCGAATGGGGGTCGCATTTGCGCCCGCCCGCAAGCCTGGGAAGCTCCCAGCTCCGACCCGTGAGGCCAGCTACGCCCTCGAGTACGGCACAAACACGCTCCAGATCCACGTCGACGCCTTCGCGCCCGGGGCCCGGGTTTTGGTGGTCGACGACCTCCTGGCGACCGGGGGCACAGCGGCCGCGACCGGGGAGATCATCGAGGGCCTCGGTGGCGAGATCGTCGCGTACCTGTTCTTGATCGAACTCGAGGCTCTCGGCGGACGGGCGCGGCTGGGTACGACGAGGATCGAGGCGCTGCTGCGCTACTGAATCCGCGCTCGCGTGTTCACAGCGCTTTGATCCGAGCCCAGAGCACATCCGCTTCGAAGAACTCGAGCTCGGCCTGGCCCTCGAGGACATGGATCTGGTCGACGATCCAGCGGTTGATGGGGCAGGGGACACCCACACGATCTGCGAGCGCGACGAGCTCTCCGTTGAGCGCATCGATCTCGGTGAGCTTGCCGCGTTCGAGGTCTTGGAGCGTGCTCGAGCGCGCCCTCGGGTCGACCGTGATCATGGATTTGGCGACCCGCAGGACGATGGCGTCCGGCAGGGGCAGCAGGCCGGCGATCATGCGCGGCGGGAGCTTGCCGACCCGAGCCGGGCGCTCGCCGGCGGCCGCGTAGATCCTCAGGGCCTCACGCATGGATGCCGCGAAACAGCGACGCAGCGGGCGCGAGCGCAGCGAATCGGCGATCGAGACCCCCGCCAAGGAACAGATCGCATTGTTGAGGTTGAGCAGGAGCTTGCCCGTGGCCACGCCGCGCATGTCGGTGTGAAGCTCGAACTCGATCTGGGCGCGCACACACAGGTCCTCGAGCCGGGCCAGCGGGGCCGCGTGTGCACGGCTGGCCTCGACCATGATCGGCCCGGTGGTGGCCTGCCGGTAGACGGCCCGGCCCTCCTCGTCGACGCGGTTGACGTTGAAGCTGACCATCCCCGCCAGAACCTCGAGCCCCGCCGCGCGCAGGAGTCCGGGGTTGCGCAGACCGTTCTGAAGCGAGATCACGGGCGCGCCCGTGCCCGCCGTCATCTCGTGCAAGGCCGGAATGACGGCCTGCGTGTCCCCCGACTTCACACACAGCAAGATCAGCTCCGAATCGGTCAGCACACTCGGCTCGGTGCCGATCCTGATCTCGGCGGGCGCGGGCACGGGCGGGCCGCCACCGCGGGCATCGAGGGAGGCGGTGTGCAGGCTCCCCGAGGCGTGGAGATCGACGAGGGCCTGGCGACCCAGGAGGGTCACCTGGGCGCCGGCCCCCGCGAGCCGGAGGCCCACGTGAACTCCGATCGCACCCGCGCCGAACACACCTACACGCAGGCCAGCTTTCCCCTCGACCACACTCACAGCTTGGCCCCGGAAGCTGAAGCTGAAGCCAAGGTGACGCGGCGGGCATCCAGGGCGTCCAGGGCCCAGTCGTCCTGGGCATGCGCGGCGATCAGGATCGCCGCGCCCGCGGCCTGACGAGCCCGAAGCCAGGCCATCAGCCGCTCTCGGCCCCCCGCGTCGACCCCTGCGAAGGGCTCGTCGAGGACCAGCAGGGCACCCTGACCCGGGACCAAGCAGGCGAGGGCCAGACGTCGGCGCATCCCGACGCTGTAGGTCGTGGCGAGCAGTTCGAGGGCCGGGCCGAGATCGGCGAGCGCCTCGGCTCGAGCGAGCGCCCCCGGCTCGTCGAAGACCTCGGCATGAAACTGCAGGAGCTCCCGGCCCGTGATCCCGGCGGGGACATCGACCTCCTGGGGCAGGTAGCGCAGGGCCGCGCGAGCCTCGATCGGGGCATCCCTGAGGCTGTGGCCGGCGATCGTGACCGCGCCCGTGTCGGGGATGACCGTGCCGCAGACACAGCCGATCAGGGTCGACTTTCCCGCGCCGTTGGGCCCGAGGAGCGCGACGGTCTCACCGGGGTCGAGCGCGAGGTCGACATCGACGAGCACGCGGTTGTCGGCGTAGCGTTTGCTGAGCCCGGAGACCAAGAGCGGACGGGGAGAGGCGCTCACCCGCGCAGCCTGGGACGGAGGGTACAGGCCTGTCAACGGCTCGAGCGATCCTGGGTGTCGCTCGCCCGTGCTCGGACAGCAGCGCTGTCTGTTTACGAGACGAGAAAACCTCCGGCCCACGGGATCCACGAGGGACTTTGTGTCACCCGCGGGTCGGAGATGCGACTTCGGAGCGTAGCTTCAATGCGCTCCGCCCATACAGACCCGGGCCTCGGCGTGCGGGTTTCTCCTGGGTACAGGTTAATTTTGGGGCGCATTGCGCAGCCCGTAGACCACGACACAACCCCAACCGACGATCAGCGCGAGACCCCCCAGCGGCGTCACAGCGCCGAGGATCCGGGGCCCACCCAGAGCCATGGCGTAGAGGGTGCCCGAGAACAGCGCCACGCCGGTCACAAACCCGACCGCGGCCCCACGCCGAGCGGCGGTCCAAGGCCCCCCGCCCCAGGCGACGATCAACAGCGCGAGCGCATGGGTGAGCTGATAGCGGGCCGCGGTCTGCCACCACGCGAGCTGTTCAGCGTCGACCCGATCCCGGAGTCCGTGGGCGCCAAAGGCCCCACAGGCGACCGCGAGGAGCCCGAGGATCCCCGCGCCGACCATCACGCTGCGCGCGTTAATCCGGTGGGCAGGAGGGAGATCGGGTGCATCCTCTGTGGTCGTCACGACGGTCCTGGTGTGGCCCCCGCCGGCTTCGACTCTGCAAGCAGCGCTTGGTCGAGCCAGCCTCGGAGGTCGGTGATGGTGCCGCTGTCGAGCTCGACTTGATAGGGCACGTCGTCGCTGAAGCTGCGGGTCGCAATTTCGTCGAGCCACGGGTCCAAGCTGACGAGGTCGTAGCCGATCCAGTCCCACTTGGTGCTCAGCATCGCAGCGAACTCCTGGGCGGTGTAGCGGGTCCCCTCGGCCTCGGGCTCGTCTTCGGCCGGCGGGGAGATGAAGCGCAGGCCGCTGTGGCGAATGACCTCGAGCGCCCGCTCGATCTCGGGGTCCACGGGCGGGCGCTCAGGGAGCGGTGGCAGCGGTTCCTGGTCGGCCTGGTCGTCAGGCTGGTCGGCCTGGTCGTCAGGCTCAGGCCGATCGGCCTGAGCCTGCGCAGGCGCGGCCGCGACAGGTGCACGGCCGTCCTCGCTGTGTCCGATACGTGGCTCGAGCCGGGTCCCGTCGTCACGGCCGCGGGACCCACAGCCGAAGCTGAACGAGGCGAGGGCCACAGTCAGGACCACCGTCGTCGGGCGCGGGCCGGTCGACGGCGAAAACCAGGGCCTCATCGAGGTCAGCCTACCTGATCAAATTCAGCCTGGAGCGCCAAACCCCGGTGTGGCCGGCGGTTCGAGGTGCGGCGCGCCCTGTCCCTGGTCGGGCGCAGGGGTCTCGGGGTCTTCCACAGCGACCACTCCCCCGGGCACAAACGTGGGGTCGTAGCTGTCGATTCGCGGGCCGTCGAGGGCCGCCGCGGCCTCTCGCCGAGCCTGGGCCGCCTCGGTGCGGGCCTTCTCGGCGTTCCGGTCCGGAGGGCCGATCGGTCGGTCCTGGGTAAAGGCGTCGCGCCGGCTCGAGTCCCGAACATGGACGACGACCGAGCGCCGGAGGTCGCTGGGGAGGTAGCCGGTCCAGCCGGTGGGCAAGGTCGGTCCGGTCCACTCGAACACCCAGCGGGCATCCTGGGGCGCCAAGTTGACGCAGCCGTGGCTCTTGGCGTTTCCAAACCGGTCGTGCCAGTAGGCGCCATGGAGCGCGTTGTGACCCTGAAAGAGCAGGACCCAGGGCACACCCTGGACCATGTAGGGCTTGTTCTCGTAGGCCTGGTTGGCCATGGTCATGGACGCGACCTTGGCCCAGATCGGGTAGTCGCCGCGCGGCGTGGGCATGCTCTTGCCCGAAGAGATCGCGGTCGCGAACACGGCCCGCCCGCCTCGGTAGGCGACCAGGACTTGCTCGCCGAGATCCACATCGATCCATTGGTCGTTGCCCACGTGGGTGCCGCGCCATTCCTCGAGCACACCCCGAGGCGACTCGGCCGCGAGGTGGACCTCGTTGAGTTCCGCACCGTCGATCCATAGGCCTTCGCCCACGCGCCAGTACACCCGCCCCGCTCCGCTCCCGCCGAGCTCTCGGCGCTCGAGCAGGGGGACCCGGGTTCGCAGGTCGAGCTTGATGCGCTTTTCACCCTCGGCCCCGGGCGCGGATCGGGCCCAGGTGCCCTTGGTGCCCTTGGTCCAGGCGAAGCTCGGACCGGCGAAGCTACCGGTGAGCTCGACCCCGGTCCACGCGCTGCCCTGACCGCCGTAGCGGATCCCGGTCTTGGGGACGAGCGCGCCCTCGGGTGTTTGGATCCACTCGTAGCTGTCGTACTCGAGGCTGCGCGAGACCACCAAGCTCATGCCCTTGGTCAGCGGCCGGCTCGGGATCCCCGCGTCGATGTCCGCGTAGCTGTTGTACATGGGGACACCGTCGGACCGGACGTAGGCGTAGGTGTGAGGGAGGCGGCGGCCGCTCTTGAGGGGCAGGGCCGCGCCTGGCTCTGGAGCCAGGGAGCTGGGCTCGACGTGCTTCGAGCAGACGAAACCGAAGGGGAGGACGGCGTACCAGGGCTCGCCGTGGCAGCCGCTCTTGTCCCGGCTCTGGACCACGCCCCGGACGACCAGACGGGTCCCGTCGGCGATGGTCGCGGTGCGCCGGTGGGGCGTCCAGGGTCGGCCCCTGATCACGGTCTCGGGCCAGACGGCCTCGACATAGGCGACCTCGGAGTCCTCGATTGTGACCTCGTCCGGCGTCGGGCCAGGCTCGATACCGGTCAGAGCTTGCAGGGTTTGCGCGAGCAACAAGGCGGTGATGGTCATGGCGGGGTGGGGGGCCGGCGGGGTGCAGCGTGGGGGCGGCTCACGCTATCATCGCGGCACGTCCGCGGAAAAACATACGCCTGAACGCGGCCCTTCATTCCGGCGCTCCGCGGTCCCGGTTGGCCGGCGCTCCGCGGTCCCGGTTGGCCGGCGCTCCGCGGTCTCGGCTGGCCGGCGTTTCGCGCTCCTCGCTGGCCTGGTCGTGGTGCTCGCGCTGGTGTGCACACCGTGGACTCAGATCCCCGGCGACAACGCGGATGGGGCGGGCATGGTCGCCCACCTGCACGCATTTTTGGGGGCCGGCGACCTGCTCTACGACGACGAGTACGCGGCGCTGCACATGTCGCCCCTATTCGCGTTCGTGACCGAGGAGGGGCTGGTCTCGAACCACTGGCCATTTGGCGCAACCTTGCTCCAGGCTCCCGGGTGGTTGCTCGGGCGGCTGGGGGCCCGTCTGTCGGCAGACCTCGTGTCTGCCCGAGCGGTGACCTGGGTGCTGCCGGTCCTGGGTCTGCGGACTTGGGCCTGCCTCGCGGGCCTGTGGCTCCTGGGACGGGTGTACCTGTGGCTGCGGGGGCGGGGAGTCGGGCGCGGGCCGGCGATCCTCGGCTGCGCTGCGTTGGGTCTGGGGACGCCCCTGCTGTACTACGCGACCGAGGCGCCTACGCGCCCCCACCTGTGGGGAGCGATCGTCGTCGCCGAGCTGGTCATGCGCTGGCTCGACGCGATGGAGGCCGAGACCGACTCCGCGGGCGAGGCGGGCGAGTGGGCCAGCCTGATCGACGCTGTCGTGCTGGCGTCGCTCGCAGGGTTGGCGACCGCCATACGACCTCAGCTGGCGCCCCTGTGCGCCTTGGTCGCAGCCGAGCGCCTGGGCGCCACCCGCGGCAAGCCGTGGACGCAGCGCCTGAAGCTGCTGGCGATCCACGGGGGGATGACGGCGGTGATCTGGAGCTTGTGGCCGGCCCTGATCGTCCGCTCGCAGCTGTGGATGTACGGCGACATCGGAGCCTCGGTGAGCGGCGCTGGGGTCGACACTCACCTGCGCGCATTTTTGCTGTCGACCCACCACGGCGCCCTGATCTGGTGCCCCGTGTTGGTCGTGGGTGTGCTCGGGCTCGCCGTGGGCCTGGCCCAGCGCGAGCGTGGCGCAGGCTTGCTGCTCGCGCTCTTGGCCCTACAGATCTGGCTCGACGCCGGAACCCGAGAGATCGAGCCGTTCAGCGTGCTCGGCACCCGGACCTGGACTGGAGGCACGGCCTTCGGTCCACGCAAGTTGCTCGACGCGGCGCCCCTGATGTTGCCGGGGATCGTATGGCTGACACGTTGGCTGGACGGGCTCGACCCGGGCGAGGCCCAGCGCTGGCGACGGCGCCTGGGGGCGGCCACGATCCTCGCCATCGTGCCCACCGTGCTGCTCTCGATCGCCGCTTGGCTCGAGCCCAGGGTGACCTCGGAGATCCTCGATGGGGAGCGACTGACGATCGCCATGAGCCTGCCCTTCGACCCGGCGAACTGGTCCCACGCGCTCGCCACTCGGGCGTTGCCGCTGCGGGTCAGCGCGACGATGGCCGTCTGCGTGGGCCTGCCCCTGGCGGTCGTCGTCGTCGCGGGCCTGGCCGCGCAGCAGGGGCGCGACTGTCGAGAACTCGGTGGCGAACCCGATCCCTCCCCGAGTGCTCCCGAGCGTCGAGGGGGCCTCGCGCTCGCCCTGGTCGCTGTGCTCGCCAGCGTGTCTGCGCACGGGGTCCTGTCGCGGCTTCAACACCGGAGCGAGCTGCTCTTGAAAGCACAGCCTCAGCGCATGCCGACGGCGCGCGCGAGCATGAACCCGTGGCACGAGGCGACGGTCCAGGCGATCCCCGGTCACCACGCGCTGCTGCGGGCCAGGCTCGGCGCCGATGCTGTCGACTGACAGCCGGTGGTGGAGTTGGATTTTGACTCGAGCCCCGACCCGTCTAAGCTGCAAGTCGGCCCTTCGCGGGGCCGATCGATGCGCACCTCCAGCTGACGACGACCGTTCTACGACGCCTGGCGCCAATCCACCGATGTGTGGTTCGGCACCTGCGTCGACCTTGGTTCGACCTCCAGCTGAAGGCTTCCCCAGTGCCCCGAATTCTCCTCGAGGGTGTCGTGTTCGAACACGACACTGTTCGCGTGTTTCCCAACCCCCTCACCCTCGATCTCGGTCCTGGCTGGACTGGCGTGGTCGGCCCCAACGGAGCCGGGAAGAGCACGCTCCTGGGCCTGCTCGATGGGTCGCTCACCCCCGACGCAGGCCGCGTCCGGGTCGAAGCTCGGGGGGCGTCCGTGTGCCGAGTCGGGCAGACCACGGACTGGTCCGACCGCTCGGCCGAGGCTCTCGTCGCGCTCAGCCAAAACTGGTCTCGGCGGGCTTGTCGGATCGTCGACACGCTTGCCCTCGACACCTCACTGCGTGGGTCTGTGGATGACCTGGAGCGGCGTTGGCCATCCCTGTCCCCGGGCGAGCGCCAGCGCTGGCAGCTCGCCGCGGCCATGGCCATGGGTCCGACGATCTTGCTCTGCGACGAGCCCACCAACCACCTCGACCACGAGGCTCGGACCCACCTGCTCGCGGCCCTGCGCAGCTTCGACGGACTCGGTGTGCTGGTCAGCCACGACCGTGGCTTGCTCGAGGGGGTCTGTACACGGACATTGTTCATCGACCCCGGCGGGCAGGTCGATCTGCGGGACGGCGCCTACGACTCGGCGTCGGCCGCTCGGGAGCGAGATCAGGCCCACCTTCGAGATCAGGCCTGCGCGGCGAGGGCCGAGGCCGAGCGCCTGCGCCGACGAGTCATCGTCGCGCGAGAGCGCCAGCTGTCGACCCAGCGCTCTCGCTCACTCGGGTCTCGCAAGCGCACCCACAAAGACCACGACGCCAGCTCCTCGGCTCGGAAGGCCCGCAGCGCCCAGGCGGCAGCCAGCGCCGACGCGAGCCTGCGCCGCAGCCTCTCGGCCCACCAGCGCAGCCAGGCCGTCGCCGCGACCTTCGAGATTCGAGATCGGCTCGGTGGGGCCCTGTCCGTAGACTGGGATTCGCCCCGAAAGCGCCGTCTGTTCAGTCTGACACCAGAGGATTTTACGCGTCTCGCCCCGGGCCCGTGGGCGCAGCTCCCGGGTGGAGAGAGCGCGCTGAGGATCGAGCGTGACACACACATCGAGCTCGCTGGCCGAAACGGCACGGGGAAGACGACCCTCCTCCGCATGTTGCGACAGCGCGCGCTGGAGGCCGGCCTGCCTCCGGAACGGATCTTGTTTGTGCCCCAGGATCTCGACCGGGACGCCCGGCTCGAGACTCTCGAGCAGCTGCGCAGCCGCCCCGCGGAGGTCCGGGCCCGGGTGCTCCAGATCGTCGCGCGGGCAGGGGTCGATCCCAGTCGTCTGCTCGCCAGCGCCGCGCCCTCTCCGGGCGAGGCTCGAAAGCTGGCCCTCGCCTTGGGCCTGGCTCGCCGAGCGTGGCTGTTGTTGCTCGACGAGCCTACCAACCACCTCGACCTCCCGTCGCTGCGGGCGATCGAAGACATGCTCTGCGCCTACCCTGGGGCGCTGGTGCTCGTCTCCCACGACCGCGCGCTGAGTCGAGCCTGCACCCGCGAGCGCTGGGTCTTGGGTGGAGCTGGGTGAGCGCAGGAGATGGGGGAGTGCAGGAGGGCAGGAGGGCAGCCCCTCGGCTCGCTCAGTCGGTCGGGCGTGCGGGAACCACAGGCAGGCGCGGTCGCTCGGCCGCCAGCCCTGTGCGCCGCGCGATCAGCCATTCGTTCCCGTAGCGAGGCTCGCGATCGATGGGCGGGAGCTTCTCGAGCGCCCTGACCCAGTCTCGGTAGCTCGCCCCGGCGTGCACGGCCTCGATCGCGGCGTGCCCGACCTCCGGGCCACGCTGGGCGAGCTCATACTCGATCGCCGCCCACTTCGGCGGCTGGGGTCGAATCTCGATCTTGCCCTTGAGTCCCCGGCGGATGCGATCGAGGCGGGCAGTGGCCGGTTTCACACCCATGAACGGCGTCCGATCGAGGGGCGTATTGCGCTTGGCCACGAAGGTGCTGAAGGTCAGGGTCAAGCGCACGATCTTACCCAGCTCGAGGGCGAAACGGATCAGCTCGTCGGCGTCCTCGTCCGTCTCCCCCGGCGCGCCCATCATCTCGTAGACCTTCATGCGGTGGAACTTCTCGGCGGCGATGAGCTGCGCCGCACGCAGGAGGTCCTGCTCCGTGACCTTGCGGTCTAGGGCCAGGCGCATGCGCTCGCTGATCCCGTCGGAGGCCACGGTGATGGTCCGGTAGCCACCCGCCGCCAGGTTCTTGAGCAGGCCAGGCGTCAGTCGATCGGCGCGCAGACTCGACACACCCACACCCTTGCCCCGCTCCACGATCCGGGCCACGAGCGACTCGAGCTGAGGATGGTCGGTGACTGCGGCGCCGACCAGCCCGACCTTTTTGGCGTGTTCGGGGACCAGGCCGAGGGGGAGCTCGATGTTGAGCAGGCGCATCCCTCCGGTGGTGCCCCCGCGCATCACACAAAAAGTGCAGCGTCGCGAGCAGCCTCGCTCCGGCTCGATCAAGAACATGTTGCTGAGCTCGGTGTCCGGGCTGACGATCGCCGAGCGGGCGGGCAGCATGGCCTGCGGTCCCTTCGCCATGTCGGGCAGGGCTTCGAAGTGGCCGGGCTCGACCTCGCCCCGGATCGTGTGGGGCAGGGACTGGGCGACCACGTCGATGGCCCGGCGGCGTCCAGGGGTGTCGAGGATCGTCGCCACCGCCTCGGGCAACAGGCCCTCGGCCTCGCCGGCGATCAGCAGATCGACAAAGGGGAGGATTACGCTGGGGTTGCTGTTGGTGAGCGGCCCTCCGCCGATGATGATCGGATCCCGGGGACCCCGGTCGGCGGCGAGCAGGGGGATGCCGGAGCCCTCGAGCAGGCGGATCAGACCGCTGACCTCGAGCTCGTAGGCCACCGAGATCCCGATGATCGGGTAGTTGGAGATCGGGCGCTCGGCCTCGTAGCTCAAGATTGGACGCCGTGGCTGGGGCCAGCTCAAGGCCATGCGCTCCCAGGCGTCCGGCAAAAATGCGCGGTGGCAGCCGGGGCCGTCCTCGTTGAGGATCCGGTACAGGGTCTGAAAGCCCAGGCTCGACATGCCCACGTGGTAGGGGCTCGGATAGGCGAGCAATATCGGGGCAGGGCGGTCCAAGCCCAACGTGCCGATCTCGCGCCCTCGTCGGCGCCGGATCAGCTCGCGCTCGGAGTCTCGGCTCGCTCGGGACCTGGCCATCAGTTCTCCAACTTCAAAGCGGGGACAGGCGGACTGGGAGAACGTGAGAGCCGCGGCGCCCAATGGACGTCGCGGCTCACCACACAGACCCGGTCGGCCTAGAAGCGGAGCTCCACCATCGCTCCGCCACCGCCGCCGGGGAGCATCAGGGGACCGAGGCCGCTGACCTCGATGGCAGGCTTGCCCTCGGCATCCGGGTTCGTCTCTCCGCCGCCGTTCTTTTTCTTGTTGACCATGTGGATCGCCAACATGGCCACGCCAGCCGCGAGCGCGGCTCCACCGATGCCCAGGCCCACGTAGCCCAAAATATTGCCGGTCCGAAGCTTCTGCTCGAGCTCGAAGGGGCACTGGTCGGCGGCGACGTTGCGGCAGGCGTAGTCGCCGGTCGGGAAGCCGGTCTGGGTGAGGTTGGTCGACAGGTCGGTCAGGCTGTTCGACGCCCCGTTGGCGACCCCCAGACCGATGATGCCGATACCGACACCAACGACGCCGACCGCCGTCAGAGTCGCGCCACCAATGAGCAATCCGCGCTTCTCGTCCTTTTTTGCCTTGCGGGCGGCCGCGGCGTCGTGTTGACGCTCCGACTTGGTGCTCGCACCGAGCGGATCTTCGTCGTCTGTCGGGTTGGCGTTGTCGGTCGTCGTACCGCTGGTGCCGCCTGTTTCTGTGGGCTCTTGCGTCGCACAGCCCGAGACCGAGACCTCACCCAAGATCTGCTTGGCCTCCGCGATCTTGTCGCCGTGTTTCTCCGGGTCGCCGTACTTCAAGAAGTGCTTGAGGTAGCTGTTGGCTTTGTCGCAGTCCCCAGCGTTGAAGGCCGCGACGCCGACCTTGTGGGCGAAACCGTGTTTGCCCGGGACGAGGTAGTAGGCTTCTTCGTAGAGGGGCACAGCCTCCTCCCAACGGCCCTCGGCCGCGAGACCCTCGGCCGCGACGTACTGCTGCTTTGCGCGCTCGAGTTTTTCCTCTTCGCTGAGGTCGGCCGAATCTGGAGTTGGGGCGACGGGCGCGGCCTCGGCTGGTGCGGTCGGCGTAGGGGGAGCAGCGAAGGCGACGCCTGGAACGCTCAGGGTCAACGCAAGGGCAATGGGTACTCGAATACGGCGCATAGTCTCTAAAACCTGGCTTGGTCGAAGGCTGGACTAGAGGTCCTCGAAGTCGTCGGCGCCCGGCTTCTTCTTGGCCGTGGTCTTTTTCTTCTTTTTCTTCTTCTTTTTCTTTTTGGTCGTGGCCGGCGCGGGATCGCCCGCTCCGGGGTCGACGGCCGCGTTCGGGTCGACCGGCGCGTTCGGGTCGACCGGTGCATTCGGATCGACGGGCGCGTTTGGGTCGACGGGCGCGTTCGGGTCGACGGGCGCGTTCGGATCGACGGCCGCGTTTGGATCGACGGCCGCGTTTGGATCGACGGCCGCGTTTGGATCGACGGGAGGGGTCGCACCGGGCGTGGCCGGCAGCTCCTCGGGTTTGTCCTCGGTAGCGCTGTCGCCGGCCTTCTCGGTTTCGGCCTTGTCGTCTTTGGCGGCGACAGGCTCGTCTTTGTTTCCCCCGAGAACGAGCACACCGACGACTCCAACGACCAAGATCGCTCCGCCGATGATCCCACCAATAAGCAAAGAGTTGCTCTTCGGGGGCGCCTCGGTGGGCACGACGACCGCGGGGGCCATGTTGGCAGCCGGCGCGGGTTCGGGCTCGGGCTCGGGCTCGGGCTCCGGCTCCGCGGTCGGGGTCATCGCCAACTCGTCGACGAGCTGACCTAGCAGGTCGTCAAAGGCATCCGCTTCTTTGTTGGGCTGATTCACGGCCGCGAGTCCTTTCGACACCGGTTGAGCGTGCCGCCGGCCAGACTGTCGCTGGCGGCGTCCACCCCGGTGGTCTCCGTGGACTCAGTGTAGCGTCCAAGCACCGAGCCACACAAGTCGGTGGAGATCGTTGTTCGGGTCCTTGGGCTTCAACAAAAATTGTCGATGCAGGCCCGGCCGTGCATCCGAGCGAAACACCGGACTCGGCGGTGCCGCTACGGCGAGGACGAAGGGGTCCACGCTCCAGGCTGGAGCGTGGACAAACCCGCAACAAGCGCGTCGATGGCTCCGACGAGCGCGGCCAAGCGACGGCGATCACGCTGCGCTGCCCGCGTTTTTTGCTCGCCGCGGTGGCCTGATCCGTTCGCTGTGGCCCCCGATGGCCGGTCTTGATCTCGCTCCAGGTCGAAACTTCCTGGGTCCGGGACGGGCGCGAGATCAAATCGATACTCGTCCATATAAAGAGCGCGGCTGACCTCGAGTTGGAGCGCGTGGGTGCCCTCGCTCGGTCGGCCGAAGTGTCGCGCGATGTACCCCCCGCGATAGGGGTCGTCCACACTCAGCGTCAGCGGCCAGCGAGCCGCCCCGCGCCGCTCAAAGTGGTTTTTGAGGCTCGGGGCCTGGCCCGAGAGAGCCTCGACCGCCAGGGCAGCGATAGGCTTGGAGCAAGCCGTGCCGTCGAGGGTGCCCAGGACCATGTCACTGCCCACCGACCCGGGCATGCTGTGGGCATCCAAGAGGATCGCGTACCCGAACTCGGCGCGGCGCCTGGCCAGCAAAACCTCGAGGGCGCGGTGGTAGGGCGCATGAAAACGCCGGATTCGATCCGCGAACTCCCTGTGGCCGAGCGTCGTGAACAAGGGGATGTTGCCCACTGCATTGGCCCACACGACTCCCCGGTTGCGGATCACCCGGCGTGACCTGCCCACTCGCAGCGAGGACAGGGACGGCCTCGGCCGGGGGGCAGGGTGGTCCGGAACCAGGGCCGGGTCGATATCGTCGTCGGCCCGGTTGAGGTCGACGACCAGGCGGGAGATCCGAGACCGGAGCGTCGCGGCACCCAGAGCCTCGGCGCGGACGTAGAGCCGGTCGACCGCGTAGTCGGCGTTGCGCGGAAAGCTGACCTGCGGACGGGTGCCGACACCCGCGGGCCACTCGAGGCCGACATGGGGGAAGCTGACGACGAGCGGACTCGGGCGGGCGCCCGCCCGAAACTCGAAAGGCGGTAGGTCGCCGGGAGAGAGCCCGACATCGATCGCCTCCAGGGCCTCAGTGCTGCCGGTTGTGCTCATGCCGCGCAAAAAAAATCGGCCTCCACTCTTTCGAGTGGAGACCGGTGCTGACCCTGCCGGGAATCGAACCCGGGATTGCGGCGTGAGAGGCCGCCGTCCTAACCGCTAGACCACAGGGCCATGCGTAGCGTCTCGTTCTCGTGAGATGCGGTCAGGAAAATTCGGGGACAAGGATTCGAACCTTGACTGGCGAAACCAGAATCCGCTGTCCTACCATTAGACGATCCCCGAATGCTTGAATCCCAGACGGGGTGTCTGGGCTGGTAGGCACCTCGTTTGAGGTCGACGGAATGTGGACTAGGCGGGGCGGGGTGTCAAGGCTGACGATGGGGGCCCTGGGGCGAGCATGTGTGAGCCTCCCCGCACGGGTTGGTGGGTCCGCGATGATGTAGAGGTTAGGATCGCGCGATGCGTGCCCAGCTGTTGTTGCCGAGCCTCCTGCCCGCGCTCTTGGTCGCCAGCGCCCTGACCGTCGGATGCAAAGATCGCGGCGCGACAGACTCCCCCGACTCCAAATTCAAATCCGATACGGACAGGCCTGTCGATGCTGCGCAGGGTCCCGATACACCCCTGAGCGGGGGCCTCGAGCCCACTGGCGATCCGGCGCCAGCCCGCGCGGGACAGGAAATGGTGCTCGGGACACACGGCGCGGTGGCCAGCGCGGAGGCCAACGCCAGCGAGATCGGCGTCGAGATCCTGCGTGCCGGAGGCAACGCCATCGACGCGGCCGTCGCTGTCGGCTTCGCCCTCTCGGTCACCCATCCGTCCGCGGGAAACATCGGTGGCGGCGGGTTCATGGTGATCCGTTTCCCCGACGGCCGCGCGCGCGCCATCGACTACCGAGAGGTCGCCCCGGGAGCAGCCGGGCCGGACATGTACCTCGACGACAAGGGGGAGGTCACCCAGGCCGGCCGCGTCGGCGCCCTGGCGGCCGGCATCCCTGGGGACGTGGCCGGTTTTTGGTACGCGCACGAGAAGTGGGGGGCGCTCGAGTGGGCCCAGGTCGTCGGCCCTGCGGTCGGCCTCGCCCGGGACGGCTGGACCCTAGACGAGGAGCACGCCAGCGACCTCCAGTCGGGCAGCAAACGCATGATCGATGCGGGCTTCAGCAGCTCGGCCGAGGGCTTCCGCAAGCCCGACGGCAGCGACTACCAAAGTGGAGACGTGTGGCGTCAGCCCCTGCTCGCCGCGACCTTGCAGAGGATCGCGGACTACGGCCGGGACGGCTTCTACGAGGGTGCGCTGGCCGAACACATGGCCAGCGAAGTCCAGAAGCTCGGCGGGATCTGGACCGTCGAGGACCTCGCCGGCTACGAGGTCGTGGAGCGGGATCCGCTGCGCTTCGACTATCGGGGCCACGAGATCATCGCCATGCCTCCGCCCTCTGCGGGGGGCGTCGTCCTGCGCCAGATCCTCGCCGCCAGCGAGGTCTTGAAGCTCGCCGACAAACCCTGGCACTCCGTGGACCAGGTCCACTACTACGTCGAGATCCTGCGTCGCACCTACGCCGACCGCAACGAGCTGCTCGGGGACCCGGCGTTCATCGACATCCCCCTGGAGACGCTCTTGGATGTGGATTACGTGGGAGACCGGATGGCGGACATCAACCCGCGCAAAGCCACACCTTCGGCCGATGTCGGCGCAGGCGCTGCCATCCCCGAGTCCGAGCAGACCACCCACTTCTCCGTGGTCGACAGTTCGGGTATCGCGGTCGCCAACACCTATACGCTCAATGGTGGATTTGGAGCCAAGCTCGTGATCCCCGGGACCGGGGTGATCCTCAACAACGAGATGGACGACTTCACGGCCAAGGTCGGCTCACCCAACATGTTCGGCCTGGTCCAGGGCCCCCAAAACGCGATCGAGCCCGGCAAGCGCATGCTCAGCAGCATGACGCCGACCATCGTCACCAAAGACGGGAAGCTGCGGGCGGTCCTGGGCTCCCCAGGTGGGCCGACCATCACGACGACGGTGGCCCAGCTGATCCTTCAACTGATCGACTACGAGCGCCCCTTGCTCGACTCGGTCCGCGAGTACCGTATCCACCATCAGTGGCTCCCCGATACGATCTGGGTTGAACAGGGGATGGATCCGGCCTTGCTCGAGGGCCTCGAGCGCCGAGGCCACGAGACCGCGAGCCGGAGCTGGCGGATCGGTCATGCGAACTGCATCGAGGTCGACGCCGAGACCGGCGAGCTGCGGGCGGTCGCCGACGTCACCCGAGACGGCGGATCTGCGGCGGCCTACTGAGCGGATCCCCGCGTAGGTCAGAGCTCGATATCGCGGATCAGGGCGTGATCGAGGATCAGTTTGGGGGCGTCCATGTCCTCGAGGCTGCCCAGCTCTAGATCCTCGACCTCTGCGCTCAGGGTGACGCTGCCATCGATGTGCGGGACCAGGCGCACGGCGATGGTTCCTCGGACACCATCGAAGACGGCGTCGACCTGCCAGGGCTCTCCGTTGTCCAGACCACAGTGGCCTCGATAGACGTTGCTGCCCTCCGCCCAGCGGACGGTCAGCCGGTCGTCGGGCAGGGTGTACTCGGCGGTGACGACCTCGCCCGCGCTCAGGGCCTGGGCCGCGAGACCGTCGTCGATACCCAACAACAGAGCCTCGTTGCCGTCGATGTGGGCCGCGATCACCGTGAGGTCGTCGCAGGCGGCCTGCTCGGAGACACTCGCCATGTCGAGCAGCTCCGGGTCTGGAGTATCCGGGTCGTCGCAGCCAGTGAACACGCAAGCGGCGAGACATGCGGCGAGCAGGGGCAGAGCGAAGGACTCGAGCGATGCGCGGGCCATGTGCTCAAACTAGTCGGCTCGTCCGCCCCGGCAATGTCGTCAAAAACCGGTGCTAGGGCGCAAATGTCGGTTTTTGGGGGGACACCCATGTCGGTGTGTGAACCCGCGGTCGCGAACTGCGTCCGGGTGCCGACAGAGGGCTCTCCGGACTCGAATACCCAGAGCTAGAGCCCGGGGCAGCCGTGTCAGAGCGACTCGAGCCGCCACCAAAAAGAGGCCCCTACGCAGGGGCCTCTATCCAGGCACGATCACCCGGTGCGCATCTGCCGGCAGGTCTCAGTCGGCCTTGGATCCACCGAGGCAGGGCGGAGACTCCGGGACGACCCCATTTCGGCTCATCCACTGCGCGGCAGTCAGCGCCTGGATAGAAAGGGCGTGCACCCCCCCGGCCAGCTGCGAGGCGAGAGCTTGGTTGACCGCCCGGTGGCGAGCCACCAGGGTGTCTCCCGCGAACATCTCGCTGATCACGATGACCTTGAAGTGGGTCTCGGATCCGGGCGGGACGTTGTGGTTGTCCGACTCATTGATCACCTCGAGCACGCTGGGGGAGAAGCGCTCGATCAGGGCATCGTGGATGCTCGCCCGCATCTTCACGCGTCGACCTCCGCCGAACTGGGCGCCTTCGCGGGCGCGGCTTCAGACAGGGTCGAGGCGATGATCTGCGCGATGTCGAGAACCTCGATGTCCTCGTCCTTGTCGAAGTGCTTCATGCCGTCGGAGATCATCGTCTTGCAAAACGGGCACCCGACGGCGACCGCGTCGACCCCGGCCTCGACGATCTCCTGGCTGCGATCGACGTTGACCCGCTTTTCCTTGTCCTCTTCGATCCACATGCGACCGCCGCCGGCGCCACAGCAAAACCCGTGTTCGCGGTTGCGGCCGAGCTCGACGAAGGACCCGGCATCACCGACCGCCCGTTGGATGGCCTTCCGAGGCCCATCGTAGACCTGGTTCCAGCGCCCCAGGTAGCAGCTGTCGTGATAGGTGAAGCGTTTTGCCAGCGGATTCTCGACCTTGAGAGCGCCCTCGTCGAGGAGCTTGGCGATCAGGTCGGAGTGGTGGATCACCTCGTAGTCCCCGCCGAACTGGGGATACTCGTTTTTGATCACGTGGAAGCAGTGGGGACAGGTGGCGATGACCTTGGTGATCTTGTGCTCGTTGAAGAGCTCGACCTGCTCGGCCGCCAGCTCCTGAAACTTGTCCTCGGCGCCGAGCCGACGGAGCGTGTCGCCGGTGCACTTCTCTTGCTTGCCGAGCACCGCGAAGTCGACCCCGGCGGCGTGAAGCACCCGGACCAGCGCCTTTGTGGTCTTCTTGGCCCCGTCGTCGAGGGCCCCGGCACAGCCGACGAAGAGCAGCCACTCCGCGTTTGGATTGTCCTCGATGGTCGGGACATCCAGACCATCGGCCCAGGCCATGCGATCACCGTTGTCGTTCCAGGGGTTGCCCTGGCCGTCGGCGATGTTGCCGATGACCCGGGTGACGTCGCCGGGGGTGCGGCCGCCCTCGTCGTTGAGCACGATGCGGGTCCGCATCTGTAGGATCTTGAGGGGGTGCTCGATGAACACGGGGCAGACCTCCTGGCAGGCGCCGCAGGTCGTGCACGACCACAGGGTCTCGTCGTCGATGCGGCCGCCACTTTGGGCGGTCAGCGGTGGGAGTTCACCGAGCATGCGCTTGATCTCGCTGATCTTGTCGGTCTTCGCCGTCTCCGGCAGGGCCTTGTAGGCGGGAGACTCCTCTTCGAAGTCCTCGGGGAAGCCCTCTTCCCCCGTGTCGGGGTCGTAGATGGGCACGGCCCCTCCGGCCTCTTGAAGGGCCACGAGCAGGCCGCCCCGGGCCTTCATCTCATCCTTGAGGTCGTGGATGAGGTGCATGGGCGAGAGGGGCTTGCGGGTAGCGAAGGCCGGGCAGTAGGTCGTGCAGCGAGCGCACTCTGTGCACGAGTAATTGTCGATCAGGGACTTCCAGTCGAAGTCCTCGATGCGGCCGACACCCCAGTTCTCCCAGGGGATGGGCGCGGGCTCACCGTCCTCGTCGACGTCGTCCTCGTCGGGCATGAGCAGGAGCTTGGGCATGATGCCGCGCTGCCCTTGGCGCCGCAGGAGGATGTTCGGGCCCGAGCCCAGCACGTGGATGTGCTTGGAGAAGGGCAGGTAGTTGAGGAAGGCCAGGACCACGCCCATGTGCCCCCACCAGTGGATCTCGGCGAACAGGTGGGCGTTGCTCTTGTCGATGTCGACAAACAGGTGCTCGCTGCCGCCACCGGGGAGCGACGCCGCCCACTCGGGACCCGAGAACAGGCCCAGGCCCGTACCCAGCGCATAGGTGACGATCACCCCGTCCTCCATCTCACGGTTGTAGGCCATCTCGAACATGTGGTGTCCGAAGTGGGTCAGGACCACGAGGGTGATGCCTCCCAGGATCAGCATCGCGTCGAGGTTGGCGGGCACGAAGCTCGGCTTGATGAACAGGCGCCGGATGAAGGCGTAGACGAGCGCGAGGAACACGACCGTGTTGCCGCAGTCGACCACGAGCTTGAGCCAGGCGTGGCCGGTCTCGCCCAGGATCGTCGCCAGGGTGAAGCCGTACTTGCCGAACAAGCCGGTGATCAACATATCGACCAGGCCGATCTGGAGGATCAGAAAACCCCAGTAGAGCGCCAGGTGGTGCCAGCTCCTCCGCTCCTCCGCGACCTTCTTCTGGCCGAAGAAGAAGGTCATCAAGCTGGCGATGCGCTCCCCCCAAGTCTCGTCGAGCAGCGCCGGGCGACCCAGCGCCGCGATCTTGATGAACTTCGAGAGGTTCCAGGCGAACAGGGCGAGCGCGCCCAAAACGACGGCAATAAAAACGGAGATCTTGATCATGCCGGGGTCCAATGCGGCGGATACGCCGCTGCGGCGTATCCACGTTCGCGCGCTATACCACAGCGTGTGCCACGATGGTGAAGCGGCCATTCTGAGCCCGCCGCGGAGATGCTGAGCACGCTCAGCATCTCTCACCCGGGGCTCGGAGGCGTCCGGGATCTCGCGCGGAGCTCGCGGAAACTTCCAAGTTCGAGGCGCAGCTCCGCGTCGGGCGCTGAACGACCGGCTCTGATAGCCTGGCCCCCTAGGGAGGTCCTCCACGCGTGCGCGATTTGTTGCTGATCAGCGATCTCCATCTCGGCTCGCACCTCAAGGCGAGGAGCCGGGGAGAGTACGTGCACTTGGCGGCTCGCCTCGATGAGAGCCTGCCTCAGTTCCTCGAGCACTATGCCGCGCTCGGGACTTGGCAGCTCGTCGTCAACGGCGATTTCATCGATTTTTGGAACATCGAGATCGGTGCCAGCGACGCGACGGCCGAAGCGGTCGCGGTCGAGCGCCTGCACGCGGTCCTCGATGCCTACCCCGGGGTCGAGGATGGGTTGGTTTCGTTCTTGGAAGCTGGGAATTCGATCGTGTTCGTAGCTGGAAACCACGATGCGGAGCTCCTCTACTCCGAGGTCTGTCGGGCGATGGCGGAGCGCCTCGAGGGGGCCGCGGGGACGTCCAAGGGCGCGACCGACCCGGCCGCGCTGACCACGACCGGGGTCGTCAGACTCACCGACGTCGGCGCGGGGACGGTTCGCTTCGTGCCCTGGTTCGTGCGCGAGGGAGGGGCCTGGATCGAGCATGGACACGTCTTCGATCCCGCCTGCTCGACCCACGCGCAGCTGTCCCCGACCCGGGGCGGTCGGCTGGTCAAGAGTGTGGCGGAGGTCGCCACTCGCCGGTTCAGCAACCGCATGCCGGAGATCGACTACGGATCCGCGGACAAGTTCTCGACCATGGACTACATCCGCTGGGCGCTCGCCCGGGGGTGGCGATTCATGGTTCGGGTGTTGTTCCTCTATCTGCGCATGGTCGGCGGCATGTTGGCGCTCTGGGCCCGCAGCGGACGGGTCGACAAGGCCGGGCGGGATGCGCATGAGGCTCGACTCGGGAAGATCGCCGAGAATGCAGGACTGCAGATGAGCGCGCTGACGGCCCTGCAGAACATGGCACCACCGCCGAGCTCGGCGAGCGTGGGGGGCGTGCTCTCGGTGACCGCCCTGGATCTCGCGCTGAGCTTCCTCGCGCCGGTCCTGATCTGTCCCCCGATCTCCTCTGCGCTCGGGTGGGGCCTGCTCCCAGGTATAGGCATCGGTATAGGCCTCGGCGTGCTTGCGGTGATCGGTGTCAAGCGTCGTCGGACCCCGCGAAACGTCGCCCAGGACATGCTCGAGGTCGCGGCCAGCGTCGGTGAGGTCACCGGGACGAAGATCGTGCTGATGGGCCACAGCCACCGGGGCAGCCTGGAGAGGCGTGGGTGCGTGATCTATGGAAACAGCGGCAGCTGGCTCGACGGCTCTCACCTCGTTGTTCGTCGGGGCAGGGCGGGGGACCTCGTCGATGTCGAGCTGCGACGGTGGCGAAACGGCGGGGTCACTGTGCTGGAGGCCATGGGTATCGACGCACTACCCGCCGCCTGAGCGCGGGCGCTGTGTTTTCTGGCTTTCGTGCTCGGATGCCCGGTGATAGCGTCCCGTCGTGGCAGGCGAGCACATCCTCATCGTCGAAGACGACCCGGCCGTTCAGACCTTGCTCCGTAAGGCTCTGGGTGCGCAGGGCTACCGCGTGACCCAGGCCGACGACGGTGTCGCGGGGTTGACCGCGCTCGAGAGCGAGGACCGGCCCGACCTGATCATCGCCGACATCATGATGCCGCGCCTCGACGGCATGACCTTCGTCAAGGCGATCAAGAACAACGCCAGCACCCGCTCTGTGCCGGTCATTTTTCTGACCGCCAAAAACGACCCCCGCAGCGTCGTCGAGGGCATCAACGTCGGGGCCAAATACTATGTGACCAAGCCCTTCTCCCTCGACGAGCTGCTCTCGAAGATCCAAAAGGCGTTCTGACCCACGGCCCGGCGACCGGGCGGACCGGACCGGACCGGACCATCACCGTGCGCCGTGCACCATGGGGTTTGCGCTCGGTCCTGTTGGTAGACTCCCAGCATGTGGGAGCCCCAGACCCTCGACGAGACGACTCGCGCGCGGCTCGCAGATATCGAGCTGCTGACCTTCGATATCGACGGGACCCTGACCGACGCGACCACCTGGTGGGTCGGGGAGCAGGGCGGTTGGGTGCAGCGCTATGACGTTCGCGACGGCGAGGCCCTGCTGAGGATGGCGGGGCAGGGCCTCGCCGTCGTTCCGCTGTCCCGCAACAAGACGCCCGTGGCCAGGCGACGCATGCAACACCTGCGCTGTGAGACCGACTGGGTCGGGGTCAGCGACAAGATCGCTGCGCTCGCGGAGATCCGGGCCCGGCACGGAGACCTCGACGCGAGCAAAGTCGCTCACATCGGCGACGGCCCGGACGACGCGGTGATCTTCGAGCGTGTCGGCCTCGGGATCGCGGTCGCCGATGCGCATCCCCGGGCGCTAGAGGCCGCCCATCTCGTGCTGACGCGCCCAGGAGGCGGGCGGGTCATCGAGGCGCTCGAGCTGTGCCTGCGCGCCGCCGGGAACCGCCGCCTGCAGGGCGGAGAGGGATGACGATGACCCGAGCTTCGAACACCGGCCCGATCTTGGCCGTGGGGATCATGAGCGGTACGTCGGGAGACGGGGTCGACGCGATCTTGTTGGCCCTCGAGAGCGAGCGAGACCGACACACCCCGCGCGTGCTCGATCACGCACATCTGCCTTTCGAGGCCAGCTTGCAGGCCGAACTTCGAGACCCCTGCGCCATGACATTGCCGCGCCTGTCCGAACTCCACGCCGAGCTCCCGCGCCGCTACGCCCAAACCGTGCGCATGCTCGATGGCTGGGAGCACTGCCACGTCGTCGGCATGCACGGTCAGACGCTGTGGCACGGCCCCCCGTCGGCCGCCGCGAGTTTGGGTCACAAGACCCCGAACACCCTCCAGATCGGCAGCACCAGCATCCTCGCTGAGGCCCTCGCCAAACCGGTTGTCGGAGACCTGCGCGCGGCCGACATGTATTACGGAGGGGAGGGGGCCCCGATCGTGCCTTTCACCCACTGGTTTTTCACGCCCCGTGGCCAGTCCGATCGGCTGGTGGTCAACATCGGCGGGATAGCGAACGTCACCCACGTCACCGAGGCCCTCGACGACGTGGTCGGCTACGATATCGGCCCGGGCATGATGATCGCCGATGTCCTGGCCCGGCGGATGAGCTCGGGCGACCTCGAGTTCGACCGTGATGGGGTCCTCAGCCGCGGCGGCAAGGTCTCCCAGTCGATCGTCGACCACATCCTCGCGCACCCGTTTTTCTCCAAACCGCCGCCGCGATCCACCGGTCGAGAGGACTTCGGTCAAGCCTATGCGGAGCGGGTCATGGAGCGCTTCGGAGACGTCCCCGATCGCGATCTCTTGACCTCCGTGCTCGCCGTTACGGCTCAGACGATCGTGCGGACCGCAGCGGTCGAGCGCCAGGGTGTCCGCTGCGTGTTGTTGACGGGGGGCGGCGCCAAAAACCCGACCTTGGTTCGACTCGTGGAGCAGGGCCTGTCCCTACCGATCGAGCGGGCCGAATCAGGGGTGTTTGCGGCCTCGAACCACGAGCCGGCCGCGATCGCACTGATCGCTGCGCGGACGCTCGCGGGGTTGCCCAGCTCCCTGCCCGGGGTGACCGGAGCGAGCCGTCCGGCGGTGCTCGGGCACGTCGCACGACCGACGCCGCAGTGAGCCTGAACGCCAGAGGGGGCGAAAACGCTGTGCCCTTGGCCTTGTGACCACTCGGCAAGTTCGCTCCAGCCCAGCGTCTTGACTGGGCGCGGCGCACAGTGGTCTAGTATGGGCCACCGCGCTGCGGGAATTGAGGATCCATGTCTACGAATTATCGCTGTCTCGCGGAGATCGACCTGCCCCTGGCGAACCTCGAGAAGTACGAGGCGACCCTCTACCTGGCTCGCGATGTGTTTCTGCGCAATGGCTGGGACATCGAGCTCAACCTCCTCTACAACCAGTGGAGCCCAGGCTCCAACGCGGATCCGGTCATCGAAGCGAAAGCGCAGGGCACGACCTTGCACCTTTGGTCGATCCCCGATTTCGACTCGCTGGCCATGGTCATGGCGCTCGCGGCGGACAATTCCCACTATGTCGACTCCGAGCAGCTCATCGATGGGGAACGGCAGAATCTGTATACGATTCTCCCCTACGACCCGGCGTTCTTGAACCCGGAGCTGCCGCTTCCCAAGGCCAAACACTACATGCTCGAGTGCCTGCATCTCGGTCGGGCGCCGGGACCCCGCAGTGACCTGCTGTTCCGCATGTCCCACGCCGTGGTCGAGATGGACAGCAAGTTCGGGTGGAAGCTCGCGTTTGCCGGCAACGCGGCGACCGGGGTGATCGACCAATATATCAACATTTGGGCGATGGACACGATCTCGGACGAAGCCGAGGTCTACTACCGCAAGGGGCCGAACCCCTGGTCGGAGGCCTGGTCGAAGGCGGTGACCTCTGTCGATGTACGCTGGTGGTTGGGGCGGGACCTGCCCGAGCTGCCCAAGTAGGGGTCACTTGGGTCGCCCTCGAGCCTCGGAAATCCGTTGACTGGTCCCTCCAACGAGCTCGCCACTGGCCAGCGCATAGGCCCCTTCGAAGTCGACCGTGTGCTCGGGCGCGGTGGCATGGGGGTGGTCTATGCCGCCGTCCACGTCACTCAGGGCTACGTCGCGGCGGTCAAGACCTCGACCGCGGTCGACTCGGGGATGATGTCGAAGCTCCGGCGCGAGGCCGTGACCCTCGGCCGGCTCAGGCATCCAGGTGTGGTCGGCGTGATCGCCAGCGGGATCGAGGGTGGCCACCCCTGGTACGCGATGGAGCTGCTCCCGGGCGCGACGTTGTCGGACCTGGTGAGTCGCTACTGGCGGGCGGAGGAGACCCTTCCCGAGCTCGAGCTGCGTCCTGTCGCCGACGACACCCACGGCATCGTCAGCGCGCCGACTCTCGCCAGTGAGATCCCGGCCGCCAGGGCGACTGCTCCCCACCGCGCTGCGATCGGGAGGTCCCCCGACGACAACCCGGCCCCCAGCGAACAGACCTTGACCATGGGTCCACTGGGCACGGGGGACACGGCCGTCGAGCACGTTGGTGAGCCGCGGGTGCCGACCCGGGAGCCGCCCCTTGGACCGCGGCCACTCGCGGCAGCAGGTCGGCTCGACGAGGTCCTGCCCCTGGTCCGAGGCCTGTGTGAGGTGCTCGGCTTTGTCCATGGAGAGGGCATCATCCACCGGGACCTCAAGCCGGCGAACATCTTCGTCCGGCCCGGGCGCCTGCCTGTGCTCGTCGATTTTGGTCTGGCCTCGGAGGTCGTCGCCGCCACGGGTCGGGAGGTCATCGCCTCTGTCGGAGGCGTCGCAGGGTCCCTGGCCTACATGGCTCCCGAACAACTTCGGGGCGAGCTGCTCGATGCCCGGGCAGACCTCTACGCTCTGGGCTGCATCCTCTACGAGCTGGTCACGGGGGTGCGCCCCTTTGTGGGCCGCGGGGTGGAGATCATCAACGGGCATCTCGAACAACGCCCACCGGATCCCTCTGCCTGGGTGAAAGGGATCCCGACGGCGCTCGAGGAGCTGATCCTGGGCCTCATGGTCAAGAACCGGGATGGGCGCCTGGGCTACGCCGAGGATGTCGACGCGGTGCTCGCTCGCCTCGGCACGCCCGCCTGCGCCTGGGCCCAGTCTCTGCCGCCACACCAGCCCTATCTCTACCGACCGCCCTTTGTGGGTCGACAGGTCGTGCTCGCATCGATCATGCGACACATCGATGCGCTGCACGAGGGCCAGGGCGCCCTCGTATTCATCGGAGGGGCGAGCGGCTCAGGCAAGACCCGGTTGGCGCTCGAAGCTTCGAGCGCGGCCCAGCGCGCGGGGATCTCGGTGGTGACCGGCGAATGTATTCCGAGCTCCAACCTCGGGGGGCCCGTGCGGGAGGCGACTGGCCCCCTCCAGCCCCTCGCGCAGCTGTTCGAGCTCGCCGCCGATCGCTGCTTGGAGGGCGGCGAGGCCCAAGTCGCGCAAGCCGTCAGTCAAATGTTCGGTTCAGGGGCCGCGGTGCTCGCCCCCTACAGCTCGGCCGTCGCCCAGCTACCGGGCGTCGCTGAACAGCCGACCCCCGAGCTGCTCCCGGCCCCCGCGACCCGCACCCGTCTGTTCAGCGCCGTGGTCCGAATGTTGCGCGGCCTGACCAGGACCCGGCCGCTGCTGTTTCTCATCGACGACCTCCAGTGGGCCGACGGGCTGACCCGAGGGGTCCTCCGTCACCTTCGAGAGACCCTCGGCGAGGACCCCGTCGCGGCGCTCATGGTCGTCGGTTCCTACCGGAGCGACGAGGACCTGGGCGACCTCCAGGCCATCGTCGATGCAGACTCGGTCGTCTCTCTCTCGCTCGGTCGGATGCGCGAGTTCGAGCTCGGGCAGATGGTCAGCGGGATGCTCGCCATGGCCGAGCCGCCCGCCGCCTTCGTCTCGTTCCTGGCCCATCACAGCGGAGGAAATCCCTTCTTCGTCGCCGAGTATCTGCGCACGGCCGTCGCCGAGCAGGTCCTCGTTCGAGATCGGGCAGGCCGCTGGCGGCTCGCCAATTCGGAGGTCCCCACTGCGGCGATCTGTGAGGCCCTGCCTCTCCCCCGATCCCTACGCCAGATGGTCGAGCTGCGCCTCGCCAAGCTGTCCCCGAGCACACGCACGGTCCTCGAGGCGGCCTCGCTCATCGGCCGAAGTTTCGACAGCGAGCTGCTGCGGGACATCGTCGAGCTCGACGACGGCACCATGCTCCGGGTCTACGCGGAGCTCGAGCGCCACCAGGTGATCGAGCCCGCCGGCAGCGGGCGCTACCGCTTCGCGCACGACAAACTTCACGAGCTGCCCGCGGCCCAGCTCGATGCGGGGCCCCGACGGGCGCTGCACGCCAAGATCGCGGCGACCATGGGCGCCCGCTACGGGGACGACGCCGGGCACGAGCACGCGGCGATCGGACGCCACTGGGCCGCCGCCGGGGAGGCCGCGCGGGCGGTCCCTCATCTGCGCGCGGCCGGTGATCGGGCGACCCGCTTCCACGCGGTGGGTGCAGCGATCGGCCTGTTCCGAGCTGCCCTGGTCGAGGTCGAGCATCTCGATCCAGCCAGCCCCGCGGTCCGCCGCGAGGCCGAGCGCCTCGACGAGCGCCTCGGCGATGCGCTGATGCTCGACAGTCGACACGACGATGCGCGCGCAGCCTTTCAAAAGGCGATCACCCGCGAGGAGGACACCGACCTCGCGCTGGGTCTTCGGATGATGCGCAAGATCGGGAAGGCCTGGGAGGTCGAACACCGCTTCGAGGAGGCCCTGAGCGCCTACGGCGAGCTCGCGGCAGCGATCGAGGTCGCCCGGGTCCCGGCGGTATCTGTCGCCCCTACACACGATCACGAGCGAGGCGAGCTCGAGCCCCCGGGGGTCGTTCTCGGGCGTGAACAGATCCAGCACATGCTGGGCCGAACGTGGATCTACTACTGGACCGGTCGCCTCGAAGAAATGGACGCGACGATCGCCGCGCTCCGACCTCAGATCGAGGCCGAGGGAACAGCTCTGGACCGCTACCGCTTTTTCCTGGCGATCGTCACCCACGCCTACCGACGCGAGCGCTACCGCGTCACCCCCGATGTCGTCGCGGCGGCGCAGGCCTGCGTGACGGCGGCCCAAGAGGCGAACGCCGCCGGGGAGCTCGCCTTCGCCCGCTTTGTCCATGGCTTTGGCCTGTTGTTCGCAGGTCGACTCGACGCCGCCGAGCTCGAGATTCATGAGGGTTGGCAGGCCTCTCGCCGATTTGGGGACGCGGTCGGAGAGACCCGCGCGGTCGCCTATCTGGCGCTCATCCAGCGCTGCCTCGGCCGCGTCGAAGAGGCCCGTCGCCTGACCCCCTCTGTGATCGCCATGAGCCGCAAGACCAAGCTCGGCGACTACGAGGGGCTGGGGCTGAGTCTCCAGGCCTGGATCGCCATGCGCGATGGCGAACCGGGGCGAGCGCGCGCTCTGTGCCGCAGCGCCCGAGCGCGCTGGGACGAGCTCAGTTTCCCCTTCCCCTTTCGATGGACGGCGACCTTGATTCAGCTCGCGCTCGAACTCGAGACCGAGCCTCCGCTGGCGCTCGTCGAGCTCGCTCGTGAGCTCATTTCGGAGACCCAGCACCACCTGCCAGAAGCCCTCGACGTACTCTTGACTCGGGCCGTCGCCGAGTACGAGACAGACGAGATCGACGCCGCGCGAGCGACCCTCACCGAGGCGGTAGCGCTGGGGCGAACGCTGAGGTATCTGTGATTCTGCCGTCACTTCGACGGCTATTGCTCGAGTGAAGGACAGCGAATGGATATCGTCGTAGGTGCAACAGGGTTTCTCGGGTCGGCGATCGTCAGGGCTCTCCGCAGTGCCGACCGCAACGTCAGGGCGCTGATCCGGACCAGCTCCGATCCCGAGATTGTAGCGAGCCTCGAGGCTGCCGGCGCCGAGACGGCCGTCGGTGATGTCAAGGACCCGGCGAGCCTGGTGGCCGCCATGGTGGGCGTCGACACGGTGCTCATTACGACTTCCTCCACGCGCTCTCGGGGCGAGGGCGACAGCATCGACTCGGTCGATCGCCAGGGGAACCTCAACGTGGTGGCCGCGGCGAAAGCGGCTGGCGTCCAACACATCGTGTTTGTGTCCTTCCCCCACTCCGAGGTCAGCTTCCCGCTTCAAGACGCAAAGCGGGCGGTCGAGGCCGCGCTGGAGAGCAGTGGGATCGACTACACGATCTTGCATCCGCCACATTTTTGGGAGGTCTGGTGCAGCGCCGCCCTCGGTTTCGACCACGGCAACGCCAAGGTCCAGGTGTTTGGGGACGGCGACGGCAAACACAACTGGATCTCGCTGGGGGACGTGGCGACGGCGGCCGTGGCCTGCCTCGACAACCCCGCCGCCCGGAACAAGACCTTCAACCTCGGCGGGCCCGAGGCCCTGTCTCAAAACCAGATCATCGCGCGCTTCGAGGCCGCGAAAGGCCGCAGCTTCGAGATCGAGCGGGTCCCCGCGGAGGTCCTCCAGGGCCAGGTCGACGGCTCGGGCAACCCGCTCGAGAAGTCCTTTGCAGCGCTCATGTTGATCACCGCTCAGGGCGGTTGGGAGTTCGACTCGGCCGAGGCAAAACAGGCGCTTGATGTTGCCCCAGGGCCCATCAGCGAGTTCATCAAGCTCGCGTGAGGCCGTGACTCGGCCCCTGACCACGATCGTCTATCCCCCTTTGTGGGATTCGATCGACAGTCCACCCTTGGGGCCAGCGGTGCTCGCGGGCGCCCTGCGAGCGGCCGACCTGCCTGTAGGCATGGTCGATCTCAACCTCGACTTTCACGATTGGCTGTTCGCCGACGACACTCTCGACGGCCTGCTCTCGGCGATGCTCGGTCCGGGCTCTGAACCGGATCCTGAGCGAAGCGAGGAGATCGCGGGCCTACGCGTGTTGTCGGCGGCCCCCGTGCACGAGCGGGCGACCCTGACCGAGCGCACGGCTCCACTGATGGCCCTCGGCTTCACCTTGGGCATGCTCGCCCGGCCCTTGCTCGGTCCACAGCGCTTCTTGGTCGGGGTCGACTCGTCCAAGGTTCGACTTCACGATCTCATCACCGGTGGCGAAGACCCGCGCTTGGAATTTTGGGAGCGCTGGATCGAGACCCGCATTGAACAAGTGGTCGCCCCGGGGCCCGCGGTCGTGACCATGACCATCTCCTACGTGGGCCAACTCCTGCCCGCGATCATCATCGCCCGGTGCCTGCGGCGGGTTCTCCCGAGCCTGCGGATCATCGTGGGAGGGCCCTGGTGCACCCACCAAGCCGTCTCAGCGATCGACCTACGTCCTTTGTTCGCGGTCTTCGACGGCATCGGTGTCGGGCCTGGCGACCACGTCGTAGCGAGGGTGGCCGAACACGTCGAAGGGGGAGGGGAGGGCCTGCCTACGGTGCCCGGGCTGTGGATCACCGGACATCCACGCCCGGAGCTCGACCGCCCCGCGCCGACCCGACCCGACTTTTCAATCATGCCCCTGGCGCGCTACTTCGCCGGCACGGCTCCGCAGTTCCCCCTCGAGTCCTCGCGCGGTTGCTGGGCGGCGTGTCGCTACTGCAACTACCCTGCGCTCAACCGGGGCTACCGCGTCAAGGCGATCACACAGATCCTCGAAGAGGTCACCGACGTCCAAGATCGCTACCCGGGCGCCGAGATCACCTTTGTCGACGATACGATCCTGCCCAAGCGCGCCCTGCTCATGGCCGCCGAGATCCAGGCCTTCGCCGAGGCCCGGGGCCATCGGGTGGAGTGGTCGGGGTGCATTCGTCCCGACTCCAAGCTCGACACCCAGCAGTGCGCTGCGCTGGCGGCTGGCGGGGTCAAGCGGGTGTTCATCGGCTTCGACGCCGCGACCCAGGACATGCTCGACAACATCGACAAGCGGGCCTCGCTCGCCGACCTCAGGGTCCTCGTCGGAGACCTCAAGGCCGCGGGGATCACCGTGGCGGGCAACTTCATCGTCGGCCTTCCCGGCGAGACCAAACGTGCGCGCGCGGCCATCTTCGAGATGATGGACGAGCTCGGCCTCGACCCTCACTACGTCACGACCTCGCTCTTCGCCCTCGTGCGTGGGTCTTGGTACTACGAGAACATGGACGAGGTCGGCTGGCCCGAGGCCTGGGTCGAGCAGGTCAGGGCAAACGATGTCCTCACCGACTTCTTGCCTTCCCGGTCACTGGCCATACTCCAGTGACCAACGCTGGCGCTCAGAATCGGGTTGTCAAGCCGACGGGCATTCGTCTACGCTGGGTCCGATGGCCGACCACGACGACAGCACCTTCATCGATGACATCGTCATCAGTGGCGCGACCCCGCGGCCCAAGCTGCTGACCCACGCCGAGCTCCTGAAGCTCCCCGATGTCGGTGACAACCTCCTGCCGGTGGTCAACAACCTGCTCCAGCGAGGCGTCGTCGTGGCTGCGATCCCGTCGATCTCGGGCATCGGCGCGGCCTGCTACCTGTTGAACCTCGCGAGCATGAAAAAGCCCGGCGGCTGACGGACAAGGGCCACAGGCAGGGCACCCACCGACTGGTCGCCCCGCGCGACACGGTGGCGCGGGTCTCCAAGCACGCGCGGGCCTTGGGCATCACCCGGGTCGCAAACGTGACGGGGCTGGATCACGTAGGGATCCCGGTCGTCGCGGTCTACCGTCCAAACGCCCGCTCCATCGTCGTCAGCCAGGGGAAGGGCATCGATCTGTGGGCCGCGAAGGCCTCGGGTCTGATGGAGGCTGCAGAGTCTTTCCACGCTGAGCACTGCGATCTCGCGCTGCGCCTGCGCAGCTACGCAGAGATGACTCGAGTCCGGCCGGTGGTCGACGTCTCGCGCCTCCCTCGGGTGTCGGTCACGAGCTTCCACGCCGATCGGCCGTTGTCCTGGTGCGCGGGGGTCGACCTCATGCAGGGAGACGGGCGAGGGACGGGTCCGGAGTCGAATCCTGAGGTCTGGGTGCCCTACGAGATGGTGCACACCAACTTCACGCTCCCGCTGCCGACCGGGAGCGGCTGTTTCACCATGAGCTCCAATGGGCTGGCCTCGGGCAACCACCTCACCGAGGCCATCAACCACGGGATCTGTGAGCTCATCGAGCGTGATGCGCTGGCCCTGTGGGCGATGCGAGGGGGCAGCCACTCACGGGAGGGGCGGGTGCTCCGGTCCTCGATCGACGATCCACATTGCCTGGCCCTGCTCGCTCGCCTGGACGCGGCCGGGCTCGCCTACGGGATATGGGACATCCGCACGGACATCGCCGTGCCCTGCTTCGCCTGTGTCTCGGTCGACCGGGAGCCGAACCCGGTCGGGCAGGTGTTTGTCAGCCACGGCTCCGGGGCCCACGCAAACCCCGGAGTGGCCCTGAGCCGGGCCATCTCCGAGGCCGCTCAGACCCGCCTGACCTTCATCGCCGGCGCCCGGGACGACGCTGATCGAGCCTTCTTCGAGCGGGCCCGCGACCCCGCCCGCGCCCGCCGAGCGCTGTGCGCGATCGATGAACTCGAGGATCCAGGTGAACCCCTTGGGGTCCAGGGATCAGCCCCTCATCGAGACTTTCAGGCCATCCAAGGCGGGGACACGGACAGCTTCGAGGGCGACCTCGCGTGGCTCGAGGGCCGCCTGCGCGCGGTCGGAATCGATGAGCTCGTGGCTGTCGACCTCGGCCAACCTCGCTTCGACCTGAGCGTCGTACGGATGATCATCCCGGGACTCGAGTCCCTCCACGACATCCCAGGCTACGTGCCGGGGGCCCGTGTGCGCGCCCGCTCGGCCGACCCCAGCGCCCACAGGGTCGACCTCACTCTCGGCCGAGCTGCTCGACCGGAGGTCCCCGCATGAACCCTCGGCCCCGGGTGATCGTATTTCTCGGCCCGACCTTGGCCGTCAGGGAGGCTCGCGGGGTCCTCGATGCCGACTATCGCGGGCCGGTCTCCCAGGGCGAGGTCTATCGCGCGGTCGCAGACCCCCGCGCCCCCCCCCTCGCACTGGGGATCGTCGATGGGTACTTCGCCCGAGTCCCGGCGGTGTGGCACAAAGAGATCCTCTGGGCCATCGATCAGGGGGTCCACGTGTTTGGTGCCAGCAGTATGGGTGCCCTCCGGGCCGCCGAGCTGCACAGTTTTGGAATGCGGGGTGTCGGGACCATCTTCGAGGCCTTTCGAGACGGGGTCCTCGAGGATGATGACGAGGTCACGGTCAGCCACGGAGGCCCCGAGATGGGATTCCCGAGCCTCTCGGTCGCCATGGTCGATATTCGAGCGACTCTCCTTGCGGCGGCGGGCGACCGGGGCGGGCGACCGGGGGTCTTGAGCGACGGCGAAGCCAGCCGCCTGATAGCGATCGCCAAGGCCATGCACTACGTGGACCGTCGCTACCCCGCCGTGCTTCGAGCAGCGGGGGAGGCGGGCTTCGATCCTTCGCGCTTGGAGGCCCTGCAGGGCTGGCTGGCCACGCCTGGGAACACGATTCATCAAAAGCGGGATGACGCCCTGGCCCTGCTGCGGGCGCTCGCAACCTTGTGTTCGGGTCAGAGCACGACGCCGGCACCCCGGCTGCCAGAACGCTTTGAACACACCGACGCCTGGGTCCAGGTCACGGCGACCCTCGATCGGACTCTGGGCGCGGCATCGGTCGGCGAGCCCAGGACAGCGCGGCCGTCGGGCCTCGACAGGGCCCTCGAGGCCGCCCTGATCGATGAGCTGCGGCTCGCAGGGCTGGCGTCGGCGAGCCTCGACGGTGCGCTGGCCCGGAGCCTCGCCGACCTCAGCGCCGAGCGTCACGAATTCGAGGCCGGGGAGGGGCTGCTCGCCGAGGTCGCCAACGAGTTCTTCCTGCGTCGGGGCCAGCTGACACCGGAGCAGATCCAGACCTGGCTCGACACCCACGAACTCGACACCCACACCCTGCTGGAGCTCCTGCGAGGGGAGTCGAAGCTACGCTGGGCACAGACCCTCTACGGCCCCGCCGTACACGCCAAACTCATCGATCAGCTCCGGGCGAGCGGCCACTATGGTCCGCTCTTGGTCCGGGCGCGTGAAAAGGTCCGTGTCCTCGAAGCCCGTGGGCTCGAGGCTGGACATGAGCACGAACTCGATCCTGGCGCGCTCGTGGCTTGGTTCGCGCGGCGTCTGTGGGTGTCTGGATCCGGCTTGCTCGACCCTGGGCTCTCGGAGACCGACGCGCTCGAACCTGCAGTCTGTGCGCGCATGCTGGGCTTCGACGATCACGATCAGCTGCTGAGGGCGCTGACCCGAGAGCACCACTTTGTGACCTGGCTCGACTCGGGGGCTCCGGGGGATCACATTGGCGAGTAGACCGTAAACATCTCGACTTCGGTCATCGCCACCAGGCGATGCTCGCGGTCGGGGTGAATGGCGATCGGGGCCGCGGGGAGCATCTCCACACGATCGATCTCGTCACCCTCGAGGACCTCGAGGACCGCCCGCCCGCCGGTGAGCATCACGCTCATGTCGCGTCTGTTTCGGGTCGAGACCAAGACCTTCTCGCCTGCCCGAACCCGGAGGATCTTGCAGGTGAAGTGCTCGCCCTTGGCCCACACGAATTCGCCGCCGAAGGAGCGCGCGTCGAAGGGCGGACCAAAGTCACCGCCCGCATCGTCGGCGTTCCCCTGAACGTCGGGAAGCTCGGGCTCGGGCTCGTCCTTGGTCATGGCGGTAGTCTACCGTTTCGAACCCTGCGCGGACAGCAGGGGAGGGGCCGTGGCTCAGGCCTCAGGGAGACCCTGGTTTGGGTTTTTGAGCCGCAGACTTGCCGGATTTGCCCTTCTTGGACTTGCCGGACTTGCCCTTCTTGGACTTGCCGGACTTGCCGGACTTGCCGGACTTGCCCTTCTTGGGCTCGGTCTCGCCCTCGGACTTTTCTTCGTCCTCCTCACCCTCGTCGACATAGGCGTCCTCTTCAGGCTTGGCGTCACCACCCTCGACCCTCCGCTTTTGCAGCGCGAGCCGAGCTCGGCGGGCCGCATCGTGATCCCAGGTGTCGACCTTGCCGTCACCGTTGATGTCGTATCCGATCCGATCGATCTGCTTACCCATGTAGTAGGTGAACATGTCGGCTCGACCGTCGGCATCTCGGTCGGTCTCGACCCGGATCAGACGTCCGTCGTCATACACGCGCCAGGAGTCCGCGAATCCGTCTTGGTTGAGGTCTATCTCATCCCGAGAGAGCTCCCCCTGGGTGTAGTAGCGGCCCATGTCGATGCGGCCATCGAAATCCTGGTCGTACTGTTCGCGGGTGACCTCGCCGCTCTCGTCGTAGTGGATGAAGGCATCGAGGCGACCATCGAAGTTCAGGTCGGCCTGCTTGCAGGAGATCTTCTCGCCCTCGGGCCCGGTGGTGTAGAGGGTCACGAGGTCGGCGTAGCCGTCCTGGTTGATGTCGACCTGGTGCTCCCGCTTGTTCCTGCGATCACAGCGTTCACCGTCGACGGCCAGGTACTCGAGGTCCCTGGCGTTGCGGTTTCGCCCCCGGGTCCCAGGTTCTCCCTCACCGGCCGCGCCCGGTCCGTCGCTGTTCGCGCTCGGGCCACCGTCTTCGATGCTCTCGTCTGGCGCGTCGCTGTCGGCTTTCTTGCCCTTGTTCTTGCATCCGCCGCCCGCCAGCAGGGCCAATGAACACGAGAGCGCGACGACAGACCACGCGCGTGTGGGGGCTTTGTGAGACTTCCGCACCGTGCTCGAAGGTTAGGCTGGGGCCGAGGACCGGGCAAGCAGACAGCGGGGAGAAGGGGGATAAACTGAGCCTCAGACCTCGGTGAAGCCATCGTGGAGCTGCGGCCATGAACAGGCCGCCGCACGCCGAGAGAGCCCCGGACAACATGCGCGCGCTCGACCACAGCGCACTCTCCGCCTGCAGTGTGCCCAGGGCGTCGGAACCCACGTCGCCCCGGCAGCGAAGGGGGCTCCGGCTGTTCGGCAAGCCTGCGGTGATGTGGTAGTTAGCCCAGCCGCGAACCCCCGTCATGAGCACAAACGCCAAGCCGGCTGGTGAGAACCAGGATCTCCCCGTGCGGGAGCACATCCGAAGCTTCTGCATCATCGCCCATATCGACCATGGCAAGAGCACCCTCGCCGATCGCCTGATGGAGCACACCGGGCTGCTGGGCGAGCGGGACAAGACCGCTCAGTACCTCGATCGTATGGATATCGAGCGCGAGCGCGGCATCACGATCAAAGCCCAGGCCGTACGCATGAAGTACACGGCCGAGGACGGCAAAGAGTACCAGCTCGACCTCATCGATACGCCCGGCCACGTCGACTTCAACTACGAGGTCTCCCGCTCGCTCGCGGCCTGTGACGGTGCACTTCTGGTCGTCGATGCGGCCCAGGGTGTCGAGGCTCAGACCCTCGCCAACGTCTACCTGGCCATCGATGCGAACCTCGAGGTCGTCCCGGTCATCAACAAGATCGACCTCCCGAGCGCCGACATCGAAAAGGCCAAAGCCGAGATCGAAGAGATGGTCGGCCTCGATGCGAGCCAGGCCATCTGCGTCAGCGCCAAGACGGGTATCGGCATCGACGAGCTCCTCGAAGCCATCGTCGCCTACGTCCCCCCGCCTCGGGCAGATCCCGCAGGGCCCGTCCAGGCACTGATCATCGACTCCTGGTGGGATGCCTACCGGGGCGTCATCTCCCTGGTCCGGGTCATGTCCGGGACCTTGAAGGCCAGGCAAAAGGTCCGCTTCATGGCCACCGACAAGCACTACGACGTGCTCGAGGTCGGCGTGTTCGCGCCCGAGCCCACGAAGCTCGAGGTCCTCGAGGCCGGCGAGGTCGGGTTCTTGATTTGCAACGTCAAGGAGGTCGTCGACTCGAAGGTCGGCGACACCGTGGTCCTGTCCTCGGACACGCAGAGCACGGCCCTGCCGGGCTTCAAAGAGGTCCAGCAGATGGTCTTCGCGGGCGTGTTCCCGACCGACAGCAACCAGTACGCGGACCTCCGCGACGCGCTCGGCAAGCTGACCCTCAACGACGCCAGCGTCACGTGGGAACCCGAGACCTCGGACGCGCTCGGGTTCGGCTTTCGCCTCGGCTTCCTCGGGCTGCTGCACATGGAGATCATCCAAGAGCGGCTCGAGCGCGAGTACAACCTCGACCTGATCACCACGGCGCCCAGCGTGAAGTACCGCCTCACGCACACCAGCGGCCAAGTCGAGATCATCGACAACCCGGCGCACTTCCCCGAGTCCGGCGACATCAAGATGATCGAGGAACCGATGATCATCGGGCGCATCCAGCTGCCCGAAGAGTACCTCGGACCGGTCATGAAGCTGTGTCAGGACCGGCGTGGCCTCCAGGTCGACCTGACCTACATGACCCAGACCCGGGTCCAGTTGACCTATGAGCTCCCCCTGGGTGAGGTCGTGTTCGGATTCTACGACAAGCTCAAGTCGGTCTCGCGTGGCTACGCCAGCCTCGACTATGACTTTGGCGAGTTCCGACAGGCCGACCTCGTCCGCCTCGATCTCCTCGTCAACGGCGAGAAGGTCGACGCCCTATCGCTGATCACCCACCGCGAAAACTCTTTCTCCCGTGGCCGCGACCTGTGCGTGAAGATGAAAGAAGAGATCTCGCGCCAGCAGTTCGAGGTCGCCATCCAGGCGGCGATCGGTTCGCGGATTATCGCCCGGACCACGGTCAAAGCCCTGCGCAAGAACGTCCTCGCCAAGTGCTACGGCGGTGACGCGAGTCGGAAACGCAAGCTGCTCGAGAAACAAAAGAAGGGCAAAAAGCGTCTCAAGGCCGTCGGCAACGTCGAGATCCCGCAAGGGGCTTTCCACGCCATCCTCAAGCTCGATCAGTAAGTCCCCCCGCCATGTCTGAGCAAGGCCCCAACGATCACGAGCAAGCCGACGAGTCACTCGCCGACGAGGGATCCCGAGCAGCCGGCAAAGACGCGCGGGCCAATCGCAAGCGCGAGGCCGCAGCGAAGTCCAAGCCCAGCCGCTCGGCGGGGCACGTCCGCTCGGGCGCCCGCATGCTCTCGCGAGAGGCCAAGAAGGTCCTCAAGCGCCATCGCGCTCGGATCGCCGAAAAGGTCGTCGCCGAGATCGAGACCACGGTCGAGACCATCGATGGTCTCCAGGCCCAAAAACCCAACGAGGACCTCGTCGCGCTGGAGCTCGAGGCCGAGCACCTCGACGAGTTGCTCCATCAGCACGCCTCCTTCGCCCGCAAGAGCGCGCTGCGAGATTCGTTGGAGAACATCGCCATCGCCATCGGTGTGGCGCTTGCGGTCCGCAGCTGCGTCTACGAGCCCTTCAAGATCCCCAGCGGCAGCATGATGCCGACCCTGAGGGCGGGGGATCACATCTTCGTCAACAAGTTCGCCTACGGGATCCAGATCCCCCTGACCACCCGCGTGGTCGGAGAGGACTGGGTCGACAGCATCGCCCGCGGCGACGTCATCGTGTTCCGCTACCCCTTGGACGAGGCGGACGACTTCATCAAAAGGGTGATCGGCCTGCCCGGCGACAGCGTGCGGGCGACCGTCGACCGCCGCCGGATCGAGATCAAGCGGGCGGGCACAGATGAGTTCGAGGCCATCGAGCGGGAGGCGGTCGACGACGAGCGCTGCCTCAACGAGGCCTCGAGCGCCGCGGTCGATGGTTGCACCGTGTTCCGGGAGGTCCTCGACGACCACACCTACACGGTCCGCTACCGCGACGACATGCGCTCCGCCGACCCGAGCATGACCACCTTCGTGGTCCCAGAGGGCTTCCTGCTGGTGATGGGCGACAACCGCAACGCCTCTCACGACTCGCTGGCCTGGACCGTTCAGGTCGACGCCGTGTCCGCGAGCGGACTGATCTCGCGCATCGATGTTCGCGACCTGAGCGACCACCACGAGGGGCGCATCGAGCTCCATGACGAGGTCAAACACGTGGTCGCCAACGACGACGCGAACGTCGACCGGGCTCGCTACCTCGCCGAGCGCCCGTCCCCAGCCCACGGCCTCGAGCTCGAGACTTGGCGGGCCTCGTCCTTCACCCTCGAGGCGACCTACGCTGCGGTCGCCAAGCACGCCGATGCGGACGAGCTGGCGACCATGGACACGCTGCTCGACGGCGCGCGGATCAGCCAGTCCGAGCGCGCGCGCCTGAGCGAGCTGGGCGAATCCCTGGGCGAGTTCTACTTCGGCCGAGACGAATCTCGTTTCGACCTCGTGTTTCGGGCCCCGGGGGACGACGTATTCTTCCACCTCCACTGCGGTCGGGCCCGCTGTGAGCGGCGCAGCGACCTGGCCGACCGAGTCGGGAGGATCCTGGAGGCCTACGCGGCCAACCCCGACTACGACTCGCGGGAGCTCCTGGTCCGAGAGCCGGGCCGTCAGAGCTCCTTCCCGGGGCGCGGCAAGGTCGAGGAGCGCTACCTCGAGCGCCAGTTCGGCCGGCGAGGGCAGGGGGTTCGTCTCCGCGCCTGGCGCAAGCCCAACGAGGGGATGGCCGCACTCCGCGACGCGGCCTTGGCCGATCTTGATCCGGATCTGGATCGGGGGACGTCCACGGCAGCGGCGATCACCGACCTCAGCGACGACGCCTGGGTGGTTCCGCTGGCGTCGGGCTGGGCGGTCGTCAACGCCGACGCGAACCATGAAATGCTGACGGTCCTCGAGTGTGGGCCCAAGCGCTGTGACACCCAGGCAGAGGCTATCGAGTTGGCAACGGCGATCGCCGGCCGCTTTGAAGATGTCCTCGCGGACCCGGAGCGCATGCCCGAGCTGCTCGGCCAGAGCGATGTCGGGGGCCTCGCCGAGGTGCCTGTCGCCGCAGCTGAGGAGTACTACTGGGACCACCTCGAGTTCCGAGGCAGCGTGCTCGACGACAGCCACTCCCTGACCATCGAGGTCGAGCGCAAGCCGGAGGTGGGTCTGCAGCCCGCGGTCGACGCGCAGAAGGCCAAGTTGGACAACCCTGAGTCGGTCGCGGGCCTCGGGCCGAGCGCCTGGTACGGGCTCGGGAGCAACGGTCACCAGTTCGTGTTTGCGATCGCCGAGACCGAGCTTGTGGTCTCGATGAGCTGCCGGGTGGGCATGTGCCCAGACCGGGAGACGGCGCGCGCGCTTGCGGACCGCGCATACTCGAAGGGCCTCGACCCAGAGAACTTCCTCGAGAAGAACGTCTCCCGGCGCCGGCCTTTCGTGCCACGCGGAAACGTCAAAGGTCGCGCCGAGGTCATCTGGTGGCCGACAGCGCGGTTCTGGAAGAAGATCGACTAGGGTCTGGGTCCGACACGTGTGGACCCGGGACCCCGCGGTCTTACTTTACATAATATACCTTATCGGCGGTTTGGATGGCGCAACCCCACGCTACCTCATACCTACCTCTGCCGCGTAAGCTCCTGCGCCAGCCTGTGTTTCGACGACCATGCATCGACGCCAGCTGCCCATTCTCGATCCCTGCCATGAAGATTGGGACGCGATGCAGGCCGAGGACGGCAAGCGATTCTGCGACGTCTGCACCAAGCACGTTCACGATCTGTCGTCGATGACCGAGCGCAAAGCACGCATAACGCTCGCGGTCGAGCGGACCAAGGGCCGAGTCTGCGTCCGCTACCGCGTCGCGGCAGACGGCGAAATCCGCTTCAAGTTGGAGACCACAGCGGCACTCGGATGGCGTGCGACTCTCGCGGCTGTGGGCATGGCCGCGATGATGCTCGTGGGCTGTACAGACAGCCAGCCCATCGAGGTACTGAGCGACAAGTGTATCTACAAGACCGGTCCCTGGACGTTCGCGGTCGAACGCGGCAAAAGCAACTGCCCTGAGCCGGATTTGACGGAGGGTGTCGCTATCGAGACTCCCGTGTCGGAAGGCGACTTCTCGGTCGTGGGCGAGATCGAACCCGAACTCGGGGATCAGCTGAAGGCCCTATCATCGGCGGTTTGGCATAGGCTCTTGCGCTGACCAGCGTAAGCTCTTGCGCCAGCCCGTACGTTCGACGACTGCCATGCACCGACTTCAACTGCCGATCCTCGATCCCTGCCACGAAGACTGGGACGCCATGCAGGCCGAGGGCGGCAAGCGGTTCTGCGACGTCTGCACCAAGCACGTTCACGATCTGTCGTCGATGACCGAGCGCAAAGCACGCGACACACTCACGGTCGAGCGGACCAAAGGTCGAGTCTGTGTCCGCTACCGCGTCGCCGCAGACGGCGAAATCCGCTTCAAGTTGGAGACCACAGCGGCAGGCGGATGGCGTGCAACTCTCGCGGCCGCGGGCATGGCCGCGATGATGCTCGTAGGCTGTACAGACAGCCAGCCCACAGAGGTGACGGGCGACAAGTGCACCTACAAGACCGGCCCCTGGACGTTCACGGCCGAGCGTGGCGAGGGCAACTGTCCCGCACCCGATCCGACGGAGGCTGTTGGAATCGTGACTCCCCTGACAGACGGTGACATCGAGGTCATGGGCGAGGAGAAGGGGATCGACGAACCTGAAGCCCTGCTGGGCAAAATTGGGATCGAAGACCCCGATCCCGATTTCGAGACGATCAAGGGCGACGTGGAGGATCCCATGCCGGTCAAAGGCGAGGTCGCGGGGCCCACTGAGATCGAGGAGATCGAGGAAATGGGCGACGTCGCAGCTACCCTCGATCCCCGCGAGGAACCCTGTGCCGGGGACGGCGGGACCCCCCCCAAGGGCCCCCGCCGGCTCTAGCAGCCCCTCACGACATTTTGAGAGCCCCGCCCCCTCCCCAGGGAGAGCGGGGCTCTCTGCTGCGCCCGGCAGGATTCGAACCTGCGGCCCCAGGTTTAGGAAACCTGTGCTCTATCCGACTGAGCTACGAGCGCGTCGAACCGCCGGGAGTGTGGCCGCCCGATCGGGTCGACGCAAGGGGCGAAGGCTGAGAACGCCAGGGTCCAGACGGCCCGCCCTGCCCGACCTGACAGCGTGTAGATTGCGGGTCCAATGCGTGCTGACCTCAGCGGCACAGCGCTCCCCCCAGGAGCCCTCGTCGTGCCCGTGCTCGTCGCAGCGCTCTGGTCTGGACTGCTCGCTTCGACCCCGGCAGCGGACGTGGCGACCCAGCGCAGCCTCGTGTTTCTTGGGGGGCCGCTGGTCTTGCTGGCGGGGCTACACGCCCGCTTGTTCCCCTACCTGCACGCGCCAGCGCGCCTGCGCTGGTTGCCCGCTCCAATCACCGCGGCCAGGCACTGGCGAAGCGCTGGAGCGAGGCACCCCGTGCTGCTCGGGGTGACCGTGCTCGCGGGGTGCCTCGCGGTCGTCGTCGGCGCCGCGGCCGGTCCAGGACACACGGCCCTGACCCTGAACACGGGTGTAGCGGCGGCCGACTTTGTGTGGTTGAGCGCCGTTGTCGTGTTGCTCGAGCCCGCGATCGCCGGGCTCGGCGCAGCGCTGGGCCGGCGGTTCCCCGATCAGAGCTCGACGGCTGAGCTTCAGCGCAACCTCGGCGGTGGCTGGACCTCGGCGGAGGCGGTGGTCCATCTCTATGGCCCCGCGCTCGGGATTGGGTTGGGGACCCTGTTGGCGATGCCCGGACAACTGGGGATCGAGCGCTGGGCCGACACCGGCTCGCCTCCCTCTGGAGTCCAGTTGACACTCGCTCTGGCGGCCCTCCCGATCGCTGTCGGGCTTCGCCTGTGGGCGCCTCGGGCCTACGCTCGCGGCCTATGGGAGGCGGTCCCGTGGCTCGCCGAGGCGACAGCGACCCTGGCGGGCCCCCCCCTGCCCGAGCCCACACCCGCTTGGCTCGACGCGATCCCCGACCCCTGGGCGCGCTTGGTGGCCATCCAGTTTGTGCGGACGACCCCCCTGCCCCTCCTTCGATTGCTGGCGCTGGTCGCTGTCACCGCCTACCTCGGCAGCCGAGCTGGGCTCCCCACCGGTCCGGCCTTGGCGGTCGCGCTGGGCGTGTGTGGCCTCTGGCTCGCCCCCCTTCGTGACTTGCACGAACGGGCTCAGAGCCGGGCACGCCTCGCTGCCGCCCTCCCTCTGGGCCCGCGACCCCGGGCCGGTCGGGCAGGATGGCTCGTGAGCAGCATCCTGGTCGGGCCGCCGGTGGTCCTCGTCGCAGTGATCTCTCTGCGCTGGCTCCTCGGATGACCCAGATTCTATGGACTGACTTCTAAAACTTTGATTTTACTTTGTAATTTCAAATCGACAACGCGGCGTTGATGGAGCGGCCTGCCAGGTTGGAGGGGCCTGTGACTCGGGTCCAAAACCTGGCTCTGGACGCTGAATACTGGTAGCTCTCGCCCGTCTTTGAGCCGTGGCCGCCAACGCGCCGCGCCCTTCGTCCTCCAGGGAACAACCCAGCATGAATCGACTCCGCGCCCGAGTGCTCACTGCGACCTTGACCGCCTTCACGGGCTTGACCGTGTGCGCAGCCACCTTGCTCGCCTCCCCGGCCGCCCACGCCGAAGATGGAGCGATCGACGCATTCAAAGCCAAACACGAGGCCGTCGCCGCGCTCGTCAAAAGCGGCGCCAAGAACGACGAGCTCCAGGCCAAGGTCGACGGACTCTTGGACTACAGCTGGATCGCTCAAGCCGCGCTGGGTGGACCCGATCGCTTCGCCTCGGTCTGCGGTGAGCGCTGTGACCTCTTCGAGTCTCTGCTCACCCAGCTCATCCGCGAGAACTATCTGCGCATGATCCGAAAGGCCGACAAACACCCGGTCGAGTACGTCGGTCAGGTCGCGGGCCGCAACGGGGTCTACAAGGTCAGCACCCGCATCAAGATCGACAAGAACGGGCGCAGTCAGACCATCAACGTCGACTACGTGATGCACAAAGACGACCAGGGCGAATGGAGTGTCCGCGACATCATCACGGACGACGTCAGCCTCGCCCGGACCTACGCCTACGAGTTCAACAAAATCGCGAAGTCCTCGGGCATCGACGGGATCATCACCAAGCTGCAGGACAAGCTGGCGAAGCTCTCCGCCAGCTGACCCCGATCCGATCCGCTATGCTTCGTCGGTGGGCCACCGCTCCCGCCAAAACTTTCGAGACCGCAGCCTCCCCTGGCCTGCGGTCTCGGACTTGGTTCATGAGACTCGAGCTCGACCCCTGCGAGGCGTCCGCCGAGCTCTGCTCGCTACCGGGCTCGCTACCGGGCTCGGGGCCGCGCTCGGCATGGGCGTTGGATGCAGCGATCCAGAGGTCGTCGGTGAGGGACAGTTCGGGCGGCTGATCGCCCTGTCCTCGGATCCGTTGAGCCCCCTGCCCCGCCTCGTCTGGCACGACGGTGCGGCGTGCCCAGGAGACGCCGGCGGCTGCCAGAGCTTCTGCGCCGGCCCGCCCGGGAGCTGTCCACCGGGCAGCTGTATGCCGATCCTGATCGACAGCGGCTCACCGATCTCGATCTTGCCGTCCCGCGACGGGAAGTGGAGCCTCAGCCAAGAGTGTCTCGAGGTCCGCGCAGGCGGGGGGCTGAGTTCGGGGGGGAACCCCGATCCGGACACACTCGCGGGGACCACCGCGGCTTTTCGCTTCAGGGACGCGCCCATCGTCCGGGCCCCCCCTGACGAGATCGGGGGCTGGGCCTGGGAGGTCGGAGACGACCGCAACCCGGCGACCGTGGGAGGGATCATCGGGGGCAATATCTTGCGCGACTTCGCGGTCGAGATTCGGCACGGCGCGGGTGAGCAGCCCGGGATCGCGTTCTTCTCGAGCTTCCCCGGGAGCGAGGCAGTGCTCGCCGATCAGGGGCGCGCCTACATTCGGCTTCAGTACCCCGGTCGCCTCGTCGGTCGTCTGCTCAACGATCTTTGCGAGGTAGGGCCGGGGCTGGACTGCCAGCTCTCGAAGCTCAACCTCATCCCTTCCAACGCCGTCTCCGCCTACGAGAGCACCCGGGCCCTCGTCGATGCCTGCGTCGCGCCGCCGCCTTGCGCCGTGGAGTGGGACCGAGACCAGAACCGCTGCATGCTCGCCCGTGACCGAGACGCGAGCGCGAGTTGCAGCGACGAACGAGGCCAGAGCGCGACCTTGTTGGTCGCCACCGGTGTGCCCAGCCTGGTGCTCTTCGACGACAGCGCCGACCTGCTCCTGGGCCCCGTGGACAGCTTGCCGAGCTGCGACGCCCTGCCCGAAGACAGCGATGTCCACGGCTGCGTCGAAGGGGTGGAAGGTCGCCTCGTACTCCCCGGCTGGCCCCCCCTCGAGGGCCTGAAGCGCGTCCGCGTGCGGGCCCTGGCGCTGCTCGAGGGACTCCAACAACCCTCGGGGGCGGCGCCCTGTGAACGGCTGCGTCGGCGCCTGGAGGGCCTCGAACACCAATGTCGCGGGTTCCGGGAGGTCGGGCGCCCCGTGCGTCCGTCCCCCAACAACGACGAGTCCGTCGGTGACGCGGCCATGGTGTTTGGGGAGGTCACGTGGTCGAGGGGCCAGGGCAGCCCCGACACGAGCCGGTGGATCGAGACTCTCATCGTGCCGGCGGCCGCTGCTCCGGTGCAGGCGCTCCGGCGAGAGGTGGTCCCCGAGGGCGCTCAGCCCGATGGCCTCGTCGGCGGAGCGCTGCTGCGCCAGACCGAGACCGTGCTCGACTTCACGGAGGCGGAGACGAGCCCGGGCGTGCGGGTGCGCTGCCTCAACCCGAACGAACAGTGCATGGCCGTGCCGGCCTGTGGTGCCTCGTCCGACGATGTCGACTTCCCCAACTCGGAGGGCGGTCGGACCAGCTGTTGCTTCGGCCTGCCGAGCAATCTGATCATCGAGGTCGTGCTCTCGGGTGAGGGCAAAGAAGCCCCGAGGATCGAGGATGAATGCTGTCCCGCGCTGTCTCGTGCGGCCCTGAAGGACCTCCAGTCGGAGAGCCTCGGCCTGTGTACGGGCGTCGACCTACCTTGAGCCAGGGTGGCTCTCGGCCAGGGCTGGCTCAAGGCTAATGCAGGGTCTGGCTACCCTGCATACCCACGAGCTGCTGAGGATCCACCCCGATCGACATCAGGGCCTCGGTCCACATCGCCGCGGGGTCGGTCTCGAACAGAAAACTGGGGGAGACGCCCCTCCTCCCCGAGGACTCGCCCTCGCCCTCGCCCTCGACATCGAGGACGGGGACCAAGACCCAGCTGCCGGTGGCGATCTCGGCCTCGAGTTGACCGCCATCCCATCCCGCGTAGCCGAGCAGGAACAGGAACTGGGAGCCCGGGCCGCCGAAGCTCGGATCGTCGGCCTCCAAGACCGACTCGAGGGAAGTCGTGAGCCACAGACCAGGGACCAGCTCGCTCGCATCCGCGTCCCAGCCGGGTTGGTCGTGGAGGAACCAACCCCGGATCGGTTCGACCGGACCACCGAGTCGGACCTCGGCGTCGGGCCGTCCTCCCCACTCCAGCTGGAGTGCCGCGGCGACCTCGGGGATGGTGGTCTGCATGGGGTTGTTCAGGACCAGCCCGAGCGCCCCTTGCTCACCGTGATCGAGCATCAGCACCACCGAACGGTGGAAGTTGGGGTCGAGCAGCTGGGGCACCGCACACAACAGATGCTGTGCGAGGCCAGTCGTCTCCCGGTCTCGGTCGGCCATAGTGGGATCGTAGCGCACCTCGACATGAGCGGCACGCCCCCTCTCGCTGGCTCGAGGCGAGCATGAGGACGACACCGACAAACCCGGCCGAGAGCCGCATGGCGATGGATCCAAAAGACAGAGAGCCCAGGTCCCATGACCTGGGCTCTCGCGTACCAGAGGCCGGACTCGAACCGGCACAGAGTCTCCCCCGGCGGATTTTGAGTCCGCTGCGTCTACCGATTTCGCCACTCTGGCACGAGTTCGGGGGACCGGAGGATTAACACGAGCCCTCGCCGACTGCAAGCGTACGCGCGAATGCCCGCGCAATGCGCAGCCCCCTACCCCGTCTCTGTGTCCGACTCGCCCGAGCCCGATTCGTCTGTCTCTGTGTCCGACTCGTCCGAGCCCGATTCGTCTGTCTCCGACGCCCCGTCTGAATCGGAGTCCGACGCCCCGTCTGAATCGGAGTCCGACTCGTCCGTGTCCGACTCCTCGCCGCTCGTGTCCGTGCTCCCCTCTTCGCTGCTCCCACCCTCGTCGGCCATACGCAGGACGACGTCGCCTCCACCCGCCCGGATCTGGATCGCCCGGCTCCCCGAGCCCAAGGTCCGCAGGTAAGAGCCCTCACCGATGTGCGCCGCGGTGTCGAGGTCGAGGATGATCTGCCCCGCGTTGCGGACATCGATGTCGAGGTCTTCGGCGTCCTCGAGTTCGATCGTCACCGGCCCCTCGCTGTCGACGAAGACGGGCGCGAAGGCGAGGGACGAGACCCTCGTGTGCCCGTCCTTCGTGCGCAGATCGACGCCGGCACCCGTGCTCACTCGGATGTTCCCGATCCCGGTCTCGACACGGATCTGTTCAAGGCCGCCGAGGACCTCGACATTTCCGCCGATGAGCTCGATCGAGACAAAGGCATCGATGCCTGTCACGAATACGTCGCCGGCCCCTTCGATCTCGTGCGCGAGGCTGCTCGAGGTCTCGAACTTCAGGCTGTCGAGCTTCGTGATGTCTCGGATGTCGATCGGCAAGACCGCGCTGAGGCGGCCGATGTGCCCCCAGGTCTCCCAGCGCAGCTCCGCCTTGGCGGCGTCTTCGAGGGCAGACTTCGCGGTCCCCCCGAGCGTGCTCCAGCTTCCACTCCAGTCTGCGCGACTGCGGCTGGGGTCGCCGATCACGGTCAGCTCGGTCGCCGGAAGCTGGATCTGGACAGTCTGGAGGTCGTCCAAACTGGCCCCTTCAGAAAAATTGAGCTGACCTCGAAGGCCGAACACACAGGCCGAGACCGCGAGCGCCAGGCCGACGCTGCCCACCCACAGCAGAGCCCAGGTCCGGGAGCTGGGCATCGTCCGAGGTTCTGGGAGAGTGGGCACAGGTCGAGGTCTCGATCAAAAGTAGATCGACGTCCCGACGCCGAACTCGAGGATGGGGGCGTAGCGGGGCAGCGCCCGGTCGGCCGAGTAGAAGCGGGTCGTCACGGGAACGCTGAGCTGGGGGCTGAAATCGAGGGACAGACGGTCGAGCAAGAAGTAGCGCAGGTTGAGCTGGGCGTAGGGCGTGGCCCCAAACTGTCGCTCGTGTTCGGGCTCGGCCTGGCTCGGCCCGAGCGCCCCGGGGACCTCGGAGGAGGCGATCTGCATCGACACCCCGACCCCGAGGTCGAGCCACAAGCGACGCCGCTCGTAGACCCGATAGTCGGCCCGGAGCCCGAACTGCCAGACCATGAAACCGTCCCTGCTCCCCGACTTGAACGAGAGATCGGAGACCCCGACGTGCAGGCCCTCGGCGGCCTGGCCCATGAGCGAGACGCTCCATCCGCTGTAGAAACCAGGGCGGTCGACGTCGGCCCGAAACCCGACACCGACGCTGCGGACCAGGCCGATCCGAAGCTTGTGATCGAGGATGGGATCGATGGTCTTCTCGGCGGCCGTGGTCCCGGCGTCGGTCAGGCTGTAGAGCCACAGCGCCGGCAGGGCGCTCGAGAGCAGACCGAAGCCCGTGAGCCGGGCGTACTCCAGGCCCAGGGGCCGCGTCCCGTCGTTGGGCAGCTTGTAGAGAGCGAGCGCCCCGAACCCGCTGGCGACCGAAGCCAGGAACAGCGCGACTCCCTTGCCGGCCTGGTGATTGATGATTTGTCCCCACCCTGGGAGCACCAGGGACATGAACGAGGCTCCGACGGTCCTCCTGATTTTTTGCCGCCGCAGCCGAGCGCGCTCGGCTGCCCCCGGCCGCGGAAACATGGGTGGGAGGGCGGCCAGTCGCTCCCGCTTTGCCTGGGCGGCCATGTCGAGGATCCAGGTATCGCGGGATGCGATCGCAGTTCCATTCCACACTAGCTCCGGACCGGAGACGACGATGTTGTGGACCCGTCCCGCGGGGTCGTGGATGGCGTAGATGCCGGCTCCGAGCTGAAGCCGGGGGAGGTCTTCGAGTTCGGCGCTCTGGTCGGCGTGCCGACTGAAAGACCCGACGAGCAGGCCCTCGCTGTCGAGGACCCTGTACTCCCCCGGGAGCTCCGGCGCGAACCGTAGCGAGCTCTGCGTGGGGAGGGTCAGGGGAGAGACGACCTGCCCCCGACCCTCGACGGGCGGGGACAGGCACAGCAAGACGGCAGTCGCTAGTGTGAGCACGGATCCCTGCTCCAGGGACCGATCCGATGGCCCGGACTCGGTCCCTGGACGCCGAGCACGTAGGGCCGCGGCTGGTCCGCGACCTGCACGCAGCGCAGCATCCGACACTCGTCGCGGTGCATGCGACGACCTTCAGTTCGGGTGCGATGATCGTGCCCGGTCAGGTGTGCGAGCCCGTGGATGGCGAGCAGGGTCGCCTCGTCGAGGTGCCCCGCAGCTGTCTGGACGGGAGCCTGTCGCCTGACGGCCTCCCAGTTGAGCGCGAGGTCACCCGACCCGAACAGGAGCCCGTCGCGCCCCCCCCCGTCCGGGTCGGGTCCCAGATCCGCCCCGGGACCAAAGGAGAGCACGTCGGTGGGCCCGGTCTCCCCCATGTAGCGCAGGTGGAGGGCGGCCATCTCCGTGTCGTCGACGATCCGGATCCCGAGCTGCTCGAAGCCGGCGCGAGCGATGCCCTGCCGACGCGCCGCCTTTCGGATCCGGCGCCCGAGTTCGCGGATCGAGAGGGTGGAGATACAGCCGCTCATCGCGGGTGCGACGACAATGCGTGTCGAGGGGTACATGGCGTTCAGTCGCTGTCGATGACGCGGTAGACCTCGGCGTCGATGAAGGCCGAGAACAGGTCGCTGTCGAGTTTTCCGGCCCGGACCTCAGCCTCGAGAATCGCAAGCGCGCGCTCGAGGGGCACCGCTTTTTTGTAGGGCCGGTCCGAGGCCGTCAGGGCGTCGAAGATGTCGGCGATCGTCATCATGCGGGCCTGAACCGGAATCCGCTCGGCCGAGACGCCCTTGGGGTACCCGCTGCCGTCGAGATACTCGTGGTGTTTGCCGGCGATATCGGGAACCTGGGACAAGGACCGGCCCCAGGGGATCTGAGCCAGGAAGGTGTAGGTGTGGACGACGTGGCTCTGAATTTCGAGCCGCTCGGCGTCGGTGAGGCTGCCCCGGGCGATCAACAGGGAGTCCAGATCCTCGTTCTCGAGCAAGTGCAGACGTTCTCCCGTGCCCGTGTCGAAGCTCCGACCTTCGAGCGCCCGGATGCCGGCAGAGCAGTCCTCGGTTAGGAGCGAGGGGCGGTTGGCGGTTCGCACGAGCTCGAGCAACGCGTCGATCTCGGCACGGATCCTTACGGCCTCGATCTCGAGGTCTGCGATCGCCCCAGGGTCGTTTGCAACCAGCCGGCGCTCGAGCAGATCGAGACGCAGGGCCGTCCGCATATGGTCGAAGCGGGCCATGATCCGGGTGTGCTGAATGGGGTGCAGCTTGGAGGCTTTGACCAGGACGTCTTCGCGGACCCCGACCTTGCCGAAGTCGTGGAGCAAGGCGGCATACTCGATCTCGCGCAGGGCATCGCGGCCGTAGCGAAGCCCCGCCAGCGGCCCGCTGTCGGCTCGATCGACGACCTTGGCCAGGCCCACGGTCAGGGCCGCGACCCGCTCGCTGTGCCCGCTGGTGGTCGGATCCCGCTGCTCGATGGCCTTGACGCTGGCGCGCACAAAACCCTCGAACAGGGCCTCGATCTCGGCGTACAAGTTGGCGTTGTCGAGCGCGACGGCCCCCTGGGCCGCGAACGCCCGGCACAGGCGCTCGGCGTCCGCGTCGAAGGCCACGACCTTGCGGTCGAAGTCGGCGGCGTCGACCAGGGGGCTCGGATCGCGAGGGTTGGTCCGCGCGTTGATCAGCTGAATCACCCCCAAGACCTCCCCTCCTGGCGCCCGCATGGGCACGGTCAGCATCGAGCGAGTCTGGTATCCCAGCCGCTCGTCGAAGCTGCGGTCGTGGCTGAAGGTCCGGCCCCCGAAGCTGCGCTCGCTCGGGTCGGCGCTGTAGAGGTCTGTGAGCGTGATCGAGCGCTCTGAGAGCACACAGGCCCCGACCACCGAGCTCTCGTTGATCGGCACGCTGAACTCGGCCAGGTCACTGCTGCTGATCGAGGCGTTCTCGGCGAAGCGAAAGCGTAGCTTCCGATCGCCGAGGGGGAGCTCGCGCGGACCTTCGACCAGGTAGATGGAGCCCGCGTCCGCCCCTGCCATCCGCCGGGCCTCCCGCAGGATCATCGCTAGGATCGCGCTCGGGTCGGACTGGGCTCCGAGCGCCGCGCCCACATCCAGGAGGCGGTCCACCATCTCGGCCCTGTGGCGCTGGCTGGCCATGGTCAAGGCGGCGCGCAGGGAGTGGTCGACGACGGCCGCCGACGCGGGCAGGGAGAGCAGCTGGACACGCTCCTCTCCGAGGTCGGCGAGGGCCTCGGCCAGGGCTCCATCCGCACCGACGATCAGGGCGGCGTCGAAGTTCGTGCTCGGCAGGGATGCCCCGACCGCGAGGACGGCGAGCTCGGCCCCACCGCGGTGCACCCGAATGCATCCTCGCACCGCCTCCGAGACGACGACCTCGGCCCCATTTTCCCCTTTGCGCATACACAGCGCGAGCCGGGCTTGGACCTCCGCGAAGCTCTCCAGCGCGCGGGTGGGCGCGGCCTGCCTGTCGGTCGTGCTCATCTGCCGACCGCGAGTATAGCCTGCATCGTCAGCGTTGCTTCCGCCTGCGTCCCCGCCCGCGAAGGCCCGCGGTGCGGCCGCGAGAACCGTCATCGGCGAACGGCGGGGGCAACAGGGGCTCGTGGAAACCGGTGCGGCTGGCCTGTTGGAGCTCGACTTCCGAGAGTAGGACCGCCGGTGAGATCCCGGCGACCGGTACGGAGCCGCTCTCGGCCCAGCAGTAACCGTGGTCCATGCCGGGACGCCCCCCAAAGCGCACCACTTTTTGGAGCGCCGAAAGTGGGGTCCCGATGAGCTCGAGATCTCGGACTCGCTGGCGCTCTCCCGTGTCCACGTCGATGAACTCGACCCGGGCGAGCTCCCCCTTGAAGACCTGGAAATCGTAGCTGTCGGTCGAGGTCTCGCCGGCGCGAATGGTGTGGATAACGGCGACCTGCCGACGCCCCTGGGCCCGCGCAAGCGCGATCAGCTCGGTCTCGAGCGCCTCTCGAGTGAGCGAGAGTTCGGGTCGGCCCTCGACGACGAGGTTGGCCATCCGGGCCATCGGGCGCTCGATCCCATCTCCGCGGCCATGACCGTTCGAGCGCCCGCCCTCGACGGTCTCCGGCTTGGCGCCGCGGAGCTTGGGCAGGGGGCTGCGACTGCGCAGAAAGTCGACCAGGATCCCGTCGCTGACCAGCAGAGTGGACTGCGCTGGGACCCCCTCGTCGTCGACCCGATAGCTGCCCCACAGGCTCCGGCCCTCGAACTCGACCAGGGTCGGATCATCGCGCACGTCGAGGCCCTCGGGCAGCACGCGCTCACCGAGCATGTGCGCGAAGGTCCGGGTCTCGCCTCGAGCGACGAGGCGGTTGCCCTCGAGGCGGTGACCCAGAGCCTCGTGGAACACGGTGCTCGCCGCCTGCCCCGACAACAGGGCGGGGCCGATGAAGGCCGCAGGGCTCTCGCTCGACTCTCGCAGCTCTCGCAGGTCGTCGAGCACCGCGTCCAAGAGCGTGTCCATCTGCTCGCGCGAGGGCACCTCCTCGACGCGGCGAGCGGGGACCGAGCGGGCGCTCTCCACATAGACACCGTCGTCGGTCAGGACCCAGGCCCGGATCTCGAACTCGAGCCACAGATCGCAGGTCCGGATGCGCGCGCCCTCGCTGTCGATCTGCCAGCGGACCAAGCGCTCACCTCGAATCGAAATCTCGGGATCGTGGATCTCCGGGTGGTCGAGGAAGCGGCGAGACAGATCCTCGATGTCTGCCGCCCAAGCGTCGAGTTGCTCGGTGGGCAGGTCGAGGACGTCCACGTCCTCATACAGGGTGGTCGGCCGCTCCTGCGTGAAGCTGGTGACCTCGTCGCGGAGGAACTCGGACACGAGCGCCTTGCGGTGGTCGTAGTAGTCGGACTGGGCCTCGTCGAACTTGAGCTGGGTCAGTTTCCACAGCGCACAGCGCAGCGCCATGGGATCCATGTCGTCGGGGGCCACGAGCCAGTCGGCGCTCTCTCGCTCGGAGGCCTCCTCCCCGAGCCCCCCGTCCATGACGTTGTCGAAGGCGTGCGAGCCGACCCGCAGGTCCACGGACAAGCTGCCGACTTCCCGGTCTCGACGTCGGATCAGGGACCCGTGGGCAGCCTGCAAGAGCAGGTCCCGACGTCGGCGAAGGGCGTAGAGCAGGTAGTAGGGCCGCGGGCTCCCGGGGACCCGCAGGCCGGAGAGCGAGCGTTTGAGCTCGGCCTGCATGGCGTCGAGGATCGGGTCGTGTTCGCCGGGCATGAAGCGGCGAAGCATGGCGGTCCCCCCGACTCCCCGCAAGCCCCCGCGAGCCGCCCCAATCCGACAGGGGCAGAGTCGAGACTCAGTCGCTGCTGCTGTTGGCCTGGCCCTGACGCCGTTCTTCCCGGCGCTCGGCTCGCTCCCGATCGTCGCTCTCGTAGGCCCGAACGATGTCCTGAACCAGGGGGTGACGCATGACGTCGGTGCCAGTGAACCGACACAGGCTGACCGAGGTGATACCCGAGAGCACACGCAGCGCGTGGTTGAGGCCGCTCTTCTCGCGCCCGTGCAGGTCCTTTTGCGTCGGGTCCCCCGTGACCACCGTGTAGCTACCCATACCGATACGCGTGAGCAACATCCGCATCTGCTCGCGGGTCGTGTTTTGGGCCTCGTCGAGGATCACGAACGCATCGTTGAGGGTCCGTCCACGCATATAGGCCAAGGGCGCGACCTCGATGATCCCCTGTTCCATCATGCGCGCGACCTTGGCGGCGTCGAGCATATCGTAGAGGCCGTCGTAGAGCGGCCGCATATAGGGGCTGACCTTTTCTTCCAAGGTCCCCGGGAGGAAGCCCAGGTTCTCCCCCGCCTCGATCGCCGGGCGGCTGAGGATGATGCGTCTGACCTGCTTGTCTTGGAGCCGACGCACAGCCATGGCCACGGCCAGAAAGGTCTTGCCCGTGCCGGCGGGGCCGACCCCGAACACGAGGTTGTTGTTGCGCATGGCCTCCACGTAGCGCTTTTGGGCCAGGCTTCGCGGGGAGATGGCCTTGCCGCTGGAAGTGGTCAGCAGGACGTCGTCGTAGACCGTGGTCAGCTTGGCGCCCGGGTTCTCGCGGAGGATCTCGATCCCGCGGGCGACATCGGTGGACAGCATGGGCCGACCACTGCGCGCTTGGACGTTCATCTGCTCGAGCAGGCGCTGGACGAGGTCGAAGTTCGAGGCGTCACCGTGGAGGGTGATCTCGCTGCCTCGAATGTGCAGGCCCACGCCGGTCGCTCGCTCGAGCTCGAACACGACGCGCTTGGAACTCGAGGGGGAACCGAGCACGAGCTGGAGCGCGCGCTGGTCGTTGAACACGAGTTTTCGGGTTTCTGTACTCACGACGATCCTCTATCCGGCCGCCAGGCGCGACCCTCACCCAGCATAGCCGCGGGGTGGCCAATTCAACTTCATTTTCAATGGATTCAACGACACCCTGAGGCCTTCGGGGCCAGCGTGGGCTCGCGGTATCTCACGACGGCCGGAAGCTACCACGGCTTCGCCGGGGGTCAACGCGGAGCGCTCGACAGGCATGATCGTCGAGCGTCGCCCGACCGCCTCGGCCACCGCGCGAGCCCCACAAGCCTATGTCCGATCCTCGTCGACCCCCGCCCCCCCTCGTGTTGTCCCACGGTCCCGACGAAGTCATCGATCACCGCGTGTACGACCTCCGGGATGGGCTCGAAGGTATGCGCGATCTGATGGACCGGCTGCTCGGCCCCGAGGGCTGCCCCTGGGATCGGGAGCAGACCCTCGAGACCCTGCGCCCCTACTTGATCGAGGAGGCCCACGAGGTCCTCGAGGCCCTCGAAGACGGCGACGCCGACGAGCACCGCCGCGAGCTCGGCGACCTGTTGTTTCAGGTCGTCTTCCACTCGGCTCTGCGCGAGCGCGAGGGCGCCTTCGATCTCGACGGCGTCATCGAGGCGATTCGCTCCAAAATGATTCGCAGGCACCCGCACGTGTTCGGCCCCGACGGCGGTCCCGCTCGCTGCACTCCCGGGGAGGTCGAGGCCAACTGGGCCCAGATCAAGGCGGCTGAGCGAGCTGCAAAATCCGAGTCCAAATCAGCCGGACCCAGCCCGGACCCGGCGGTCCCCGATCCCCTGGCCGGAGTCCCGCGCACCCTGCCCAGCCTTCAGCGCGCTTGGCGGCTCCAGAACAAGGCTGCGGCGGTCGGCTTCGACTGGCCCGATCTCGAGGGCCCGCGCGCCAAGGTCCAGGAAGAGTGGGCCGAGCTCGAGGTCGCTATCGCCAGCGGGGTCGAGGCCGACATGGCGGAGGAGTTCGGCGATCTCTTGTTCGTACTCGTCCGCCTCGGCCAAAAAATCGGAGTCGAGGCCGAGTCGGCTCTGCGCGCGGCGAACAAAAAATTCGAGCGCCGCTTCGGACATGTCATGGGCCGCTGTCACCAACAGGGCCTCGACCCCGCGGGGGCCGGGCTGGAGATCCTCGATGGATTCTGGGACGAGGCCAAGGCCCACGAGCGCGAATCGTCCTGAGCGGGAGCACCGGATCGAGACGCGACGTCCTGGCTAGGTTCCTGGCCAGATCCCACGACCGACACGACAGCCGCGTCATGTCGCGTCTAGCGACATGTGCAACCTGCGGGGCACCGATTCGTTCAGATGTACAGCCAAGGGTGCTCGGTGGCCTCGAGTGGATATGACCGGTGTCTCGTTCGTCGCTGTTCGGCCTTGGCCCTGCGCTTGCAACATATCGTCTCGTCAGACTGTGGGCCTTGGCCTCCGGTCCACATTCTCGGTCCCCCCCCGAGCCACCCCCTAATCCCCAGGAGCAGACATGGTGTTCAACTCGGATCGCTCGGCCTCCCCACACGGCTACCGCTACGTCGACCGGGAACACGCCGAGCGCGCCCAGAGTCACCTCCGGGACGCGGCCGATGCCCTCTCCATGTCCCTGCTGACCCTGGATGGGACCCTGGACGAGGGTCGGGAGGGCAAGCTCGCTCGAGCTGCGAGCGCGCGCCACCTCCTGGCCGAGGCCGTCACCGCCCTGGCCAAGGCCAGGGTCTACAACCCCGAGATCCGAACCTACGCCGTCAACGTGGTCACCAGCAGCGAGCGTGATGTCGACCGGGAGCTCGCCCGCCTGCACGAGGTCGCCACGGCGCTGACGTGGCGCAACCATGCGGTGTTGCCCACGCGGGATCAGGCCGAGCCGCTCGCTCCTGAAGACGAGGCGCAGCTCGCTGCGGTCCACCGCGACCTGGCCGCACACGCGCGCCTGAGCCGAGCGACCCGCCACAAGTGGCTACTCGGAGCCGCGCTGTTCGGCGTCCTCGGACCGGTCTTGGGTGTGGGCCTGTACCTCTTGGCCGCATTCAGCGGGGCCATGGCGGCGGTCGAACTGGCGCGCAGCTCCCCTCCCCCAGCCCTACCGGCGACTTAGAACGGCGACCGCCGCAGCTCACTCCGAAGGCAAGAACGGAGCGGTCTCATCAGCCTCGGCGGGGCCGGAGGGGGCCATGGGCACGGCGCTGGTCCCCCGGTCGTCGGACTGGTGATCGGCGAACTCGAACACCAACATCTGATAGCCGTTCACGCCCGGCTCCAAGCTCCAGGTCGGGGTCGCCTCCCAACGCAGGGCCAAGACGACGACCACATCCTTGCCCTTGCGGCGGATCCTGACCTCATTCACAGGCGTGTTGAAGTACTTGGTGATCAACTTGCGCCGGTTGTTGCGGACCTTGATGGCCGTCTGCGGCAGCCGGACCTCGACGCTGAGGCCGTCGACATCGACCGTGGGTTCGACCGCAGCGCTGAGTTGAAAGAACACCCGGGAGGTGTCCGTGCCCCGCTCGAAGCCGGTCCAGGTCAAGACTGCCGACTGACCGCCGATCTCTCGCGGTGCGAAGGGAGGCAGGGATCCGTTGCCGACCTGGACCCCCTGGTAGTAGCCAATCGGGTTGATCATCACGAAGGGGTCGTCCTCCACCCTGCGCACGTAGTTCGGCCCCCCGAAGCTCGCCCGATGGCTGAAGCCCCAGGCCCCGGAGAGGTCCGTGTCGGGCGTACGTTGATCGATGATCAGCGGATCGGAGGGCGCGACGGTCACGCCGGACCCCAGCTCCGCGGGCGCGGGTGGGGCCACGTTCGTACCGCGGGGGGGCGCGGTGGACACGAGCCCCACGCCGCCCGCGCTTCCACTGTTGGACGGCGGCGGTGGTGGGGGCGGTCCAGCCCACGCACTCACCGAGAGGAGCATGAGCGCGACACTGCCGGAGGTCACCACGAGACGTCGACGATCCATCCTCCAATGCTAGCGAGCCTGACCCTGGTTTTCCAAGCAACCCGCGAGAACAGCCCTCTGCTGGCCCATGGGGCTCGTCAAGGATTGTCAGCGCGGGCGAGCCCCGGGCCGACTTCGAAGCGACGGGTCTGTGAGCGTCGGGTCGTCCCGGTCCGCTGGATCGACGTCCAGGGCCCAGGCGCGCAGCGCTCCGACCAAGATGTGTGAACCACAGACCAGCATGCAGGCCCCGGCATCCCGGGTCTCGGCGAGGGCAGCCAACAAGCGCGGGTCACCGGCACCCACAAATCGCCGGGCACAGGTCCGGGGCGGATGCTGCCCCTTCTCCCGCTCGCTGAGGTCGACCCACCAAAGCGGGGCGACGCGGCTGAGCGCCCGGGCCATGGCCTCGCCAGGCTTGTCGGCTCGGCACCCGAACACAGCGGCCACCGGCCGAAGCTCGAGCGTGACCAGGGCCGCGAGCAACGCCTCGATCCCCTGGAGGTTGTGGGCGACGTCGAGCCACATCTCCCCGACTCGCTCGAGCCGCCCGGGCCACGACAGCCCGCGCAGCAGCTCGGCGGAGGCCGGCTCGCCGGTGAGCTCTGATAGCCCCGCCAAGGCCAGGGCCGCGTTGTGGCCCTGGTGAGCGCCGAGCAGCGGCAACTGTCGAGGACCCTGCCGCTGGTCTGGACCCTCGGCGGCGAGCGGAGCGACGACTCGCAGCGTCGCGCCCACACGCGCGGCCTGAGCACGCAACACGGTCCAGGCCGTGGGTATCTGGGCGACGCTGATCGCGGGCGCACCGGCATGCAGGACCGCACCCTTCTCGGCCGCGATCGCCTCGATCGACTCCCCCAACACCGCCTGATGATCGAGGCCGATCTTTGCGATCAAGGTGAGGGCCGAGGGCAGGACCGAGGTCGCGTCGTAGCGCCCGCCCAGGCCCGCCTCGAGCACGACGTGGGTGCAGCCACGGGCGACGAAGTGCGCCAGCGCCAGCGCGGTGAGGACCTCGAAGAAGCTCAGCGAGACACCTGCGCGCTGTTCGGCGCGGGCGACCCTCTCGACACCCACACGGATGACCTCGTCGGAGACCGGGACCCCGTCGACCCGGACACGCTCGCCGACTCGATGCAGGTGTGGGCTCGTGTACAGCCCGACGGGGCCCTGCACCCGATTGCCGAGACCATGGGCGAGCATGGCGGCGGTCGACCCCTTGCCGTTGGTGCCGACGATCTGGGTGACCACAAAGGGCGGCCGCTCGACGAGACCCGGCGCGAGCACGGCGAGGACAGCCTCGAGCCTCTCGGTCCCCAGCTGAATGCCGAGGCTACGACGCGCGAACAGGACGGCCCTCCACCCTTGGCGAGGTCGGTCAGGGGTCGCTGGGGTCGAGGCCATCGCAGTCCCGGGGGAGTCGAGGCTGGTCAGTTGGCTGTCGCGCCCCGAGCCGGTTCGCCACCCTCGGGCTCGGGCTCGGGCTCGGACCCTGGCCGATCGTCACCAAAGCCCAGCAGGCGCATGATCAGACCGAGGTGCTCACGCAGCTCCAGGCGACCGACGATGCGGTCGACCATCCCACGCTCGAGCAGGAACTCGCTGCGCTGAAAGCCCTCGGGGAGCTCCTGTCCAATGGTCTGTTGAATGACCCGAGGACCAGCAAAGCCGATCAGCGCCTTGGGCTCGGCGATGATGATGTCGCCGAGAAACGCGAAGCTGGCCGCGACCCCACCCGTAGTCGGGTGCAGGAGCACCGAGATATAGGGCAGGCCGGCCTCGCGCAGCCGGCCGCGCGCAGCCGAGGTCTTGGCCATCTGCATGAGCGACAAGATGCCCTCCTGCATGCGGGCCCCACCCGAGGCGGAGAACACCAGCGCGGGCCGCTGAAGCTCGAGCGCGCGCTCGAATACGAGCGCACACTTCTCACCGACGACCGAGCCCATGGAGCCGCCCATGAACTCGAAGGCGAAGAAACCGGCGCTCACGTCGACCCCGTCGATCTTGCCGATACCCCCCACAAATGCGTCTAGCCGCCCGCTCTTGCGCTTTGCGGCGACGATCCGGTCGCAGTAGGCCTTGCTGTCGACGAACCCGAGGGGGTCGCCAGACTCGAGTTCGGCGTCCATCTCGACCCAGGTTCCAGGATCGATGGTCGCCGCGACCCGCTCGTCGGTGGGCATCACGTGGTGATGTCCACACTCGGGACAGACCCTGAGATTCTGGATCAGCTCCTCGGTGTAGGTGATTTCGCCACAGGCATCACACTTGGTCCAGAGGCCAGGGGGAACCGAGATTTTCCCTCCTGGTTCGGGTCGATCGAGTGCGTCCTTTTTTCGTCGCCACCAAGCCATGGTCTGTTTTCTGTGCTGACCCATGCGAGGTGGGCGAGCGGAGGGTATGATCCACACGCCGAAGCTCCCTGGCAAGCGTGGACTCGACAGAGCGCGCGACCTCCAGGTGGTCAGGCCCTGGTCGATGTGAAGCAAGGTTGGCAGCGAGGGGGTTCGGATGGTCTCCACAACCCAGGCAGATCCGCGTTGGACCCGCGGCGCGCGGACCTGCCCCAAGTCGACTCGGAGATACCCCAGGGAGCCCTGGCTTCCATCGGCCGCGCGCTGCAACACATCTTCGAGCGCTACAGCGGGACGGCGATGCGCAAGGTCGTCGGGGTCGCCGACGGCTACTCGGTCGATGGCCTCTACGTCGCGTTTTTGGTCCTGCGTGAGCCCACCGCGTGGCCCGTGATGCGCAGTGAAGACCGGAGCGCACTGGAGCTCGCCAGTATGCTCATGAACGGCTTTGGGATCCTCCCCAACACCGCCTACATGCAGGTCCCGCCGGCCGATGTCGACGTGCTCGTCGACCGCAGCTTTCGCGAGATCGGTCAATGGGCGCGCCAGCAGCTCATCGGCCACCTCAAGCGGGAGTACATGGCGCTGCTCGAGGAGTACGCGGAGCGCCTCCGACCCCTGCTCGAACCCGAGGGGCGCCCCCGCGATCTGCTCATGGACAAACCCACGATCACGATCGAGTTGATGGACCGCTTCGAGCGCTGGTTGACGACCGACAGCAGCTTGGCCTGTCGCGGCGCGATGACACAGATCTTGGCGCGCCTGTTCGGCTGAGAGGGCTCGAGCCCGGGTCCCGCCCCTGGCTTGCGGCCCCCCCCCGGCCTTGGTATGGCCGGCAGCGATGACAGCGGGCAAGTCCGAACTGACCTACGCCAGCGCCGGGGTCGACATCGAGGCGGGCAACGAGGCTGTCCGTCGCATCAAGGCCCTGGTCCAGACTACCCGACGGCCCGAGCAGCTCGACGGCCTCGGGGGCTTTGCGGGGCTCATGTCCCTGCCGACCGGGCTCGCCGAGCCGGTGCTCGTATCTTGTGCCGACGGGGTCGGCACCAAGCTGCTGGTTGCGATCGCCATGGACCGACACGACACGGTCGGCATCGACCTGGTCGCCATGAACGTCAACGACCTGTTGTGCACGGGCGGCCGCCCCCTCTTCGTGCTCGACTACGTGGCCACCGGGCGCCTCGACCCCCGGAAGATCGAGCAGATCGTCTCGGGTGTGGTCGCCGGCTGTCGCCAGTCTGGCTGCGCCCTGCTCGGTGGGGAGACGGCGGAGCTCCCGGGCATGTACGCGGAAGGCCACTACGACCTGGCGGCGACGGCCGTGGGTGTGGTCGACCGGGCTCTGATCTGGGCGCCGGCACAGACCGCGGCGGGAGATGTGGTCCTCGCCCTGCCCTCCTCTGGCCTGCACAGCAACGGCTACTCCCTGGCCCGCAAGGCCCTGCTGTCCAAGGACCACGCGGGTTTCGAGCTCGACGACCCACTGCCCGGCGGCTCGCTGGAGTCGGGTGTGCAGACCGTGGGCGACGCCCTGCTCGAGCCGACGCGGATCTACGAGCCGGCGTTCGCCAACCTGCGCGGGCTCGAGTTCGGGGCCGTACACGCGGCCGCCCACATCACCGGCGGTGGGCTGATCGAGAACCCGCCGCGCGCCTTTGGTGAGCAGCTGGCGGTCGAGCTCGAGCTCGGGGAACTCGAGCTCCCGGCGATCCTCCGAGCGGTGGCCCGCGCGGGTGTCCCGGAGCCGGAGCTGCTGCGGACCTTCAACTGTGGGATCGGGATGCTCCTGTTTGTGGATCCCGCCCGGGTCTCCGAGGTCTCCGAGGCCTGCGAGCGCGCGGGGCAAGCTGCGCTCGTCGTCGGTCGTGTCGTCGAGCGTGGTCAGGCCGATGCCCCCCAAGTCCGCATGTCGACCGGTCCCAGCTGGTAGGCGGGTCGGACGGTCGTCATCCGCAGCCGCGCTGAGGTGCGGCCGACGACGCCTTCAGCCCTCGTTGATCCAGAATATCGCTGGCCCGGCCCAGGACCTGAGCATAGGCCCGGCACCCCAGACAGTGGCAGACCACCCGGTTGACCGTGGTCGGAGAGACGTCGCTGGCGACGGCGGTGAGCGAGCCACAGGTGCAGCGAATCGAGAATTCGACCATCTACCCGTCACAGTGCGCCCCCACCCATCCCTGTCCACGCCCGACTCGAGCGCACGGGGGCCGGACTCGGGGCGGCGTGGTCAATCCGAGCGATCGCGGTTTCGGTAGCGGCGCGGCGAGTCGCCCAGGCTGCGCCGGAACTCTCGATTGAGGTGGGACTGGTCGAAAAAGCCACACTCCCGGGCGACCCCAGCCAACGATGGCGCTCCCGCCTTGAGCCGGCTTCGGGCCGCGTTGAGCCGTTGGAGGCGAAGATAGCGACCAGGGGTCAGGCCGATCTGGGTACGAAAGAGGCGCTCGAAATGACGGCGACTCAGACCCGACTCGAGCACGATTCGCTCGAGCGTCACCTTCCCCTCCGTGTCCTCGATCGCTGCCAGAGCGTCCTCGACCGACTCATGCAGCGCCTCGACCTTGGATGTTCGGGGGACCAGCAGGGCCTCGAAGGTCGCGCGCGCCGTCTCTTCGTGCTCACCCAGACCTGCGAAGCGCGACTGCGAAACCGCGTCTGCGAGTTCGAGAGGCGTACACTCGAGAGCCCGGGAGAGCGAGCTGCGCACAGCCATCCCGAACAGGCGGTAGAAACCGCCCGGGAAGAACCGGACTCCCAAGAGCCCCCGCCCCGGCTCCAAAACCACGCTTCGGGCCTGGGTGCAGGGTCCATCCCAACAAAGCACGCCCGTGGCCAGTCGGGGCGGGCCGGCCACAGATTCGACCCGATGCACGGCGAGCTCCAAGCCGACGTCGCCGTCGGCCTGCATGGTCCCGGACCGGGCCTCGGCCGCGGGCCCGACCCACCAATAGTTGCGCACATAGACCGCCAGGCCTGCGCTCGGCGCACGGATGATGGGCCTGATTTGTCGCATCTGTCCAAGACACCGGCCTCGACCGGAGCCCAACATTAGCGCGATGTCGGCAGCTCAATCTCGCCTCGATCGTGTATTGGCGACCCCGTCTGTGCAGCGGGTGATCCTCCTCGTGCTTCGTTTTACCCTCGCCGCCGCGTTTCTCTCTGCGGTCGCCGATCGCCTGGGCCTGTGGGGACCCCCGGGCATGGAGGGTGTGGCGTGGGGCGACTACCCCGCGTTCTTGGCGTACACACACGTTTTGCTCGCCGGCTTGCCCCGCGGTCTGAGCGATGTCCTCGGCGGCCTCGCCACCGTTCTCGAGATCGCCCTCGCCCTCGCCCTCACGCTCGGGTTTCGACTTCGGTGGGCTGCCGTGGGCAGCGCGGTCTTGCTGGGGAGCTTCGCGCTCGCCATGTTGCTCTCCCTGGGACCCAAGGCCGTCTTGGACTACAGCGTGCTCACGGCCCTCGCGGCCGCCTTGGCCCTCGCCGCATCGTCCTCGGAGGCGGGTCCCGAGCGGGAGCCCGACGCCTCGCAGATCTGATCGGGGACGAATCCAGACTGCCCTGAAACACTGCTACGATCCCCGGCCGTGGCGGCGACGACCAACCACTACGACCTGATCGTGATCGGCACCGACCTCGCGGGGCTGGTCTCGGCGGCGCTCGTCGCCCGGCGAGGAAAACGGGTGTTGGTGATCCCTCAGGGCGCCATCGATGGGGCCTATCGCTTGGGCCGGCGGCCCTTCGCCCTCGACACGGCGCCGCTCATGCACCTGAGTTGCCCCGCGGCCCGGCGTGTATTCGAGGAGCTGGGGCTGTGGACTCAGATCCGCCGGGAGCACCGCAAGCTCGACGAGCTGCGTCACTGGGTCATGCCCGGCCACCGCCTGGACGGGGAGGCCGACGGCGGCAACTGGATCCGAGAGGTCGAGCGGGAGTGGCCTGGAGACCCGATCGCCGAGGCCTGGGCCCAGCGTGCGCAGTGGAGCCAGGCTACCGACGCGCTCCTCGACGAGCTCCTGGCCTCGGACAACGCCCTGGTCGCCGACGGGTTCTGGGCCCGGCGGTTTCTCAACCGGGTATCGAGCGAGCTCCCCGACGCCAACGTCGACGAGCTCGCCCCCCTGCCCGCCGACCATCCGATCCGCCAGCAGGCCCGGGCGATCGAGCCTTGGGTCCAACACCTGGTGCCCTCCCAGCTCGGCAAGGCGGCGAGCCTGCGGATCGCCAGCTTGTGGAGCCGTGGACCCACGGACCGAGCGGGGGGCGCGAGCGGCCTGCGCGAGCAGCTGATCCAGCGCATCCAGCTCAAGAGTGGCGAGGTCAAACCGAACCTGCGTGTGGGCGAGGTCCTGCTCAAGCGCGGCCGGGTCACGGGGATCAGCCTGCTGGGCAAACGCGACTGCTACGGCTGCGACCACATGCTGATCGCCAGCGATCCGCGGGACCTCATCGACGGCCCCCTGGTCGCCGACTCCCTGCCCGCACCGCTCCAGGTCAGCCTCGCCAACATCGTGACGGCCGCGCGCCGCTACGTGCTGCACATCGACATCGACGAGCGCGGCCTGGGCCCGGGCTTCGAGGGCACGGCGATCTGCATCCCCGAGGCGTCGTGGCTCGAGCGAGACGGCGTGGGCCTGACCTACCTGCGGACCAGCGCGGCGGCCGAGGGCAAGCGTCGGATCTCGGTGACCCATCTCGTGGGCCCGGACGAACCCCTGGACGACATGCGTGAGCGGATCTTGGATGCCCTCGACCAGCGTGGCGTGCTGCCCTTCGCCCGCCCCTGGATCTCCCTCTTGCACTCCCCCCACGACGGGCGTGAGGCGACCGATGGCCGAGGTCGCAGGCTGGTCGACTACGGCCAAGACACGGCCCTGCGGCTGACTCCCGCGCCCCTGTATCGGCTGGAGGGGGGCGAACCGAGCCTGGGCGTCGGCGTGCTCCCCCACTCCTCGGGGGTCAAGAACCTGTATTTCGCGTCTCGGCTCACCTATCCGGGGCTCGGCGTGGAGGGCGAGTTCACGGCCGGGTGGGCTGCCGCGGGCGCCGTGGTCGGGGCCGGGCGCGCGGGCTTGGGTCGGAACCTGTTCCTCGGCCGGGGCTGAGCTCGGACAAAGACCGAGCCCGATCTGTATGATGTCCGGTGATGGCGTCTCTCGCGTTCGCCCCTGTCCTCTCGAACACCCTGCCCTCGGAGCGCGCTGTGTGGCTCGCGGGTGTCCTGCTCGCGCTCGCCGGCGGCTGTGGTGGAGGGACCTCGGAGCGCAGCCCCGTACCGATGGGCCCGGCCCCGGAGACCAGCGCAAAGGCCGAGCGCGCGGCGGCCCGCAAACAAGCGAAGAAACCCTGGAACCGCCCCGTGCCGGAGATGCCAGCCGACTTTGTCCCCTTCCCGGCGCCGGACCTGCATACCTTCGAAGGGGTCTGGCTGATCGACAGTGAGGTCTCTGGAGAGCGGGAGGTCTGGGTCGTAGGGGCGCCCTCGGAGGTCGGCTCGAGTCCCCTCAGCATCGTCGACCGCCACAGCCGAGTCCGCGAGTATGGGCTCAGCCTGTTGAGTCCGTGCTCGCTGCGCCTCCTGGACGAGCAGGGCCACGCACACAAGCGGGCGATGGTCAGCATCGACGGGGTCCCCTCCGTGACCCACACCGGCGCGGTCGCGGTCATGGCCAAAGACGATTCGCAGCTCGTGTGTGTGGGCCGACACCACTATGTGATCGACGCCGCCGGCGAATGTCGGCGGCACGCAGAGATGCTCGGAAGCTGGGACAGCGATGTGGTCGGTGCCGAACACTGCGCCCGGACCGAGGCGGGCCTCAGCATCGACGGGGCCACGCTCAGCCCCCTGCCGGGACAGGGCCGCATCGCCCTGGATCCGATCGCGGCGAACGCTGCCGCCCGGAGTTTTCCCTCGCGTGAGCAGGCCGAGGCCGCGCTCCAGGCCGCGCCAGACTCGACCGAACCGGTCGCGGCGACCGAGACCTCAGGGACGACGACCGGAACCCTGAGCACCAGCGACTGAGGCCCCGATCAGCGACAGCCCAGGGCGATGTCCCCCGGGGCGTGGCACTTGAGGCAGACCCGGCGGTTGCGGGCCTCGAGGACCGTGCATCGGGTCGAGTTGGCGAACCCGGCACCGTGCGGGCTGACGTCGAGCCCGGGGGTGGCCGCGCTGGTGGTCGCGTGACAGGCCAGGCAGGTGTCTTCGTCGTGGCAGCTGACACAGGCTGCGATGTTGCGCTGCGCAGGGCCGGCGTGGCCCTGGAGTGCGCCCGGTGCCCCCGCCCAGTCGCCAGGGTGAAAGCGCAGGGCCGACCCGACCCCGAACGCGCTCTCCTCTCCCCCCTCGCTGGCGGTCGTCACCCCCACTCGGGTGTGGCAGGCCTTGCAGTCGCTCTGCAGCCGGTGGCAGCTCGAACAGTCGTTCACGGCCGAGCGCGCGTCGAGGCCGTGGCTGGTCAGGTAGTCGGCCGCGTGCAGGCGCATCGGACGGATCGGCCCGGCGTGGCAATCCGCGCAGAAGTCGTCACCGTGGCAGCTCGCGCACAGCTCGGGGTTCGCCTTGGCGATGCCGACGTGATCCTCGACAAAGGCGAGGTCGTGGGCTGCCCCTCGGGCGGCGGCGCCACGGGGCAGGAGCTTGGGCGCGACAGGGTCGTCGCCGATCGTGGTCTGGAGCCGGCCGTCCTTGCCCGAGGGGTGGCAGGTCGCGCAGTGATCGCTGGCCTGGCGACCGTCGTGACAACCGAGACAGTCGGCCTCGCTAGGCAGGTCGGCCAAGGTCGCGCGCTGGACTCGGCTCAGGTCTCCGTGGCAGGCGTCGCAGTCGGTTCCCCGGGCGGCGTGGGCTCGATGGGAGAAGATCAGGTTGGGCTTGGGGAAAATGGTGGTCGCGGTGACCCGCTGGCCGTCGACACGCGTATGGCAGTCGGCACAGTGGGCGACCTCGCCCTCGGCCCCGCGCGGGTGCTGGTCGCCGTGGCACAGATCGCAGGACTCGCCCGTCGGCAGGTCGTTCTGTGAGGACAGAGCACTGGTGCCGATGTTCTGGTGACACTGGGCGCAGCGCATGCCCTGGGCGAGGTGCAGACCGTGATCCATGCGGACCCGGATGTCCTGCTGGGGGTAGACGGGGCCACCGGGGCGCCGCGGGCCCTCGCTGCGGCCGACGGTGGTCGGGACGGCGCTGTCGGGTCGCCCCGGGGCCGCGAGCGCCCCAATTTGGCCGATCTGGAACAGCCCGAGCCCAGACACCAACGCCAACGCCAAGATAGCGACGACCCCGATCTCGATCCTGGCCCACCCGCCTCGACTGCCGTCCGGACGCGGGATCATGTCCGCCTCCCCACGCGCAGACCCCAGTCGAGGCTCAAGATGCCGAGTCCACGAAAGCCGTGGGTCAATGCGGGTGTCAGCAGCTCCTCCGCCAGGATGGTGAAGTGCACACCCTTCCAAAGTTGAAAATCGGCGCCGGCTTGAAGGCCCAGCCCCCATCCACTTCGGTCTTCGACCAGGTCGTTGTCGTAGCGGGTGAAGTAGGCCCGCAGGTCCACACCGATCCGGTCCGCGGCCACGCGGATCTGGCCGTCGACGCTGCCCCCTGCCCGCGTCCCGCCCTCTCCCCCCTGCACAAAGGTGTCGACTCGAAGCGCGCTGCGTCGGCCCTGGCGCGTCACCGCGAGCGCAGCCGTCCAACCGAGGTCGACCTCGCGCTCGGGGAACTGCTCTCGAAACAGACGCAGGCTTCCGCGACCGAGCAAGGTCCATCCCCCGCCGGCTCTGATCTGGTAGCTGATGCGCACATCTTCGATCGGCTGTACGGCGAACAGGTTGAAGATCGAGTCGAGGTCGAATTGGGGGACCGTGCGCAGATACTGGGCCCGGATCAGGTGGCGCTTGGAGATCGCGATGGCGGCGCCCGCCGAAATATCGTCCATGCGCAGCGTGCCGAGGTTGAGGCGCAGCGCCGCGAAGGGGGTGAGCACACCCTCGAAGAGGCGCAGGTCCACGGTCGCCGAGACCAACTCTTGATCGACGCCGCTGGCCAGATCCTCGGTGCTGCCGTCCTCGCCCGCCTCGAGGATCTTTCGGTTGAGTTGCGCCGGGGTGAAGGTCCGTCGGTAGGCGAGCCGGGCGTGGACCCTCGGGACGTCGACGACCGAGATGGCGGCGCCGAGCATGGGGGAGCTGGCCCGGTCCGCGGGCTCGTCTCCCCCGGTCCCGTCGAGCGCCCAGGTCGGCCACCCAAAGGCCTGCGCGCCGTTGACCTGGAGGCCACCAAACACCTCCAGCCCGAGCTTGGCCGGGGTCTTGACGCGGACCCAGCCGCCGTCGAAGGCGTACCAGTCGAGGCCGCTGAGCTCGAATTGGCGACCCGCCCGAAAGTCGAAGACACCGCCGATATTTCTGCCCTGAACGTAGCCGTAGAGCAGGTCGATCTGGCGGCCGTCGAGGCTCTCGAGGGCCGGCCCGGAGCGCGTGCCCGCATCGCTGAGGTACTCACCGAAGTCGTGGCGCAGGCGCATCGACGCGACGATCTCGATCTGCCCGTCCTCGGGTGCGCGGCGCCACTGATCGGCCTGGGTCGGGGGCAGGAGCTCGTAGACCCCGAGGTTGACGTACTGCACCAGACGTCGACGACGGATCAACCGGGGTGTGGCCCCCGGAGCCACGATCACGTAGCCCTCGCCGATCGTCCGGGCGCCCACGTGGACCTCTGCTGCGTGGGCCTGACTCGACCCGCCGAGCCAACAACCGGCTCCCACGGCCAACAGCGCGAGCAGCCGCCGCGACCCCGAGACCAGACCCGAGACGCGCCGCGGACCACCGCTCTCGCCCGGGGTTTCCCGAGTGTCGCCCGGCGGCTTGCGTCGGGCCCGGAGCGGGGCGACCCGATGTCGACGAAGGGCTGAGATCATCCGCGCCCGACATGCTATCAGGTCGAAGACACGGCCACGGGCTCCGCGCGCACCCCTCCACACACCCACTCCCCTGCGAACGACAGGTCCAGACGGTCGTTCGCAGGGACCTCGGAACCTCGGACGGCCCCTCATGTCTCGCCTTTTTGTGCCCCGCGTCGCCCCGATCGCCGCCCTGGATCCAATGCCTGTACTCCTTCCGCTCTCCCCTGTGGAACCCCTGCCCGTTGGATGCCCCCCGGCGCGCTTCGCTCAGAGCACCCCTGTGGGCACGCGGGCCCGGGGCCTCGCCTGCGTTGGGGTAACCCTGGTGCTGGCCGTGGGCGGCTGCGCTTCATCCAGTTCGCGGGGCAGCGATCACCCCGGGGCAGAGCTGGTCGCCCAGGGCTGGATCGACGAACCGATGCTCGGCCCGAGCGCCGATGTAGAGGCTCGTCTGCAGGTCCTGGCCGAGGCCGGGCCCGAGGGCCGTGTCCTGCGCCTGGACCGACTCCTCGACCTCTACGATGCCGCTCGCTTCGCTGGAGACCAGGGCGCGCGCGGGGTCCTGTGGGCGGCCCTCGGCGGCTACTCGAGCTCACGGGGGATCGACGCGAGCCGCGAGGTCGTGCTCCGTCTCCTCGACGAGGCCTACGCCCTCGAGGATCTGGCGGCGCGCGATCCCGAGGCACTCAGTGAGGACGCGTCGACCTTCGTGGCCGACGCCATCATGTTGCTCAGCGCCGACATGTTCCTGCCGGACTCGGCGGAGGCGCTCACGGTCCAGACCCTGGCCTACCGCGTGCTGACCGAGACCGGACACCCCCGGCTCACCGACAACGCCCACTGGCGAATCTACGATCACATCTACGGTGTGCTCTCGGGGGCCGTCGAGAGCGGGCCGGAGCTCCGGGACGAGGTCGCCGTACACGCCCTCTACGCCGAGCGCGAGGACATCTCGGCGTGGCTGGACGATCTCTCCCCTCACGCCCAACCGCCTCTGCCCGGGCCCGGCGTGCTCTGGGACCTGCTGCTCGAGCACCGTGACGCGCTCGCCGCCAGGCCCCTGTGGCAGCCCGTCACCCAGGCGCGCGCGGCCGGGGAGCAGGAGCTGCGCGAGACCATCCACGCCCTCCTCCCCCAGCGTCGAGACCCGAGCTGGGTGCTGCCGGCCCTCACCCGCGGCACCGCCCAACGCGAGAGCCTCGCTCCCGTCGTCCTGCTGCGGCCCGGCGAGCTCGTCCTCGACCCGGGGGCCGAGGCCGAGCGCAGCTTCCAGGTGGGGGCGCCGGGAGTCGGATCCACCTCTGTCGTCGCCGGAGTCGAGGGGCTCCTGGCCCGCGATGGTCGCGGCATCGTGCTGGTCGCCGCCGATCCCCAGCTGCCCGCACCCGAGTACGCGAGCGCCCTCTCCAGCTTGGTTCTCGCTCGCGCCGCGGTCCTCGAGTTCGCGGTCTATGAGCCTCGCCTGCCCCGGACCCCCGATACCGATACCGATACCGATACCGATACCGATACCGATACCGATGCCGATGTCGTCCTCGCGCTCCCGCTCTACATCGCGCGCGCCGACGACCTCGGTCCGGGAGCCCGAGCCCTGCGCGAGGCTCGGATTCAGATCCATCTGGGTGGCCGCGGGCCCCGTTTTCGCGTCGACGGGCGGTGGCTGAGCGAGGCGCCGAGTCTCCCCTCCGAGGTCCAGGCGGTCGCTCGACGCCTCCACCTCGCCTACCCGCGCGAGCGCGCCCTGACCTTGGTGCTGGCCACAGACGTCCAACACCGACAGGTCGTCGATCTCCTCGGCGCGCTGACGGGGGGACTCGACCCGGCGTTCGCAGCGGTGGGCTGGACGCCCGAGCCTGCGCACCTACCCAGCCCCCCTGTGGAACCCGAGGCCGACCGCCGCTTGGGCCTGCGCCTGACGCTCGCGCGGACCCGTTGGCGCGTCACCGTCGTAACCCCCACGACCGCCCGAGATATCGGAGAGGATGTCCAGGTCCGCCTCGACCGGGCCGGCGAGTCGCTGCTCGCGTGTATGCCCGAGCTCGAGGCCCCCGCGCCCAAGTCCGGCGTGACGGTCGGCCTGGCCTTCGACAGCGGTGAGCTCGAGGATGTACAGCTCACCCGTGGACGCCGTCCTCTAGGCGCCTCCCAGGTCGAGGCCTTCGAAGCGTGTGCGCGCGAACGGCTGATCGGGCTGCGTCTGCCGGCCGTGGACGACCCCGGCGACCCGGGGTCGTCCACGCTGAAGTTCACGCTTCATTTCGAGCCCACATCGCCCTGATCGAGACTGGCGGGGCGATGTGATCGCCCGTGGTCCCGGCGCCGCCTCGGCTGCTAAACTATGGGGGTGTCTCGACGCGCTGGAACTCGATCCTGGCGTCCGCCGTCGCTCGCAGCGCTGACGCTGGTGGCCCTGGCCTGCGGCTGCAACGACCAGGGCGCGAGCCGGGAGGCCGCAGGCGCGAAGCCTGAGGCTGAGGTCGGCGTCGACCGAGGTCCCGCCCTCGATCTGTCGGCCTCGGGGGCCAGCGCGCCCGACACCGACACAGCCGAGATCGTCGAGCTGCGCCTGCGGACCCCCGAGGTTCAGCTCGGCGATGCCCTGCGTGTGCACGTCGTGGTCAGGGTCGCGGGCGACTTGGACCTCGACGACATTCCTGCGGTAGCGATCACCAGCGACACCTCCCTCGCCATCGAGTTGGTCGGATCTGAGCGCCTCGACGACAGCCAGATCACGGGTCCCCAGGACGGCCCCGGCACCCAGCGAGTTCGCTTCGACTTTCGCGTGGTTCCGTCGGCCGCCGGAACCTTCGAGCTGCGGCCGGTCCTCTCCAACCAGGCAGGAGCAGGGACCCTGGAACCGGCCACCCTCGAGGTCTCCCCTGCGCGCAGCCGGAGCGAGGCGGCCGCGCTCCTGGCCACCGACGCGGCCAAGCTCGAGCGCGGTCGCAGCTTGACGCGCCAGGGCGACTACCGACAGGCCATCGAGGTCTTCCAGCTCGCGCTCGAGACCCGCCGCGACGACCCGACCGTGCTCTCGGAGCTCGGCTGGTCCGCGTTCTTGGCGGGGCGCCTGCCCCTCGCCCGTCGAGCCACGCGCGCCGGTCTGCGCCACGCCCTTGGCAGCGGGGAGCGCCGCGGAGCGCTGCTGTACAACCTCGGCCGGATCGCCGAGGGGCAGAGCGACCCCGAGCAGGCCGTGAGCGCCTACCGTCGCTCACTCGCGGTCCGCCCAGGCAACAGCAGCGTCAGCGCGCGTCTCCTGGCCCTGGGCGCCGACCCCTGGCCCCTCACCTGCGCCCAGGGTCGCTGCGTCATCGCCTCGGATCTCGACCCGGTCCGCGTGTGTGAGATCATCGAAGAGGAGAGCTGCCCGCTGACCGAGGGCAAGGCCTGCCGCTGCACCCTCGACGACGCTCGGCAGCTGGGCCACTTTCGGCTCTTGCACCTCGGCGGTCAGACGGGCCAGGTCTACTGGCTGCTGGTCGCCTCGGACGACGGCGCGGCCACCCGTTACGACCTCCTCGACCCGCTTCTGGTGATCCCCCCGGCGCCCCCCGACGGCGGGGCGATCGGCGGGGGGATCCGGGAGGCGAGCTTGGTCGAGATCCCCGGCCGCTCGGCCCCCCTGCTTCGGATCCGTTTGACCCTGTCCCGGATCAGCGGCGTCGGTGGAGGCGAGCGAGCCGAGGTCGATTGGGAACGGCTGTGTGCGTTCGGAGGCGAGATCGGTGCAGACCCGATCCGAGGGCAGACCCCGCGCTGCTCCCCCTCTCTACTGGTTCGCCACCTCCACGACACCCACGGCGTCATCGGTGCGCCCGCCGACACGGGGCTCGTATTCGACGCCGCCCTCACCATAGAAGGCGACAGGGTGCTCCCCCCGGAGCTCGGTTCCCGCCGACGCTGGACCTCCGCCGAGCAGTCCGTGCTCGAGGCTGACTTCCCCGGGTACCAATTTCAGGTCCTGACGAAATCGACGCCGACCTCCCGCCTGCTCGACGGCGAGCTCGAGAGCCCCGCGGCCACGGCCCCCACGCCGGCCTCGGGCGACTCCAACCCCAACTGAGCCGGAGCCGCGCGCTCGAGCCTCAGCGCGCGCCCAAAAGCTGCTGTTCGGCCGTCTGGACCTCGGCGGCGAAGCTCGCCAGTTCCCGGTAGGCGGAGACCTCCACGATCCCGGGTTCGAGGGTCGAGCGACTCTCGATGACCACCTCGGAGGTCCCGACCCCACCGGCCACGACCCTGCGCCGATAGCTGCCCCGAGCGCCGTCGATGGAGACATCGCCCGGGACATCGCTGAACTTGCGACCTTTGAGCTTGACCGTGACCTTGGCCTCGAGCACCGGCGCATAGCTGATGACCATGCCGCTCCAGCGGCTGGGCAGGCGCGTGTAGGCTGTCGCCTGATCGAGGGGGACCGCGGCCGCGAGTGTCGCCAAGGTCCCGTTTTGGACGACCCCGCCGTTGCGCACGGTCGCCGAGAATCGTGCGACCAGCGGCTGGTCGAGGTCCCAGTCATTCTCGAATTCGAGGTCGACCAGGTCGAGGCCGGCGATCGGCAGGATCCGTCGGAGTTCGGCGTCGGTGAACACCTCGCCGAGCTTGTCGGCATCCACCCGGTCGAAGACATCTCGCCACATGATGGCCTCGATCCCGCGCAGCTCGAGCTGGCCCCGGAGCCGCCCGCTGCCCTGGGCGTCGAGCTCCAGCTCGATCTCCCAACGCCGCAGGTCCCCGTGTTTCTTCGAGTTGGCGGGCACCTGGACATAGCCACCCGCCGCCTCGTCTCCCTCGAGCTGAATGCGCACGGCCCGACCCGACGCGTAGCTGGGCGAGAGGTAGCCCAGCGGCACGACCTCGGAGGAGGTTCCTACCAACAGCGGCGGGGCCCCGGGCTGGAGCACGGCCAGCATGGCCGTGTCGTAGGTGTCGATCAACGGGTTGCCCTGCTCCCGGATCGTGGGCCCGAAGCGATCGCGCAACAACCACAGCTCCGTGTCCACATCGATGACCTCGAGCATGGCCCGCAGCAGCAGCAGGCGGTTGCCCTGGCGGGCACCGAGGGTGACCGTGGCCGGCGTACTCAGGTCTCCGGCGACCTCGATCTCATCCACGACCCAGCGCCACAGGGCGTCGACCTTGTCGTAGGTCGAGTCGTACTGCTCGGTCAGCTCGAAGGCCAGAGCCCGGAGCTCCGGGTTGCTGCGCTGGGCCGGACGCAGCTCCATCGCCAGATTGTCGATCCAATGTTCGACCTTCAGCGGGACCTGGACCTGGATCATGGGTAGCTCGTCGAGCATGGACCGGGCCTGGGGCTCAGCGCCCAGACGCGGGACCTGATCGGCGCGAAAGCTGAGCGCCACATAGGCGCTGCCGCCGGGCTCAGCACCCAGATCGAGGACCCGACGCTGGGGCGTCGGCGGGTTGTTGCGGGCCTCGATGTCGAGCCCGGGCTCGAGCGCCGCGGGGACCACCACGATCAACTCGGAGCGGTGAAAAGGGGTCTCGGGTGACTGGAAGCGAAACCGGCCCAGGTCGATGTGCCCAGGGAGCGCCGGCGAGGGGCCCGACTCGTACACAAACTCGATCTCGACCACGTCGTCGATCTTGAGGCCGCGCAGGCTCAAGCCGTCCTTACCGGCGATCGACTCGGGCTCGACCACGCTCCCGTCGGGCTTGATCGAGTGCATGGTCAACAGCTCCACGCCCGGCTGGCTGAACTCGCCGTGGGCGTCGATCGCCTGGTCTGTGAGCAGGTGGAACATCTGGTGGACGATGTGCCGATGCCCACCGTTGGGGTAGAGCATGCTGACCTCACGATCGAGGAGCAGGACCTCGCTGACCCCTTCGCTGGCCAGACCCTCGGCCCGGTCGCGCCGGTAGCTGGCGAGGGCCTCACGACCGTCCAGACGCATGTCCATCAGGGCGTCGTGAATCCCGACCCGCTCGCCGACCTCGCGCAGCCGCGAGTTGTGGGGGAAGCGCTCGATGGCCGTCAGGACATGTTCGCGGGCGACTCGAGGGCTGCTCGATTGGGCGTAGAGATCTGCCAGCTCGATATGGGAGAGCGCCCGGTAGGGGGCGAAGCTCAGCATTTTCTCGTGCCAGGCGATCGCCTCGTCGTAGCGTCCGTCGGCGACGGCGATCTCGGCCATCGCATCCATCGCGTCCATGTCGTCGGGGATCTGATCCAGACGCTGCGCCCACAGCCCGCGGGCGACCTCGAGGCGTTGCCGACGCAGGGCCAGGCGCGCGCGCAAGCCCACGCTTCCCGGGCAGCTGCGCAGGTCTTCGGCGAGCTGATCCTCGACCTCCACCTGGTTGCGGTCTCGGGCCTGTTCGCGCCGGGCCAGGAGCACGTCGCAGCTCGCGGGGTGCAAGAGGGCGGCGAGCTCGAGGGCCTGATCCGCCTTGTGCTCGCTGCCCCGGGCTCGATAGGTCTGGTAGCGCAGGATCGCCGCCGGCAGGTTCTCCAGTGAGACACGCTCGCTCCCGTCGCTGCTCTCTGGTTCGGAATCGAGGGCCTCGAAGACCTCGACCACCTCGGCGACCTCGCCCCGATTCAGGCGCAGGGAGAGGGTGCCGAGCAGCGCCCGGGTCATACTCGGCTCGATCTCCAGCGCGGTCTCGAGCTCCGCCTGTTGGCGGGTCGTCGAGCTGATCCGCCCCCGGCTCGGATCGATCAATTCGAAGTCGGCGAGCAAAAGGTGGGCGCTGGCGAAGCCGTCGGCCTGCTCTCGGAGCGGGCCGCTGATCTGCTCCGCCCGGTCCGTGTCCCCGTCGGCGAGCGCGTCTTCGAGGGCCAGGTAGCTGCGCAGGGGCGCGTATACAGGCCCCCGCAGGCCGAGTGTGGCCCCGCCCTTCTCGGTCCACGGCTGGATCTCCAGCAGGGCGTCGGCCTCGGCCAAGGGATCTGCGCCCTCGGGCCAGCGCAGGCCGCCCGAGGCATCGGCGAGCTCGCCCTCGGGCGAGATCTCGAGCGGGCGACCGAGGGCGTCGGTCGCCCGCACGGCCACCCAGGCCCGCTCGTTGGGGATCGCAGTACGAACTTCCAGGCGGTGGCGCCCCGGTCCAGTCGGCACGATCAACGCGGGCTCGTCGACCGGAAACCGGTCGCTGCGGTCGCTCGCCCAGACCAGGGCCTCGTCGACGTAGACTCGGGTGGGAAATTGGGCCGAGAGGGTCAGGCGCAAGCTCTCACCGGGCACCTCCACCGTGGTCCGCAGGCGCCGGATCCCCGACTCGGGCTCCGGGTTCCAGACCCGGAAGGCGCACGAGAGGGCGGCGTGGGAGACCTCGGGATCGAGCTTGAAGGGCGGCTCTCCAGGCTCGCCGGGCGCCGGCATGCGGGCCAGCTCCAGGGCGCCTCGGTAGCCTTCGAGCACGCTGATCTGCCAGTCCTGAACGCAGCCTTGTCGGGCGTAGAGGCTCCGGTAGTCGCCCCCGCGCACCCGCTCGATGTGGGCCCGGGTGGAGATCAACTGGATGGTCGCCTCGGCGGGGTAAGTCTCGAGATCCAAGCCCTCGAAAAACTGGATGAAGGCGTCCTCGTCGCCCAAGCGCAGGCCCAAGTTGGCGTCGATCATGCGCGCGGCCGAGGCGGTCAGGGCCATGGCCTGGCGCCGCAGGTCACGGTTTTTGTGCCCGGGTGCCTCGGCGATCAGCTTGCTGGCCTCCACCCAGACCCGGTCGGCATCGAAGTGATGGTTGGCGATGGTCGCTCGGGCGTGGCGGGCCAGGGGCAGCGCCGTATCTGCGGTCAGCCGATCGAAGTGCGTCGTGGCGCTGCGCACATCCCCGAGGTGCAGCCAGTAGACGTGGGCGAGATCGAGGCGCGCCTGGTGGTCGTCAGGGTGTTTCAGCAACCACCGCTCGAGGCGCCTCGCGTGGTCGCTGGCGCTCGCGCTGTCGAACTGAGCATCGTGCGCCCTCGGTCGACAGCCCGCGGCCAAGGGCGTGATGAGGACGGCGAGCAAGGCCACCCGCGACAGGCGGCGAGGCCTTGTGGGAGTGGGATTCGAGGACCCAAAATCAGACATCAGCGTACCTCCCCGGCCTCGAAGCTCTGTGCCATGGCGGCGTCGACCTCCGCCAAGAACTCACGAAAGGCCGCGTACTCGGCCGCTTCGACCCGCGCCCGCCTGAACTCGATATTGCTGTCGACGGTCGCCGTCTGTCCGGCCACCTCCACGCGCAGCTCGAAGTGGCCGAACGCCGACTCGACCTCAGCCTCGACGGGGATCTGAGAGAAGCGCAGACCCCGGGGCAAGGTGTATTGAATGTGCTGGCTCTCCCGCGAGGGCACCCCGAGCTGGAGCGGATGCACGCGCTGTTTTTGGGCAGCGTACCCCCGCAACAGGTCGGACTCGTGGCCGAGCGCCCGCCAGCGCAGGCTGGACCCGCCTTCTAGCACCGTCGCGTAGGCCGGGATGTCGAGCTCGGCGTCGAGCTCGACCCGGGTCAGCACATCGTCGATACCCAAGAATGCGGCGCGGGCTACCGAGGCGCCCGGGTAGGTCGACGAGATCATTTTGGTCAATCGCTCCTCGCGCTGGTCCTGGGCCTCGAGCCCGCTGCGCCAGCTGGAGGCGCCCGTCCCCGTGAGGGTCATGTCGTAGTCGACCCTCGCCGATCCGTCGGCCGCCAAGTGCACGCCCTGGGTGAAGTGAGCGTGGTTTTGGTCGGGACCGGAGAAGGGGATGGTTCGGAAGCTGGCCCCCTCCCCGTCCTCGATGATCACCACGCTCGCCCCTTGGTCGCCCGCGGGCAGCTCGAAGGCGCCCGAGAACTCCGCCGTCCCATCCATATACAGGTCGTACTTGGGCACATAGACGATCGCGTGGTTGAAGGCCGAGAGGCTCGCGGGAAGCGCTGCGATCGATCCCATGTCCCGGGTCCGCACGAGCACGAGGTGGGCCTGGACCCCGATCTCGCCGAGCATGACCTTGAGCAGCGAGGCCTTGTCTTTGCAGTCGCCGAAGCGGCGGTTGTAGATATCCGTGGTCCGATAGGGCTTGTAGCCGTGGATGCCGAACTCGAGGCCCACGTAGCGCGTGGACTTGATGACGTGGCGGTAGAGAGCGGCGACCTTGTCTCGCTCGCTCGCCCCCTTGGGCAGGGTCTCGAGGGCCTCGGCGACCCCGCCTTGGATCGCGTCGTCGACCAGGAGCTGGCCCTCGACCAGGCCCCAGTACCAGCGCCCCACCTCGTCCCAGGTCGCGTAGGTGCTGACGTGCAGGTAGTCTGCGACCTCGGTCCACCCCGGCGTGTCACCCTCGGGACGGATGCCCTCGATATGGGTGCGCACGAGTCGGTGGACGGCCCGCGCACCGTCCTCGCTGACCACCCGCTCGAGGGGGTGGTTGGCATGCAGCACCATGTCGACCGGAGCCTCGATCAGGTACTCCAGGTGACGGTTGGGCTCGACCCCATCCAGCGGCACGAGGTCGCCGTAGTACTCGTCGAACTTGTTGCGGGAGGCCACGTCCCGGCGCACGAAGGCGACCTCGACCACGTCGCCGACCCGCAGCCCCGGGAACTCGACCGAGACGCCGCGCTGGTCGTAGTACATGCGGTAGCCGGCGTTGCCCACGGAGTAGTGTTGGGTGACACCGATGTCCTCGATCCGACCGTCGCTTCGATACACACGCGCGCGCCGGACCTCGACATAACTCTCGTCGGGTTCGTAGCCGAAGTCGTGGCGGGACTGGCTGGCGATCCCGCGCTCGTCGAGGATCTTGATGATGCGGTGATCCAGGCGTTCACCGAGGCCGTTGGAGCCGATGCGCGTGGCCACCATGCGGTGCAAGATCGCGGCCGAGCGTCCCTTCCAACTCGCGGGGGTGGGCTCGTCGGCGACCGCCTCGACGATCGACTCGAGATCCACGGCGTAGCGCGTGAACACGTCGTCGCTGCTCTCGCCCAAGGTCGAGAGCAGGTCCCGGATCTCGGGCTGCTGAGCGTTGAGCTCCAGGCTGCGCTGAAAGGCGAGCACGGAGGCCCCTGGGTCGCCGGCCCGACTCTGCAGGTAGCCGAGCGCCGCGTGCAGTTCGGGATCTTGGGGTGCGAGCTCGACGGCCTCGCTGAGCGCGGCGAGGGCCGTGTCGTAGCGGCCGGCCGCCTCCTCGAGCCGGGCCAAGCGTCGCCAGTTGCGGGGTCGGCCGGGCGCAGCCACGACCGACGCCCGGCCGAGGGTGACGGCTGCGTCGACCTCTCCGAGCCGGAGGTGAGTCTCGATGCGCCGCTCGATCACGGAGGCGTCGCCCCGATGATCCCGGCTGTGCTCCTCGAACAGAGCCTGAGCCTCGCGCACCCGGCCCAGGTCGTAGAGGCGGTCCGCCTGGGCCCTCAGCACGAGGGCAGAGTGCGGGTAACGGGCGCGCAGGTCCTCCACCCACTCGAGGGCCGCGAGCTCGAAGCCGTCGCTGGCCAGCTCCTCGATCCGGGCGAGCTCGATCATCGCGTCGTCCGGGGCCACCGTGGCCGCCTCCTCGAGCAGGGCCTCGGCCCTGCGCTCGAGCCCCAGGGCCGCGTTCGAGTAGGCCAGCTCGATCAGCATTTGGGCGAGGTCACTGCGGACCCCGGCGACCTCCACAGACTCGGGTCCGGCCCCCGCGGGCCGATCAGCGAGCGCCGCGCGGGCTCGGGCGACACCCGACTCCAGGGCCAGGCGCGCGCGCCCGGAGTCGTCCTCGAGCAGCGCGACATACAGCGCGCTGCGCGGTGACGCGAGCGCCGACTCGGCCTCCCGGGCTTGGTCTCGGGCCCGGAAGTCCTCGGGCGCGAAGGGGGACGTCCACCGGTAGAACTCGGCGAGTTCGAGTTCAGCCTCGGGCCTGACCTTGTGCCTGGCCCTGGGCCTGCCCTTGTGCGCGCTGCCGCCCGGTTCGGCCGCATCCTCGAACATCCGACGCAGCGACAGGGGGGGCGCCGGGGCCCGGCGATCGGGGTCGACCTCGCTGGTGTCGCCGGTCGGTGCAGCGACCGGGAGCCCTGCGCTCGCGGAGACCGGGGGGGTCCCGGTCGCCCGCAACCCCGAGATCGGCGACCCGTCGGCCGCGCTGACCCGCGCGAACAAGCCCCAGGCACCCTGCTCACAGCCCACCTTGATCAGGACCCGGTTCCAGCCTGCCTCGAGCTCGATGGCGTAGGCATCCTGGAGCGGATCGGGGCGACGGTACGACTCGCCCGCCCCGACCAGCGCGTCCCCGACCCAGACCTTGTGGGCCCCACCGGTACCCAGGTGCAAGACCGCCGTCTGGGCCTTGGGGACCTCGATCCAGGTCGTCGCGTAGGCGCTCACATACTCGTTGGGACGCAGGAACTCGTCGAAGGAGAGATAGCCTCCTCCCAGCGTGTCCCCGGGGGCGTAGGGACGCCACGCCAACGGCTCTCCCGCGAGCTTGCCCTCGAAGGTCTGGCCGAGGGCGAAGGCATCGCGCTCGGGTCCAAAGGCCTGGCTGTGACCGCCGCCGTTGGCGTTGTCGAACGGCCCGACCACCTGCCACGAGAGCACCCGCCCGGAGTCGGCATAGAGCGCTCGAGCTTCACTGAGCTCCCCCGCGTCCTCGTGTAGACGGGCCCGGACATCCACGGCCAGCGCCCGGACCAGCGGGTGGCGCCTCGGGTCCTTGCGGATCCCGTCCGTGAACGCCACGAGCTCCGCCATGGGCACTTCGCCAGAGAGCAGGGGCAGACCCAAGATCGCCAGCGCGGCCTGGTGGGCGCGGCCACGCTTGGCCACGGCGATCGCTCGCCGATGGGCGAGCTCGCGCTGCCAACGACCGGGCAGGCCCGCGGCAGGGTCGAGGACCCCGGCCGTCCACAGGGGCGCGTCGAGGTCGGAGCTGACTGCGCCCTCGAAGTTCAGCACCACCGGCACCTCGCTCTGCGTGCCGGCCTCGGCCCGACCTTCGAGGCCGGCCCCGACCCCGAGGATCCCAACCAGGGAGACCAGGGAGATCAGGGCGGTGGCACGAGGATGGGAGGGGCGCGACTCGGCGCGCCAGCGAGCGGGATCTGCGGGCAGATTCATGACCTTTGCTGTCGTCTCGGCGCGGCACCAGGACCGCCGCACACGCAGGACGAGGATGGAACATCCTAGGGCAGCGTGCCATAGTCTCGATCACCGTGCTCCTGGGCCTGATCAAGACCCTCCGGCCTAAACAGTGGATCAAGAACGCCTTCGTCGGCGTCCCCTTGCTGTTCGGCCAGAAGTTATTCGAGGTCGACTCGCTGCTGCGCGTAGCCGCAGCCTTCGCCCTGTTTTGCCTGGTCTCGGGCTGCGTCTACATCATCAACGACATCGTCGATGTCGAGAAAGATCGGGCGCACCCGAAGAAGCGAAACCGGCCGATCCCCTCTGGCGACCTGTCTGTGGGCTTCGCGCGGAACTTCAGTATCGTCGTCATGCCCGTCGCGCTCGCGCTCGCGGTCCTGCTCTCTCCCTGGTACGCGGCTGCCTTGGGCGGCTACTTCTGCCTGAACATCCTGTACTGCTTTCAGACCAAGAAGGTCCCCTACCTCGACGTGCTCTCGATCGCCACCGGCTTTGTGCTTCGGGTGGTCGCCGGAGCCGTGGTCATCGATCTCTCACCGTCCCCGTGGCTCCTGGCGTCGACGGCCCTGCTCGCCATGTTTCTGGGTTTCGGCAAGCGTGCCCACGAGCTGGCCCAGTCGGACGCCCAGACCCGCTCCGTGCTCCAGCACTACTCGGCCGACGCGCTGCGCTGGATCCTCCACACCCTCGCGCTGCTCACGGCCGTGGTCTACGGCCTCTACACCCAGAGCAGCCACGTCGCCGAGAACTTCGGCGACGCCCCGCTGATCTACACCCTGCCGTTCCCGATCATCGGCATCCTCCGCTTCATCCACCTCGTGACTGCCCGCCCCGACGCCGAGAGCCCCACCGAGGAGATGCTCAAGGACTGGCTGTTCATGGGCAACTTTGCGATCTGGCTGCTGGTGACGGGCGTGGTCCTCTACTGGCACGGCTGACCTGCCGGCTCACGCTCACCCCTCGTGCTCGGTGCGCTCCGTACGCTCGATCAGGGGCAGCGCAGGGCGCTCGGCTTCCCGCGCCGCTCGGGCTTCCCGCGCGTAGGCGGAGGGATCGGCCGCAGCGGCGGACAGGGGGTCCGAACGCAGCGCCTGAGCCAGCAGGTCGAGCTGCTCCCGCACCCGCCCGAGCGACTGGCGAGCCTGATACACACCACTGACCGCGGCCGGCTTGGTCTTGGCGGCCCCCAGGCGGAGCTCTTGGCGGGCGCCGGCGATCGTGAACTTGCGCTCGTAGAGGAGCTGTTTGATCCGGAGCAGGTTCTCCACGTCCCGGCGGCGATACACACGCTGCTGGGAGCGTGATTTCTGGGGCTTGACGACCGAAAACTCGCTCTCCCAATACCGGAGGACGTGGGCGGCGACTCCAATGATCTCCGAGACTTCGCCGATCTTGAAGTAGAGCTTGTCGGTCCCCAGATCGAGGTCCGCCTTCGCACGGCGACCTGAGGTCTTAGTTTTGGCCCTGGTTTTAGCCTTCGACCGAGAGGTCTGGTCGACCTTTGCCCGACTGCGGGGGGCGTCTTTTTCGCTGGGTCCGGGCATGGTCTACTGGGTCTGCGTTCAGCGGGACTCGTCGTTGAGCGCCGTCTTGAGCACGTTGCTCGGTTTGAAGGTCAGCACGCGGCGGGCCTCGATCGTGATCTCGTCACCGGTCTGGGGATTCCGACCTGGGCGCGGCTTCTTCTCGCGGACGACGAAATTGCCGAAGCCCGAGATCTTGATCTTCTCGCCGGTCTCGAGCACCGCCTTCATGGTGTCGAACACTTGGTCGACCAAGTCGGCGGCCTCCTTTTTCGAGAACCCACCCACTTGGTCACAGACCCTGTCTACGATGTCGGCCTTGGTCATCGGGTTTCTCCTGGCCTGATCCTCGCCCGTGCCAGACCACGGGGCAAGTGCTCGTTATCGTTGATTGTTTTCAACCCTTGTCCGCGTATCGGTCGAAGCCTCAACGGACCCGGAGATCCGGGTCGAGGGCGCGCAGGCGCTCACAGGCGCCACTGACCAACAGGTCGTGCAGCGCCTGGACCTCGGCATCGGTGACACTGCGTTCAGCTGCCCGATAGTGCAGACGCAACAAGAGGGCCTGCCGGCCGGGTTCTACGCCCTGTCCCCGGTAGGCCTCCCGGACCTCGATCGCTCCGCGGACGCCGGCGGCGTTCGAGGCTGAACCCAGGGTCAGAGGATCGTGCCCGGGCATGGCTGACATGGCTGACATGGCTGACCCGATCGCTGCGACCGCATCGGCCGCGCTGACCCGGTCGGCGAGGTCCAAGGAGAGATCGCGGGCGCTCGAGGGAAACCGCGGGCAAGCCGCAAACTGTGGCGCCTGCTCTTCATCGAGGCAGTCGAGCCACAGCTCGCCGAAGCCGATCTCGAGCTCTCCGAGATCGCGTGCTCGCGCGAGGTCGGGGTGGAGTTCGCCAGCGACCCCGACCTGGAGGTCGCCACACCAAAGACCAACCTGAACACCCGGGTGGAGCCAGCCTACCGCCGGCCCCGGTCGAGGCTCGGCCCAGTGACCGACAGCCTCGAGCGCCTCGAGCAGATCCGAGACCACACGACGGACCTGGCCGCCCTCAGGCTGAGCCCCCGGCTGAGCTCGTCCTGCCCGGAGGATAGCCGCGCGACCGGGCTCTCGCGGCAGCCTCCGGTCGACGGCGGCGGTGGGACCCTCTGGCCCCTCCCCTGCGAGCTCGAGCGTGTCCTTCGAGGTCGGCCAACAGTAGATCCGGCCGACCTCGAACAGGCCCAGCTCGCGATCGTGCCGTCCGCTGTTGACGACGGCGGCGTCGAGCAGACCGGGCAACATATGGGTGCGCATGACCCCCAGTTGGGCCCGCAGCGGGTTGCTGACCCGGACCCGGCGCTCGGCCGAGATCTCGGTGAAGGGCTCGAGCGCCGTCTCGCTGGTGAACGCGAGCGAGAGATGCTCGTGCAGCCCCGTCCCCCCCAGCGCGTCAGCGAGGAGCTCTGCCCGGCGACGCTGTGGGTCTTCCGGGATCGGACGGGGGACCTCTCCGCCGCGGCTGTGCTCGGCCGGGATCCTGTCCAGACCAAAGTGGCGCATGACCTCCTCGATGAGATCGACCTCCCTGCGCAGGTCCGGCCGGAAGCTCGGGGGTGTACAGCGCCACAGCTCGGCGCTCGCGCGATCCACCCGAATACCGAGCCCGATGAGGATCCGGCGCGCCTCGTCGGTGGGGATATGCAGGCCCAGGAGCCCGCTGATCCGCGCTGGCCGCAGGTCGATACAAACCACCGCCGGCCGCTCACCCTCGGCCTCCCGAACGGCCACGCAGCTCGCCCCAGTCAGCTCTCGGAGCATAAACAGGGCTCGCTTGGCGGCGAGTTCGAGCTTGCCACCGTCATCGACGCCACGCTCGAAGCGGTGGCTGGAGTCGGTATGGAAACCGTGCCGCTTGGCGCTGCGTCGAACCCCGCGGGGCTCGAACCACGCGATCTCCAACAACAGGGCACCTGTGTCGGCCTCGACCGTGGACTCGGCCCCGCCCATGATCCCGGCGACGGCCTGGGGCCTGACGGCGTCGGCGATCACCAGGTCGTCGGTCTCGAGCTCGATCTGTGTCCCGTCGAGGGTCGTCATGGGCTCACCGGCGGCCGCGCGACGCACGATCACACCACCGCCCTCGAGCTTGTCGCGGTCGAAGGCGTGCAGGGGTTGACCGGTCTCCATCAACACGTAGTTGGTGATATCGACGACATTGTTGATCGCCCGCAGCCCGACTCTGTGCAGGCGGACCTGCAGGTCCAGGGGCGAGGGTCCGACCTCGGCCCCGGTCAGCGCATAGCCGAAGTACCGGCCACATCGCTCCTTGGCCCGCAGCTGGACGAGCGACTCGTCGACCGGCAGATCGGCCGGCGGCACCCAGACCTTGGGGCTGCGCGTAGACGTGCCGAGGGCGACCGCGAGGTCGATGGCCACACCAATGTGGCCGAGGGCGTCGGGTCGGTTGGGGGTCACGGCGATCTCGATGATCGTATCGAGGATCGCGGGCGCGCAGTCTTGGAGCTCGGCACCGGCCTCCCAGGTGCTGGGCAAGACCATGATGCCGTCCCCCTCCGCACCGATCTCGAGCTCCGTCTCCGAGCAGATCATGCCCCGCGACTCGATGCCCCGGACCTCCCGCGCCGAGATCGCGAAGTCCCCGGGCAGCACGCTGCCGACCGGGGCAAAGGCGACCTTGCCACCGGGTGGGGGCAGGTTGTCCGCTCCACACACGACCTGGATGATCTCCCTGCCGTCGAAGAGCTGGACCAGAGACAGTTTGTCCGCGTTCGGGTGGCGCTCGACCGCCCGCAGCTCGCCGACGATCACGCCAGGGAGCGCGAAGGAGGTCGAGCCCTCGACCTCGAGGCCGAGGCTGGTCAGCAACTCGGCGACCCGGGCGGGAGTCAGCGCCTCGGAGGCCGCTGCGCCGTGCCCCCCCATGGCCATGGCCATGGCCACGGCTGGGGTTGCTGGGGGCCCCAGTCGAATCGGCGCCCCCGTGAGCAGCTCGTTGAGCCACCGACATGAGATCAGCATGGGAACTGCTCCAGGACCCGAAGGTCGCCTTCAAAGAAGTGTTTGAGGTTGGGGACGCCGTAGCGAAGCATGGCCATCCGATCGATGCCGAAGCCGAAGGCCCAGCCTGTGTAGACCTCGGGGTCGATCCCGCAGTGTTCGAACACCGCCGGATGCACCATCCCTGCCCCCCCCAGCTCGATCCAGCCGGTGTGTTTGCACAGGTTGCAGCCCGCGTTGATCCGCAGCCCTGGAGCGGGGCCAGTACCTGGACCGGCGCAGAATGGACACTGCATGTCGAACTCGGCCCCCGGCTCGACAAAGGGGAAGTAGCTCGGGCGTAGCCGGACACTCAACCCCTCACCGAAAAATGCGGTCACGAACCCGAACAAGGTCGCCTTGAGGTCGGCCATCGTCACGCCCCGGTCCACATACAGACCCTCGATCTGGTTGAACATGGGCGAGTGGGTCGGGTCGTCGTCGCGACGAAAGACCTTGCCCGGCGCGACGATCTTGATCGGTGGGGCGTGGCTGAGCATGGTCCGCACCTGCACCGGCGAGGTGTGGGTACGCAGCAGGAGATTCTCGTCGATTTCGGGCGCCGCTTCGTCCGAGCCCCGACCGCCTGGATCATGGGGATCATGGGGATCACGGGGATCGACAAAAAAGGTGTCCTGCATGTCCCGGGCGGGGTGCTCGGACTCGAAGTTGAGACGATCAAAATTGTAGTCCTCGACCTCGATATGAGGACCATCGAGGACGTCGAAGCCCATCCGCCGGAACACGGCCTCGAGCGCACGACGGGTCGCCGTAATCGGGTGAACGCTACCCGCCCGCGACCGGTTGGAGATCGCGCTGAGGTCGACCCGGCGACTCAGCTCTCGCTCTCGGGCCTCGCTCTCGAGGCTCTTCGCCCGCGCGCTCAACCCGGCCTCGATCGCCTGTTTGACCGTGTTGAAGGCCATACCGAGGGCCTTGCGCTGATCGGGGGCGACCTTGCCCATCTGCTTGCGCAGGCGGGTGACGGAGCCCTTCTTGCCCAAAAAACGAACCTGGAGATCGTAGAGGCTCTCGTCGTCACTGGCCTCGGGCAGGGCAGCCTCGAAAGCTGCGAGCTCGGCCTGGAGCAGCGCGTCGGGGGTCTGGGGGCTGGAGGTGTCGTCGGCCATCGGTTCTCTCGCGGATGCTAACGGATGCAGATGTGAGTGAGGGGGCGGGGCACAAACGCAAAAGACCCGGGCACTCGGCCCGGGTCTTCGCTGCACGGCTAGAAAGTCGATCTCAGAGTGCAGCCCGGGCGACGTCGACGACCCGGCTGAATCCGGCGGGGTCGACCACGGCGAGGTCCGCGAGGACCTTGCGGTCGAGCTCGATGCCGGCCTTGTTGCAGCCGTCCATCATGCGGCTGTAGCTCATGTCGTGCTGGCGTGCGCCCGCGTTGATGCGGACGATCCAGAGCCGACGCATGGTCCGCTTCTTTTGTTTGCGCCCGGTGTAGGCGTGCATCCAAGCGTGGTGCACGGCCTCGATGGCACGGCGGTACATGGTGCGGCGACCTTCGCGGAAACCGCTGGCCGCTTTGCGGATGCGGTTGCGACGACGGCGGGCTTTAAATCCTCGTTTAGCGCGGGGCATGGCTCACTTCGCTCCGTAGGGCAGCAGCGCGGTGATGCGCTTTTGATCGGGCTCCGAGGCAATCGTCATCCCGCGAAGCTTGCGGATGCGGCCAGGGCCCTTCTTGGTAAGGATGTGGTTCTTGTGCGAGTGCTGACGCTTGACCTTACCGGTCGAGGTGAAGCGAAAGCGCTTCTTGGACCCGCTGTGTGACTTCATCTTGGGCATTGCAGTGAACCTCTGATGCTCGTGCAGCCCCCATCTCGGTAACCGAGTCAGCTCGGTAGCCGAGCTGTGGAGGGGCCGGATATCTACACCGAAGTGTCCGGTGTATCAAGGTCGTGCGCTGGCGACCCGGCACCTCCCTCGTGAAGGTACCAAGGCGCGCTGCGGACATCCGCAGCGCGCCTTGCGCAAATTCTGTAGTCTCGAAAACTGGCCTCAGCTGGCCGGTGCTGGGGTCTTGTCCGCGGGGACCTTGTCCGCTGCGGGGGCCTTGTCGGTCACCGCGGGCCCTGGATCGGGTGCCGCGGCCGGAGCCTCGTCGGCCTCGGGCTTGGACGTGCCCTTGCTCTCGCTGGGTTTCGCGGTGGCCGATCCACCCGACTTGGGCTTGTCGCCCGACATCGTGCTCCGTCCCTTGTTGGCCGAAGCTGGAGTGGGAGAAGGCCGGGGCTTGTTGTCGCGGAGGCTCGCCTTGGGCGCCAGGATCATGCTCATCCGGTTGCCCTCCATCGAGGGTGTCTGGATGACGGTCGCCAGATCCATGACTGCCTTGATGACCCGGTTGAGCACGTCTCGTCCGGTCTCGGGGTGGACGATCTCGCGGCCGCGGAACTGCACCAGCAGCCGGACCTTGTTGTTGTCCTCGAGAAAACGACGCGCGTGCTTCACCTTGAAGTCGAAGTCGTGGTCGTGGGTCTTGGGCCTGAACTTGACCTCTTTGAGCTCCTGGCTCTTCTTGTTCTTTTTGGTCTCGCGCTCGCGCTTGGCAGTCTCGTACTTGAACTTGCCATAGTCCATGATCTTGCAGACCGGTGGCGTGGCCTTGGGGTTGACTTCGACGAGTTGCAGACTTTGCTCGTCTGCGCGCCGCATGGCCTCCTGGGTCTGGATGATGCCCAGCGAGCTGCCGTCGGCGTCGATGACCCGGACTTCGCGAACGCGAATCCGTCGTCCAACTCGGTGCGTCTCCCGCTTGCGTGGTGCGGGCTTGGATCGTTTACGTCCGATTGTAGTGTTCTCCTGAAAAGTGCCTGTGCGGTGCCTTCGCGGCGCCAATACACGGCCGCGGGCACGTTGGCCCGCAAGTATGGTTTCGTCAAGCCTTCCTTTTGACCCACAGACGCGGCCGAGGGTGCCGTCGTCGACACGCGGCCACACCAGCCGAGGGCCAAAAAGAACGAGCCCCAGGAGAGTATCTCCTGGGGCTCTTAGGGCTGGGCGGTTTTGAACCGCCGACCTCTACCGTGTCAAGGTAGCGCTCTACCCCTGAGCTACAGCCCTACAAAGGTCGGCCACGGCGCTATGCCGGGGTCGGGTAGGTAGCGCGCGGCGACGCTGAGGTCAAGCACTCGCCACCCTCGGAGCGTTCCCGTGCCGTGGGACTGGGCTCACGCTTGTCGACCCTCGACGCCCGGCGTGGACACGGGTCCGCGACTGGACACATACAGGCTGTCGATCAGGGCCCGGTGTCGGGCCTCGACCTCCCGACGCTTGAGCTTGAGGGTCGGGGTGACGAGATCCTGGTCGAAGGGCGCGCTCGGCAGGGCGAAGCGCTTGATGGTCTCGAAGCGCTGGAGACCCGCGTTGAGTTCGGCGACATACCCGGCCACGATCTCCCGGATCCGGGGATGCCGAGCGAGGTCAGAGTAGGCCCGACACCCGAGCCCCTCGCGCTCGGAGATCGCCATCATCTCGGCCTCGTCCAGACTGATCAGGGCGACCACGTGGGGGCGCCTGTCCCCGGTGACCAGCGCATGGGCGATGCCCTCCCGGGCGCGCAGCGGATTCTCGAGCTTCTGCGGCGCGATGTTCTTGCCCCCGGCCGTGATGATGAGGTCTTTGAGCCGGTCGGTGATCCGGAGGAAACCCTCATCGATCTCGCCCACGTCCCCCGTGTGCAGCCAACCATCCTCGTCGATGATCTTCGCGCTGGCCTCCGGCAGGTTGTGGTAGCCGGTCATGATGTTGTGGCCCCGCAAAAGGATCTCTCGGTCAGGACCGATCAGGACCTCACAACCCGGCAACGCTGGACCCACGGTGCCAAAGCGAAACCGGTCCGGGCGGTTGACGTTGGTCGCGCCGGTCGTCTCGCTCAACCCGTAGCCCTCCAAGATCAACACGCCCGCAGCGTGGAAAAATTCGGCGGTGTCCCGGGACAGGGGCGCGGCTCCCGAGACAAAGAACCGGAGTTTGCCGCCAAAGCGCGCCCGGATCGACTCGAACACCCCTTTGTCCGCGAGCCGGTGCTTGGCCGCCAACACCGGCGGGATCGCCCTCCCCTGTTGGCGGCAAGTGCTGACCCGGCGTCCGATATCGAAGGCCATGGCGATCAGCTTGCGCTCGGGGCGACTGCGACCCGCGAAGTCGTCCTCGATGACCAGCTGGAGTTTTTCGTAGAGGCGCGGCACGGCGCCCACGTAAGTCGGGGCGACCTCCAACATGTCGACCGCAGCCGAGGCCACACCGTGGTCCGCGAACGCGGTCACCGCTCCGCTCTCGACCGCCGCCCACAGCAGGTGGCGGGCGAAGATGTGGGCCATGGGCAGCATCAAGAGGTGTTGGTCCGTGCGGTCGACGGCGATGCTGTGTTTGATGGCCCAGGCCTCATAGACGAGGTTCTTGTGGCTGAGCACCGCCCCCTTGGGTCGGCCCGTGGTCCCCGACGTGTAGACGATGGTGAACGGGTCTTCGAGACCGACCTCGGCGACGGTGGCCTCGATCCGAGTATGGAGATCGTTGACGCCACGCAGGGCCTTGGCCCCGGCCGAGCGCAGCGCGTCGAGGCTGCGCTCCGAGCCCGCTGAATCCTCCAAGAAGACACTGTGGCGGGGCCCTGCGTCCTCGCCGCCCAGCCGCTCGAGCATCTCCCGACGCTCAAAAATACAGATCTCACAGCCCGCATCACGGAGCACAAAGCCCAGCTCGGACCCGGTGGAGGTCGCATAGATCGGCACGCAGACTCCCCCCGCAAGCGCGATCGCCAGATCGCAGAGCGCCCACTCGATCCGGGTTCCGGCCATGATCCCCACGCGGTCGCCAGGGCGCAGACCGAGCGAGCCAAGGAGGCCCGCAGCGATCTCTCGGCCGGCCCGCTCCCACGCCCGCCAGGTCATCGGCCGCCAGACCCCATTTTGCTTGTGGCGCAGGGCCGTCGACTCGGGCGTCTTGCGCACCCGAGCGAGGAACATCTGCATGACGTTCGGGTAGTTGAGGCCCTCGGCCGGCCGCGCTTTGAAACTTGACCTCGGCTCGGGAACCACGGGCCGCCGAGCATAGTTGATCTCGAGGCGCGTGATTCGCGTGAAAGACGCCGGCGTTCGAACGCTCGGCTGTCCCCCGGCCGACGCGAACACCTCGATCTCATGTGAAATTAGTTTCACGTACCCGTGGGATACGACCTTATACGAGTGGACGCGGCGACCAATTAGACCGACCATCGTGGCGACTTCGTGCTGGGGACCGCAGGGTCGCTCCGCTGGTTTTTCGATGCCGAGCCTCGCTGGGCAAAAGCTGGACAAGTACGACATGCTCGAAGAGGTCGGGCATGGCGGCATGGCTGTGGTCTATCGCGGACGAGACACGATCCTCGATCGCGAGGTCGCGGTGAAGGTCCTTCATGCCCACCTCGCAGGTCGAGAGGAGTCGCGACGACGGCTGCAGCGTGAAGCCAAGACCGTCGCCAAACTCCACCACGACAACATCGTCGAGATCTTCGACAGCTCAGATCCCACCGAGCCGGGCGAGAGCTACATCGTCTGCGAGTTCATCCATGGGATCACGCTCCGGGATTGGCTCGACGACGCCAAGTCGGCCCGGCCGGTGCTCGCGGCGATGATCATCCATCGCCTCTGCCTGCCCCTCGAACACGCCCACTCCCTCGGGATTGTCCATCGGGACATCAAGCCCGAGAACGTGATGATTCGAAAGGACGGCTGCCTGAAGCTCATGGACTTCGGCATCGCCCAGATCCTCGATACGCAGCGGCTCACGACCACAGGCCAGCTCCTGGGCAGCCCGGCCTACATGGCCCCCGAGCTCATCAGCGGCAAGCCGGTCGACAAGCGCATCGATATCTTCGCGCTCGGGGTCATGCTCTACCAGCTGGCCACGGGCGAGCTCCCGTTCTCGGGGCGCAACCCGGCCCAGGTCCTCAACCGGATCCTCGAGGGTGACTACAAGCCACCGGCGCAGATCGAGCCCAAGGTCGACGACGACCTCGCGGCGATCATCGCCAAGGCCCTCGCCCTGTCTTCAAAAGACCGCTACCAGACCGCCCAGGGGATGGCCAAGGCGCTCGAGGAGTACCTGGCACAGTTCGAGCTCGAGGTGACTTCGGAGGAGCTCGAGCGCTATTTCGCCGATCCCGAGGCCTACATCGTCAAGCTCGATACACGTGTCTGTCGGGTGTTGATGCGGGGGGCGACCAAGGCCATGCGTGCGGGTCAGGGGGCGCGTGCACTGAAGCTCCTGGGCCGGGTGCTCGAGATTGATCCGAGCAACAAACGCGCAGCATCGATGCTCGACAAGGTCCGCGTCCGCGGCCAACGGATGCGTCAGATCGCGGCTGCGGCCGGGCTCCTGGCTGCGATCGGCATCGTGACCGCGAGCGTCTTGCTGATCCGCCCCGATCCTCCAAAGCCCGAACGGGTGGAGAGCGAAGACCCGCTCCTGGCCAACGGCGCCTACTCGCACATCCCGATCCGCACGCCCCTCGCCCCCGCGCCCACAGAGGCGGAGACGGGCGACAGTGGATCCGAGGGTGAGCTCGATGCAGAGGGAAGCGGCGGAGACGAGATCGGCGAAGGGGGGGCCGTCGGACCCAGCGGCACCGGCGGAGGTGCGACTCGCCCACCCCGAGACCGGCCCAACTGTCGGATCCGCGTAGACGGTCTCCCGGCGGCCGTACTCGCTGGGGGCGACTACAGCCTGTCGATCGCGGGGACCCATAGGGGCCTCCCGACCTCGGGCGAGCTCAAGATCAGCACGGTCGGCAAGACTAAGGTCTCGCTGATCGGCGACAGCTACTCTGGCGTCATCTACGTCGACGAAGAACACTGCAAATCGGGGACCCAGGTCCTGCGAGCCCGCACCCGACCTGCGGTGCTCAACTTCCAGGCCGGCGCGATCCCTCTCGAGGAGCTCAGCGTTACCTGCAAGAGCGGGTGCAGTGTGCGCGATCGACCCGCGAGCAGCTTCCCCTCCCTGCCCTTCCCCAAGAACAGCACCGAGATGGTCGTCGTGCTCGTGTTCCGGTCGAAGCACTACAGCAAGCGCGAGGAGGAGATCCGCCTCTATCCGGGCAAAAACAAGGTCGTCGTCTCGCTCCAGAAGTTGTAGCCACGAAGTTCCAGCGGACGGGATCGAGTTGGAACGGAGGGCTCAGGATTCCCGCCTGGACAGTTTTTCCGGTACCCTCCCGGCCGAGTCGGCCCGCGGATGCTGCGACGAACCTTCAGCGCACCCTTGAACGATGAGGCCTCGCGCAGGCGTCATGGGTCCGTCGCCCAGAGGTCGGCGGCGTTGTTGGCGCTATTTTCTGTTTCCCTCGTGTGGTCCGCGGTCGATGCTGCGCCACCGACGACTTCCCTCGCGCCGGCCAGCGAAGATCCCGAGGCCGTCGAGCGGCGCGTCGATCAGGCCATCGAGGCTTGGCGTCAGGGCCATTGGACCGAGGTCAGGGATCTCCTTGAGCCGCTGCTGCGCGCCGACGACGGCGGGATCAACGATCCCCGGCTGCGCGAACAGGCCCTGCGCTACCTGACCGAGGCCACTCTCTACGACGCTGGCCTCGAGGCCAGGGAGGCCGAGATTCTCGCCCGTGGCTACATCGAGCGCCTGCTGGAGGCCCAGAGCGACTGGGCGCCTCCCAGCGGTCTACACGGACGCCCCTTCTACGACCTCGCGGCCGAGGTCAGGGCCGAACACGACGCCGAGGCGGCCTCGGCTTGCCAGGGCCGCCTGTTGACCTGCGAGGCCGACCTGCGCCAGCTTCAGGTCGATCATCGGAACGCCCGAGCCCGCTACGACGACCTCCAAGCCGACTACAACGCGCAGAACGTGCAGCGTATCCAGGTCCGGGAGCGCAACCGAGGACTCGCCCTTCTGCCCCTGGGCGTCGGCCACTTCACCGACAAGCGCTACGCCCTGGGCGGCCTGTTCCTCGGCCTCGAGGTCGCAGCGGGGGCCGCGGGCCTCGGCTTGCTCCTGTATCGGCAGACCGTCCACGGCTGCACACGGACCGCCGGGTTTCAGCCCCGATCGCTGGTCTGTAGCGTCGATGTCACAAACGAAGACGTGCCGAAGCTCCAAGACGAGATCGAGCGCAACCGCAACGCCGAACTGGCCATGGGCTACGTGATCATCGGCCTCGTGGTCGCCGACATCACCGTCTCGCAGGTCCTGTTTCGGCGCTTCGAGTTCGTCAAACTCGACGAGGTCCCGCGTAGCGAGCTCGACGCCGACCAACCCGCGCCCGAGGGCTTGGCCGTGCCCAGCACCACCTCGACACCCGAAGTCAGTGCTAGGCTCAGGATTCGTCCGAGCCCGGTCATCCTGCCTGGTCGCGGCGGCCTCCCTGGTGGCGGCGGCCTTGGCCTCAACATCGAGTTTTGAACCCGATCGTCCATGCCCCACCTTCAATATAAGGCTCCCGACGGCGCCCTCGTCCGCTTCCCCCTGGTCCGTCGTCTGATCACCCTGGGGTCGTCGAGCGAGAGCGACGTGCTCGTCTCGGGCTCGGACGTCGCCTCCGCCCACGCCACCTTGAGCCACGATCCGGGGCGTTTTCGCCTCGAGTCGACCGCCCGCTCGAACCCCTTTTTCGTCAACGGCAAAAAGACGCGCAGCCTCGAGCTGCGCCACGGTGAGCTGTTCGTCATCGGTGATGTCGAGTTCGTATTCTCGGCCACCGACGACGCCGAGCACCCCCGAGAACCACCGACCAGCGAGAGCGAGATCCAGCTCGCGGCCATGAACCGGCTGCAGGACTTCTCCCGCCTGCTGACCGCGCCCGCCGATCTCGACGGCCTTCTCAATGAGCTGATCGACCAAGTCGTCAGCTTGACCAAGGCCAGCAAGGGCTTCCTCGTGCTCGCAGGTTCGAGTGTGTCCCCACCCCCACCGGGGACGGACCCGGCGATCGCCAGCACCCACTATGAGGTTCGGGTCGCACGCAATATCGAGCGAGAGGCCATCAGCGACGCCGAGGCCCTGCTCTCGGACGACATCATCCGAGAGGCCATCTCGACCAAGACGGCCCAGATCATCTCCGATGCGCTGCACGACACGCGCTTCCAAAACAGCCTCTCGGTCATCAACCTCAAGCTCTCGAGTGTCATGTGTGTGCCCCTGCTGGTCCGCGGGGAGCTCCTCGGCCTGATCTATGTCGGCAACAACGACGTCATCGCCCTGTTCACACGTGAACAGCTCGAGACCCTCGAGGTGTTCGCTAGCCAGGCCGCCCTGTTCATCAAGAACGCGACCCTGCTCAACGAGCTGCGCAGCGAGAAGACCGAGCTCGCCGATCGCCTCGAGAACGTGAAATTCGGCTCGATCATCGGGGCCTGCCCACGCATGATCGAGGTCTACAAGCGGGTCGAGAAGGTCGCCAGCACCGACATTACGGTGCTCATCACTGGTCAGACGGGAACCGGCAAGGAGCTCATCGCCCACGAGATCCACAACCGCTCGCCCCGGGCCAAGGGTCCCTTCGTGACCGTCAATTGCGGGGCGATCCCCGAGAACCTGATCGAGTCCGAGCTCTTCGGCCACGTCAAAGGCGCGTTCACAGGCGCGATCGCCAATCAAATCGGGAAGTTCCAGGCCGCCGACAAGGGCACCATCTTCCTCGACGAGATCGGAGAGATGCCGATGGCTCTCCAGGTCAAGCTGCTCCGGGTCCTGCAAGAACGGCAGATCCAGCGGGTCGGTGACGCCAAGACCGTCCCCATCGACGTGCGCGTCGTCGCGGCCACCAACCGAGAGCTGCGCAAAGAGATCGAAGCCCACAACTTCCGCGAGGACCTCTACTTCCGCCTCAACGTGATCGGGATCGAGCTCCCACCCCTGCGCGAGCGAGGCAACGACGTGTTGCTCGTGGCTCGCTACTTGGTGAACCGCTTCTCCGCCGAGTTTGGGGGCCGCTTCGACGCCCAGACCTGCTTCGACGAGGGCGCCGTTCGGGCGATGCTCAAGTTCAGTTGGCCCGGCAACATCCGTCAGCTCGAGAACCACCTCAAGAAGGCCATGGTCCTGGCCGAGGGGCCCAAGATCGGAGCCGGGGACCTCGATCTCGACGTGCCCGAGGGCTCCGAGTCGCCCGAGGACATCGTCCCCCTGACCGAGGCCCGCGATCGTTGGCAGCGCGAGTACATCAACAGGGTGCTCGCCCTCAACGACGGCAACCGGACCAAGACCGCGCGCGACCTCGGCGTCGATCCGCGGACCGTGTTTCGTCACCTCGAGAAGCTCGAGCGTGAAAAGCAGGAGGCCAAGGGGTGACCTATCAAGGGCAAGGGCAAGGGCAAGGGCAGGGGCAAGGGCAGCGCCAGGGCCGGGTTCAGGGCCGGCGCGTTGGGACCGGAGCCGCCGGGAGCCCCCATCCGTGGGGCCGCGGCCTCGCGGTGTTCACCCTCGGGTGGCTCTCGACCAGCGCCTGCATCATCCCCGACACCTTCATCCAGGTGCGGCCTACAGACGAGAACGTCCACGCGGTGCGCCTGGTGGAGGGCATCCCCCTGTCGAAGGATGCCAGGGCAGCCTGCGACGCCGACAGCCTCGAGTGCCCCCTCCCCGACTTCACGGCGCTGCCCAACTACCTCAACCCCAACGACGATGCGTTCGGGTTTTGTATCTGCGGCGAAGACCGGGTCGACGATGGTCAACTCGGGGGAGTCTCCCTGTTTGCCGAGGACGCGGACGAAGACGAGGGCAAGCCCGCCGACCAGCTGTTCGGGGCCCTGCTCCTGGATTGGAGCCCCAGCTCGCAAGAGTCGGCCTTCGACTTCGTCGCCTACCGCAGCTACCTCGACCCGCGCGCCTCTCTGGATCTCTACTTTGCGTCCTACGAGACCGCGGTGATCAAGCGGCCGCGCCCCTTTGTTCGCTCGATCAACCTCTACGACATCGAAGGTCGCTTCGACCTGTGCAACGGCGCTGGCGTCGAGCTCACCCCGGGCACCCACACCCTGACCATCATGGTCACCGACAGACCCTGGTTCACGACCAACTCGCCCTCCGACGGCGACTTCGAGACGATGTCCGTGACCATGGAGGGGGTGCCCGACATCGCCGCGGGCGCGACCTACGACATCGAGACCTATGTGTTCACCTGCCTCGAGGAGGGCGACGAAGGGTGCGACTGCGCCGACGCCATGGACTCGGGCTGAGGAGCCTGGAGCGAAGGGGCTTGGAGAGCGTGGGCACGCTCGTCGGCCTTGGTCTCAGCCTTGGGTTGGGGTGCAGCACCGTGGACCGCGGGCCGATCGCCGAGTGTCGGACCGACGCCGACTGTGGCACCGGGGCCGTGTGTTCGGTCGCCCAAGGCGGCATCTGTGTGCCCGAGGAGCTCCCACCGCGGTCGGTCCTCGGCTTCGACATCCGGGCTGGAGAGGTCCGGGTCGAGCTGCACGGCTGTGATCCAGAGATCTCGACCGAGCTCGGGGGCTCGGAGCTCCGCGTGGCCCGGCGCGACACGATCGCCGCGGACTATCAGCTGCGCGTCGACACCTTGCGCGCCGTGTCCAGCTGCGGGCTGGAAGAGTGCGCGGGGGAATGTGACGCGCTCGCCCTGACCTGCCTCGAACCCATGGACGCGACCGCGCGACTCAGCGCCGACTCCCGCCTCAACCGGACCCGGGTCACCGGGCCGGCCGAGAGCTACGTGACCATGCCCGACCCGCCTCTGGGGGAGGAGGAGCTCCCTACCCCCCTCTCCTTCAGCTGGGCGCGCTACGACAGCCTCACGCTCGAGGCCCACGCTGCCGCGGTGCTCGATGTCAGCCCTCCAGACGAGGTCACGACCCGCGCCCACTTCATGTGTGTCCTCGCCGAAGACGCGATCGTCGCCGCAGACGGGGAGCTGTCCGTGCTCAGCCGGGAGCGTTGCCAACGCGGCATCTTTGGGAACGAGGGGGCGGTGCGAACCGCGATGGGCCTCCCGATCGCAGGCGCCAGCATCGATTTTTCCTACGCAGAGGCCCTGGCGTCACCGAGTACGGTCCTCGGTGGTGCAGGACCCGCCTGCGAGGGCAACGAAGACTGCGGCGCCGGCTGGGCCTGCGACCCCGATCTCGGGCGCTGCGGCCTCGATCTTCGGGGCACAGCTGCCGGGTCGGCCGTCACCCTCGACGATGTCCCAGGGGCGTTCCAGGCCGCCCGCGTCTACACCTACTGTGAAGATGAGGACAGCGGCGACGATCCTCTGACCCGCGAGTTTTCGGTCCGGGTCACCCCCAGTGACGAGAGTGGCCTCCCCGTCACGACCTACAGGCTGACCCAGACCTTCAGCGACCCCCCGACACCGACCTCGGACCGGCGCGTCCCCCTGGACGGAAGCTTGTGCCTGCCCGATTGGCAGCCCCCCGTGTCCCTGTCCTTCTTGCCTTTGGGCCAGCCTGTGCAGCTGCTCACCAACGAGCTCGGGACCTATACCTGCTGCTCGACCGAGTGCCTGCCCGTCGGCGACCCTGAACTCGTCCCGCCGACGCCTCCACCCACAGTCGAAAGTTGCAGCGACTTCGAGCGTATTCGCTTTGAGACCAAGTGGACTCTCGACGACCCGGAGACCTGGGCCGACGATTTCGGCTGCGACATCCCGACTCAGCAGGCCACCGACGGCTCGCGCGGTCGCTTTGTCCGGGATGTGGCGTCTTGTGAAGAGGACCTCGGCTGCGTCGTCCCGCTGACCACCGGCGCCGTCGAAGATCTCTCGCGCGAGTACGTTCTGACCGTCGTGCAGCCGGTCGGGTCGGTGTTTCGGTCCTACCGCGACACCATCGAGATCGGCCCGGACGTGGTCCAAAGCGGCGATCTCGGTGAGATCGAGCTCCGACCCCGGGTCCTCCTCCGAGGCCGGATCACCTGCGCAGAGGGCAACCTGGACTGCTCGTCGATCGACGCAGTGTTCGCGGCCGAGCGCCTGATCACCGACAGCGACGAGCCGGCGTCCCCCGGCCCGTTTTTCTTCGAGGCTCGGGCGGACATCAACGGCAGCTTCGTGCTGCCGGTCGATCCGGGCCTCTACGTGGTCACCGCCTATCCCGCGGTCGGCGAGCCCGGCGGTCCGGCGCCCTTCACAGTCCTCGATCTACGCGAGGACTCCCCGCGCGTGAACATGATCGACGGCGTCCCCAACGTCACCATCGCCCCCGCCTTCGAGCTCGAGGATGGCCTCTTGGTCCGGGCCCTGCTTCGGGAGTTCGATGTGTCGACCGTCGTCACCCCCATCGACACCGGGTCGTGGAATTTTCAGAACGATGAGTTCCTCTACGACCTCAACGATCCCGGCACCTGCCACGGCAGCTCCCAGCGTGGATGTCTGATCCGGCGACTTCGGCCCACTGATGCGTCGATCTCCCTGTTGATCACCAAGCGCTTCCAGTTCACGACCCGCAGCGTTGGACCCGACAGCTGCCCGGGCTGAGGCCGAGATCCGGTTCGGGCATGGATCTATGAAGAGAATCGTGTCCTGTGCGCGATCTCCTCACAGGTGTCGGCGCGAGACACGCTGGTGTCTGTACCGAAAATGGCGATCCCCCCGCGATCTCCCACCCTACCCGGATTTTTTTGGGGTCTGAGGCTGGTAGGTGCCTCATGGGTCTTGTGGCCCATCGCGCATACCGCCCTCGGTCTGGGTCAACCTTGACCCAAGGCCGGGTTCCTGAAAGACTTCGCGACACTGAACGAGCCTCAATCACCGAGTCGACGTCGCGTATTCACGTGGATCCGCATCTCGGGAACGGTCGGCCTCATCATCTTTGCCCTCTGGGGTGTGGTGATCGGGCTGTGGCAGCAGAACTCTTCGCTGTCCAAAGACCAGACCGACTGCAGTTACCGCGTGGATCTCTTACGCGAGCGACTCTTGGCCCTGATGGACAGTGCTCCGAGCCCCAGGTGGCTCGGCGCAGACACCCGTCAGACCAACCACGAGGCTCACCACGATTTTTCCACTCTCCTCCGCGAAACTCACGCGGTCTGTGACGATGCGAGCCCCAAACTGGCGCAGAAGCTCGAGCGAATCGAAGCGATTCATGATCGAGAACGCGAACGACGGGACGACGCAGCCGCAGCGCGTGCAGAACTCATCGCGCTCGAAAGTTCTCCTCGATGACCGAGACACCCGGATCCGACTCCAAAACGGATCAATCCCCTACCCCCGAAACCTCTCCTGTCCCCCCCGCTGAGGCCGCTGGCGTCGATGAGACCCCCGATGCAGCAGCTCCCACCGAACCCGCCCCCGCGACCTCCGAGCAGGCCACGGACGTAGATCCCGGCGCTGGGTCGACCAGCGATTCGACCAGCGATTCGACCAGCGATTCGACCAGCGATTCGACCAGCGATTCGACCAGCGGTTCGACCCAGGGCGAAAACGCGGACGAAGAAGAGGACGAGTTCCCGACCGCCGAGACCTGGGATGAGCTCGAGATCCCGGAGCACCTCCGTCGCTCCATCGACGCGCTCGGGTGGACCGCCCCCACCAACGTTCAGGGCAAGACCTTCGCTACGATGATCGCCGGGACCGATGTCCTGGTTCAGTCGCAGACCGGAAGTGGCAAGACCGGGGCATTTTGCCTGCCCTGGCTGGCCAGCCGCTTCGTGCCTGGGCCGGCAAAAGAGACCGGAGTCCAGCTCATCGTCCTGCTTCCGACCCGCGAGCTGGCCAAGCAGGTCTGCAACCAGCTCATCGAGTTGGCCGCCAACTCGCCCGTGGAGGTCCTCCCGGTCTACGGCGGCACGGCCATGAGCCCGCAGCTGGAGGCCCTCGAGCGCGGAGTTCACGCGGTTGTCGGTACGCCCGGCCGTATCCTCGACCACATTCGCCGGCGCTCTCTCGACCTCTCCAAGGTCCGGGCCGTCGTCCTGGACGAATGCGACGAGATGCTGTCCATGGGCTTCCTGGAGGACATCCGCTCGATCCTCAGCGCCTGCCCGGACGAGCGCCAGGTCTGTCTGTTCTCAGCGACCGTCCCTCGTGACATCGAGCGCATCGCTCGGCGCCACATGAAAGATCCGGTCCGCATCGAGCTCTCGGGCGACGAGATCGCGGCTGCCGAGATCTATCACGGCTACTACTCGACCCGCGGGACCATCAAGACCCGTGACCTGCTCGATGTGGTGATGGTCGAAGATCCGGCCGCGGCGATCGTATTTTGCAACACCCGTGAGGAGACCCGGTTGGTCGCCAACGTGCTGCGCAAGCAGGGGTTCTCCGCCCACGCGCTGTCGAGCGACCTGACCCAGGTCGCGCGTGAACACGTGATGGCCAAGTTCCGGGACCGGAAGCTGCGCTTCTTGGTCGCCACCGACGTCGCCGCGCGGGGCATCGACGTCAGCCACGTCAGCCACGTCATCAACTACTCGTTTCCGGGGAGCTCGGAGACCTACGTGCACCGCACCGGTCGGACCGGCCGTGCAGGGCGGCCAGGCGTGGCGCTGAGCATCATCTCGCCGCTCGAGCTGGGCAGCTTCTACACGCTCACCAAGAGCTACAAGAGCATCCAGTTCGTCGAGCGCAAGCTGCCTCCGAAGGACGAGCTCGCCGCCACCCGCACCGAGGTCAAAATCGACCAGGTCAGCTCGAAGTACTCCAAGCCCGTGTCGCCCGAGTGGCTGCTCTTGGCCCGGCGCCTCGTGCAAGACCCCCGCGGAGAGCGTGTCCTCGCGTATCTCTTGCACGAGGTCATCGAGAACAACCGACTGGCCGACCCCGCCCCAGAGGCCGATGCCAACGCCGAGGAGGCCGTCCCCGATCCGGCGCTCGAGTATCGGGTCCGGGAAGACCGCAGTCGCGGGCGTCGAGAGGGGCGTGGCCGCGATGGTGGCCGCAGCCGTGACGGACGTGGGCGTAGCAGCCGCGATGGGCGTGGCCGCGATGGTGATCGCCATGGAAGCCGGTCTAGCGATGATCGTGGGGATCGTGGAGACCGCGACACCCGCAGCGATCGCCCACGGGATGGCCGTCAGCACGACGATCGGTCGTCCAGCGAAGAGCCGCGCCGTCGCCGTGGGCAGCCTGAAAAGAGCGAGACGCCCCCCGCTGACTCCACCGTCGAGACACGAGATTCGGTGATCGCCACGACCGATGACGCCGTGGAGCCGACCGCCACAGACGTCACAGTGGATGTCGAGGCCAACGCCAAGGCCGACGACGCCGTGACCACGGAGACTCCCGCAGCCGCGGAGACTCCCGCAGCCGCGGAGACTCCCGCAACCGCGGAGACTCCCGCAACCGCGGAGACTCCCGCAACCGCGGAGACCTCTCCCGCAACCATGGAGACCTCTCCCGCAACCATGGAGACCTCTCCCGCCGCCATGGAGACCTCTCCCGCCGCCATGGAGACCTCTCCCGCTGGAGAAGTTGCGACCGATGAGCTCCCCGCCGTCGAGGAGTCGAGCGAGGCCGATGCGCCCGCCAGCGAGGTCACGACTGGCGACCGCTCGAAAAAACGTCGTCGCCGTCGTCGCCGTCGTCGCCCCGAGGGCTCGGAAGCTGTCGAGGGCTCGGAAGCTGTCGAGGGCTCGGAAACTGTCGAGGGCTCGGAAACTGTCGAGGGCTCGGAAGCTGTCGAAGGCTCGGAAACTGTCGCGGGTTCGGAAACTGGCGAAAGCATTGGAGATGGGGACGACTCCGAGAGTCCGGATCTCCAGTCCTCCGAAGACGGTGAAAACAGCGAAGGCGGCGAAGACGACCGGCCCAAGAAACGTCGTCGTCGTCGCCGTCGCGGTCGCAAGCCCGAGGATGGTCAGCAGGAATCCAGTGCATCGGAGGAATCCAGTGCATCGGAGGAATCCAGTGCATCGGAGGAATCCGACGACTCGGATTCCCGCGAAGCCCGGGACTCGGGTGATGGCGAGCGCCGCCACAGCCGAGACAAGCGTCGCCGACGTCGGTCTCGAGGAGGAGGACGCTCGGACGACGACGTTCAGCCCACGCAGCCGATCGAGAGTCCGCGGGTCTCCCAAGACCAGATCATCATCGACATCGATGAGCAGGAGCTGGACGCGGTCCGCGATGCTTTTGGCGAAGTCGACGAGTTCGATGAGCTGACTCTGAAGGGTCGCCGACGCGCCGTCCTCGACGAACTCTCTGAAGAGGTCGAGGTCGAAGACCTCACGGCATCGGACGCGGCTGCGACAGAAGAGGAAGACGACGACGACGACGGCGAGGAAGAGGCTGAAGGTGAGGGTGAGGATGGCGAAGACGCCGCAGCAGCCGAGCCCGATGCCGACGGTGGCGAGACTCCCGAAACCGAGACCGATGCATCCGCAGGGGCGGCCGAGGGCGAACCCAACAAGAAAAAACGTCGCCGTCGCAGGCGTCGCAAGAATGCCCCTCTGCCCCCCCCCGAGTTGACCTGCCCGCCACACAAGGATTTCTGGGAGATCTGGGCAGCCAAGTACTCCGCCGCCGACTTCCAGCGGGAAGAAGACAGCAGGCCCGAGCCGGAGCCCGATCCTGTGCCCGCTCCCGCCTCCCGGGCCTTCACCGCCGAGCCGGCGCCCGAGAGTGACGTCCCTCTGCTCGAGACCAACGGCGACGCGACCTGGATTCGTGTCAGTCTCAACGTCGGTCGTCGCCACGGTCACAAGTCGGCGGGGGTCCGTGCGCTACTCAAGCGTTTGACCGGCCTCCACGGCAGGGCCATCAAGGACCTCACTGTCCGCGACTCGACGAGCCTGTTTCGCATGGATGAGAGCCACCTCGAGGGCGTCGCTACGAACCTCGATGGCAACCTGGTCGGCGAAGTGAACCTCAGCCTCCTCAAGATCGACGAGGACGGCGTCGCGCTGCGTGTACCGGACGCCGAAATCACGCCGCAGGCGATCGAGGCGCTGCTCGGTCTGGATACAGCCGATGCGTCAGCTGAAACCAGCGATGATGAGGAACCGGACACCGAAGACGGCGCCCCGTCAAAAATCGGCGCGTCTCCCGCGGACGTCGAGCCCGCCCGAGACAGCGAGCTCGCCCAAGACAGCGAGCCCGCCCAAGACAGCGAGGGCTCCGAGCCCTCCCAAGACAGCGAAGACGCCAGCGAAGCGGTCCAGGACAGCAACTCCGATCAAGGGGAAGCATCTCAGGACAGCGACGACAGCGAGAGTTGATCCCGAGATCGAGCGAGGCCTCCATGCGAAGTGGCCGACACCCACTCGCCCCCTACCCCAGCCCTGAGCAGCGAAACCGGGAGCTGGAGGGGCTGGCGGCTGGGTGTCTCGGCGTCGGTCGGCAGGCGGAGCTCGTCGTCTACGGTACGAGCGTCGAGGGCCGACCGCTCTCGGCGCTGAGGCTGGCAGGACCGGGCAGCGGGGCACCCAAAGTGTTGGTCTGCGCCAATACCCACGGCCCCGAGTTCATCGGGAATCAGGTCGCCCTCGGCCTGATTCGGTCGCTCATTCAGGGCAGCCCACCCCCTGCGCTCGTCGAGCTCGTCGACCGAGCTGAGATCTGGATTGCCCCCTGCCTCAACCCCGACGGCTACGCCCGCACGTGGGCTCGGGAGGGTCGGGGTTCGCTCGCCAGCCTCCGCCATAATGCGCGCGGCGTCGACCTCAACCGCAATTGGCCGCTGCCCCCAGGCGAGCGTCGACGCCGTCTTCCGGGTGCCGGCAGCGATCGGCCCGGAGATGCGACCTACCGGGGCCCCGAGGCCCTGAGTGAACCGGAGACAGCGGCTCTGGAAGGCTTGCTCGCGGCCCAGAACTTTCTGGCCAGCGCGAACCTCCACAGCTTCATGGGGACCATTTTTCCGCCCAGGGTCCGCGATCGTGGCAGTGCCCGGCGCTACACGGCCCTGGCCCGATCACTCCGGGCCGGACAGGGCCACGCCTACCTCAAAATCGCCAGTCGGACCTTCGACACCTTTACTGGAGAACAGGAAGATCATCAGCACCATCACCACGGCTGTTGGTCTGTGTGTGTCGAGAGCTTCCCCTGGCGAGCGAGCTTCGCTCAACACCTCCGCGCACCCAGCTTGTTTTGGCGCTTCAACCCACGCAATCCCCAGCGCTGGGTCGACAATGACGTCCCTGGAATCGCGGCCTACCTCTCGGCTGCGGTGGCCCTCGGCGACCGCCCCCGCTCATAGAAAGACAGCGCCGCAGGCGAGGTGCCTGGGCGCTGTCTTCTATGAGCGAGGTCTCAGCGAGTTCGCTCAGCCGCGGGATCCAAAGGGGTCCTTGAGATCCGGAGAGACCCGGCGCGGACCCTTGGTTTTGGTGTCCGCCTTGGGCTTGTCACGGTCGGGCTTGTCGGTCTCCGGGTCCGGCTTGGTGTCGGGCGTCTTTTTGGACGTCTTCTTGGTGGCTTTTGTCGGCTCCTTGACGGGCACCGGGACCATCTTGAACTCGAAGTTCTTGTCGCGGATCGGGATGATCTCGATGTCCCGATCGAGGAACCCCTCGGCCCGCAGCGTCAGCTTGATCGGGTCCTCGGACTTGCGGACCTCGACCCCGTCCTCGCTGTTGGTCATGCCGTAGATGGCGTTGTCGGCGGTGTCGAGGATCTTGGCAGCGACGGCTTCACCGTCGGGTCCGAGCGTAGCGATGTGATAGTTGACCGTCGCTATGCCAGGCGCGATCTCGACGACCTTCTCCTCCGGGGGAAGCGGCATTTCAACCGCATCGTCGACCGGCGTTCCGACGACCGCCTCTTCTTTGGTCTCGACCGGGTCGTTCTCTGCGACCGTCTTTTTGTCACCCGCGAAGGCGAGGAACAGGCCGACCCCCGCCGCCGCCGCGACCAGACCCCCGACGATCCCGATCCACAGGCCCTTGTTGGACTTGGGCTGTTCGTAGCCCACCGCGACCGGCGGAACGGTGCCGGGCATGACCGTGTTTCGGCCGCCGGTGAACGCCATCTGTCCCGTCGATGGACGGGCGATGTTCTCCGTGACCACATCGACGGCCCCCGCCCCAGTGCCGACGGCCTCGATCGCCGCGCTCATGGCCGCCATGTCGTCGAAGCGGAGCTCCCGGTCCTTCTGCATCGCCTTGAGGATGATCGCTTCGACCTCGGGCGGGATGTCTGCGCCCTCGGCGACCGAAGACGGCGCCTCTGGGACCTCGAACATGTGCTTGGTCAAGATGCCCATGAACGTGTCCGCGATGAACGGGACCCGGCCGGTGAGCAGCTCGTACATGATCACGCCGACGGCGTAGACATCGACCCGGTGGTCCGGCTTGGCGCCCTGGGCCTGCTCGGGCGACATGTACTCGGGCGTGCCGAAGATCATGCCCGTGCGGGTGAGGCCCTTGCCCTCCCCCTCCTCGTCGGAGGTCACCTTGGCGATGCCGAAGTCGAGGACCTTGATGAAATCGTCGGTGTTGCCCCGCGAGATGCGGTAGCAATTCTCCGGTTTCATGTCGCGGTGGATGATGCCGGCGGCGTGGGCTGCCGACAGCGCGCGACAGATCTGAATTATGATCGGCTTGACCCGGGCCCAGGGCAGCCGGCCCTCGGACTTGACCGTGTCGGACAGGTCCTCGCCCTTGAGGTGTTCCATGACGAAGAACACGGAGCCGTTTGGGGTGTCGCCAAAGTCGGTGATCTCGACGACGTTTTGCTGGCTGATCATCGACGCGGCGCGGGCCTCTTGGAGAAAGCGCTCACGTAGGTCCTGCTTGTGGGCGAACTCGTGGCTGAGAACCTTGATCGCGAATTTCTTTTTGATCGCCGTGTGCTCGCTGAGATAGACGGTGCCCATCCCGCCTTCGCCGAGCTTTTTGAGCACCTCGTAGCGACCGAGCAAGGTAGTCCCGATCAGATCGGTGACCATGGGCGCGCTGTGTTGCAGGCCGACCGCAGCAGGAACCGCCGCACCGCCAACGGCGACCATCGTGCCACCACCGCCGACATTGGGGATGTCGGCCGCGCTGGCGACCATCGTGCCACCGCCACCGACATTGGGGATGTCGGCCGCGCTGGCGACCACCGTGCCGCCACCGAGGACCTTGGGGACGTCGGCTGCGCTGGCGACCACCGTGCCGCCACCGAGGACCTTGGGGACGTCGGCTGCGCTGGCGACCATCGTGCCACCGCCACCGAGGACCTTGGGGACGTCGGCTGCGCTGGCGACCATCGTGCCACCGCCACCGAGGACCTTGGGGACGTCGGCCGCGCTGGCGACCATTGTGCCACCGACGGGCGGTGGGGGCGGGGCGCCCCGGCCCGCCTTCGGAGGAGGCGGGGGCGGGACGTCGCTGGAGCTGGCGACCACCGTGCCGCCGCTCGTGTTCACTTTAGGTTCAGCCATGGATCGCTCATCGGTTGAGACGTACGCCTAGCGTACCGCATTTTCTGTTGCCGGGCTGGGCCCGCGGGTCCGTGCAAGTGGAGGTCCGAGCCCCGTCGGGGGCCGATGCCGCCGATACCGCGATGCCACCTCGTGACCCGATCTTTTGGGGCTCGTTCACGCCCACGCTCTGGGACTGATCCACCGGGAGGCCTATTCGCGCCCAGCTTGGGCGGGCCCCGAGTTCGCGCGAATCGCCCATCACAAGACGGGGAACGCTCGACGTCCACGATCGTCTTTCGCTGCCCAAAAATGGTCGCCGCTTCAACCTGGAGAGATCGCGGGGTACGGCCGGAGCGCGAACCGGTGGATCTGCCGAGCGGACCCCTTCCCGTGGTATCTGGCCCCATGTCCAACCCGCCGGTGATCGTCGGTCGCCACATCGATATCGCAGAGGTCCACCGCGTCGCACGCCTCGGTGCGAGCGCGCGACTGAGCTCGACCGCACACGCCGAACTGAGCGAGACCCGAGCCCTGCTCGAGCGCTCGCTCGCCGACGGTGCGACGATCTACGGCGTCAATACAGGTTTTGGCGCCCTCTCCGAGACCCGGGTCCCCGACGACAAACTCCGGGAGCTCCAGCGCAATCTGCTCCGCAGCCACGCGGTCGGCGTCGGCCCCGAGTTCGGCGAAGATCTGGTCCGGGCGCTGCTCATGCTCCGCGCCCACACTCTCGCTCTGGGCGCATCCGGGGTCCGCCCGGTCGTCCCGGAGCGGCTCTTGGAGCTGCTCGAGGCCGGGGTCACCCCCTGCGTCCCGAGCCAGGGCAGCGTCGGTGCGAGCGGAGATCTGGCCCCTCTGGCCCACCTCGCGCTCGCTGCGATCGGCGAGGGGGAGGTCTCGCTCGAGGGCCAGCGTATGCCCGCCGAGCTCGCCCTCGAGCGGCTCGGCATCGAGGCCCTCGCGCTCGGACCCAAAGAGGGCCTGAGCCTGATCAACGGGACCCAGGTGACCACGGCGATCACCGCCCTGGCGATCTACGATGCCAGCGAGCTCTTGCTCACAGCTGATATCCTGGGAGCTCTGAGCCTCGACGCGCTCCTGGGCACCGGGCGGATCTGTGACCCGCGCATCCACGCCGGCAAACCCCACCCGGGGCAGCGGCGCTCCGCCGAGACCATCGCCGAGTTGATCCGCGGCTCGGCCCTGAACCAATCACACGCCAACTGCGGGCGGGTTCAGGATGCCTACTCCCTGCGCTGCATGCCCCAGGTCCACGGTGCTGCCCGCTCGGCCCTGCACTATGTCGCCCGAGCGGTGGAGATCGAGCTCAACAGCTTCACCGACAACCCCTTGGTCCTCCTGCGCCCGGACGCCGATCCCAACGACCCCGATGATCCGGGCTTCGACGTGCTCAGCGGTGGCAACTTCCACGCCGGCACGGTGGCCCTGCCAGCCGACCACGCGACCGCGGCGCTCACGACCTTGAGCACGATCAGCGAGCGCCGCCTCGACCGGTTTTGCAACCCGCAGAGCTCCCGGGGCCTGCCGGCCTTTCTGAGCGACGACCCGGGCCTCGAGAGCGGCTTCATGATGGCTCAGGTCACGGCCGCGGCGCTCGCCAGCGAGTGCAAGTCCCTGTCCTTCCCGGCCTGTGTCGACACGATCCCGACCTCAGCCGGCAAGGAGGACCACGTCAGCATGGGTCCGATCGCGGCCCGCAAGCTCGCCTCGGTGGTCGCAAACCTCAGCTGTGTACTGGCGATCGAGGCCGCCCATGCCGCTCGGGCCATCGACCTGCGCGAGGCCCGGAGCAGCGACCGCTTGATGGCCGTGCACGCCGCGATCCGCCGCTACGTCGGGCCCTTCGAGGGCGACCGAAGCATGGGCGCCGAGTTCGAAGCGCTCGCCGCTGCGATCCTCCGTGGCGAGCTGCGCGAGGCTGCGGGTTTGGAGCATGAGCTCGCCACTCCCTGTCTCTGAGCGGCCTGCCCGTCTGAAAATAGAGTTCAGGGCCCGCGGAGGCGCCAGAACTGCACTCGCCCGATCCGCGGGGCCGAGCGATCGCGTCGGTACTCGCGCCGCAACAGCGCCTGCAGGGCCTCGAACTGCCGGTGGGGCACGGTCGATCCCAAGACGATATAGGTTGGGCGGGTGCGCTCGAGATCGGCGACCAACGCTGTCGCGCGCTCTGAATCGACGAAGCGCAGGGCCTCGGCCGGGCGTCGCCAGCTGTCGTTGTTGGCTTGGCTGAGCACCCCCAGCGACTTGTAGATCCGACTCCCGGAGCGCTGGCCGGTCATGGGATAGACGTCCCAGAGGTGCCAGCCCCAGACCCAGACTCGGTCCCCCGGCGTGGAGTGAGCGAGGACATGGTCGGCGATCCGCCGCCCGCCCGCGTCGTGAACCCGCGCCCGATCGATCCGGGTCGCGCGGTCGACCATGAGCTGCCGACCGACCAGCGCGAGCAGGGCGGCGCCGACGATCGCCCGCGGGATCCAGGGCGCGCGCGAGTGGGTGCCGAGCAGGCCCCAGGGCGCGGCCGCGGCCAGGCACAGGGGGGCTGCAGTCGCCAGGTAGTAGCCCTTGTAAAAGCGCAGCCCGAGGGTCGCCGCGAGCACGGTCGCGCCCGCCCAGGCCGCGATCCACAAGAGGGCGACGACCCGGGGTCGCTCGAGCGCCGCCCGCCCGCGCTCGGTGAGCACGACGGCCAGCGCGAACGCGGCGAGGATCAGCGGCAGACCGACAAAGTGGGCGGTCGCCAGCGCGGCCTCGCCCAGGTTGTCGACCAGCCCCCCACCTCCGCCCGAGCCCACATAGCGGAGCCCCCAACGATTGAGGAAGTAGCCCTTGAAGAGGGCGTCAAGAGCTCCAGCGCGCAGGTAGAGCGCACAAATGGGGAGCTGTGCGAGCGCGAACCCACCCAGCACCCAGCCGACCTCTCGTACCCCCGAGCGTATCCAGGGGCCGGTCCAGGAGCGAGAGCCCTCGTCCGTGGACCGCGGAGCTTCGGCGTCCGGAGCTTCGGCCGTCCGAGCACGGAGCGCGGCCATCGGCAAGAGCACGGCCAGCACGACCCCGTCCGGGCGCTTGCACAGGGCAGCCACACCCGCGCTGACTCCCGCGAGCAGCCACAGGGTCGCGCGCCACTTCGCCCCGCTGCGGGTGGCCTCGATCCCGAGCCAGAACGCTGCAATCTGCGGCAGGTTCGCCCAGGTCACATAGTTGGCGTCCATGGAGTCGAGGTGGGCGTCGTGCAGCGCGTACAAGGCCGCCCCGACCACGCCCCCCAGCCGCCCCCACAGCCGCCACCCCAGCCCGGCGACGAGGCCCAGGCTGAGCAGGGCGCAGATGTTGGCCCAGATCTGAAACTGGGCGATGTCGCGGGCCGCAGGTCCGGCCAGCCACTGCGCCAAGAAGAACGTGCCTGGGGCCTTGAGCTCGAAACTGTCGACGTAGGGCAAGGCCCCCAAGTCGAGGAGCATCCCGTTGTAGAGGATTCCAGCGACGTCGTGCGACGCGAACCCGCCCTGGGTGAAGCCCGGCCAGCGCAGCCACAGGGATGCCGCGAAGATGACCAGCAGAGCCACGCAGGTGCTCACTGTGGCTGTGGCCGCGACCGCCCGGGCCGAGGTCATGGATCCCGGCCGCGCGCGCTCGGTTGCGTTGCTCATAGGGTCTCCAGCGGGGTCTCTAGAACGGCTGGTTGAAGCTGATGTTGACGTTGACCGGCGGGAGCAGGCGGGCAGCGTCGGCCCCCGGTCGGCCCTGGGCCTCGGCGAGGTAGTCGGGGAAGGTCTCCCCCAGACAGCGACGGCCAGTCTTGCGACCCAGGGGTGCGGCGACATCGACCCGGAAGAACTGGGGCGTCACGCCCAAGATCTGCAGCCGGGCCGTGAGCCCGTAGCCGATCTGGCCATACCAACTCCGAGCGCCGAACAATCCGCCGTAGTTCTCGCAGTTCGAGAGGCTCGAGACGCCCCCGAACAGCACCCCGCCGATGGTCCGTAGCCACGCCAGGTTGAGCAGAGGGAGACGCAGGTCGTCGAGCAGCACGTGTCGGTACTCGACCCCCGTGAGCAGCATGGCGAGACCGAAGAGCTCGCTACCCGAGAACCCGGCCAACCCGTCGATGCCGCCGCCCCGCAGGAGCGAGCGAAACTCCGGGTCCGAGCCCAAGGGGACGACCAAGCCGAGGTCGAGGCGAGTGGCGAGGACATGGTGGTGAGCCAGGGGCCAGACCTGGCTCCACCCCGCCCCCACCCCCATCGTGTAGCGATGGTCGTTCGCGCCGTCCAGGCGCAGGGTCTGGCCGGCGCTGATCCCCGCGTACAGGTTGTGCCCTCGCTCGGGCCACAGCCCAAAGCGCTTCGTGCTGTGGACCAGGCGGAAGGCTTGACCCAGGCGCAGCCCGCCGTTGGCGTCGAGACCCTGGCGGTTGAGCCAGGCGGCCGTGGCCGAAGTCCGCAGGCGCAGCCGTCGTCGCTGGCGTGAGCGCTTGCGGCCCAACCAAAAATTGGCTGCCACGCTGCCACCGACAATGGTCTCGCGCGTGGTCGAGAGCGAGAGGTTGTAGGTGCGACGCAGATCTCGCTGAGAGCTGCCCTCGAAGGCGATCAGCGCGCTCATGGCGTTGAGGCGGGCCTGCGGCGTGGTCGCGTTGACCAGCTCGGAGGCGGCGACCTGAAACCCGATCCCCGTGTACAGAAACCGAGACTTGGCCGGGCGTCGATCGTTGAACAGGGGATCGTTGTTGTCGCCCCGATTGTGTCGACCGACCGGGCTTCGCGACTGCTGAACCAGGCGTCGGCGTGGATCCAGGCGGATCACGTCGATCTCCCGATCGGTCTCGAGCACGAAGCGATGCCGGTGCCAGGTCGGCTGATCGATGAGCGCCGGGCCCGTTTCGGCCTCTCCGTTCCAGACCAAGTAGTGGTCCTGACCGCCCTTCTCGACCACGTAGACCTGGATCGCTTCGAGCAGCGGCCGGTCGGCCTCTCGGGTCACGACGATCTCGTGTCGCCAGTGGCCGGTCGGCAGGAGCGTCGAGTGCAGCGCCTCGATCGCGTAGTCGACCTCTGGATACACCCCCAACCATTGGTCGAAGAACCAGTCCAGGCGTCGCCCCCAGGCCTGCTCCGCGACCATCACCGGGTCGCTCTGCGGGCTGGCCACCGCGTCGACGTAAAACTGAGCGGTGGTCTGCTCACCCATGAGGTCGACCATCTTCTCGTGGATGCGGCGCCCGGTCGGCAGGTCGTTGGCGAAGTAGAGCGGGTGGTAGCGCACCGGCATCTTGTCCTCGCTGCCTCGAAAATAGGCCGAGGAGAAGGCCGCCTGCCCCGTATACAAGAACCGGTCGATGGCCGGGACGAAGGTCAGGGCGGCCAACAAGTCCGCGGCGTACTCGTCGCGCAGCTCCCGGTTGTGCTGCCAGAGTTGGGCCATCGCCACCCCCAGAGCGCTCGGCAACCAGATTCCCACCGAGCCGTCTTGCTGGCCCGAGAAGTGCCCGTGAGCGAGAAATTCGCCGAGCGTCCGGGCGACGACGATGTCGTGAAACTTGGACAGGCGGCGGACCGCCAACATCTCGAGGTACTGATCGCTGACGGTGATCACCGTCGGGTGGAGCTCGGCCACAGAGGTCCGCACCGGCCCTTGAACGATGGTCATCTGGGCGTCGGGGATCGGCTCGATACCCAGGCTCGCGGCCAGGTCGATGGTCTCTCTCGCTATCGCTATCACGTGTCCCGACACGTCGCGGATCGGGGCCAGCAGATGCTCGTCGGGATACTGGTCCAGGGGCCGGCGCTCGAGGTGCAGGACCTGGATATGAACGCCCCGGTGCCAGGCCTCGCTACGGTGCCAGCGTGGGCCCCAAAACACGGATGGATAGGCGATCGCAGCCCGGGGGTCGCTGGCCTCTCGGGTGACCACGAGCTCTTGATCGTCGAGGTCCCGGGCTTGCTCCGGCGTCGGCGAAGTCCCCGGTTCCCACTCTGGGACAGCCCCAAAACGTGCGCTGCTGACGGTCCACGGGACCGGCGAGACGCTGCGCCCACCGGGGGGCAGCCAGACTCCGCCGCGAGCGGGCTCGCTGGGCAGTGGCGCGATGGCCCCGGACAGACTGCAGTGGCGCCACACACAGCCCAGGGGCCAGTAACGATGGGGGACCTCGACCACGTACTCCAAGGTCACCTCCCGGGCGCCCGGAGGGAGCGCGACGACCAGGTCACGGCGGGACCCCCTGCGCAGGACGGAGACCGGACGGCCATCGACGCTCGCTGCGCGCACAGTCGTGCGGGCCCGTTCGGAGGCCCCCGCCACGTAGGTCGAGAGCGCAATTTCATCGAGGCCGTCGGGCTCCTCGTGCATGAAATCGGCGAAGTCGAGGAGCACCAATTCGCGGCTCTCTCCGCCGTCGGGGCTCAAGAGATAGCGGGCCCGGCCCTCGACCTGGGCCCGGCGGCGGGGGATTCGTTTGGACTCCCGCCCTTCGATCGAGGGCGCTCGATCGCCGCCACGCCAGACGGTCAACTCGACGTCGACACCCGAGACCTTCGCCTCGTGGACCGGCCCGAGCGCCGAGGCGGGGCGGCGTGCGGCCTCGGGCGGCGCGGCGTGGACCGAGGATCCCAGTCGTGTCGCCAACAGGCACGTGAACACGAGCACGGCGCCGATCCACCAGGTCCTCGACCCCCTCGAGATCCACCCGCCGCAGCCGGTCGACGAAGACCGTGTTTGCTGGCCGGCTGCGCGCCTGGACGAGCCCCGACAAACGAACGATTTGGGTCGAAGAAGGAACAAGGACGAAGCTCGCCGACGAAGCGTAACGCGAGCGCTGGCTCGCGTCGCCTCCGCCGTGTACACGAAGCCCGAGTGGATCCTCCGAGCTGTGCATGTCCAGCGCTTTCCGATCCTTCAACGGTTCTCAAAACCCCTCTCAAACCCACGAATTCGTGGCCGTGTTTGTGGTTTCGTTTTTATGCTCCCCGCCCTTCGGCCAGTGTCGACCCGCGCTCCCGAGCCTGCGCCAGGGATGCGCGACCGGCCTGCGCTCGGGTGGCTCCAGCGTCGCCGATGGGGCACCTGGGCAGGTGCCCAGCGAGCGTGACCGGGAACCGAGAGCCCGCACTCATTGTTTGACAGGTCCACCCCGACGTAAGACGCTCATCTCATGCGCCGCCTGTCCGTTCATCTGCTCACCTCGGGCCTCGCCGCCAGCACTGTGTTGCTGCTTCCGGCCCTGAGCTTCGCAGCACCGCCATCGCTCCCCGAGGGAGCAGAAGACGCGCCGCCTCCCGAGGCCGACGCTGATCCGGCGACGGGAAGCGACGCACTGGTGACCTCCGACGGCCAACCGATGCCCACCGATACGGTCCCCGCCGGACCGGGCGAGGACGTCATCGTCGACGACTCGGAGTCCGATGGCACGGGTTTCGAGAGCGACGCGGACTTCGACGCCGGCGGTGAGGCGGACCTCGATGCTGCCTTCGACAGCGACAGCGACAGCTCGGCGCCCACCGATGGCGACATCTCGGTGGGCGCGGTCGGGCTCGGTGGCAACGATTACATCGACGGACCAGGCATGGTCCAAGGACGCAAGGAGCCGATGGCGAACTCCCTGCGCGGTCCCATCGGCCTCTACTACACCTCCCTGGCCGAGGTCGGCGGCAAGTACACCTTCCGCTTCCGCCTGCACACGGACTTCTTCGTGAAGAACGACTTCTTTTGCTGCGAGGGTGGTGGCGAGGGCGACCGACACGCCCGGCTCCGCGGCGCCGTGAACTTGGGCTTCACGTTCACGGAGTGGACCGAGGTCTACTTCAACATCAACAGCTCCTCGAACCGCAACACTCGGGATCAGGGCGGGCGCCAAGATCCACCCACCGTGTTTGCGCTCGGCGACATGAACCTCGGCGTCAAGGGGGCCTATCAGTTCCTCGACGGCGGCATCGGGCTGGGCGGCCAGGTCGGCCTCGGGCTGATCGCCGGCAGCGAGCGGCTCCGCACCGAGCGGGTCAACTTCGACATTGCGGCCATCCTCGGTGTCGACCTCCGCCACCTGACCCAAAAACAGGTCCCTGTTCGCATCACCGGCAACATCGGTTGGACCCTCGACAACTCGATCAAGCTGACGGACTGGGGCGCCATCGACGACCAGCTGTCCCGAGAGGTGCTGCGCTTCTCCTCGGGCGCGAACCACAGCCGGGTCAACACCAAGCTCGCTATCGACTTTCCGCTGCGCCTGGGCAAAGAGAAGCAGTTCGGCATCGATCCCTTCTTGGAGTACAGCTGGGACATCGCCACCTACAAGGAGGAGTCCTTTGTCGAGCTCACCGAGGAGTTTGGTGGGTCCCCGCTCAAGCGCTCTCAGGCCTGGATGACCATCGGTCTGCGCGCCAACCTCTACGATGGTCTGTTCATCGACGCCGGAGTCGACATCGGCACGACCTCCCCCAGCTATGAGTACGGCCCCCCCGTGGCGCCCTACCAGGTCATGCTCGGCCTCGGTTGGAGCTTCGATCCCAAGCCCCGCGTCAAGGAGGTCCCGGTGCCCGTGGAGGACACGAACACCGAGCCGCCGGTGCTCGAGGGCCGCATCTTGGGCCGCGTCGCGGACCTCGAGGGCAACCCCATCGCCGACGCGAAGATCAGCTTCCCGGGCCTGGCCAGCAACGTCATCTTGACCGACAGCGCCGGCATGTTCACGAGCTTCCGTTTCCCGGAGGGCCCCGTGACCATCAGCGTCGAGCTCCCCGACGGCTCGATCGTCGAGCAGTTCGCCGACGTCCGTGTGGGCGAGGACGCCCAAGTCGACATCATCGCCGAGGGTGGCTCCGAGGCGACCGGCGACGACCCGGTCTTCGATGGCACCTTCACCGGTCCCGACGGCCAGGGCCTGCAGGTCACCGTCGCCATCAATGGCATGGACATCCTGCAGAGCTTCGACTCCGACGACAGCGGCCGGATCGCCATCGCCCTGCCTCTGGGCGAGTACCAGGGGGTCGTGACCGCCGAGGGCATGGCCAGCAAGGAGTTCAGCTTCACGGTCACAGACGAGGGCGCCATCGTCAGCGAGGCGCTCACGGTAGGCGGCGACGCTGCAACCGGCCCGGTGATCGAGACCCCGCTGATCTCCGGTAGCAAGTACAAGGTCCGGACCAAGAAGCGCGTTCGCTACACCAAGAACGACGTCAATCTCGACCGCAGCGCCGAGGTCCTCGACCAGCTCGCGTCCTTCCTCAACGTCCATCCCGAGTTTGGGCGTGTGCAGGTTCGGGTCCACACCGACGACCGGGGCAACCCCAAGTCGCGCAGCCAAACCCGGGCCGACGCCGTCGTCGCCTACCTCGTCCAAAAGGGCGTGGCGGCCAACCGCCTCGAGGCCAAGGGCTGGGGCGCCAAGGATCCGGTCGCCGTGAACATCACCTCGGACGGACGCCGCAAGAACAACCGCACCGAGTTCAAGGTCCGCGAGTACGACGAGAGCAAGATTCCGGCTGCCGCCGAGGGTGAGAAGTAGGCTCCCCTCCCCCGCTTCGGCGCCGCAAACAAAAGGCCGCCCCTTCAAAAGGGCGGCCTTTTGTTTGCGGGTCCGGCCGGCTGTCGGCCCTACCGCCGACTCTGAGCTCAGAGGTCGGCGGGGACCGTCATGTCGAGCTGGTCGGCCAGGAACCCCCAGAGGTCGGCCCACTCCTCGATCTGCTTGGCGGTGGGCTTGCCCGCGCCGTGCCCGGCGTTGGTGTCGATGCGGATCATGACCGGGTTCTGACCGCTGTGGGCGGCCTGCAGGCGCGCGGCGAACTTGAAGCTGTGCGAGGGCACCACCCGGTCGTCGTGGTCGGCCGTGTAGACCATGGTCGAGGGGTACTCGGTCCCATCGACGAGGTTGTGATAGGGCGAGTAGGCGTGCAGGGCCGCGAATTGCTCCGGGTCGTCCGCGCTGCCGTAGTCGCTGACCCAGGCCCAGCCGATCGTGAAGCGGTGGAAACGGAGCATGTCCATCACCCCCACGCCGGCCAGCGCGGCACCAAAGAGGTCCGGGCGCTGGGTGATGCTGGCGCCCACGAGCAGGCCGCCGTTGCTGCGCCCGCCGATCGCCAGCTTGTCTTTGTTCGTCCACCCCTGGTCGATGAGGTACTCGGCCGCGCCGATGAAGTCGTCGAAGACGTTTTGCTTGTCGAGCTTGGTCCCGGCGACGTGCCAGGCCTCGCCATACTCACCGCCACCACGCAGGTTGGGCTGGGCGTAGATACCCCCCATGTCGAGCCAGACCAGGTCGGGCACGGAGAAGCGTGGGGTCAAAGAGATGTTGAAGCCACCGTAGGCGTAGAGGTAGGTCGGGGTGTCGCCCGTGGGCTGGAGGCCCTTTTTGTGGGTCAAGAACATGGGCACCTTGGTGCCGTCCTTGCTCTCGTAGAACACCTGTCGGGTCTCGTAGAGGCTGGGGTCGAAGTCGAGCTCGGGCTCGCGCCACAGGGTGCTCTCCCCGCTGGCGATGTCGTAGCGGTAGATGGTGTAGGGGCGCGTGAAGCTCATGAGACCGTAGAAGGTCTCGTTCGCGTCTTGCTTGCCGCCGAAGCCATAGACGGTCGAGATGGCCTCGGGCAGCGCGAGGCTGCCCTGGGCCTCGCCGGCCAAGCTGAAGATGTGGATCTCGTTCTTGGCGTCCACCATGTATTTGGCGAACAGCTTGCCACCGGTGAAGCTGACCGACTGGAGCGTGTGCTCAGACTGGGCGATCCGCTCCGTGGGCGCAGCGTCGGGCTTGGAGACGTCGATCGAGACCACCCGGCCGCGCGGGGCGTCGAGGTTGGTGAAGAAGTAAAAGACGCTGCCCTCGTTGCCGATGAAGGTGTAGGTGGCCTCGAGGCTGTCGATGAGCTTGACGACCGCGGGGGCCTTGAAGGCGCCGGCGCGCTTGGGCCTGGCGCCCCTGCGGACGGGCTTGGGGCTGAGCTCCGCGTAGTAGAGCATGTTGCGGACGTCGGTCCCCACCGAGACGTCGATGATCAGGTATCGCCCGTCCTCGCTGACGTGGCCGTCGAACTGCCAATCGGGCTGGGCCGCGTCGGCGTAGACCAGGACATCGTCGGTCTGCTTGGTCCCCAGGCGGTGGTAGTAGAGCTTTTGACTCTTGTTGAGCTGCTCGAACTCGTCGCCCTCGGTGGGTGCTTCGTAGGCGCCGTAGAAGAAACCCTGGTTATTCGAGGCCCAGGACAGACCCGTGAACTTGGTCCACTCGATGAGGTCGGAGAGGTCCTTCCCTGTGTCGATGTCGCGGACCATCCAGCGCTTCCAGTCCGACCCGGCGTCGGACAGGGCGTAGGCCATGTATTTGCCGTCGTCGCTGATCGCCAGGCCCGAGACCGCCGTGGTCCCGTCGTCGCTGAGGGTGTTGGGATCGAGCAGGACCTTGGGCTCGGCGTCGAGGGTCGGCGCCCAGTAGTAGACCGATTGGTTCTGAAGCCCGTCGTTCTTGGTGAAGAAGTAGCGCCCGCCCTCACTCCAGGGAGTGCCGTAGCGCTCGTAGTTCCACAGCGACTCGAGGCGCTCGCCGATCGGAGCCCGATCCTCGAGGGTCCCGAGATAGGCGAAGGTCACCTCGTTCTCGGCCTCGACCCAGGCCCGGGTCTCGTCCGAGTCCAGGTCCTCCATCCAGCGGTAGGGATCGGCGACCCCGACCCCGTGGAGGTCATCGACTTGAGGGGAAACCCGGGCCACCGGGTAGGCCCAGGGCGAGTCACTGTGGGTCTCGGTCACGGCTTGTTCGGGCTCGGTGGAAGTCGCGTCGGCGCACTTCCCCTGAATGATGCAGCCGCTCACGCTCAGCGCGAGCAAGGGTAGGGACAGCAGGAGGGCGGTGTGTCGCGTCGTGGTCATCGTGGATCTTCCTGGCGCGGGCGGCCGATCGACCTGAGCGGGCCCCTGCGGGTGATTCCGCGCTTGTATCGTTCAGACCAGGCGTTGCGCAAGGACTCTGGGCCAGGGGGTCCCTGGCCGATCGACCGCCGGCCCGTCATCCACGGGCCCAGGAGGGCCGTGCCATGCAGTAACGCCCTCAAACCCCGACGTGGGCTTCAGTCGGCTTCGATGTCGACGTGGATGAGCTCGGGGTAGAGCTCGCGCAGATCGGCTTCGATGTTGTCGACCTCGTCGGCGACCATCTGCACGATCCGGTCCCCGAATTCGGCGGCGAAGGCCTCGTAGGCCGCGTCGTTGGCCCCATCCTCGGTCCCATTCTGGGCGAGGCCAGCCGCCTCCTCGCCGACGAATCCGGCCAGCTTGGCGCCGAGGTAGCGCCCGTCGAAGTCGATCTCGGCGGCGAAGCGAAACTGGCCCGCGCCCACGACCCGGCTCTTGGGACGGCGGACCGCGCCGACGGCCGGATGGGCGTCGAGGTAGGCCAGGACCCCGTCCCAGATCGGCTTGGGGATGGCCGGACCCAGAAGCAGGCTTCGGTTTTTGACCCCGAGCCAGATAGCGATCATCCCGAGCATCAAGCCCACAATGATCGCCCCGGCCGCGTCGTACATGGGGTTGCCGGTCTGCTCGGTCAGGAAGATGGCCAACGCGGCGACGATCACCCCCAAGGTCGCTACGGCATCTTCGAGCAAGACCGCGGCGATGGTCGGATCGCTGGTGGTCCGCAGATACTCGGCCAGGCTCTGGTCCCCCTTCTTGGCGTAGATCGCCCGGAGCGCGCCGACCATGACGAAGCCGTCGACAAAAAACGAGGCCAAGAGCACGAGGTAGCTCAGCATGCTGGGCTCGACCTCGGTCGGGTCCAAGGCCGCATGCACACCGTGGTAGATGGTGATGCCGCTGCCGAAGACGAAGATGCCGACGGCCGAGAGCAGCGAGAACAGGTAGCGATCGTAGCCGTAGCCGTAGTGGAACAGGTTGTCGGCCGGGCGCTCGCTGGAGCGGATGCCGACCCACAAGAGGCCCTGGTTGACCGCGTCGGCGGCCGAGTGGACCGCCTCCGAGAACATCGCCCCCGAACCGGAGAAGAAAAACGCGGTGAACTTGAGCGCGGTGAGGACCGAGTTCCCGATCAGTGCGCCTAAGACCGCCCCTTTCGACGAAGCCATGACAGCGAGTTAGGCGAGGCCCGGGGCAGGGTCAAGGGCAAAACGGGTTTTCAGGAGGATCTGAACGTTCTCAGGGCGTCGATTGGGCTACGGGCCCTCAAAATGGCGACAGCGCGTTGCTCTTCTTGCTCGTCCAGGGCTTGGCCAGCGCCATCTGCAGCAGCACCCCACAGCTCTTGGGCGCCCCCCAGTTCAACTTCAGGTCGGCGCCCCTCCAGGCCCTGCTCGCACCGGCGAAGTGGGCGATCCCAGCGGTGCTGTTGAAGAACAGGGTGCCCGCCATGTCGGCGACCTCGGCCGGGGTGAGGTGGGTATTGGGGACTCCGGCGCCCGCGGTCAGCTTGACGCCGACTTGGAACTGGGGAAGCTGACCGTTCACGAAAGTGGCGACCTTCGATTGGGCCTTGGCCTGGTTCAGGGCCACCCGCAGCACCTCCCAGTACCAGTTTTGCTGCTCGTCTTTGTCGCTGTTGGTGATTCCGTCGTAGATCATCGGTCGGCAAATGATGTTGTTGGCGCCGAAGCGCGCGTCGAAGGTCTGCAGATAGTGAAAATTGTTGCCCCTGAAGGTCCTGCCGCCCGTGGGTGGAGCTGCAGTCAGCGGTCGGGTGAGCACGTCGACGAGGGTCTGGGGGAAACGGTTGTGGTAGGTGAAGGGCGCGCTGGGGTCGAAGCTCACGCAGCCCGCGGGCGCGTAGGCCAAGATCCGGTCGGGTCCGATGGCCTTGGCGACCTCGGCGTAGAGGGCCCGAAAGCGGTCTTGGACACCCTTGATCTGATCCGGCAAGGTGGGACCGAACCCCCCGAGTTGGGCCTGGGTGATCGGAACCTCGATGTCGAAGCTGATCCCGTCCCAGTCTTCCCCGAGCTTGGACTTGATGAAGTCGACGAGGTCCCTGGCGAAGACCTCGGCGTCGAATCCCGAGTTGGCGTTGAACAGCAGGCCCCGAAAGGCGTTCAACTTGGCCTTGTTGCGGTCGTCGAGGGCGTAGCCGACGAGGAGCTGGACATGCCGGGCGTGGCACATAGCGAACAGCCACTTGAACACCCGTACCCACGACGCCCTCTCGAAGGCGAAGTGGTGCTTGCCGGCCCGGCCTTTGAATTTGACCGTCGACAGCAGCGAGACGTCGTCGAGGTGGCCCTCGAAGAGGGCGTCGAAGTAGGTCTTGTTGTAGACCACGCCCGCCCCCGCACCGGGCAAGCTCCGCCAGCCCGCGACCTTGCTCGCCGTCGCGGCCGACTTGAGCTCGACGAGCATATCGACCCCCACCCAGTCGGAGATCCGGCAGCGATAGCGTCCTGCGCAGGTGGCATGGTCGGTCATGGGAACTCTCGGGTCGGGTCGGGTCGGGTCGGGTCGGGGGCGGGTCAGATCGAATCGTGAGCGTCGCGGACGGCCTGTCGGGTCTGCTCGTCGAACTCGCCGTCGGCGGGCTCGATGCCGACCGCGACTTGAAAGGCGGCGATCCGGCCCGGGTTGTTCCGGGCGTCGGGGTAGCCGAGGTTGTGCAGACGCTGAAAGTCGGCGTCGAGGGAGGTGTCTCCGGTGAGTCCGAGCACGACCTCGGTGCGATGGGGGAGCAGGATCGAGGCGTCGGCCTCGGGGTGGCGCTCCCCGAAGCGAACGACCATCCGCGGTCCGATCGGCAGGCTCGGCTCAGTCAGGATCCCTCCTTCGCTGGCGACCCCGCGCCGCAACACCCGGCCGCTGACCTCGATGGTGTACTCGGCGCTGGGGATCGGACCGAGCTGGGCGTCGACCAGACGCAGGCGCAGGCGCCCTCGCTTGGCCTCACAGGGGGAGAACCGGGCCAAGCGGTCGTAGAATGCGCAGGCCATGGTCCCGCCCCCCTTGGCGTGCTCGCGCGCCGACTCGCCGAACTGCCGGCGGGCGTCCCCATCCGGCCAGAAGCTGGCTCTGCAGCCGCCGCTGCCCTCGGAGAGGGAGGGACAGGGCCACTGTGCCCGCCTGAGCTCGATCGCCGCGTCGAAGAGAAATCCAACCACCCGCCGGTTGGGGGCGTTCTCGGCGTTGCGGGCCTCTCGGTCCTGGGCGAGGACCTGAGCCTGGGTCTGGGACATCAGGTAGATCGGGTTGAACTCGGTGCAGCCCTGGACATCGATGGCCCCGTCCGACTCCGCCCCCCGACCGAGGAAGTCCTCGTCACCCAAGGTGTAGGGCTGTCCGTGGCCGTCGACACACACAAAGTCCATGTACAGAGCGAACAACTCCCGGCGGGTGTTCGGGCCCGCCACGCCATCGACCGCCAGACCCCGGGAAGCCTGAAAATCTTGGACCGCCGCCTGGCTGCCCGGATCGAAGCCGGCGGCGAGCAACATCTCCCGGACCGCCATCTGACGCCAGTTGTCGCCGCCGAAGGGCTGCTGGTAGAGGGTCTCCCAAGCGTCGAGGTCCCGGCGCAAGAGGGCGTAGACGGCCTGGGCGCGCCGTCCGCTGAGGATCTTGTTGTAGGCGTCGTCGCCCGTCGGATCGGCGTGCCCGAACAGGGCCACCCGCAGCGCGCCACGGGTCAGCTCCTGGTCCAGGCGCGCGAACTCCCGGCGTCCGTCCACGCTGAGAAACGAGGAGTCGAAGTGAAAACGGACGTCCTCGAGGGCCCAACAGCGCAGAGGCTGGAGTGCGCGGCGAATGGTGTTGAGACCGTCGTCGCCGGTCGCTGCGACGACCAGCGGACGGCCGGTGACCAACGCCCGATGTTCGCCCGCGCTCCCTCCGGGAACATCGAGGGTCTCCAGGCTCGGCAGCTGGGGGTCAGACATGTCGGCCGTCCTGGCTTCGGGTTTGGCTTGCTCGCGCCCTCGCGGTCACCGCTGCCATCACGGTCATCCCTGCCCAAGCTCTCATCCGGCCTCGAGCTCTCGATCGTCGAGTTCGAGGAAGGTGACCTCGCAGTTTCCCGGCGGCAGGCCGATCACCCGGGCGAGGCCGAAGCTGTCGGTGGTCGCTGTTCGCGTCGAGCCATCGGGGAGGCTGAAATGGAGCGTCGTCCCGACCACGGGGACCTGCCGGTCGTCGAGGATCTCGATCTCGATCCAATCTTCGTTGTCGACCAGGGGCGCGGGCTGAGCCATCGGCACATTCGGGGCGCCGAGCTGCCCGGAAGCCCCCGCATCGATCAGGCCTTGCGAGAGCGCACGTGGCTCGAGGCGACGCTGGAGGAGCTGGCCGTGCCCACGCCCCAGCGCCCGATCCAGCCGATCGACGAGATCGGCGTCGGGGCAGTCTCCGGCGCTCTCGCCCATGACCGCCAGCTCGCTCGCTACCGCCCGCAGGTGCGTCCTCCCCGAGGGCGACCGGAGCATCTCCCGGAGCACGAGCATCCGCCGCTGACGGGTCGGCACGGGCTCCCAGTGGGTACCGGGGGCACCGGAGTTCAACCCCGACGAATCGGCCGGAACACCACGCTCGATCCGGTACCGCATTCAGCTCCCGAAGGCCTCGACCAGGGCTGCACGAAATGTGTCGTCGACCTCGCCGCTGATCTCCAACTCGGTCGCGTGTTGAAACAATTGAACGACAAACGCGAGCCGATCCGGGCCGGTGACCTCGCTCAGATCATCGAGGTCGATGTCGTAGCCCAGGGCAGCCAAGCGCGCGACCAGGCCCCGATCGGTGCTCACCGGGTCGAGGCCCGCGACCACCAAGGTGTGAACCTGCGACTCGAAGCTCAGGCTCAGCTCCCGGTCGCCGAGCTCGAGCGGAGTCTCGACGATCCCGTCGTCGAGCTCGAGCTCTTCACCCGCGAGCTCGACGCTGCCCTCGAGCGGCTCGCCGTCGAGACCCAGCAGACGAATCTTCAACTTTCGGTCCGAACGGGGCACACGGAAGCTGTGCCGAGTCTTGGTTCCCAGGCTGCGGCGCGCCGGCTCGAGATCCGGGATCGTCACCGCGTCGCCGGGTGCGAGCACAAAGTGGCTGTCTCGCATCTCGGCGAGGGCAGCGTTGTCGGGGTGTGTCCACAAGCTCTCGGCGTCGAAGAAGCCATATCGGCGAGCGACCATCTGCAGGTCCTCGTTGGCGTCGATGATGTGCTCAATCGCCATTTCGAGGGCCGAATTTAGCACGGAGGACGCGCGCACAAGGGGCCCAGCGTGGGCCGGCGGCGCTCCGACGCAAGACAAGGGCAGCGAGCCCATCGACGCCGTGGTTTCAGACCTGCCGGCGCTCGAGCCCAAAGGACGCAGCCTGGAGCAGGGCCCCGTAGTCGAGCTGGTGGCTGAGGGCCCCACCCTCGGCGGCACGCCTGAGCGCCGAGAGTGAGAAACCCGGGACCAATTCACGCGCGTAGATTCGGTCGACGCCGGTCTCGAGCAGACCCAGAGAGCGGGCCAGGGCGGCCACGACCAGGCGTGGGTCGACCCCCGCCTCGCGCAGCGTGCTGAGGTCGGGGGCCCCGTGGCGCTTGTTGAGCTTGTCGCCGTCGGGGCCCAAAACCAGCGGAATGTGGGCGTAGCGAGGCTCGGGCAGACCCAAGGCCCGACCCAGGGCGATCTGACGCGGGCTGCTGTCCCACAGGTCGGCCCCACGCACGATCTCGGTGATGCCCATGGCGTGGTCGTCGACGACCACGGCGAGCTGGTAAGCCCAGTCGGCGCCCTGCCCCCGGTCGGCCCGGCGCAGGGCGATGTCCCCGATCTCTGCCGCCACATCCTGGCTCCGAGTCCCGAGCACGAGATCGTCGAAGCTCAGGGGCGGACCCTCGGCCACACGCCAGCGCAGGGCCGCCGGGCGCTCCGGGTGTGTGGGCCCGTCCCGACAGGTCCCCGGGTAGGGAGCCTGTCCACCGTGCGGCGCCGAGGCGGCCTCGCGCAGCTCTCGGCGCGTGCAGGTGCAGGGGTAAGTGTCGAGCCGGGCGGCCGCGGCTGCGTAGAAGTCACCGCGCTCGGATTGGCGATAGGGGCCGTTTGGACCGCCGACATCGGGACCTTCGTCCCAGTCGAGGCCCAGCCAGCGCAGGTCTTCGAGCTGGCGCCGCTCGAGCTCGGGCCTGCTGCGCTGGCGATCCAGATCCTCCACTCGCATCACGTAGCGACCCCCCCCCGCCCGGACCGAGGCCCACGAGACGAGCGCCGTGCGGGCGTTGCCGAGGTGCAGCCTGCCCGTGGGGCTGGGGGCGAAGCGGCCGACGGGCGCCCGGGGATGACCGGGACGCCCGGTGCCCGAGTCGGGGCGAGTCGAGGCCATGGCTGAACCCTGTCAGCTCCGGGGCAGGTAGCGCGTCGGCAGGACGCAGGCATCGGTCTCGTCGGTCCAACTCAGGGACACCATCCACCAGCGAAGTCCGTCTTTGACCAGCGCCATGGAGTTGATCCCACGCCGGACCTGCCCGGCCTCGGCGCTGCGCACATAGGTGCTGAACACCTGCGCGACATCGCCGAACACCTCGGTGCGCCGAGTCAGCTCGCGCTCGACGAAGCCCTGCACGGCGCCGCTGTCGATCGCCGCGCGGATCCGGGCGATGTAGGCCTCGACGTCGGTCGACAGGAGCGGGCCACCAGCTTGGTCCGGGTCGATCCGCACCATCACGGCCTCGGCGTGAAACAGGCTCCTGAAGCGGTCCCAGTCGGGCAGTCCCTCTTCAAAGGAGACGGCGCTGTAGAGCGCGCTGACGATAGCGTCGATCGAGTCGACATCGACGGACGCCGCAGGGGGAGGTTTGGAGCTCGCTGGTGGGACGGTCATCGACTTGGGCCGGCCCACGCTATCACGCCCGCGAACGCCGCGAGCCGACCCTTGGTCCCGCGAACCGCCCTGCGCAGCTTCGGTCCATCACAGCGCCAGTGTGCACCAGGCCACGCCCCTGGTCCTGCCGCCAAACTCGACCCCAGCCGGCACAGCCACCCTTTCAGCCCGGTTTTGCGTGAGCCCACCATGAGCCCGGGGGATTGTCCCTGGCGACGAAAGGTGGCATTTGCGGCCCATGGCGGACGCTCTCGACATCTCGCAACGGAAGAAAGACCACCTCGCGCTGTGTGCCGGGGACAAGGTCGGATTCCGTGAAAAGACCGCGCTGTTCGAACAGGTCGAGCTGGTCCACTGCGCGCTCCCGGAGATGCACGCCGACGACGTCGACTCGAGCATCGAGCTGTTGGGCAAGACCCTGCGCGCGCCCGTGGTGATCTCGGCCATGACCGGCGGCACGGACGAGGCCGCCCGGATCAACAAGGATCTGGCCGAGGTCGCCGAGTCCCTCGGGCTGGCGATCGGCCTCGGCAGCCAGCGGGCCATGTTCGAGCGCCCGGAGACCGCCTGGACCTTCGAGGTCCGCGACCGGGCCCCGGACGTCCTCCTGTTCGGCAACCTCGGTCTGGTCCAGGCGCTCAAAATGGGCACAGACGAGATCCGCAAGCTCTGCGACGACGTCGGCGCAGACGCCCTTTGTATCCACCTCAACCCGGCCATGGAGATCGTCCAGCCCGGCGGCGACCGAGACTTTCGTGGTGGCCTCGACCTGTTCCGGCGCCTGGTCCAGGAGCTCGGGGTCCCGGTGATCGCCAAGGAGACCGGCTGCGGCCTGTCCCGGGGCGTCGCCCAGATGATCCGCTCGACCGGGGTCCAGCACTTCGACGTCTCCGGCTCGGGCGGGACCAGCTGGGTCGCGGTCGAGGCCCACCGCGCCACCGACGACCAAAAGGCGCTCGCCGAGGAGCTGTGGGACTGGGGGATCCCGACCGCCGCGTCCCTGGTTCAGCTGCGTGGCCTCGGGGTCCAGGCGATCGCCACCGGCGGGTTGCGCAACGGATCCCACGTCGCCAAGGCCATCGCCCTGGGTGCGAGCGCGGGCGGGCTCGCTGCCCCGGTGCTCAAGGCTCACCGCGCGGGCGGCATGCAGGGCGCCCACGACTTCCTGGAGCGGGTGATCGGCACCTTCCGCTCGCTCATGCTGCTGACCGGTTCGCGGACCGTCGCCGATCTTCAGCGCGCGCCCCTGCACCTGGGCCCCGACCTCGCCCGTTGGGTGCCCTCGGAGGGCTGAGTCCATGACCCTCGCACTGCGCCCCCACGCCGAAGCCTGCGGCAAGATCATCTTGCTCGGCGAACACTCGGTGGTCTTCGGTCACCCGGCGCTGGCCGCCGGGCTCGCCCGCGGGTTGGTGCTGCGGGCGACCCCGCTCGAAAACCCGCGCGCGCCGATCCAGATCTCGGTTCCGCGCTGGGGCGTGGACGTCGAGCTCCGGGTCGAGAATGAGCACCCTGTCGCCAGGGCCTGCCTGGAGGTCCTCACCCACTGCGACGGACCGGTGACCGGCTGGCGTATCGAGGGCGAGGCCACGATCCCCTCGCGAGCCGGGCTCGGGTCGTCTGCGGCGCTCTCGGTGGCGCTGGCCCGGCTCGCGCTGCCGGCCGCAGAGGGTACGGCCATGCCGGCCATGGAGGACGTGGTCGCGGCCTCCATGGTCGGTGAGCGCGTATTTCATGGCGAGCCCTCGGGCATCGACAGCGAGGTCGCGGCCCGGGGCGGGGTCATCTGTTTCGCCCGGGATCGGGGGGTCGAGCCGATCGACCTCGTCGAGCCCCTGCACCTGGTGGTCATGCCCAGCGGCGTCCCCCGTCATACCGGCCGGCTCGTGGCTGGAGTCCGGGCTCGACGGGACCGCTTCCCGACCGTGATCGACCCGGTCCTCGATGCCCTGGGCGCGCTCGTCGACGACGGCCGAGGTGCGCTCGAGCGCGGCCAGCTCTCACGTTTGGCCGGGCTCACCAACATCGCCCACGAGCTGCTCGGCGCCCTGGGGGTGTCCCTGCCGATACTGGACGACCTCTGTGCCCACGCCCTGGCCCACGGCGCGCTCGCGGCCAAGCTGACCGGCGCGGGCGGAGGTGGCTGTGCCTACGCCCTGTGTGCCAGCGCCCTGGACAGCGAGCGAGTGGTCGACGGGCTCCGCGAGTTCACGCCCCGGTCTCCAGGCCCAGCCCCCGAGTCGCCCACGTTTCCCGATTCCTCTCCCGATTCCTCCGAGCCCCCCGCTCCTCCCTTCGCAGTCGAAGTCTAGACATGAACGCCCCCTCGAACGTCGAGACCGCCCTGCCCTGCCGGGCCACCGCTCACTCCAACATCGCCCTGGTCAAGTACTGGGGCAAGCGTGTGGGCACGGACCCCGATCTCAACCTCCCGGCCGTGGGCTCCCTGTCCATGACCCTCGGGGCGCTGCGCTCGGTCACCGAGATCCACCCGGACTCGAGCGACAGCTTCACGCTCGACGGCGCGACCATAGAGGGGCTGGCGGCGACCAAAGTCTACGCCCACCTCGACCGGGTGGCTCGGCTCGCCGGCTGCTCGAGTCGGCCCCCCTGCCGCGTGGTCTCGACCAACCACTTGCCGACCGCGGCCGGGTTGGCGAGCTCGGCCTCGGGCTTCGCGGCACTCACGGTCGCGGCCGCGGGCGCCTTTGGTCTGACCCTGGATTTCGACCTCGACGCGGATCCTGGCGAGGGCGAGGGCGAGGGCGAGGGCGACCTGCGAGCGCGGCTCTCGGCGTGGGCCCGGCAGGGCTCGGGCAGCGCGGCCCGCTCGCTGTGGGGGGGCTTCGTCCGCCTCGACGCGGGCTCGGCCGAGGACGGCGCAGACTGCCTCGCGCGGCCGATCTACGCCGCGGATCACTGGCCCCTGAAGCTGCTCGTGGTCCACACCGCCCGGGGCGCCAAGGCGGTCGGGTCGACCGGTGGCATGGAGGCCTCACGCCTGAGCTCCCCCTACTACCCGGCCTGGGTCGAGACCTCGCTCGCCGACATCGACACGGCCGATGCAGCCTTGGGGGCCCGGGACTTCGCGGCTCTGGGCGCGGTCATGGAGCACTCCTGCTTCAAGATGCACGCCTGCATGCTCGCCACCCAACCGCCGCTCATGTACTGGAACGGCGCGACCCTCGAGGTCATCCGTGAAGTCTGGCGGATCCGCGCCGCCGGTGGGCCGGTCGGCTACGTGACCTCGGACGCCGGGCCGCACGTCAAGGTGCTGTGCCTGGCCCCGCAGGCCGACCAGTTGGCCGCGAGCCTCGCGGCCGTCCCCGGCGTCCACGAGGTCCAGGCGGTCGCGCCGGGTCCCGACGCGAGCTTGGAGCGAATCGAATCATGAGCGAAGCAGCAGCCATCTCGGCACCGGGTAAAGCGTTTCTGATCGGCGAGTACGCCGTGCTCGAGGGCCACGAGGCCGTCGTCACCGCCGTCGACGTCCGCGCCCACGCCCACCCCCCCAGGCCACAACACGGCGAGCGCCCCAGCCCCGACAGCCCCTTCGTCGCGGCCGCGGTCGAGCTCGTCAGCGGCTGGCTGCGCGGTCAGGGCCTCGAGGTCCCCGATCCCGAGGCCCTCCCGGTCGTGACGACCGTTGGGTTCACGGCCGGCAACCGCAAGCTCGGCCTGGGCTCGAGCGCCGCGGTCACGGCCGCGGTCATCGCCTGGTACATGCAGGCCGCCGATCTCGACATCGAGTCCGCCGCGGTCCGCGAGTCGGCCCAGAGCATCGCCCGGGAGGCCCACGCCATGGCCCAGCACGGCCGAGGCAGCGGCGCCGATGTGGCCACGGCCGTGTATGGAGGCACGATCCGGTTCTCCCTGGCCGGGGGCGCCCAACCCCTCGAGCTGCCCAGTTGGCTGACCATCGGCTTCTTCGACGCCGGCGCCCCGGCGAGCACGGGCTCGTTCATCCGCTCGGTCGAAGCCGGCGCGGCCGCGCAACCCGAGGCCTACCGAGCCGCCATTGCGATCTTGGCGGAGGCCAGTGAGACCTTCCAGGCGGCGATCGCCGAGACCGACGCCGACGCCGGCTTCGCCCAGGTCCAAGCTGCCTGTGCCCGACACAACGAGGGCCTCGCTCAGCTCCAGGCCATCGCGGAGATCTCGATCCTCACCGATCACATCCAGACGATCACCGGCGCAGCCCAGTGGGCCCAGCTCGCCGCGAAGCCCTCGGGGGCCGGCGGAGGCGATCTCGTGGTCGTGTTTGCACGCAGCGAGGCCAAGCTCGACTGCCTCGCCGTCGAGCTCTTCGCCTCGCACCGGATCGCCCTGTTGCGCAAGCTCTCCACCCACGCGCCGGGTCTCACCCGCGAGTCTCGGCCACCCGTGAACTCGCGCATCGGCGGCCTGTTCAAGCGCAGCCTCGACGAGCGGCGGGCCGCCGTGGCCGTCGCCACGGGCATGGACATCGGCCGCTTCGCCGATGCCGACCCGAGCGCGCTCTCGCCCCAGGCTGCCGACGCGATGATCGAGAATGTGGTCGGTTCGCTCACCCTGCCCATGGGCGTGGCCACTAATTTCTGCCTCAACGGCCGGGACTACCTCGTGCCCATGTGTGTCGAGGAGGCCTCCATCGTCGCTGGAGCATCGAACGCGGCCAAGATGATCCGGGCCGGCGGTGGATTCGCCGGGTTCTCGGATCCACCGTGGATGATCGCCCAGATCCAGCTCGTCCGTGCCGCACCCGGGCCGACCAACGCGGTGATCGAGGCCATCCAAGCCGAGTCCGAGACTCTCATCGCGCTCGCCGACAAAGCCCACCCGCGCCTGCTCGCCCGCGGCGGCGGCGGTCGGGGCGTCGAGGTCCGCGGCCTCGACGAGGACACGATCGTGGTTCACGTGCTCGTCGATTGCCGCGACGCCATGGGCGCGAATCTCATCAACACGGTCGCCGAGGAGCTCGCCCCGACGCTCGCCGAGATCAGCGGCTGGCGGCCGGTCCTGCGCATCCTCAGCAACCTCGCAGATCGCCGTGCGTCCCACATCTCGGCCCGGGTGCCGCTCGTGGCCCTGTCCGCCGGGGACCTCGATGGGCGCGCCGTGGCGACCCGAATCGAGGAGGCTTCCCGGTTCGCAGAGCTCGACCCCTACCGGGCCACCACCCACAACAAGGGCATCATGAACGGCGTCGACGCGGTGGTCTTGGCGACCGGCAACGACTGGCGGGCGATGGAGGCCTCGGCCCACGCCTACGCAGCCCGGAGTGGGACCTATGGCCCCCTGGCGACCTGGCGGGTCGAGCGCGACGACGATGGGGAGGCGGTCGCGCTCAGCGGTCAGCTGAGCCTGCCCACGGCCGTGGGTGTGGTCGGAGGGGCGACCCGATCCCACCCGACGGCGCGCTTGGCGCTTGAGATCCTCGGATCGCCCTCGGGCACGGAGCTCGGGCTGATCATGGGCGCGGCCGGACTGGCCTCCAACCTGGCCGCCCTCCGGGCCCTGGCCACCGAGGGTATTCAGCGCGGGCACATGTCGCTACATGCGCGTGGGGTCGCTCTCGCAGCCGGCGCAAATGGCGCAGAGGTAGAATTCATCGCGCGACAGCTCATCGATGTGGGAGAGATCAAACCCGAGAGGGCCGAAGCTCTGCTACGTGACCTACGCGCGGGCGCGTCACAGCCCTGAGCTCGCGCCCCGGAAGTTTTTGGCATGGCCCACGGATCCCCGCCCGCAAGCACCCCTCGTCTGTTCGCCGTGCCGCCCATGGCGGACGCCCACGACATGCTCGACAACCTCCCGCCGGCCCCCGACGGTGCGCCGCCCGGGCCGTGGAGCAAGGAGGCCGCGTATCGCTACTGCGAGCGGCTGGCGACCAGCCACTACGAGAATTTTCCGGTCGCCTCGCGCTTCGTGCCGGCCCCGCTGCGACCCCACGTCTGGGCGATCTATGCGTTCGCCCGCACGGCCGACGACTTCTCCGACGAGCCCCGCTTCGAGGGTCGTCGCCGCGAGGCCCTCGAGGCCTGGGAACGCTACCTCGAGACCGCCTACCACCGGGACATCGACCACCCGATCTTCCTCGCCCTGCGCGACGCGGTCCGCCGCCACAACATCCCCCTGGGTCCGCTCAAGAGCCTGATCACGGCCTTTCGCATGGACCTGACCAAGCACCGCTACGCGTCCTTCGCCGAGCTGCGCAACTACTGCGAGCACTCGGCGGACCCGGTCGGTCAGCTGCTCTTGTATGTCCACGGCCACCGCCAGCCCGAGCTCCACCGCTTCTCCGGTGAAATCTGCTCGGCCCTGCAGATCGCCAACTTCCTCCAGGACCTGAGTGTCGACACCCCCCGCGGGCGCTGCTACCTGCCCCAGGAGGATCTGGTCCACTTTGGCGTCACCTTCGAGCAGCTCGAGGCCGGCCGCCACACCCCCGAGTTCCGGGAGCTGATGCGCTTCTCGGTCGCCCGGGTGCGGACCATGTTCCTCCGCGGCCAGCCCCTGATCCGCAAGGTCTCCCCGGGCCTCAGCCTCGAGCTCGAGGCGACCTGGCGCGGCGGCATGAAGATCCTCGATCTCATCGAAGACCGGAACTACGAGGTCCTCGACTTCCGGCCCACCCTGCACAAGCGCGACGTCGTGGATGTCGCCGGGCGCTCGCTGCTGTCCTTCGGGCAGCGCTTCTTTCGGGGCGAGGTCTGATGGACCTCCAGAGCCTGCAAGCGAGCGCCGAAAAAGTCCTGCGCATGCTCGACAGCAAGTCCTCGAACTTCAAGTTCGCGTTCTTGTTTCTGAGCCCCGCGCAGCGCGACGGCCTCAAGCGTGTCTACGACTTTTGCCGTGTGGTCGACGATATCGTCGACGAGCGCCCCCCCGGCGGCCCCGGGCGCGAGCAGGCCCGGGCCGGCCTCGAGGCTTGGACCGCTGAACTCGAGCGTATCTATCGTCCCGACTCCCCCACCGGCTCGGCCCAGTTCGTCGCCGAGAGGCAGACCCGGGCCGTGGAGCTCGGCGTCGAGCCCAGCTGGCTGCCCGAACTCCACGGCGCCGGCCTGGCCGAAACCATTGCCCGTTTCAACTTGCCTCGCTTCGCACTCGAAGAGCTGATCGCCGGCTGCGAGATGGATCTCGAGACCACGACCTACGCCGACCTCCCGGCCCTCGAGCTCTATTGCTACCGGGTCGCCTCTTGCGTCGGCGTGCTGTGTATCGGCATCTTCGGTGACCAATCCGAGGTCGCCCAACGCTACGCCAAGCACCTGGGCCTGGCGCTTCAGTACACCAATATCTTGCGCGACGTGGGCGAGGACGCGGCCCGTGGGCGTGTATACCTGCCCTTGGATCTGCTCGCCCGCCATGGCCTGTGTGAGCAGGACATCTTGGCGTGTCGCTACGACGCCCGGTTCTTGGCCATGGCCGAGGAGTTCGCGGACTTCGCCGAGCGCGAATACCAAAAGGCCTGGTCCGAGCTCCCCGGTGTGCCAGCGCGCAGCGCCCTGTTGCCGGCCGAGATCATGGGCCGCACCTACTACCAGCTGCTCGCTGAGATCCGTGGGAGTCGCTACAACGTGTTCACCCACCGGGCGGGCCTGCGACGTCGAGACAAACTCAAGGTCGCGGGTGTGTCCATTGCACTCACCGTGTTGCCGCCGCAGCTCTCCGGCTCCCTCTCTGGCGCGCTGACCTCGTTCCGCTCGGCCCTGTCGTAGGGCCGCTCGAAACCCGCTACCATCGGGCGGTGATCCCTCCGCGCCCCCCCTCCTTCTTGCCGCGTGTATCTTCGGCAGGAGCGGGCCTACCGCGTCTGGTCCAGATCGGCTTGATGGCGGTTGCGGGTCTCTCGGGCCTGACAGCGGCCTGCTTCTCCGGCGACGGCACCCTCGGCGCGGTGTGCTTCAGCGACCTCGAGTGTGGCCTCGCTCAGCTGTGTCGTGACTCGATCTGCGGTCAGTGCGGCGATGGCGAGGTCCAACCCGGCGAGATGTGCTTCGGCAGCTCCTCCGAGGAAAACGTCGTGGGCGAGGTCTCGGACCTGACTGTGGTCACCATCGACGGTGACCTCAAGCTCGCCGCGGTCGTCAACGGCAGCTGCCCCATGGCGCCGTTGAGCCACTGCTGGGGTGTGTACGTCCTCGAGGTCGACCCCGCCGACGGCGACTTCGAGACCTCCACCCCCTTCGGCGTCACGCTCCCGGGGGAGGTCACCAAGCTCAGCGTCGGGGACTTCGACGGCCATGGCGAAGACGACGTGGCCTTCGCCATCATCCCCGACGACCCCCTGAGCGACAAATCCATCATCTCCGTGGTCTACGACTTCCCCGTCCAGGCCTCGGTCGACCTCGACGTCAGCCTGATCGCCTACAACCTCTACGCCGCAGATCTCGACGGTGATGGCCTCGACGACCTCGTGATCGGTGGCCGAGTCAGCAGCGTCATCTCGTTCTTGTTTGCCGACCCGCAGCAGGCCAGTGGATTTGGAGACCAGCGCCTCCAGGTCTCCGACCTCGCCCCCCGCTTCCCCGCGCCGGTCGATATGGACAACGACGGGGACCTCGACTTGGTCATCGCTAGTGCCGCCGATGCGACCATCGGCGTGGACCTGAACGACGGTCAAGGCGGCTTCACACCACAGGCCCGGCTCAGTCTGGACACGAACCTCGCCCCCGCCGCGGTGGTCACCGGGGACTTCGACGGAGACGGCAACCAAGACGTCGCCGTGGTCGCCCCTGCCCGACTGGTCAGCGTCATGCCGCCGGCCTTCGATCCCGACGCGACCCCCTCGATCTGGGTCTACCGCGGCCTCGGGGACGGGAGTCTCGAGCTCTCGGAGGTCCTGCCCGCGGGTGAGAACCCCGTCTACGCGCTGGCCACCGACATCAACAGTGACGGTGCCATCGACCTGGTCATCGCCGATCAGGGGGAGGACGAGCTGCCCGTGTTCATCAACCGCGACGGCAAGTTCCCCGACCAAGTCTCGATCGACGTCGCCGCTGCGCCGCGCACTCTCCTGCGCGAAGACTTCGACCACGATGGTGTCGACGATCTGGTCGTAGGCAACGCAAATGGGGTCATCGCCGTGGTCCCCTCGGAGAACTGATCGCCATGCACGACCCCGCACCGCACATCGGTCACGCTCGACTCACCGGAGCGCCTCTCTGTCTCTCCTTGGTGCTCGGGTTGGTGCTCGGGCCTTCGCCCGTCCTCGCCAGTCCACCGGACGACGAAGACACCCCCGCGGCGAGCGACGGCCAGACCCCGCCCGCTGAGGGCCCCGAACTCGGTCCAGGGGAGGTCCTGTCCGCCGACGAAGTGGCCCCCGAAGATCCGATCTTGATCGCCGCCAAGAGCCTCTACGACGCCGGGGTCGCCCGCTACACGGCCGCAGACTACGAGGGCGCCGTCGATCTGTGGCTCCAGGCCTTCGCCCTCTTGCCGCCGACGACCGACAACCAGCTGATCAAAGCCCAGCTGATCTACAACGTCGCGAGGGCCCAACAAAAGTGGTTCGACATCGACAGGGACGTCAGGCACCTGCGCCAGTCCAAAGAGATCCTGACCCGCTACCTGGACGATATCGACGCCCTCTACGGCCCCGAAGAGGCCGACTCCGAGCACGAGAAAATCAACGCGCGGATCGCCGACTTGGCGCTCCAGATCGCCGACTGGGAAGCGGGCATCGCCCAGCGAGAGGCCGAGCTCGCCGAGCGCATGCGACCCAAGTTCGACGACCAGGCCGACGCCCGCGAGGCCCGACGCAACAAGTCCATGGTCGGGGCAGGCGCAGCGCTCACGGCTCTGGGTCTGGGTGGGGGCACCATGTTGATCATCGGGGTCGTGATGGGTGACAACGCCGAGATCGACTCGGGCCTGCTGCCGCTCGAGGAGGACATCCCCGAGCGCGAGCGGGTGATCGCTCGCGGCCAACTCGGAAATGGCCTGACCGTCGGGGGGATCCTCGGGGCAACAGTGTTTTTGGCCGCGGGCGTCCCCCTGCTCGTCGTCGGCCTGCGCGCCGAGAAACAACGAGCCCAGCGTCGCAGGGACGCGAGGCTCGAGGCTCGAGTCGACGTCGCCAGCCCGATCTTCGTCCGTGGCGGCATGGGCATCGGCGTGAGCGGTCGCTTCTGAGCTTGGCCCAAGTGCTGTGATCTGGGCCAAGCTTCGGCCCTTCCCGCGCAGCCTCCCCCAAGTACCCTCGGTCCGGGTTATGAGCAGCGCAAAACGGATCATCGTGGTCGGGGCCGGGTTCGCGGGACTGGCCGCCGCGCTTCGCTTGGCCCGTGCACATCAGCCCAGCGAGCGGGAGATCGTGGTCGTCGAGGCCACCAAGGTCGGGGGCGGCCGCTCCCGGTCCTTCCACGACAAGATCACGGGTCGGACGATCGACAACGGTCAGCACCTCATGATGGGCTGCTACCGAGAGATGCTGGCCTTCCTGCGCGCCCTCGACGTGCCCATCGAAGAGGCCGTCGACTTCCAGCGCAACCTGGCCCTGACCATGGTCAAACCCGGCGGCAAGCTGGTCGAGCTGCGCTGCCCTGCCCTGCCCGCACCCCTGAACCTCGCGGCCGGCCTGCTGGGCATGCGCGGCCTGGCCCTGCACCACCGGCTCGCGGCCCTCCGCGCCGGCGTCATGCTGCGCACCGAGGTCGAGCGCCCGGACGACAACGAGACCTGTGACGCCTGGTTGCGGCGCCTGGGCCAGACCTCGGCGATGCGGTCCGCATTTTGGGAGCCCCTGATCTGGGCCGTCCTCAACGACGATCCCCTGGTCGCCTCCGCCGGCATGCTCTTGACCGTGATCGAGCGCGCCTTCCTCTCGACCCGAGACGCCTCGAGCCTCGGGCTCCCACGCAAGGGCCTGTCCGAGATCTACGTCGACCCCGCCGTCGATGCGATCCGCGATCGGGGCGGCGTGGTCCGCTTCGCCAGCCCCGCCCGAAGCCTCGACTGTGACGCCGACGGACGGGTGTGTGGGTTGACCCTCAAGTCGGGCGAGCGCATCGAGGCCGACACTGTGATCTCGGCGATCCCGCCCCAGGCGCTGCTGAGCCTGCTCCCCGAGGCCGCCCTCGACGACCTCGTGTTCCGCGATGTGGCCCGCATCGAGAGCTCGCCGATCGTCAGCTTGTGGATGGAGCTCGATCGCCCGCTCCTGCGTCATCCCTTCGTCGGGCTGATCTCCAGCCCCCTGCACTGGCTCTGGGATCGGGATCGACTCGAGGGCAAGACCCCCAAAGTGGGCGCGGGCAGCCTCTTGTCCGTGACCATCTCGGGGGCCCGCAGCTTCGTCAACGATCAGCCAGACGCCCTCAAGGAGCTGTTTCTGGGCGAGATGGAGCGGTTTTTCCCGGGTCGCAAGCCCACCGTCCGCAGCTTTCGGGTGGTCAAGGAGAAGCGGGCGACCATCAGCCACGCCGCGGGCAGCTACCGGCGCCGGCCGACCACCCGCAGCCCCATCCCCGGCCTGTTGCTGGCGGGAGACTGGGTTCGCACGGGGCTGCCCGCGACCATCGAGAGCGCCGTGCAGAGCGGCCACGACGCGGCGGATATCCTGCTCCTCGACTGACCTTCCAGAATGTCAGCGGCGACCGCCGAGCGAGACCGTCGCGGACTTGCCCCCACCGGAGGCCCCGCCCCGCCCCGGGTCATCCCCCAGGGGCGCAGAGCAGACCTCGACGTCGATCTCGCCTGCCCGCAGCCGCGTCCCGGGCTCGGCGAACTTGCGCTTGACGATCGCCAGGCCCGTGACGGCGCTCGCATCATCATGAACATCATGGACATCGTCAGACACCCAGCTCGTCCACTGGCCGACGACCCTACCCTCGCCCTCACTCAGCTCGACCGAGGTGTCTCCGGGGGGGCGACCGGTAGCCCGCACACGGACCATGACGCGGTTGACCTGGCCCCGGTTGTGGATCCGCGACAGCGGCTCTTGACCCATGAAGCAGCCCTTGGTGTAGGAGACCGCGTCGACAAAGCCGATCTCCGGCGGGAAGCTGCCCGCCGCGAGCTCGTGTCCCCACGCGGGCCTGGCCTGCTCGACACGCGCGCGGGTAAAGGTGACCTCGTCGCCCGACTCGAGCTCGTCCTGCTCCAGGCTCGATCGCAGCAGCGCAGGCGGCCCGATCAGCAGGCGGCCCGCCAAGGGATGGGTGCACATGAACACATTCACGGCTCCGGGGTGGGCGGCCCCGCTCGGCGCGGGCAGTTTGGGGTCCGCCCCACTCGCGCCCCAGACCAGGGCACAGGCGTGTCCCTCGAGCACCTCGAGCTCGACGTCGTCCATGATGATGTGGGCGTCCAAGCTCGCTATGACGGCGTCGGCCAGGTCTTCGGGGATCAGCAGCCAGGGCTCGTCCTCGCTCGCGGCGGCGACCCAGACCTCGCTGACGACCTTGCCCTTGATCGTGAGCAGGACCGCGGGCGTCAGGCGACCAGGCGTGAGCTCCCCGACGTCCGCGCTGAGCAGGCCCTGGAGGAAGCGCAGCGCGTCCTCACCGGTCACCTGGAGCACACGCCGAGCTTGATGGGGGAGCGTGTCGAGCAGGGCATAGCGCAGCGAGGTCGTCACCGCACCACCATGGCAAGCTCGCGGGGGCTCTGCAATCGCAGGGTGGGCTCTCGGGGTGTTCGAGAACGGGAACTCGAGGGGGTGATCCGCCGACACCTCCGTCTTGCCGGGCGCACGCCGGCCAGTGTAGGGAACCGCAGATGGCGTCCGCGAGCGAGTCACGCAGCCCCCTAGCAGCCGGTGGTGAAACCCATCGCGTCGCCTCGCGCAGGATTTTTCGTCGAGGGCGAGGCGCTGAAACGCCACGGTACCGGGCGTACTCTGAGCTTCGGCGACGCGGGTGGGCGCTGCGTCGGCTCGGGCTGAGCGTGGGTCTGCTGCTCGGCGTGGCCGTGGCTCCCCCTGCCCTGGCGGCACCTCCCGATGCGTCGAGTGACCCGGGGGACGACGCATCGAGTACCTCCGCCCCCGAGCTCGCCCCGCCCGCCGAACCAGGATCCGAGCCGCCCGCCCCGAACTTTGCTCCCCCAGACCCGGACCACCCGGACGGGTCGAATCATCAAGCGCAGCCCGAGGAATCCGACTCGCCGGGTCGAGACCCCAGCCCCGTCTCGAAGATCCTCGGTGCCGGTGCTCAAGAGGCCCTCGTCGGCGTCCAAGATCCGGTCCGCGCCCTATTCGAGATGCCGCCGTCGAGCCGCGACGACGCCTACGGCCCCCGCCCCGAGGGCGTCCCGAGCATCACCCGCGAGCAGGTCGTCCGCTATGGGCTGGAGAACCCCTACGTCAAGGCCGCCGACCAGCACGTGGAGGCCATGGAGGCCCTGCTCCAGCGCGCCCGCTTCGCCTGGGTTCCGGTGATCAAGACCTCCGCCGTGCTCAGCCCCGGCGCCGCCATCGAGTGTGACGACGTGACCTTGAACGGGCAGGACGACTCGTTCTCGTTCCAGTATTGCCGGGCCGCCGGCGACAACGTCGACGGCACCGAGTCCGTCGATCTGCAGACGGTCAAAGGCTATTTCCAGCGTATCAACGCCGCCGGCATCGCCCTGCGCCTGAGCGCCGACATGGTCATTCCAATCACCACCTTCGGCAAGATCGTCACGGTCAAGCAGCTCGCCAAGGTCGGCGTCGAGCTGGCCGAGCTCCAGGGTTTGGCCACCCGCCAAGAGACCGTGTTGCGGGTCTACCAGGCCCACGCGGCCCTGCTCCTGGCCCGAGAGAGCATCGCCATTTTGCGTTCGGCCTGGTCGATCATGGGTCAGGAGCGGACCAAGATCGAGCGCGACTTGGGCCTCGGTCCCGACGGTAAACCCCGTTTTGATATCGACATCGCCGAGCTCAACCCCGATCGGGATCCCGACGATCTCATCCGCCTCGAGGTCGGCGAAATCGAGCTCGCCGGGCGCATGCGCGAGGCCAGGCTGATCGAGTCGAAGGCCCTCGCTACCCTCTGGATGATCGCCGGATCCGCCGCGCCCCGTGGCTTCGACATCGCCGAGACCCAGCTGATCCCCGACCAACTCGAGGGCGGACTCCAGGAACTCGACCACTACGCGAGCCTGGCTCTGACCAGCCGCCCGGAGGCCAAGCTCGCCGAGGGCGGCGTCCAGGCCCGCAAGATCCAAGAGAAGCTCGCGCGCACCAACTTCCTCCCCGACCTCGGCGCGGTGGTCCGGCTCGGCTATGGCCGGGCCAACAACGCGACCACCGACATGCGGACCCTCTACTACTCGGGTCGGCTCAACTACTCCAACGTCTACTTCGGCCTCGCCCTGAAGTGGAACCTCGACTTCCACAACGACGCCTTCGCCCTGCGTCGGGCCCGAGCCCAGCGCCGCGAGGCCGAGTTTCAACGCGACGCCGCCCGGGGCCTGTTGGTGCTCGAGGTCGAGCAGGCCTACCGGGCCGTGTTGGACGCGGAGCAACAGATGGCCTTCGCCGTCCTCGCCCGTGACAAGAGCTGGCAGCTCGTCATCTCCGAACAGACCAGCGACAGCATCGGGGTCGCCGACTTCGAAGAACTGCGCAAGGCTCTGACCAAGTGGGCCGAGTTCGAGTTTCAACACTTCGAGGCGATCATGAAGCGGAACATCGCCCTGGCCGAACTCAGCCGCGCTGTCGGGACACCCCTGGTCGCCCCCTGACCTCCCCACAGGCACGCTCACACTTGATCGAAGCCTGATTGCAACCCTGGCCGATCGGCAGGGGTTCGTCAGAGCAGCTCCTCGAGTCGAGCCCGGTCGAAGCCCCGCAGTATCTCGCCGCCCACGTCGATCATCGGGACCGAGCCCATCTTCACGCCGGCCGTTTTTGCTTTCGCGGCCAACTCGGCGGCCGCGGCCGGGTCCTCTTCGATGTCCTTGGTGATGTACTCGACCCCCCTGCGGTCGAGATAGGCCACGAGCTGCTTGCAGACCCCGCACCACGAGGTCTTGTAGACGATCACCGCCCCCTCCAGGGCCGGCTCGACATCCGGGAGTTCGATGCCCTCGGGCAGGTCGACCGCGGACGCGCGCCCCGATCCCAAGATGACCTCCTCGAAGCGCTCCCGGGCCACGGGCTGGAGCGCGAAGGCTCCCTTGGCGTCGGGTTGATCGAGGTTGCAGACCCACACCTTTCCAGCCGGCGGTCGGATCCCGAACACGTTCACCCCGACCATGCCCCGAGCGTTGGCCGGGACTTCATCGAGGACCTGGCAATCCGAGAACTCGCCCCGGTCGCCGGCGTAGGTCAAAACGAAGGGCCCGGCGCTGGGGTCGAAGCGCGCCGGACCTGCGGTCTGCGATCCCTCCGACCGACCTCGAGCGGTCTCGTCGGGTTGCGGAGGTCGCTCGGGGCTACAGGCCCAGAGCAGACTGAGGGTTGCGCCGAGGGTGAACGCGGCGATCCAAGAGCGAGTAGGCATGGTCGGGTAGTCAGGTGGTCTCCAGGATGCGCTCGGGCAAGGCGGGGGCGACGACGCGCAGGAACCCGTCGACGACCTCGGGGCTCGTCATGTCCTCGCTGTCCAGATACGCGGCCGCAGCCTCCGCGAGCCGGGGGCCTTCCCCCCTGTCACCCAGGGCGTTGGCACGGCGCAGCTGGACCGCCGCGAGGTGTCCAGCCATCTCGAACTCGGCGAACAGGGCCTCGGCCTCGGCCCAGCACGCCAGGGCGCGCGCCCGCTCGCCCACGAGGGTCGCCAACCCGGCGTCGATGACCGCGGCGTGGGCCGTGAGCACCGGGTTGCCCCGGGTGCGCAACTTGGCGCTGAGGCGCCTGGCTCGGCGAGCGTAGCCCTGGTTGTCTCGTAGGAGCGCCGCCACCAGGTAGCTGCGACACAGGAGCTCGAGCACGTTGTTGCGGGCGAGCAAGTTTTGGTCGAGGAGGGTGCGGCGCATCTGGGCGATCGTCTCCTTGGCCAGGGCCACGGCGTGCTCGGGCTCTCCCCGCCACAGCAGCGCTCGGACCTCGCCGTAGAAACACCACACATCCCCGAACAGGTAGCGACCCGGCCGCCAGTCGGCGAGCGCCTCGGCGAGCAGGCGCTCGCCCCCCTCCGGGTCTCCAGTCAGCACTCGCACGATGCTCTCGAAGGCCGAGACCTCGATCATCTCCTGCATGTCGCCGCGCTCGCGGGCCCGCTCGATGGCCCCGGAGGCCCGGGCCCGAAAGGCCTTGTATCGGCCCTTCATCACCAGCGTGAACATGTGGTGGCCGTTGGCGGTGCGCCGGTCCCAGACCGCCGCGGGCACGCCCTCGCTGGTCTCGAGCAGGCGCGTATGCAAGCGCGTGCTAGTGGGATAGCGCCGCTCGAACCAGTGCACACTCGCCTCGCAGACGTCGATGAAGGCCCGCAGACCCGGGTCGGCATCCCCGACCTGTACGGCGAGTTTCCGGGCGACCTCGAGGTGACCCTCGACCCGGCGCCAATCTCCCCCCGCGACCTCGATGACACACTGGTAGGCCAGCGCCCGCGCGACCCGGCTGGGCTCCCCGGCGATCAGAGACAGACGCAGCGCCCGCAGGTGAAACATGGCGCTGAGCAACACCTCTTGGGTCGAGAGCCCGGTCACCACCGCCATGCAGGTGTCGATCTGATCGAGGAGCTGCGCCTCGATCTCGGCGGCGTCGCGCTGCACAAACTCGAAGCCGCGAATTTTGAGCCGGGTCTGCTCCCAGACCAAGGCGGAGAGCGCTGCAGCCTTGGCCCTCGGCAGCCGCAGGCCCACGGTCTGCAACAGAAGATCGAGCTCGGCGAGGCCCGCGTCCACGTGCCCCGTCTTGATCAGCTGGTCGGCCGCGCGCCGTCGAAACCCCCGAGCCCGGGCCGGGTAGCGCTCTCCGCAGCCCTCGGCCATACGCAGCAACAGCTGCGCCGCCTCGTGCCCACGCCCGACGTTCATCAACTGCTCGGCCAAGCCCCCGCGCAGATCCAAGACTTGGTCGGCGTCCGCGCCGACGGCTTCGAGCAGCACCAGAGCCCGGCGGAACAAGCTCGCCGCCTGCGAGAAGGCCATCGAATCGACAGCCTGCTCGGCCGCCCGCGCGTAGTAATCGGCGGCCTTGGTGCGGGTCTGTGGAGCGTCGCCTGCTTGGGCGTAGTGCTGAGCCAGGGTCTCGGCGTCGGCCTCGACACGCTCGAGGGCCTGCGCGACTCGGAGGTGGGTGGCCTCGAGCTTCGCCGGGGACATCTCTGCGACCGTGACCTCGCGAATGCGGGCGTGGGTGGTCTCGAAGGTCACCTTCCGCCCTCGACCCGGCCCCCGCACACGCAGCAGATCGGCGTCGCGCAGCGCCGTCACCAATTCGTCGTCGATGCCGAGCGCCGCCACCCTCGCGGCGACCTCACGGGCGAGGGGCGCGGCGGCCACGGCTACGACCTCGAGCAGGCGTCGGCTGTCCGGCGCGAGGGCGTGGATGCGCTGAACGACCAACTGATCGAGCTGCCCAGGACCGGCCCCCTCGGCGCTCGCTCCTCGGACCATCTGACCGAGATAAAAGGGGCTGCCCTCGGCCCCGGCGACATAGGTGTGGGCCCGCGCCTGATCCCGTTCTTCTCCCATCAGCGCCGAGGCCAGCTCGCTCGCGTCCGAGTCGGACAGCGGCCCGACAGACACCTCGCTCACGTCTCGACCCTCGAGAGCCTCGGCGCTGGTCAGGGACTGAAGTATCTCGTTGCTCTCGACCTCGTCGCGGTAGGCGACCACCAACAACATGGGTGGGGCCTCCGGGACCCCGAGCAGCTTGTTCAGGAGTCGGACGCTGTCGATATTCGCCCACTGGAAGTCGTCGATGAACACGACCAGAGGTCGGACCCTGGCGAGCGCCGAGAACAGGTCACCGAGCGCGGCGAAGGCCCGCTGGCGAAGCTCGTGGGCCTCGAGTCCCACGAGCGAGCGACCTTCGTCGGCCCACAGATCCCCGAGCACCGGGAACAGGCGCACCAGAGCCTCCGGGTAGGCCGGGCGAAGCTCGGTCAGCAGGTCTCGAGACATCCCCCGTAGGCGCACGGACAGGGCGTCGATCACCGCGTCGATCCCCTTGTAGGGCACCGACTCGCGCTCGAAACAGCGACCACGGAGGACCGTCACGGCCCCGCTCGGCCGCCCGTCCCCCTCTCCTTCTCCGCGCCGAAGGCCAGCCAAAAACTCGCGCACGAGCGCCGATTTCCCGTAGCCGCTTCGGCCTCGGATGTGGACCGTGACCAGGCGGCCCCGAGCCCGCGTGCGGGTCCAGCCGGCCCACAGAACCTCGAGCTCCCGCTCTCGGCCGACAAACACCAGCGGCCGGAGCGAGCTGGCCGACATGCTCGACCCGGAGTCCTGACTGTCCACCTCCGCCCCCAGCGCGGCGAGCAGCTCGGCGCCGCCCGGCCGGAGCTTCGGATTTCGGGACAGCAGTCGCGCACAGATCTCGACCAGCTCCACGGGCGCATCCGCCATCACGGTGCTCAGGTCGGGGGCGTCGTACTCACGCTTGGCGAACAACAGATGGGTGACGGTGCCCTCGAAGGGGCGGGCCCCAGTCAGACACTCGTAGAGCATCACGCCGACGGCGTAATAGTCGCTCGCGGGCACGGCACGCTCGAGCCCAGCCTGCTCCGGCGCCATGTAGGCCGGCGTGCCCATGATGTGCTCCTCCACGTTTTCGTCCCGGCCCAGGGACTGGTCTTGAATCAGACCAAAATCGAGGATCACCACGCGACCCTCGTTCGTGACCAGCACGTTCGAAGGCTTGAGGTCACGGTGGATGCAGTCGTGCTGGTGGAGGTGCTGGACCCCGGTCACGAGCTGACTCAGGGCATCCCGGAGCCGGTCCATGTCGGGGAGCTCCCCCGGCGGCGTACGCCCGCGGACGTAGGCGTCGAAGCTGACCCCGTCGACCAGCTCCATCGTGAAGAAGGTCCCCTCGTCGGGCAGCACGACCAGCTCCCGGAGCGCCACGAGGTTCTCGTGGGTCACGCCCGAGAGCGAGCGAAACTCGAGCTTGAAGCGGTACAGCACACTCGCGCTGCTGGCCTCCAGGTACTTCAGTGCGACGATCTCACCACCGGGTGCCGCCGGGTCTCGGGCTGCGAACACCTGGCCCATTCCGCCTGCGCCGAGCTGTCTCTCGATCGTGAAGCGGCCCAAGCGCTCGCCCGGTGCGAGCGCGGGTCGGCCATCGTGCGCGCTACTGGCCACGGTCTCGAGACCCCCCGAGAGCGAGGGCCGACCCGCCGGGTTCACACCGGTCGCCAAACCTGCGCCGCCGTTCGCGGTCGAGGCATCGGAGGCGGTGTGCTCGACAGTCTCAGTCTCGTCGAGGCGGCCATCGACCGTGCCCCGACCTTGGACAGGCGGCATGGCCGGAACACTAACACAGCACACCTACGCCGTTCCTACGCCATGTTAGGGTCTGGCGTGACTCGCCGTGACCGCCGAGATCTTGGCCTCGACAGCCTCGTCAACGAAGCCTTCAACGATCTCGACAAAGTCAAAAAGGTGCTCGGTCGAGCATTTCCGGGAGCCCAGCCAGGCGAAGACGAAGTCCGTGCCCGGAGGGACAAACTTCAGCGTGCCGATCCCCGTGGGGGCGCGCACTCACCGGCCGCCGCCGCGCCCTCCGACGGAGAGCGTGAGGCCGCCGAGCGCCAGGCAGCCGCGAGGGGCGCTCACACGATCTACGACATCACCACCCGCCACAACCGGACCAAACCCATGGCCGCGGACTGGGTGGGGCACTGCCAGGCCGTACGTGTCACCCTGGCGCAGACGAGCGCCGAGGCGACGCCGATTTGGACACACTTGGGCGTGGTCAAAGCCGAGGACCACCTGGCCTTTTCTGTCCAGGACATCTGTGCAGGCTACGCGGCCCAGTTCGGCTCCCCCCCCAAGCTCGCCCGGGTCGATCTCGTGACCGGCGCGCGCCACTACGACCTCGATCGTTTCTCTCCCATCTCCACGTTTTTGGGGTTCGAGAACGAGACCGACGAGGTCCCCTCGTTCTATGTCTACGAGAGCGGCAGCGCCCAGGGCAACCCGGCCAAGCTCTACTGGGCCCGAACTCTCGACAGCGAGATCGTCGACACCGCCGGCTTTCAATTCACCCCCTTCGCATGCAGCGACAACTGGTATCGGGGCCGCCTGATCATGAACCGGGCGAAGACCGAACCGAGCATCATCTCGATCTCGATCTCCCTCGACAAGGGCGGCGAGCGTCACTATTTGACCCTGACCGCCAGCTACGCCGTCGTCGATCCCGGCCCCGTGGTCTGGCCGATCACGGTCCAGATCGAGGCCGCCCTGCGCGTGTTTGCGATCGCCCAGGGCATGGGCTGCGAACTCGACCTCTTCGAGCAGGGCCTCGGTCAGCTCGGCCGGACCTTCGACTGGATCACGACCCCACCGCAGCGCGGCACCCCTCAGGGCTACTCCGGGTGTAGCAAGTCAACCTGATCCGAACCTGATCCAAACCTGATCCAAACCTGATCCAAACCTGATCCAAACCTGATCCAAACCTGATCCAAACCTGATCCAAACCTGATCCAAATTGCAGAGCCCCGGGACGAGCATGTCGGATCGGCTTCGATCAGACATGCCCGGTCCGGGGCTCCGAGGTCTCCGCTGTGCTCAGCCAGCGAAGTTGCGGGCCACGAACTCCCAGTTGACGAGCTTCGCCAAGAAGGTCTCGATGTAGGTCGGGCGGGCGTTGCGATAGTCGATGTAATAGGCGTGCTCCCACACATCGATGGTCAGCAGCGGGGTCACCCCTTGGGTCAGAGGCGTCTCGGCGTTGCCGGTCTTGACGATCTCGAGCTTGTCGCCGTTTTTGACCAACCAGGCCCAGCCGGAGCCGAACTGAGTGGCCGCCGCCTTGGCGAAGGCCGCCCGGAAGCTTGCGAAGTCGCCGAAGCTCGCGTCGATCGCGGCCTTCAGGTCCCCGTCGGGCTCACCGCCGCCGTCGGGCGTCATGCAGTTCCAGTAGAACGAGTGGTTCCAGACCTGGGCTGCGTTGTTGAAAGTGCCACCTTCGGCGCACTTCACGATGTCCTCGAGGCTCTTGTCGGCGAGGTCCGTACCCTCGATCGCGGCGTTGAGCTTTTTGACATAACCGGCGTGGTGCTTGCCGTGGTGGAATCCAATGGTCTCGGCGCTGATGTGGGGAGCGAGCGCGTCGTTCGCCCAGGGGAGAGCGGGAAGTTCGATGGCCATGTTTGTCTGTTCCTTTGGTCTCACGGGGCCGGGCCCCGAGGACGGTTGCTGTGTCGGCCGACCGCGGGCTGCGGATGGCCAAGGGAAAGTAGGGCCCTGCGTGCCCAGACTCAAGGCCACAATCCACAATTTGAGGCGCTCCGACGAGCGGCTATAACCACGGCCCGGTGGCCCGTTTCTCGCCCAGCAGCCAGGCTCAAGAGGGGCGTAGCGTATTCGCCCTCCTGCGGGTGATGGGGATCGTCGGGGGCACCTTCGCTGTGCTCTTGGCCCTCCTCTACTCCGGCTACGTCGGCTACACGAACCTCGAGCCCGCCGAGGTCGAGGCCAGCGCGCACGACCTCGTCGTCGACGAGACCGGTCGGCGCGTGGACTACGGGCGCTCTTGGCTCGCGCGCCGCGGTGGCCTGTGGGTGCTCCACCTCGAGGGCTCGCCCGCGGACATCGGCGATGCCCACGGCCACCTCGCCGGGCGCCTGTTTCGCAACACCGATGTCCACATCGACGCCATGCTCGAGGACCGCTACCGCGGCTGGGTTGGAAACTGGGCCGAGCTCATGCTCCTGCGCTGGGACTACCGGGGCGCCGACGCGGCCCTCGACGAGGCCCTGCGCAGCGAGCTCTCGACCTTGGCCGCCGCCTTGCCCGACGACGGCGAGGGTGAGCTCGAGCCCTACCACCGCCTATTTCTCTACCAGTGTTTCTTCGATCTCACGCAGCGCCTCCAAGACGTGGTTGTCGAGGGCAGCATGTTCGCCGTCGCCCCGCGCTCGAGCACAGCCGGGATCGAGAGCGGTAACCTGGTTTTGGGCCGGACCCTGAGCATCGATTTTGGGCCCGACTTCGAGGCCGATCGCCTGGTCTCGTTCTACTACCCCGACGGCAAGTACCCCTTCGTCTCGATCGGCTGGGCCGGCATGGTCGGCGTGGTCACCGGCATCAACGCCCGAGGCATCTTCGTGGCGGCCAACCCGGCCCGCACCGACGACGCCCGCGAGGCCGACGCCATCCCCCTGCCCCTTGTCTTGCGCAAGGTCTTGGAGGAGGCCGACACCCTCGAGCAGGCCATCTCCATGATCGAGGCCGCCGAGCTCCGGACCGCCGGGATCATCATGGTCGGCGACGGTGTCCAGCGAAAGGCGATCATCCTCGAGGCCTCCGCGCGAGCCGACGCCGACGAGTCCCGCTTGATCCGTGGCGACGATGAGCACGCCATCTGGGCCACCGACCACATGATGCGAGAGGCCTTCGAGTCCGACGCCCACAACGAGCGGATCCGGCGGACGACCTCGAGCGGCTACCGCTACGACCGACTCGCGGAGCTGCTCTCGGCCCCGGGCGCCTTCGAACCCAAGGACGCCGTGGCCCTGCTCCGTGACCGACGCGGCATCGACAACGCAGACCTCGGGCTCGGCAACCGCAACGCCCTCGAGAACCTGCACACCACCCAGTCCGTGGTCGTCGACGCCACCTCCATGGTCCTGTGGGTCGCCGAGGGCCCCTCGAACTTGGGGCGCTACCGGGCCTTCGACCTGCGCCATCTCCTCGCTCGCCAAGGTTCTCGCCCGGCCGCGCTCCCCGAGTTCCCTCCGGATCGGCTGCTCTACTCCGAGGAGTACCGCGACTACCTCGAGGCCCTCGAAGGTCTCGACTACGCCCGCGAGCTCCTCGGCCTGTCTCGACCGGACGAAGCCCTGGCGGCCGCCCAGGTCTCGCTCGCCCTGGCCCCGGATATCGGCGAGCTCCATCGCCTGCTCGGCGACATCGAGCGAGAGCTCGACCACCCAGACGAGGCCAAGGTCTACTACCGCCGCTATCTCGAGCTCATCCCCGGTCGCCAGCGCGACCAGGAGCGGGTCAAGGGCATCATCGACGAGCTCGGCGGCTGAGCGCCCTCCGGCGAGATCCAGACTAGGGGTTCGCCCCAGCGAACCCCTGTGATTCAGGGGTCTGATTCAGGGGTCTGATTCAGCGGGGCCCGTCCGCGTCGCGGAGCACGGCCAGGTACTCCCCGACCACCTTGGCCATACCTTCGAACAAGGCCCGAGAGTGCAGCGCGTGGCCGATCGAGACCTCGTCGAGGTAGGGCAAGGTCGCGAATAGGGGCAGGTTGTCGAGGTCCAGATCGTGGCCGGCGTTGATGCCCAATCCCAAGCTGTGGGCCCGGGTCGCGGCGGCGGCGTAGGTCTCGAGGCTGCGTCGCCCCGCATCGAGACCCTGCTCGAAGGCCCGGGCGTAGGGCTCGGTGTAGAGCTCGACACGGTCGGCGCCGAGCTCCGCGGCCCACTCGATGGCGGCGTCCTTGGGCTCAACAAAGAGGCTCACGCGGATGCCCAGCCCGCGCAATTCGGCGATTACAGGACCCAGGGTGTCCCGATCTCGCTTGGGCAGCCAGCCCGCCTCGCTCGTGATCTCGCCGGGGCGCACAGGCACGAGTGTGCACTGATGAGGCCGGTGACGCCGGACCCTGGCCATGAGATCCGGGCGTGGATCCCCCTCGATGTTGAACTCGACCGCCTCGCGTCGGGGCGCCAGAAAAGCCGCGACCTCCTCGACATCCACGGCCGTAATATGACGTTCGTCCTCGCGGGGGTGAATGGTGATCCCCGGCGCGCCCGCGCTGATACAGGTCTCACAAGCCGCGATCACGCTGGGCACGTCCCCGCCGCGAGCGTTTCGGATCGTGGCGACCTTGTTCACATTCACGCTCAGGCTGATCACGGGCGGGGTGTACCGCCAATTCATGATCTGGACCAGCTGAGGGCGCCCAGGCCGAGGCGACGGATCAAGGACCGATCAAGGACCGATCAGGGACCGGGTTACTCCTCGGGCCGCTCCGACCCAGAGTCGCCGCGGGCGGGAGGCACCGGCGTCCCCGCGTCCTCCCGCAGCGCCGCGAGCCGAGCCTCCGCCCGCGCCTCCCAACCCTGCGCACTCGAGTTCACATAGCGCCGCCCGGGCAGGTGGCCGCGCAAGATGTCGGGCAGATAGCTGCGGT
>Ga0256845_1000011_pt1 | contig 159174 bp, 116 predicted proteins | sample RiftiametaG_FD_189101 | JGI IMG/M metagenome (GOLD analysis project Ga0256845, IMG submission 189101) | Tube worm associated microbial communities from hydrothermal vent at the East Pacific Rise, Pacific Ocean - Riftia | ecosystem: Host-associated > Annelida > Integument > Unclassified ...
TTTAGTAAGGGTTAACCCCGATTTAGAAATACACCATTTTGGTTATTGTCCAAAATAGATGTAGTTCTTTATCGCTATACAATAGAAAACTATTTTTGTTTTCTATTGCATAGTTTGGGTTAAAATAAACTATGATTAAAAAGTTTGCAGTAAAATAATCATAGTTAAAAGATATCTGTCAAATCAGGTATTTTAAAATAAATTGACAATTAGCATCAACATTTGACAATTAACTTTGCCGTATTAATCAATTTTTATAGTTTTGCCTGTTTATAACATTAAGTTTAAATTATTATGTTTGAGTATATACAGGGCAAAATAGCGGAACTTACACCCGCATCGGTTGTTGTTGACAATCAGGGAATTGGTTATTTTATAAATATATCGTTAAATACATACTCAGCATTATCAGGCAAAGAGCAAGCAGTAGTTTTTATTCATCAGGTAATTCGTGAAGATGCCAATATTTTGTTTGGATTTTTTGATAAATCGGAACGTGAAATATTCCGTCAATTAATTTCCGTATCGGGAGTAGGTGCAAATACGGCTCGTATGATGTTATCGTCGTTAAGTTCTGCAGAGATTAAAAATGCAATTTTATCTGCTGATACAAAAGTACTAAACGGAATAAAAGGTATCGGAGCCAAAACAGCACAGCGTATTATTGTCGATTTAAAAGATAAAATAGGAAAATCAGACGTTTCTGATAATTTTTTACTTACTCAAAACAATACAAAACGCGAAGAAGCGTTATCTGCTTTAGTGATGTTAGGATTTGCAAAAAATCCTGCTGAAAAAATATTGGATAAATTATTAAAAGAAAATTCCGATTTTGAGGTCGAAGAACTTGTTAAACAGGCATTAAAAACATTCTCAAAGTAAAAACTTGTGGTGAATTTTAGACGTAATCTTTTATTTATAATACTCTTAATATCTTTTGTATTTGTTAATTGTTTTGATGTATCTGCTCAAAACAGTAACGATACAATTAATTTGCCATATGAAGTAAACCCCGAACAAACAGATCCTTACTCAAAATCATCATCATCAAATATTAATGTTCCATTACCCGATAATGTAAAAAAAGTTATAGAATACGACCCTGTAAATAATCAATATATAATTCATTATAAAATAGGGGATGTTGATTATAGGGCACCTTATATTATGAGCTTTGAAGAGTTTCAAAATTATGATATACAAGAAGAGTTACAAAAAGCATGGCGTAATAAATATAAAAGTGAAACTTTTGAACATCAAAATACATTAATTCCTAAAATTAATATCGGAAGTGAGGCTTTTGAAACAATCTTTGGAAGTAGCACCATTGACATTAAACCATCGGGGTCGGCATCATTAAAGTTTGGTATTAAAATAGCTAAAAATGAAAATCCGAGTCAGCCGGTAGAACTGCAACGTAATACCACATTTGATTTTAAAGAAGAAATTCAAATGAGTGTTGTGGGGAAAATTGGTGAAAACCTTGAAATGAAGATCAATTATAATACCGAATCACAATTTGATTTTGATAATACCATGAACTTGCGGTATCAGGGAAAAGAAGATGATATTATTCAAAAAATTGAAGCGGGTGATGTGTCACTACCATTAACAACTTCTTTAATATCAGGAAGTCAGAGCCTTTTTGGTATTCTTACACAATTAAAATTCGGAAACTTATACATAACAAGTGTTTTTTCGCAGCAAAAGGGTGAAACAAAAACAATTACTGTTGAAGGAGGAGCACAAAAAAGTAAATATAATATCTCTGCTGTAGATTACGATAAAAACCGCAACTTCTTTTTATCACAATTTTTTAGAGCAAAATTCGATGAGGCAATGAGTAACTTACCAATTATTCAATCATCGGTTAATATTACTCGAATAGAAGTTTGGGTAACAAATACAAAACGTAAAACCGAAGATGCAAGAAATATTATTGCCCTTATGGATTTAGCTGAAAATCAAGATACTTTTCATATTTACAACAGAGTTGAAAAAGTTATTTATAACGATGCTATAACTACCGGATTAAAAGACATGCCCGATAATTATGCTAACTCTCTTTACGAGGCTTTACCAAAAGATACTATTTCAAGAAATATAAATAACGTATCGCGATTATTATTTGATGCCGGATTAGCAGGAGGGAAAGATTTTGAAAAAGTAGAATATGCTTGGAAATTAAGCCCTAACGATTATACTATTGACACAAAACTTGGTTACATATCTCTTAATACGGCTCTTAACGGCGATGAAGTGTTGGCAGTTGCTTACGAATACACTTACAACGGACAAACATATCAAGTTGGTGAATTTTCAAACGATGGAGTGTCAAACCCTTCGGTATTATATGTAAAATTGCTTAAAGGAACAGATTTTAATCCTTTATATCCCAATTGGAAATTGATGATGAAAAACATCTATTCAATAGGGGCATATCAAGTTAATAAAGATGATTTTGTTTTTGAAGTAGAATATTACGATGATGAAACAGGAATACGATTGTATAATATTCCCGATAAAAAACAGGTATTAAGTGATAGTATAAAAAATGAAAAGTTTATACGTCATCTTAATCTTGATAATTTAAATACACAATTAAATTATGTTCCTGATGGTGACGGAATATTTGATTTTATTGATGGAGTAACAATACGAACAAAAAACGGAAGAATTATATTTCCGATAATAGAGCCTTTTGGCGGATATATGAAACAACATATTTTAGCTGATATAAATAATCCCGGCAATCATAGTTCGTCTGAAACCGAGAAAATTGCCGAAAAAATGACTTATCAACAATTATATGATTCTACACAATATAAAGCAGAACAAATAACATCAAAAAATAAATATTATCTTACAGGAACATTTAAATCAGCCGGAGGCTCCGAAATATTTTTAAACTCGTTTAATATACCTGAAGGATCGGTAAAAGTTATGGCGGGAGGTATTATTTTACAAGAAAATGTAGATTATACCGTAGATTACAATATGGGAAGAGTGAAAATTCTTAACGAAAGTTATCTTGCATCCGGCACGCCTCTGAAAATATCGCTTGAAAGCAATTCAATGTTTAGCATACAAAGCAAAACCTTGATGGGTACTCATTTCGATTATCGTTTTAATCCCGATTTTAATTTGGGAGCAACAGTAATGAAACTTACCGAAAAACCGTTAACTCAAAAAGTTAATACAGGAGAAGAGCCGATAAGTAATACAATATGGGGATTAAACGGTTCGTATCGTTCCGATGTTCCTTTTTTAACAAAATTGGTTGATTGGTTGCCGTTTATCGAAACAAAAGAAAAATCAACAATAACCTTAGAGGGCGAATTTGCTCAATTGATACCCGGACACAATAAAGCTATCGGAAAAAAAGGGAATGCTTTTATCGACGATTTTGAAGGCAGCGAATCAAGTATTGATATTCGTAACCGTTCGGGGTGGGTATTGGCAAGTGTGCCGCAAACCGATTCTTTCCCCGAAGCGAAAGATTATCTTGGTCTTTCTTCGGGATTTAATAGAGCAAAACTTGCATGGTATCAGATTGACCCTATTTTTTATCGTTCAAATTCTCCGGTTAGTGACGAAGAACAGTCAAGTTTGAAAGTTTACAGAGTTCATGAGCAAGATATTTTTCCTAGTAAAGAAACTCCCAACGGATTGCCGACTGAAATAGCAACTCTTGACCTTGCATTTTATCCTGATGAAAGAGGTCCTTATAACTTCGATACAACAGCAACAATGTACTCTGCAGGTATCAACGAAAACGGTAAATTAAATAATCCTGAATCGCGTTGGGGAGGAATAATGCGAGAATTGCATACAAATGATTTTGAAGCTCAAAATGTCGAGTATATAATGCTTTGGCTTATGGACCCGTTTGTTGAAGATTCTAAGAATAACCCCGGTGGTAAATTATATTTTCAATTGGGTAGTGTGTCCGAAGATATATTAAAAGACGGAAGAAAAGTTTTTGAAAACGGACTGCCTACTGATGTTCCTGCCAAAGCAAACAGTTATATTGAAACTCAATGGGGACGTGTGCCTGCCGTGCAACCGGTAAGTAATGCATTTGTTAATTCTCCCGAATTGCGTATTTTACAAGATATCGGACTTGACGGGTTGGGAAGTAAAATATTTTCGCAAGGAGATAAATCTGATGAATATTATTATTTTGAAAATTATATTAAAAAAGTTGCTACAATTGTAAAACCCGATGTTTTACCCGAAATAGAAGCAGACCCCGCAAACGATGATTATCACTATTTCAGAGGAAGTGATTATGATTCTGAAGGTTTGGGAATACTTGAGCGTTATAAACGTTATAATAACCCCGAAGGTAATACTCCGGTAAGCTCAAATGTTGATGAACCTTACAATACAGTAGGGCAGCAAAATCCTGATGTTGAGGATATTAACAGAGACTTTACATTAAGTGAAAACGAATCTTTTTTCCAATATGAAATAGATATTGATACGCTTAATTTGGCAATTGGTTCAAACTATATTACAAATATTCAAACAGCATCGGTTAAATTAAAAAACGGAACAACAAAAACTGTAAAATGGTATCAGTTTAAAATACCTGTTGATGCAGGGAAACCATATGGAGGAATACAAGATTTTAAGTCTATTCGCTTTATGCGGATGTTTTTAAGAGGCTGGAAAAAGCCGATAGTATTGCGTTTTGCTCGTTTAGAACTTGTGCGAAGCGAATGGCGTAAATACGATTTTGTAATAAAAGAAGGTGGTGAAACAGTGGGCGATCTTGATGAAGGACACGACCTTAATCAATCTCCGTTTACTATTGCTACTGTTAATATTGAAGAAAACGGAAGCCGTTATCCGGTTAACTACATTTTACCACCCGGAGTTGACAGACAACAAGACCCCAGCAATCCTCAATTAACACGATTAAACGAGCAGTCAATGGCTTTTAAAGTTGTGAATCTTGAAGACGGATATGCTAAAGCTGTTTATAAAAATATAAATATGGATATGCGTAACTATGGTAAGTTACAAATGTTTATCCATGCCGAATCAATGTTTGATACTCCCGGCGAGATAGTGGAAGATAACGATATTACATGTTTTGTTCGTATAGGTTCAGACTTTACCGACAACTATTATGAATATGAAGTTCCGTTGAAAATTACCGAACCGTGGGTAAATACACCTTATTCCGATGCCGACAGAGAAACGGTATGGCCTGTCGATAATAATATGATTATAGATTTTCAAAAACTTATTGATGCAAAACTCCGTCGTAACGATGAAATGCGGAAAGCAAATTCCGATATCAGTTATACCGATCAATTTATTACTTACGACGGCAACAGGCGTATTATTGTAAAAGGAAATCCTAATATAGCAAATGTTAATACCATTATGATTGGTATTAGAAATCCGAAAAAATATAATAACAGTAAAGACGACGGATTACCAAAATCGGCAGAAGTATGGGTAAATGAACTTCGTTTGACCGATTTTGATGAAGAAGGAGGCTGGGCTGCTACAGGAAGAATGACAGCTCGTTTGGCAGATTTTGGAACAGTATCGGTTGCAGGAAGCACTACACAACCCGGATTTGGAAGTATTGAGCAAAATGCACAACAACGAGCAAAAGAAGAAACAAATCAACTTGATGTATCGACAAATTTTGAATTGGGAAAATTCTTTCCTAAAAAAGCAAAAGTAAGAATCCCAATGTATCTGGGATATTCACAAACAGCAGTAAACCCTGAATATAACCCTATCGACCAAGATGTAAAACTTGAACGAACCTTAAATAATTCGAATATATCTGAAGAAGAAAAAAAAGAGCTGGTTAAAAAAATTCAAGATTTTACCGAACGTCGAAGTCTTAATTTTACAAATGTAGGATTAGGAAAAACAGGTAAAGGGAAAACTAAATTTTACAGCCCGTCAAATATAACTGCTTCTTATTCTTATACCGAATTGGCACATCGTGATGTAGGAGTTGATCATGATAAAACAACAACTCATATGGGAGCTTTAAATTATGTTTATAATAATCAGCCTAAAAACATTCAACCTCTGAAAAAAGTTAAATTATTGCGTAAACCGGTATTCAGATTAATAAAAGATTTTAACTTTTACTATGCACCGCAACAAATTTCGTTCAAAACCACAATGAATAAAAAATATAACGAAAAATTATTGCGAAACCTCAATAATTCCGCACAAAAATTTAATCCTACTTATGATAAAAATTTTACGTGGAACAGACAATTTGATTTAAAATATAATTTTTCGAGAGGATTGAAATTTACTTATGCAACAAACACCAATGCCCTTATTGATGAGCCTTACGGAGGAATTAATAAAGATGATGAAGACAAATATCAAGAATATAAAGATGAAGTTTGGAATTCGATAATGAAGTTTGGAAGTCCTTATAATTTTAATCAAAAATTTAACGGCTCTTATACAATTCCTATTAATAAGATACCATTGTTTAACTGGATATCGGCAAATGCCCGTTATGGTGCTGTATATGAATGGAAAAAAGGACCAAAGGTGAAAGTTGATTCTCTTGATATAAAAAATACAATAAAAAACACTCAGCAAATATCGCTAAACACGCAGTTTAACATGAATAACCTTTATAAAAAGGTGAAATTTTTAGATAATCTAAATAAAAAATACAGAAAAAGTAAAAAACAACGTAATAAACCACAATATAAAAATGTAACCTTCAAAAAAGAAAATGTGAAATTTAAAGGAGGTAAACCTCGTAGAATATCTCACAATCTTGGAACCGAAGAAGATATAAAAGTTAAAGTAACATTGCCGGGTGGTAAAGTTATAAAATCAAAATTTGATGTAATAAACGAAAACAGAGTAGAGGTAACTCTCGACAAAGATATTGAAAAAGTGATAGTTGAAGTTACAGGAAAAAAACAGATAAAAACAAGTTTGTTGATGAAGGGTATAGAATATACAGGGCTTTTTATCACCGGATTTAAGCAGTTGTCGGCATCGGTAAGCCGAAACAGAGGAACAATGATTGGCGGATATAAGCAAGAACATAAATTTACAGATATGCCTACTTATCCGGGATTGCCGTTTGCTTTTGGTTGGCAATACGATAATCTTGATTATATAAATAGCCTTGTTGAAAATGATCTGCTTATTGAAAACGGCGGACTTGTTTCTCCATATACAACATCCGATAATTTATCGTATAATTTTAAAGCACAATACCAGCCTTTTAAGGCTTTACGGATTGATTTTGCCGGTTTGCGAAGTGAAACATTAAATCAAACACGATACATATATCCAACACAAGCCGAAAAAATTAGAGATAAAATGGAAAAAGGAACTTATAACATTAATATATGGATGTTAGGTTCGGCTTTTGGTGATAAACCTACTCTTGAAAATCCTGAATCAAAAACATTTGATATATATCGAAACAATTTATATGTGATAGCTTGGCAACTTGCTCGCGAACGTAAAAATTATGCCGACGAAAACGGAATATCTTATAACCCGAATTATATTAATGATACTGTTTTTCCCACAGGATACAGCAGCTCAAACCCCGATGTAGCCATTCCTGCATTTTTAGCAGCTTATACCGATAAAGATATTAGTGAAATATCAAATGATTTTAAAAGCTGGAGATATTTCAGACCAAGTTGGCGAATTAAATACGATGGATTAAAAAATATTAAATATTTGTCGAAAAGGTTTAGAAATATTACTATTTCGAATGGATATATGTCAACATTTACAATTGCAGGTTACAGCACAAATATAGCATACGATTATGAAGCTGCACAAGAAGGTTATTCGTGGGCAGTAGGAGGTGTTGATTCTTCTTTGTTTGTGTCGCAATATAATATAGCATCTTTTGCGGCAACCGAACAATTTGTTCCGCTTGTTGGTATTGATATGACATGGAAAAATAATATCCTGACAAGGTTTGAGTATAAAACTACGCGAAATATTACAATGAGTTTGGTTAATAATCAGATGACAGAAGTTTATACATGGGAGTTTACTATTGGAACAGGATATCGTTTTGATAAATTAAAACTGATAATAAACAAAAAACCGTTTGTGAGTGATTTAAATTTACGTGCCGATTTATCAGTTCGTAATAATGCAAGTATTAACCATGATTTAAACCAGAGAACAAGCCAAGTGACACAGGGACAAAAGGTATTGTCATTTAAATTTACCGCTGATTATCAATTTACCGATAAACTTACTCTAAGAGCTTATTACGACCATAAACGAAATAATCCGCTTGTAGGATCGTTTAATACTGCAAATACAGAATTCGGGTTTATGATAAGATTCTCGTTAGCTCAATAAGCTAAAAATTAATTCATTGAATAATTAATTTTTAACTTAAAAACAGTTAATCTTTTTTGTTCGATACCAAATAAATCTTGTAAACTTATAAGGTCTTCGGCTGATAATAAAAGGTTAATTTTAGAGTTTTTTATTTCTAGTTTTATTTTGTCGGGTGAGTTAAAAATTGTTGAATTATCAGTTAATTTCGATAACTCTTTTTCCATAAGTGAAAATTCTTCCATTGTCAGTGAAAATTCAATATTCCCAAATTCAATGAGAAAAATGTTTTTCTTAACATCATAAAACACTCGTCCTTTATTATTTTCTTTTATAACATTTCTCATTATTGTAAAATCAATATCGTCTAAATATAGTTTATAAACGATTGTTTGATTATATAACAATTAAATAAAAGAAAAGTTTTTATAAAAAATAACAGGTAAAAATTAACTTATAAACTGCAAGCAATAAAACAATGATTAACAAGTAGTTAACATGCAAAAACCCCAAAGAATCAAAAAATCTACAACAAATTTTTATTGTCTTCACAACAAGTAGTTATTGAACGTATTTTAATATTTAAAAATTTTTGAGTATTGCATTTTCTCCAATCCTTCAATATTCGAAGATATTTCAACAGCAATTTTTATTGGATATCCTTGTTCGTTGTATTCATAATTTCTTTTAAACTTTAAATATTCACCGTTTGAGTATTTTTTATTTACTTCAATAGGATTATTTTTTGAAATAACATTTTCGTTGGGTAAAATAAATTTAGCTACTGAAATATTGTAATAAGGGTTGTTTTTATCATCAAACTTATAAGTAGTTTCAAAATACAGCGAATATTCTCTGTAAGTAAAAGTTTCGGGTTCGTTTTTGTCAACAAGCAACGTGGGTCTTTCGGTTTGTTCTAAATTAAAAGAATCTGCTTCAAAAGCCTCAATAGGCATGTAACATCTTGTTTTTGCAAGATTATCGTTTTCCCATTCATATTCATACATTGAGCCGCTTTGATACCAGTTGTTTAAACTGTCTTTTTTATATCGCATAACTTTTGTTATTTGATTGTTGCTGTTGTAATAATATACTTCGCGATAATTAATTATATCATCGTTTACCGAAGGAGTATATTTTGTAATATATATAGAATCGTTAAAGTTTCTTATTTTTTTATAATGTGAAACAGAGTCTTCAAAATAATAATCAACTCTTGAAATTATATTATTTTCATAGCTGATTTTCAAAGTAGTTTCAGTATTTTCATCTTCTACTTTAATAATTTGATTTTCATCATTATAGGTATAGTGAGTATTAAACTTAATGTTTGGATAATTTGTAACAATATCAGAAAAACTTTTCCTATATGTAACTTTATTCTTTTTTATGTTTGAACTGCAAGAGATAAGTGTAATTATTAATACAGCAGTAATGGCAAAAATTGACTTTTTCATAAGAAATATTTTTAATGATAATTATTTTTAGATACAATATTAATTAAACAAAGTTATAAAATTATATCTTTTTATCAATATTATCGGGTTTATTTGAGTAATAAACATCAAGAGCTACCAATATGGCGGTAAATCCCCAAAAAGGAACAGAGGCTTTATCTGTATCAAGAAAATTATTTAAAAATCCGTGAATATAGTAAGTTATAAGCCCCAGTAAAGCTGCTAATCCGTAATTTCTAAGATATATTGATTTTGTATGTTTATATACACGAGAGCCTGTAATTATTGTTGAAATAACAATAGCAATAAAAAATAGAGTTCCTAATATACCTTGTTCGGCAAGAGGTCCTAAATATTCGCTGTGGGCATTACCCAAATTTCCTTCATTGGTGCTGATAATAGTTTTTTCGCTTGATATTTGAAATGGTGCATACTGAAACATATATGTACCCGGTCCCCATCCGAATATGGGTTTTTGTTTAAACATTCTGATAGCACAATGCCAACGGTTTATTCTTTCAAGGTTTGACGCATCTGTTGATACGTTTGCTGCCGATTGCAGGTGTTGTGTAATATTATTTGTGTTTGATGCTTCTTTATTCGATTTTAAATCTCGCATAATACCCGGTCCCAATAGTGCAGCAAATGCTATTAATATTATCGAAAATGAAATTATTAGATAAGGTTTGATTTTTAATTTTATTACTACCCACAATCCTGCAGCCATAACTAAACTCATCCATGCTGCCCGCGAATATGAAAAAATTAATCCCGTAAATAGGATAAAAAATATTATTGTGAATCTGAATCTTTTTTGAATGGTATTTTCTTTTGTAAACATAAGTGATACCACAGGCGGAATATAAAAAGCAAGTATTGCTCCGTATGATGTATGGTCTTTATAAAAAGGATTCGATGCCCAATATGCAATTTTTGGTTCAAATATACCGTAAGTAATATCTCTGTAAAGAGTATAAGTTACTACAATTATTAAGCTGTAAACATAAAGTGAGAAATAGAGGGGGATATTATTTTTGTTTCGAAAGATTTGTGTTGTCAAGAAATAGAAAGTAGCAATAAACCACAGTTTTGAAATAAAAAACTTAATTGACACAACAGGCATTGTGCTGGTAATAGATGTTATTAATATCCACAACAAATAAAAATATATTGCTATTGTTACAGGATGCAATAATATTTTTTTATCAAAATTACCTTCGTAAATAAGTTTCAGTATAAATATTAGCAGTATTCCGGCAAGAAGTGGTTCGGTAGGTAAAAACATATCAATAGGCAACCCTCCTGCCAGTTCGCTTAGCGGAACTGAAAGGGGCACTAAAAATACTATTGCAAGAATCAACTTATCTAACGACAATAGGGCTGCTGCAATAAATAACAATACAACAGGAATTATGCTCAGATAATAAAATTCTTTATAAATAAATAGTGCATTCAGCAATATAAAAGCTATAACTCCTATATAAACCCATGACTTATTTAACTGTTTAAACACAAAAATTGAGTTTTAGATTTGTTTTTTTATTTCATCCATACGTTTTTTTACGGCATCGTAAATTACCAAAAACAACAGCGATAAAATAAATGCGGAAAATGTTGACACCACAACAATAAGCCAACGCACCGGGTACGATTTTTTTTCTGCTTTAACAGCTTTATTTACCACAAATTTTGTAGGTAGTGTTTGTGTAGCATCAACAAGAGCTTCGGCATATTTAGCCTTTAAATTACTCAATTGTTTTTTCTGATATTCAAGATAATCTCTTATTGAAACATATCCTCCTCCGTATTTTGCAAGAATATCTAATTTTTTTTGTAAAGTGTTGGCTGCTTTTGTGTTTCCTCTTAAAATAGCCTGTCCGTATGCTTCGGTTAATCGTTCGGCTTGTGTTTCGTAATCTACAACTCCGTAGCTACGAAGAACTGTTAAGCTGTCTTCCATCTTTTTTATTTGGTCTCTAAGCGTAAAATACTCCTTTTGAACCAATTGCAGTGCTTCTTCAGCTCGCTCCTTTTGCATGTTGTTTCTTACGGTATCTGCTAATGCTGCTATATCATTAGCTATATCAGCCGCCATTTGTGCATCTTTATCCAGTACGGTAATTTTTACCGACATAAATTTAGTTGGAGTAAAAGATATGTTATCACTAAATTCTCTGTATAATTTTGTATAAGGATATTTATCTGCAGTATCTATTTCGTAATGACTCATTAAATCATATTTTTCCACTATTTTTTCACGAATATCATCTGAATAAAGTGTTTGAAGTAATTGCTCAACTTCTTCGTCCTCTCCCAGTTTTAAAATATCTTTTTTAGCAATATTCATACCCAACAAATCGTGAGATACCGAACTTGATGCGGCAGGAAACAAAATAACTTCCGATTTATATTTGTTATCAATACTCAACGATACAATAATAGATATAACAAACGCTATGCCTGTTAATATTAACAAAGGAACTTTTTTATTCCATAAATACAGAATAAGATCAACTGAGTCAAATCGATATTGGTTTTTATTTTCTTCCATCTTATTTTTATTTTTTTAAAGTGCAAAAGTAATAAAAGAAATGAGATTACTAAAATACTATGTAACACAAACCTGAGAGAAATGTTATTTATTGTGTGAATTTTAAATTTATTGTGATAATTTTATCACAATATAAAAATTAATCAGATGAATAATAAAAAGACCTAACAGGTTTTTAAAACCTGTTAGGTCTGAAATATATAAAATATAAACAGATGAAATTAATAGGAGCACATGTAAGTGCAGCAGGCGGTGTTGAAAATGCTCCGTTAAATGCACATAAAATTGGAGCGAATGCTTTTGCTCTGTTTACAAAAAATCAAAGACAATGGGTAGCAAAACCTTTATCGCCCAAAAGTATTGATGCATTTAGAAAAAACTGTGAAGAATTCGGTTTTTTTGCTTCAAGCATACTTCCGCACGATAGTTATCTTATAAATCTTGGTCATCCCGAAAAAGATGCTCTCGAAAAATCACGCACAGCTTTTGTTGATGAAATGCAGCGTTGTGAGCAATTGGGTTTAGACAGATTGAATTTTCATCCCGGAAGTCATCTTAAAAAAGTTGATGAAAAAACATGTTTAACTACTATTGCCGATTCAATAAATATAGCTCTTGAAAAAACAACCAGTGTAATTGCTGTTATCGAAAATACAGCAGGTCAAGGAACAAATCTCGGATTTACTTTTGAGCAAATTGCTTTTATTATTGATAAAGTTGATGATAAAAGCAGAGTAGGAGTATGTATTGATACTTGTCATGCTTATGCTGCAGGATACGATATAAAAACACCCGAAGGATTTAATGCCACTTGGGAAAAATTTAATGAAATAATTGGAATTCAATATCTTAAAGGGATGCATATAAACGATACTAAAAAAGGTTTTGGCACTCGTGTTGACCGTCACGAACTTATAGGTAAGGGTTTTTTAGGTATTGATGCATTTAAAATGATTATGGCGGATAGTCGTTTTAATGATATTCCATTAATTTTGGAAACACCAAACGAAGCGGGTTGGGCTGACGAAATAAAATTACTTCGAAGTTTTGAATAGTAGTTTATTTAATGAAACTCTATTCCCATAAGTGAAATATCATCAAAAAAATCGTTGTTTCCTCTATGGGCATCAAGTTTGTTTATTATTTCATCAATAATATTATTTATGCCTGTTTCTTTTACCATTGTTTGCTCCATAACTATGGTGTCAAACGGTTCTTTGTTATCGTTTTCAAGTTCGACAATACCATCGGTGTAGCAAATTAATTTACTCCCGGGAGTAAGTTGTTTTTTGCCTATTTTCACTACCGGTATTTCGTCAAGCATTCCTATTCCCGTGCATCCTTCCGAAAGGAAAATAGGTTTTTCTTTGCCTTTAATGTATAATAACGAAGGATTGTGTCCTGCATTAATATAGGTTAATTCGCGACTAATCGTATTGTATTTGCCTATAAAAAGAGTTATGAATTTTTCGCCGTTGGCATTTTCCATTACTCTGTCGTTTAGTTTGTTAACGGTTGCTTCCAACGATAAATTTGCAGAGAACAAAGCTCTGATGTTAGCTTGAAAATTAGACATAAGCAATGCGGCGGAAATTCCTTTTCCCGACACATCGGCAATACAAAAACCGTATTCGGTATTACTTAATTTAATAAAATCGTAATAATCGCCGCCAACTTCAAAGTGTGGAAGGTAATAAGCTGCAGCATGAATTTTATCGTTGTTTGGTAACAGTGCAGGATTTGGAATTAGCATTGTTTGCATTCGTGAAGCAAGTTCCAACTCTTTTTTCAGAGCTTCTTGCTTTAAATTTTCATCAAACAGGCGTTTATTTTCAATGGCTACAACTATAATGTTTGCCAATGTTTGAATAAAATGTAAATGTTTGATTGTAGGACTTATACCGGCTCTTTCTTCGTCAATATCGCCGATAATTACGTAAGCAATAGGATGTTCGTGGTGATAAACGGGAATAATTGTATCAAAAATTTCAAGATTGGGATTAAGTGCAACCGTAAGATTTGTTATTTGTTTGTAATAAAGCAGGTCGGTTTCTACATTTATTCCGTCAATAATATTTCGATGAATACCCGACCAAAGAATGCATTCCCACTTTTCATTATATTTATACAGCAATACTTTACCGATATTTAAATCTTCGCGTAAAATTTTTTCAAATTGATTTAAAAGTTCGTCAACTTCTGAATTTTCATTTATTGCCAATGTAATATTAAGCAACATATCTAATTTAAAGTTGCAGAATTTCAGACGATCTAACGATGCTTTTGCCGACATAAAAAATTACTTTTCATAATTATTACACAAAATACAAAAAAAGTATTAAATCTAATAATTGATTAAACAAATATCGGCTATTTTAGTGGATAGTATAAAAAAATGAAGCTGTTTAAAAAGATTAAAAAACAGTCTTTGTAAAAATGAATCTTATTGTAAGTTGTTAATATAGCTGTTATATAGAATTATTACATTCATTAAAAAATGACAACTTTTTAGACAGCTTCAAATTATAAATTAATTATATTTTAAAATAATTTTATCCTTTTATTCTTTCGGAGTAAGATTTATCTCTTGTGTCAACCTTAATTTTATCTCCTGTATTAACAAATAAAGGAACCATTACTGTTGCTCCTGTTTCTACTGTTGCAGGTTTAAGAGTATTTGTTGCAGTATCACCTTTAATACCCGGCTCTGTATAAGTTACTTCCATCTCTACAAACGGAGGCATTTCAACTTGCAAGGGCATCTCCTTTTCGGCATGAAATAGTATTTCGCACTCTTGGCCCTCTTTTAAAAATTCGGCAGCATCAATTATGGTTTCGGGAATAGGAATCTGCTCATAAGTTTCCATATTCATAAAGTTATAACCCATATCATCTTTGTATAAAAATTGATATGGTCTTCTTTCAATTCTTACTGTTGTAATTTTTACTCCCGAAGTAAAAGTATTGTCGATAACTTTTCCGGTTTCAATATTTTTTAATTTTGTTCTTACAAAAGCAGGACCTTTGCCCGGCTTTACATGTTGAAACGAAACTATTGTAAATAATTTACCGTTGTATTCAATGCATAATCCGTTTCTGAAATCTGAAGTATCAGCCATAATAAAAATTTAATTATCTGTTTAACAACAATGTGCAAAATTAATTTAATTACTTAAATATTCAATTTTTAATAATTTATTTATTAAAAAGCGGAACCAGCTCTGAAGCCAGTACTGCAAAATTCGATGTAAAAAGTTTTATTGATATAGCAAGTAATATTATTCCGAAAAACTTTTTCAGTATATATATTCCGCCTTTGCCCAGTAATCGTTCAATATGTTTTGTTGACCTAAGCACAATAAAAACAGCTACCATATTTAAAAACAGTGCTATTATAATATTTATTATTTCATATTCGGCACGTATTGATAAAATTGTGGTAAACGAACCGGCTCCGGCAATAAGTGGAAATGCAATGGGAACTATTGATGCTCCGCCGGGCATATCGTATTTAAAAATATCTCTGCCTATTATCATTTCCAATGCAAGAAAAAACAATACAAACGAACCGGCAATGGCAAATGATGAAATATCTACGCCAAACAAATTGAGCATTGCTTCGCCTACAAACAAAAATATTACCAATATTACAAATGCAACCGTTGTTGCCTGAATGGCGTTTATCTCTCCGCTTTTGTCTTTCAGGTCAATAATTATAGGTATTGAACCAAGTATGTCAATTACCGCAAACAATACTATGAATGCCGAAAATATTTCTATAATATTAAAATGCATGATTTGTTTTTTTTGTTATTATGCAAAGTAACATATTTTATTAATAAGTTAATAGCTGAAAAAATATTTTTACCGACTTTATTGAAAAATTTGTGCAACTATTTATTTTTTCTATTTCTATAAAATAATATTCTTTTTTATATCAATAAATATAAATATTATTGTAAAAAATCAATTTAATACTCTTTTTTTAGAACTTAATGTATCGAACTATTTATTTAAAAATATTATTGCTTTTAATTTCTCTTACAACATCACACTGTTTGTTTGCTCAAAACCGAACACAGGTGAGAGGAGTTATAAAAGATAAGCAAACCGGTGAAGTAATGCCATTTACAAATGTAATGTTTGTAGGAACAACAATTGGAGCAATTTCAGATACAAAGGGAGTTTATTTTTTAAATACAACTAATCCTGTCGATTCTATAAAATTTAGTTTTATTGGTTATTCAAACCTTACTGTTCCTGTAAAAAGAGGTGTTTACAACGAAATAAATGTTTATCTCGAACCTGAGGGAATGGCTCTTGATGAAATTGTTGTCAAAGCAGGCGAAAATCCCGCTTACAGAATAATGAGAAATATTCTTAAAAATAAAAAAAGAAATAATCCCAACAATGTAGTTTCTTATAAATGTGAATTTTACAACAAAATAAATATCTCGGCATACAATATCAACGATAAATTATTAAAAAAAATATTTAAAAAGGATACATCACTGATTCAAAAACTTGATACTTCCGAAATTTCAGGGAAACCCTGTTTGCCTATTTATTTTTCCGAAACATTCTCCGATTATTGGCATCGGAAAAATCCTATTCAAAAAAAAGAGATAATAAAAAGTTACAAATCGAATTCCATTGGTATTGACCAGCTTGATGTAAAAGATTATACAGGAAATGTGTCTATAAAAATGAATTTATACGACAGTTATATAATGTTGTTTAAAAAGAGTTTTACAGGTCCGCTTGCCGTAACATGGAAACTGAATTATAAATATTATCTGATTGACAGTGCTTACATTAATAATAAATATTGTTATCATATAAAATTTATTCCGCGACGTAAATTCGAAAATACTTTCGTAGGAGATTTTTGGGTTCACGATACTACTTTTGCTATTGTAAAAATAAAAGTAAGAGTTAGTGAAACCGCAAACCTGAATTTTGCTAACGATTTACAAATAGAACAAGAATTTACTCAGCTTAACGACTCCGTATGGTTTATGACCAAAAGTAAAAATTATGTCGATTTCAATTTAATCGATAAACGTTCGGGAGTTACAAGTATGATAGGAATTATAGGTCAAAAAACACTTATTTACAGTAATATTGTTATCAATCCTAAAATACCCAAAAGATTTTTTGAAGGGAATATAACAGTTGATTCTACCGAATTTTATTTGAAAAAGAAAAAAATAAATTGGGATACTAAACGACCTGAGCAACTTACAATTAAAGAAAAAGAGATTAATAAAACCATTGATGTCGTAAACCAAAGCCCTATTGTAAAACAAACCGAGCGACTTGTAAGAATGTTTTCGGGAGGATATTATAATTTAGGTAAATTTGAAATAGGACCATATTTTAAACTTTACAGCTTTAACCCCATTGAAGGAAACAGATTTGTATTTTCGGGACGAACTGCCAAAGAATTTAAAGATAACATGATGATAGGCGGATACATAGGATACGGAACAAAAGACAAAGAATTTAAAGGAGGAATAGATTTCGATTATCAATTTAAAAAATATCCGCGCTTCGCAATGGGAATATCCCTAACTCACGACATAGGACAACTTGGCAGAAACAAAAAAATTCTGTTTTTACGCGAAAACCGTATTTTAACATCAGAAGATAATTTTATTTCATCACTATTACGACGGAGAACAAATTTTAAACTTTCGATGATTAACGAATTTGAATATTATATTGAAAAAGAGTGGTTTCGCGGATTTAAAAATATGCTTTATGTTACTTATAACCGAACATACAGTGCCGACTCACTACCTTTTTATAAATATTCGGAAAGCACAAGTGAATTTAACACATTTTCCGAAGAGTATATTTCATCTGTTGAATTTACTTTAAATACAAGAATATCCTTTCAAGAAGATATAATGGATTTTTATTTCAGGCGTATAAGTATAAGAACTCCGTATCCTATTTTTTATGTAAATTTAACCTACGGATTTCATGATTTATATAAAAAAAACAACGATTATTATAAATTTAATTTAATTGTAAAACAAAATCTCAATTTAAAATCATTAGGACGATTAAAATATGTAATAGATTGTGGATATATAAGTAAAAAAACACCTTTTACGGCATTGGAATTGCATAAAGGAAACGAAACTTGGTCGTATTACAATTATGCTTTCAATATGCTTAATTATTATGAATTTATAAGCGACTCATATATAAATATTTATGCCGACCATCATTTCGACGGACTTATTTTAGGTAAAATACCTCTTTTGCGTCGTATGCAAATGCGAAGCACTGTGTCAGGAAGAGCTTTATACGGAACATTAGCCGAAAGCAATAAAAAAATATTGAAATTTCCCGACGAAACAAATCCTGTCAGTCATCCTTACTTTGAGGCAAGCGTAGGTGTCGAAAATATATTTAAAATGTTTAGAGTTGAAGCTGTTTGGCGACTCGATTATCTTAACCATCCTAATATTTCACCTTTCGGGATTAGAGCAAAAATGCATATCTCTCTTTAAAAATAATTTTTGTTATTTTAATTGTCACGATTTTTTTTTATTAACTTTCACTTTATTTTTAAATGAAAAATCATGGCAAAAAGAAAACATAAAACAAAAAAAGGAAAACATAAATCATACAATAAAAAATCGTTGATAAATAAGATATTGCAAGTTTTTAACGAAGAACCGGGCAGGTCGTTAAACTATAAACAACTTGCAGGACTTCTTCATATTAAAGATAACGAAACCAAACGGTTAATCAACAGTTGTTTGATAGAACTTGCAAATACCGATGACTTAAAAGAGATTCACAGAGGTAAATTTAAACTGAAAACAAAAGGTGCATATATTACCGGACGTGTTGATTTAACTGCACAAGGTTCGGCATATATTGTTTCTGACGAAATTGACCGCGATGTGTTTGTAGCGGCAAAAAATCTTAATCATGCTCTGCATCACGATTTGGTAAAAGTATATGTATATGCACGTAAAAAACGCAATCATGTTGAGGGTGAGGTAGTTGAAATTGTTAAGCGTCATCGTGAGTATTTTGTGGGTGTGGTTGAAATATCACAACATTTTGCTTTTCTTATTCCTGAACGAAATCAACTTCCGTTTGATATTTTTATTCCTCTTGATAAAATAAATAAAGCTAAAAAGGGTCAAAAAGCTATTGCTAAAATTATTGATTGGCCTGAAAAACAAAAAAATCCTGTTGGTGAAATTATTGAAGTTCTCGGCACTCCGGGTGAAAATAATGTTGAGATGCACGCCATACTTGCTGAATTTGGGTTGCCTTATGAATTTCCCAAACGGGTATTGCAAGCTGCCGATAAAATTCCCGATGAAATATCAGCCGAAGATATTGCCGAACGTCGCGATTTTAGAGATGTCACCACTTTCACCATCGACCCGTTTGATGCCAAAGATTTTGACGATGCTTTGTCGTATCGTAAACTTAAAAACGGAAATATTGAAGTAGGTGTGCATATTGCTGATGTTACGCATTATGTTCGTCCAAACACTACTCTCGAAAAAGAAGCATACAGCAGAGCAACATCTGTTTATCTTGTTGACAGGGTTGTGCCAATGCTTCCCGAACGATTATCTAATGTAATTTGCTCGTTGCGTCCCAATGAAGATAAGTTGGTCTTTTCGGCAGTATTTGAACTCGACGATAAAGCAAATATTCATAAACAATGGTTTGGTAAGGCAATAATAAATTCCGATAGACGATTTGCATACGAAGAAGCACAAGAAGTTATTGAAACAGGCGAAGGCGATTTAAAAGAAGAGATTTTATCGTTACATAATTTGGCTCAGAAACTCAGAGCAAAACGTTTTGGCAACGGCTCCATTGCTTTTGAACGCGATGAAGTAAAATTTAAACTCGACGAAAAAGCTCGCCCCGTAGGAATTTATCTTAAAGAAAACAAAGAGAGCAATCAACTTATCGAAGAGTTTATGTTGCTTGCAAATAAAAAGGTTGCTGAATTTGTTGGAAAACCTGATGGTAAAAAGACAATCAAAACCTTTGTGTATCGTATTCATGATGAGCCGAATAAAGAAAAATTAAATGCTTTTGCAACATTTATTAAACGTTTCGGTTATCAAGTGCAAACCAAATCTCGCAAAAAAATAGCCGACAGCATAAACAATTTACTTACTGATGTTCATGGTAAAAGTGAGCAAACAGTTGTTGAAACTCTTGCAATACGCACAATGGCAAAGGCTGAATATTCAACCAAAAATATAGGACACTATGGTTTGGCTTTCGATTATTATTCACATTTTACATCTCCCATTCGTCGCTATCCCGATATGATGGTGCATCGAATGTTGGAGCATTATCTTAACGGCGGAAAATCATTTTCGCAAGAAAAATACGAAGAGATGTGTAAACATGCTTCCGATATGGAACAACTTGCCGTAAATGCCGAACGAACATCGGTAAAATATAAGCAAGTTGAGTATATGAAAGACAATGTGGGGAAAGTTTACGACGGTGTAATTTCCGGTGTTACCCAGTGGGGCATTTATGTTGAACTTATCGACAGTAAATGTGAAGGTATGGTATCTGTCAGGTCGCTTACCGACGATTTTTACGAATACGACGAAGCTGAATTTGCTCTTATCGGGCAGAATACAAAAAATCGTTATACCATGGGCGATAAAGTTACCGTTAAAGTTGTGGATGCCAATATGGACAGGCGACAGCTTGATTTTGAGATGATTCAGTAAAAATATTCGGTTTAGATTGTTGAACTTAATTTTTTTACTTTCAACTTTATAAACTTTTAACTTTCAACTGACATTCTATTAAAATAATTCTCAATTAATTTTGTCATTTCATAAAAAATATTTTTATTTGTAAAATAATACAAACAGGTAGTATTTTATGAAGTTGTCAAAAACATCGGAATATGCATTGCGGATACTGAGCTTTATGGCTAAGGAACCCGATAAAATGTATTCGGCTAAATTTTTGGTAGAAAAATTAAAAATATCGGATAAATATTTGCGACGAATGATGACTGATTTATCAAAAGCAGGATTTATTCGTAGTATTCAGGGCAGAGTTGGTGGATATATCTTCAATAAACAGCTTAATAAAATTATTCTTGCCGATATTATTGATGCAGTAGAGGGAATGGATAAATATTGCGGGTGTGTATTGGGCTTTGACGAGTGTAGCGATGATAATCCGTGTATTATGCATAATACTTGGGTTGCTGTGCGTGAGGAATTTAGTAAAGTATTCCGAAATAAAACTTTGGCAGATTTAAACTTTGACGATATAAACAAATTTTGATTTTTTTTGTTATAAAATACTATAAGCAAGTAGTATTTGTTTTTTCTAAATTTAGAATTAAATATTTAATAAATATAAACCTTTAAATTATGAAAGAGACATTATTAGACAGATTTATGAGCAAAAAGGGACTTTATACGGGGTTCTGGTTTATTGCCATAATTATGGTTTCGGCATTAATTTATTTTACCGCAAACCTGCAAAAAGAGGTTCCGCCAATACCGCAACAAGTAAAATCGGTATCGGGCGAAGTGCTTTATACTTACGATGATGTTGTTGAGGGGAAAGGATATTTTCAGGAGTTTGACCTTACCGATTGGGGAACAATGCTTGGAATGGGTGCTTATATGGGACCCGATTTTACAACCGAGTTCTTTCACCACAGAGCAGAATATTTATATGAATATTATGCAAAAGAACTTTACGGAAAACCTTTAAACGATTTAACCGAAGTTGAAAAAGGTGCTGTAAAAGCACGAGTAAAGCAGGATGTTAAACGTCAAACAAAATTAGACGAAAAAGAGGTTATTTATACCGAAGCATCGGCAGAGGCATATAAGCATAATGTTGAGCTTTTAACAGACATGCTTGTAAATGGTGACCCTGAGCGGGCTTTTCCCGGGGGAGTAATTTTACCTGAAGAAGCTGTAAAGATTGCGGCATTTACAGATTGGTCTCAATTAGTTGCGTCGTCTATTCGTCCGGGAACAGAGGGAAAAGTAGGAGAGGAGAGAACATGGTCGAACAATTGGCCCAAAGAACCGCTTGTTGATCAAGATTTGTCTTATAACAATCATATTGTTTCATTATGGGAATTTTTACTTTTATGGACATTGACGATTGTTGTTATTTTCTTGTCGTATGAGTATCTGTTTAAAAAAGATAAAAATGAGGTGCTTGAACCGGCATTGAAAGTTACATCAATGTTTAAGTCGCAAAAAAAATTATTGAAATATATTCCTATTGTTTCATTACTGTTTGTTGTTCAATTGTTTTTGGGAGCATATCTTGCTCACCTTTACGCCGACCCTACACAAGATTTTGTATTCTCACAAAGTTTATTGCCTTTTAATGTAATTCGTTCAATGCATACGCAGCTTGCAATACTCTGGGTTGCAGTAGGTTGGCTTGTGGGTGGATTGCTTATTGCACCGTGGGTAGCCAACAAAGACCACAAATTTCCTTGGCTAGTTGATGTTCTTTGGGGAGCATTGCTTGTAATTGCCGTTGGTGCTCTTGTTGGACTTTATATGGGAGCAACAGGTCAGTTGCGTGATACATGGTTTTGGTTAGGAAACGAAGGACGCGAACTTATTAACTTAGGACGTGTTTGGGATATTGGTCTTGTTGTGGGACTTGTATTCTGGTTCTTACTTATTATTACTCTTATTAAAAAAGCTGCCACAAACAATCCGCTTGTGGGCACAATTATCTGGGCTGCATTTGGTATTGCTACTCTGTATATTGCAGGTATGATGCCGCTTCATAAAGTAATGCCAAACTACACAGTTGACGACTATTATCGTTGGTGGGTGATTCATCTTTGGGTAGAACTTACTTTTGAATTGTTTGCTGCCGGTGTTATTGCATTTATGACTGTTTCGTTGGGACTAATCTCTCAAAAAACAGCAGAGCGTGTAATGTTCTTCGAACTGTTTTTAATTATGATGTCGGGAACTCTTGGTGTTGGTCACCATTATTTCTGGCAAGGTCTTGATGAATATTGGATTGCCATAGGCGGAATATTCTCAGCTCTTGAACCACTTCCACTTGCTCTTATGATTATTGAAGCATGGAAAAATCAGCGTGAACAAAAAGCCGAAGGAAAACACAATGCTTTCAGCACACCGTTTATGTGGATTACAGGTTCGGCTATTCTTAACTGGATAGGTGCAGGATTTTTAGGAATGGTTATCAACACACCTACAATATCGTATTATTCTCACGGAACATATTTGATTATGCCTCACGGACACGTGGCATTACTTGGCGCTTTCGGTTATATTTCAATAGCATTCTTGTATATGACATCGCGTGCTAATGCTATGGCAAACGGCTGGGCTTGGAACGATAAGTTGAGTAAATACGGTTTCTGGTTTCTTACAATAGGAGTATTGTTGTTTGCAGTTCCGACAATTATGATTGGCTTGGAGCAAACAAAAGTAGCCGCCGAAATGGGATATTATTATACAAGAACACGCGAAGCCATTGAAATTGTTAAAGGCTGGATGTGGTTCAGAATATTACCCGATGCAATGATGCTTCTTGGCGGAGGTATTGTATTTGTTGACTTGTTCCTTAAAACATTTATGGGTAAAAAAGAAGTTGCATAGATTTTTAAAAGTAAAGAGTCAAGGTTTCGCTCTATAATAATAGAATTATAAGAGAAACAAATACTTAATGTTCAGTAAATTAATAAAGCGAAACCTTGACTATATTTTTAACAGGTTTTAGAAACCTGTTAGGTTTGTTAACAAAATTAAAGAGTTCATTAAAAAGATAGAAAAAACAGCCGAATGCTTAAAAATATTCGGTTATTTTTTCACTTATCGTTTATATTTAACCCAAACTATGCAATAGAAAACAAAAATAGTTTTCTATTGTATAGCGATAAAGAACTACATCTATTTTGGACAATAACCAAAATGATGTATTTCTAAATCGGGGTTAACCCTTACTAAATGCCGTAAGTTCACTATTTCACAACTCCTACTGCATAAGTCGGGTTTAATCTAAATAAAGATTACTTTTGTGGTGATTATTTCATTGCAAATGGGGTGTAATAATTTGCAAGTCATGATATAAGTTATTGGTTTAAGATTTGAATAGTAACTAACAAAAAATGAATTTACCCCCGAAATGTGTCAAATTCTTAATATTTTTACCCCCGAAATAGGTAAAAATATCAAGAATTTTACCCCCGAAATGTGATTTTTGATAATAAAATCATTAAGTTTGCAGGGAATAAACATTATCTGAAAATATTATGTTTTACAGAGCTATAATAGAAGATTTAAAAAAATGGAAACATTCGGAAATACGCAAACCTTTGGTATTGCGTGGAGCAAGACAGGTAGGTAAAACTACCGTTGTTGAGCAATTTTCAAAAGAATTTACACAATTTATATCTTTAAATCTTGAAAAATATGATGATAAAGAAATTTTTGCAACGAATAAATCAATATCCGAAATAGTAGATGCTCTGTTTTTTATAAAAAATAAGTCGAAAAATGTAAATGACACTTTAATTTTTATTGATGAAATACAAGAACACCGGTATGTAATATCCATGCTTAGATATTTTTATGAAGAGTATCCTCAGTATTATGTAATAGCTGCCGGCTCATTGTTGGAAACAGTTTTTGACAATACAATAAATTATCCGGTAGGAAGGGTAGAATATAAGTTTATGTATCCGTTTTCGTTTGCCGAGTTTATTAATGCTCTTGGCGAGGAACAAGCATTATTGCAATATTACAATATTCCCGTTGCTGATTTTGCTCACGATAAATTATTGAAGTTGTTTAATTTATATACTTTAATAGGTGGAATGCCCGAAGTTGTAAAGAATTATGTAAAAAATAGAGATATTGTATTATTGAAACCGATATATGAGTCATTATTAATGTCGTATATCGATGATATAGAGAAATATGCACGAAATGCAACTTTGGTAAAAGTTATTCGTCATGCTGTTCAAACAATTTTCATAGAAGCCGGTTCAAGAATAAAATTTGCAGGTTTTGGAGCATCGGCTTACTCATCAAAAGAAATGGGAGAATCTTTGCGAATAATTGAAAAAGCAAGGTTGTTATATTTAATTTATCCTACTGTTCAAACATCTATGCCGTTTGCGAAAGATTTAAAAAAATCGCCCAGATTACAAGTGCTTGATACAGGTTTACTGAATTATTTCTCAGGAATACAAAAGGATATTTTTAAAATTGATAATTTGCTCGACACATATAAGGGTAAAATTGCTGAACATATTGCAGGGCAAGAATTGATGGCAAACAGCAATAGTCTGTTTTTCAGTTTATTGTTTTGGGTTCGAAACAAAAAAGATTCTATGGCTGAAATTGACTTTTTATATAAATATAATGCTACGGCAATACCTATTGAAGTAAAATCGGGTAAAATAGGCAAATTAAAATCTTTGTTGCAATATATTGATTTATCCGATATTGATTTTGCTGTTAGAATTTATGCAGGAAAATTTAATATTGAAAAACACAAAACTTTAAAAGGCAAAGAATTTACATTAATGAATTTGCCTTATTATTTAACAGGAAACATTCATAATTATATTAAAAAATATTACAAAACAGAGTTATAAAAAATGATAAACTTTTTAAAAAAATATCATAAATGGCTTGGCGTAATAGTTACGCTTTTTATTGTGATGTTTGCTCTTTCGGGCATAGTGCTCAATCATCGCGAGGCTTTGTCGGGGGTTGATGTAAGTCGCAAATTGATGCCACAACAATATGAATATAAAAATTGGAACAATGCGGGTGTAAAAGCCACTCACAAAATAAACAACGACAGCATTCTCATTTACGGAAATATCGGCGTTTGGCTTACCGATTCTGCTTTTTCGCATTTTACCGATTTTAACAGCGGTTTCCCGAAAGGGATAGACAACCGTAAAATTTGCCAAATACTGCAAACCCGCAAAGGCGATTTGTTTGCCGCCACATTTTTCGGGTTTTATCAATATAATTTCGGAGCAAAAAAGTGGGAACTGCATAAACTGCCTGTTTCCGAAAAACGTGTGGTTGACCTTATGGAAAAGCAAGATACTCTGTTTGTGCTTACACGCTCATTTTTGCTTACCACAACCGATTACAAGCATTTCACGCAAGTGAAAATACCTGCACCCGAAGGATACGACAACAAAATAGGACTTTTTAAAACACTTTGGGTAATTCACAGTGGCGAAATTTACGGTCACGCGGGCAAGATACTTGTTGACTTGGTAGGAGTGATATTTATATTTTTGAGCATAACAGGTCTTATATTTTTTATCAACGGCTACCGTATAAAGCGGCGACGCAAATACAGTAAAGAGTTTTACAAAATCAGGCGAATAAATGCGTGGAATTTGAAATGGCACAATAAACTCGGTTGGATAACTATTCTGTTTTTACTTATCACTACCCTTACGGGGATGTTTTTACGTCCGCCGTTGCTTATTGCCGTGGGAAACTCAAAGGTAAATAAAATCCCGCATACCGAACTGGCTACGCCAAATCCGTGGTTCGATATTTTACGTCGTATTGCTTACGACGAAGAAAATCACAGGTTTATTATTGCCACAATGGACGGGTTTTACTATTCCGATGATGATTTTCATTCGCAATTAAAACTGTTTAAATATCAACCGCCCGCAAGTATTATGGGAGTGACGGTATTGAAAAAATACAACAGCAAATCATGGCTTGTTGGTTCATTTTACGGACTGTTTATTTGGTATCCCGAAAACGGATTTGTTTACGATTATATAAAAAAAATGCCTTATGTGCCGCCAAAAGATAATGGGCGTCCGATAGGTGATTTTAAAATTACAGGTTATACAGCAGATTATTTTGGCAAGGAAATTGTATTTGAATACAACTATGGTGCGATAAACATTTCCGATGATACTTTGTTTTGTAGTATGCCGTCGCAAATACAAAAGCAACCCATATCGTTGTGGAATGTGGCTCTTGAAGTTCACACCGGACGAATTTTTCAGTCGGTTATCGGCGGATTTTATATTCTGATAGTTCCGCTTGTGGGACTTGCGGCACTGTTTATAATAATATCAGGATTTATTGTTTGGTTTAAAAACCATCGAACAAAAGAGAGAGAAGAAGAAATAGAATTTGAAACATTAAAATTACATACAATGGAAAATAAAAAATATACGGTAAGCAAAGAGTGTATTGCTTGTCGTGCTTGTGTTGAAGTTGCACCCGATAACTTCGACATGAATAGTAAAAACAAAGCCTATCTGAAAAAGCAACCCGAAAACGATAGTGAAGAGGAGTTGTGTAACGAGGCTATGGATGTGTGTCCCGTGCAGGCAATATCAATGGTAGAAACCGAACAAAAAGAGGGTGTTGCAATTATTACGGCACAGTCGAATATTAAAGAAACTCTGGATAAATATCCGGAGTTGAAAGATATTTTGACAAACTTGTCGCCGAAGTTTAAGAAGATGCAAACGCCTGCTCTTTACAATACTCTTGCACGTTTTGCTTCTTTTAAAGATGCCGCAAAGGTTACGGGAGTATCTATTTGCGAAATTCTGCATGTTATCAACAAACATCTTGGCGTTGAAGATAAATTGATAAGCAGCATGCCCGAATGTGTTAAAATTCATGCCGATACAGAAGATTTCACAGGAGAAGAAATTTCTTGGAGTGAAAATGCCGAGCGTTATATTTACAATAATGATACAATGTCAGAATTGGTAGAGAAAGTATCGTCATTACCTCCGCAGGGTAATATTGTAGTTATTTCGGTTGATAAACCCAATGAACTGTTAAAGGTTGTTTCGGGACTTGGTTTTAAATATAATATTGAAAAAAGTCGAGAATATCGCATCTCTATTTTCAATCCCGAAAAGGAAAAGCAGGTTGACTGGACTGAACGCAAAGATGAGTTTGATATTCTTGATGTGCGGATGATGACTACCGACCCGTTTGATATTATTATTAAGAAGGCTTATGAGGTTGAAGATGATTCGGGATTTACTCTTATTCAGCGTTTTGAACCTTTCCCGATGATTAATATGCTTAACGAAATGGGATTTGAGCATGTGACAGAGCAAGTTAATCCGCAAGAAATATGGGTTTATTTCCATAAAAAAACTGTTGAAGGCAATGACGATGGAACTGCATCCGATAAAGTTGATGTTGTAATTCAGTCGGCAACGCCTGTTGCTTATCCTGTGATGATGCGACTATTGCAGTCGGAAAAAGTTCGCAAGGCGGTAAATGTTAAAGAGCTTAAAGTGTGGGAAGAAACAGAAAAACACCTTGCTTGGATTGCCAACGGTAAAGCCGATATTAGTTTTTCGGCTCTTATTACTTCGGCAAAACTTCGTAACAGCGATGTAAAAATTCCTGCTCTTTTTGTTTGGGATAACTTTGTAATTCTTACAAGGGGCTACAAGGCAAAAGATTTCAGCGATTTGATAGGAAAAGAGATTCATACGCCGTTGTTTGAAGAAGCTCCGCCTGCAAAAATCACAAAATACCTGATAAAAGCAAGCGGATTGAATCCCGATGATTTTAAATTTGTATTTGGCGAGCCGTTTGGTCGTCCCGAAAAGATATATTCCGATTTTGTAACAGGATATGCCGATACTGTTATTTTGCGCGAGCCTGAGGCAAGTTATGCCATTAAGATAATGCAAGACAGAGGCGAGGAAATTTCAATTATTTCATACAGCGATATTTGGAATAAATACAACGAAGGTTTTGGTAGTTTTCCCAATGCGGGCATAGTGCTGAAAGGCGAATTTGTAAGAAACAACCCCGAAGTTACCGATGTATTTCTTGATGAATTGAAAAAAGCAATTGAGTGGGTAAACAATAATCGTCAGGAGTCGGCACGATTGTCGTTTGATATGATGCGTCAGCCTGTTGACAGGATAGAGTTGTTTTTAGACCGCGTGAATTTCAACTATGTTTCGGGTGATGAGCTTGTCAATAAAGTAAAAGCCTATTTCGATATACTTACCGAGCAAGGTATTGTTGAAACAAAAGTTGATGATGAATTTATGGAGATATTCAAATTGTAGTTTATATAAAAACTATATTATCTGAGAAAGTGTAAGTTTTAGACCTGACAGATTTTTATTTACAAAATAAAAATCTGTCAGGTCTTTTTATTATTGGGAGATACTCCCAATTTGTTTACTGATAATTATTTAATAACTAATCTTTTGGCAATTTTAGTATTACCTTCTGATATCATTACAAGATAAATTCCTTTCGGGATATTTAATTTGTTTAAATTAATGTTATTAATATTTTCCCCGATTTTTGCATTAATATTTTTTGTGAAAACTGTAGTCCCTAAAATGCTTGTTATCGAAAGAGTTACATTTTGATTGTTGGAAGAATTAAATCTTACAGTCAGATTATTCGATGCTGGATTAGGATACAATTTAAGAGAGTTTGAAATAATACTATTATTTGAAATGTTTGCCGGTTTACCAATGCTGATATTGTCAATATACAGATAGTTTCCTTCTTTGCTAACCATCTGAAACTTAATTTTCATATAGTTTTTATCTTTATAACGACTTAAGTCAATTTCTTCGGTAGCCCATTCGTCATATTGAGGAACAAAAGATGATACTACATATTGGGTGTTACTTGTTGATAACGAAGAACCACTATTAAGGAATTTAAGAATCCAACTTTTGCCGCAATTAAATGATACATATACTCTTAATTGGTCTAATGACGAAGAATTTATTTGAGCATAAGCATAATCAAAATAAATTTTATAATTATCAATTTCCGATAAATTAATATTTGATGTTATCATGGTGTTAATAGTTCCGCTTTTGTTATCATAATTTTTTATTCGCATTGCTCTATTACCGTTTGAATAAAGTTCCCAGTTAGCTTCTCCACTATTTTTGAAAGTCCACGTTTTATAAAAATCGGCAGGATAATTAGGAAATTCAGTATCTTCCATATCCACAACTGCAGGAGCAACAATACCTCTTAAAGTATCAATTACAAAAACCAATTTATTTCTTGTCAGAGTGTTTGTTCCGGCACTGTTACTTACAGTTAAACTAACTTTGTATAATCCCGGTTCGTTGTATGATACATATGGATTTTGTTCGTTTGACGAACTTGGACTTCCGTTTTCAAATGTCCAGTTCCAAGTATCAGGAGTTGAATTATATGTATAATCAATAAATTGAATAGTATCATTAGGTAAAATATCGAGAATTTCATCAATAAAATCGGCAACCGGCTTTGGAGTAGGTGCTTCATATCCGTCGTTTGTTCCTGTTTCTACAAGGTTCTCATTTGTCCATAAATACTTTCTTCCACTTACTGAAGAGTTTAAAGCAGCTCTCATTCTTTCGGTTTGTCCTATGGTAAACATAGCATCGCATGTTGAATAGTCCATGAAATTTTGAACATTATCAAGTGAACCACAAGATACTTGATCTAAATTACAATGTTGGTTAACACCTATTGTCAATGGCGTGTCATCAACTCCGTCATCCATATCGCAGTTTGACGGAACTCCCGGTTTATTGGTGCTTCCCCAAGGATGAGCAAGATTTAAATAGTGTCCTATTTCGTGTGACAACACATGTCCGTCCGAAACATAATGATATATTGCAACTACACCGTCTAATTCAGGAGGAATTCCCGGATAGTGTGACCATGCTGCAGCACCAAATCCTATACTGCTGACTGTCCATATATTCAGATAACTATTCGGATCCCAATTGTGAATAGTGTATTTTAATAAATTTGATGCATTGTAAGTTAAATCGGTATTATAATATACAACTCCTGTTGTTCCGTTACCGTCAGGGTCTATTTTTGCAAGTTTGAATTTTACTTTTACGTCTCCTATTATATTTTTAAACTCCGATATAACGTTGCTTAAGTCATTGTTTTGTTTGCTGTAATCGGTATTTATTTGTTTAATACCATTTTCAATGGATTCAACCGATATGTGTTCATTTCCGTATTTGTGTAAAACATGAAATACAACAGGAATAATCAGAGTATCGTCAAATTTGGGGGAATGTTTTAAATACTCTTCGGTAAATTGTTTTAACTCTAATCTTTTTTGAATAATTGAAGGGTTTTTTGCTACAGCTATTGAATCGAAATAATCGGTTCCGCATTTATACTGAGCAAAAATGTTTAAACTTAAAATAACAGTAATAGTAGTAAGTAACAGTTGTTTCATAATTAGTAAAATTTATAATAGTTTTATTTTTTTACGGGATAATCAATATTATAATGTAACCCTAAACTCTCTTTTCGGTTTTGAGCAGCTTTAATAACAAGATACCCAACATTAATTAGGTTGCGTAATTCACACAACTCTTTTGACAAAGTAGATTTTTTGTAAAGGTCGTTGGTCTCTTGATAAATTATTTCAAGTCTGCGTAAGGCTCTTTCAAGTCTTAGGTTTGAACGGACAATACCCACATAATTACTCATTATCATTTGCATCTCTTTATAATTTTGAGTAATCAAAATCATCTCTTCGGGTAGTGATGTTCCTTTAAAATTCCATTCGGGAATATTTTTATTAATAGCTTGATTTTTAATTTTATTTATTGCATGTTTTGCTGCTCTGTGAGAAAAAACAACAGCTTCGCTTAATGAGTTTGAAGCTAAGCGGTTTGCACCGTGTAGTCCTGTTGATGCAACTTCGCCCGAAGCATACAAATTATTAATACTTGTTTCGCTGTTTAAGTTAACTTTTACACCTCCACATTGATAATGTGCTGCCGGAATTACAGGAATAGGTTGTTTGGTAATATCAATACCTTCAGTTTTACATTTTTCGGTTATATTTGGAAATTTGACAGTTAGTTCATTGGCATTAAGATGTGTGCAATCAAGATATACATAATCTAATCCGTGTGTTTTTATTTCATTATCAATGGCTCTTGCAACAATATCACGTGGAGCTAAACATCCGCGTTTATCGTATTTCCACATAAATTCTTTGCTATTTTTGTGTGTCAGCTTTGCTCCGAAACCTCTTAATGCTTCAGTAATTAAAAATGCGGGTTTTTCTTTCGGATTATAAAGTGCCGTAGGATGAAATTGTACAAATTCCATGTTTTCAACTAGTCCTTTTGCTCGATAAACAAGAGCAACACCATCACCAGTGGCTATAGTCGGATTTGTTGTTGTTTGATATAAATTTCCCGAACCGCCTGTGGCTATCATTGTGTTTTTTGCCAAAAAAGTATTAACATCGTTTGTTTTAAGATTAAGAACATAAGCCCCAAAGCATTTTATATTGGTGTTTGAGCGTTTTATCTCTTCACCTAAATGATGTTGAGTTAACAAATCAACTGCAAAATGATTTTCAAATACGCGAATATTTTTTGACTTTTTTACCCTGTCAATAAGAGCACGTTGTATTTCTTGTCCTGTATTGTCTTTATGGTGTAAAATACGTTTTTCGGAATGTCCGCCTTCACGAGCCAAATCGTAATCCCCCGATTTATTTTTGTCAAACTTGGCTCCCCATTCTATAAGTTCTTTAATACAAGCAGGGGCTTCTTCTACAACTATTCTTACTACATCTTTGTTTGAATATTTGTCGCCGGCAATAATTGTATCTTGAATATGCTTTTCAAAATTATCAGGCTCGTAAATTACTGCAGCAATACCCCCTTGTGCCAAGGATGTATTTGTATCTTGTAGTTTTGATTTGGTAACAATTGCTACTGTGCCGTGTTCTGCTACTTTTAAAGCAAAAGTAAGTCCTGCAACTCCTGAACCGATAACCAAAAAATCAAACTCTTTTTTCACTTAAATCAATATTTTCACTTAAATACTTACAACAAAAGTATATATTATTTTATGTAATAAGTAATGATTTTGAGTAAAGTTATATTTTTGGGTAAAATAAACAATTGTTGAATAAATACATTTAATGATAATTGGAGAAAATTGATTATTCGGATTTTGTGTTATCAATAGAATTAACAATTTTACCGTTTTTATAAATTAATGTTCTAATAAGATTACCGTCATCATCATAAAAAAATCTTTTGCCATCCATTAATTTTCCGTTAACAAACTGACCTTCACGGTCAAGTTTCTTAAATTCATTGTAAGTTTTATAGTATCCTGTTTTGGTAAAAACATGAGGTTGAGAAGATGTTTTTTTATTATTTACAACTTGTAGTTTGGGAGCTGTTTGTTTTTTTGCGGGTTTTTCTGCAATTTCATATTCCTTAACCGATGCAACTTGAATTTTCCCGTCAACAAAATTTATCTCTGATTTTATACTTCCGTCAGGATAAAATTCAGTAAGAATACCGGCTTTTTTACCGTCAGTCCAATCGCCTTTAATCATTAATGAACCATCTTCGTAATAATATTTTTGCTTACCGGTTCGTCTGCCGTTTTCGTTATATTTCCATTCGTATGCCAAATTACCATTTTCGTGAAAATATTTATACTCTCCAACCCATTTATTAATTTTCCAAATACCTTGTTCCGATATTTTGCCATCTTCGTAGTAGAATTTTGCAGGTCCGTCAGGTCTGTTTTTTTTGTAAGTTATTTCGTGTTTAATTTTTCCTGATGGGTAATACCCTATCCAAATACCTTCTTTTTTATTATTGATGTATTTTCCTTTTTCAATAATATTTCCTGCTTTGTTAAATTTTACCCAAACACCTTGTTTTTTATTGTTAACATCACGCACATTAACAGTATCTCCTTTATAAAATTTAAAGGATTGTGAAAAACTTGTCGATGCTGCAAATAATATTATTGATATAAGAATTAATCTTATCATTTAATAAGGTTTTTTTCAAAAATACTATTTTTAGTTATTTAATAAAAACTTTATTTTAAAATACTGAATTTATTTTTTAAGGATAAAACAGATTTTCTGCAATTTGTGGAATCCCTGAAGCATTATGTTGATTTGCAATCAAATATTTTGATTTTTAAATATTTATTTATAATTTTGCACCCAAATATGAGGGGATTGAAAGATTCAGGGGACACAGAGTCCCCTGTTTTATTGAAACAATATGATAAATAAAAATATTATAGAAAATCTTGCAAAAGAGAAAATTGATGATACGAAAATCTTCCTTGTGGAGATAAAAGTTGACACAAACAATAATATTAAAGTATTTATTGATTCAAAAAACGGTGTCAGTGTTGACGATTGTATAGGAATTAGTCGTCATATTGAGCATTCTCTCGACAGAGAAGAAGAAGATTTTGCTTTGGAAGTATCATCGCCCGGTATAGGAACGCCGTTTAAAGTATTTGAACAATATGAAAAAGTTTTAGGAAAAACCATTGAAGTAATTCTTAAAACAGGAGAAAAAAATCAGGGAGTATTAAGTGAGTTGAATAAAGAAAACTTTACAATAAAATATCAAGTAAAAGAAAAACCGGAGGGTGCAAAGCGTCCTGTGTGGGTTGATAAAAATAGAACTATTGATTTTGCGGATGTGAAATCGACAATTGAAATAATTACATTTTAAGAATAAATGTTTAAAAGATGGAAAATTTAAACCTGATAGACACATTTTCGGAGTTTAAGGAGCTTAAAAATATTGACAGAGCTACTATGATGCGTGTTTTAGAAGATGTTTTCAGAAGCACTTTGGTAAAACGCTATGGAACCGATGAGAATTTTGATGTCATTATCAACATTGATAAAGGAGATTTTGAAATTTGGCGAAATCGTGAGGTTGTTGACGATGACGAACTTGAAGATTCAAATACTCAGATTACACTATCGGATGCAAAAAAAATTGATGAAGATTATGAATTGGGCGAAGATGTTACTGATGAGGTAAAACTTGAAGACTTTGGACGTAGGGCAATATTATCACTTCGTCAAAATCTTTCAGCCAGAATAGCAGAACTTGAAAAAGACAATATTTACAGTATATATAAAGAAAGAATAGGTCAAATTATTACAGGCGAAGTTTACCAAGTTTGGAAAAAAGAAATTTTGGTTATTGACGACGAAGGTAATGAATTGATACTTCCTAAAACAGAACAAATACCCGGCGATTACTTTAGAAAGGGAGATACCGTAAGGGCTGTTGTTGTCAGGGTTGAAATGAGAAACAGTAATCCTTTGGTTATTTTAAGCAGAACAAGCCCCGTATTTTTAGAGAGACTTTTTGAGCTTGAAGTTCCTGAAATTTTCGACGGATTGATAACAATAAAAAATATTAAAAGAATACCCGGTGAAAGAGCTAAGGTTGCTGTAGAATCATACGATGAAAGAGTTGACCCTGTTGGAGCTTGTGTTGGTATGAAAGGTTCGAGAATTCATGGTATTGTTCGTGAATTGCGTAACGAAAATATTGATGTTATTAATTATACCAACAATACACAATTATATATCCAAAGAGCTTTGAGTCCTGCTAAAGTGTCAATGATAAAACTGAAAGAAGAAGATAAACGAGCCGAAGTTTATTTAGACCCTGATCAGGTTTCTCTTGCAATAGGAAAAGGAGGCTCTAATATTAAACTTGCCAGTCAGCTTACCGGTTACGAAATTGATGTTTATCGCGAAAGCAGCGAAGATGATGAAGACGTTGATTTAGAAGAATTTGCCGACGAACTCGAAAGTTGGATATTAGACGAATTGAAAGCTATAGGTTGCGATACAGCTAAAAGTGTTCTCGATTTATCGGTTGAAGATTTGGTTAAAAGAACCGATTTGGAAGAAGAAACAATTAGAGACGTTATTAAAATATTAAATTCAGAATTTGAATAAACAACTCTATGTATTACAGTTTTTTGTTAAGTTAAAAGTAAAGGTCAAAAAATGACAAATAGCAATAAAATAAAAAGATTAAGTAAAATTGCAAGAGAATTTAATGTGGGTATTTCTACCATTGTAGAATATCTTCATAAAAAAGGGATAAATATAGAAAATAGTCCCAACACTAAAATATCTCCTGATGCTTATAGTCTTTTGTCAAAAGAGTTTAATGTTGACAGTAAGTTAAAAGAAGAGTCAAAAAAATTAGATATAGGAAAAAACAGAGGCAAACAAGAATTTGTTTCTATTGAAGATGACTCGGAAAATGAAAAAACGACAGAGGCAGAAGTAACTAATCAAGAACCGGAACCTGAAACTTCAACAAAAGATTCTGACGAAAAGAAAGTCGAAAAACCCGAAGAGATAATAGATGTTGTAACAAAAGAGACTGTAAAAGTAAAAGTTGTAGGTAAAATTGATATTAAAAAAGATAAAAAAAGTGAGGTAAAATCTTCGGAAGAGAAAAAAGATAAAACTGTTGATTCGGATACAAAAGAAAAAAATAAAGATATTGACACTAAAGTAGTCGAAAAAGCAGAACCGAAAAAGCAAGAACATAAAGAAAAAATTGCTAAAAAACCTTTGGAGAAGAAGAAAGAGGATGTTGAGTCTAAACCGAAAGAAAAAAGAAAAACGGAGACAGATAAGGTAGAGAAAGAAACTAAACCGGTTGCTGAGACTAAATCGAAAAAACAAAAGGAAACGGATAAGAAAAAAGAATCGAAATCTGAAATAACAGAGAAAAAAGAAGTTGAAGATACCGAAATAAAAACAAAGGTAACACAACTTGATACTCCAAAAGTTGTAGGAAAGATAGATTTAAATAATCTGAATCAAAAAACAAGACCTTCAAGAAAAACAAAAGAGGAAAAAGCAAAAGAACGCAAAGAGCGTGAAAATGCTAAAAAAGAAAATCAAAAAGGCGACAGAAATGCTGCAGGAAAAAATGCGGATGCATCTTCGGAATCAGCCAAAAAGAAAAAGAAAAGAAAAAGAATTAAAAAAGATAGAGTTGATATAAAAACTGCTTCGGCATCTGATGATAAAAACAAGAAAAGTAGATTTAATAAAAAAAATCAAAAACGTAAGCCTATCAGACATGAGGTTAACGAAGAAGATGTTCAAAAGCAAATAAAAGAAACTCTTGCACGCTTAACAAGTTCAAAAGGGAAAAATAAAGCGGCAAAATATCGTAGAGACAAACGAGATTCTGTGGTTAAAAAAGCACAGGACGATTTGGCTAAGATAGAATTAGAAAAAAATATACTTAAAGTTACCGAATTTGTTTCGGTAAACGAACTTGCATCCATGATGGATGTGAATGTTAATGAAATTATATCTACATGTATGTCGTTGGGATTGTTTGTTTCTATAAACCAGCGTCTTGATGCCGAAACAATGGCTTTGGTAGCCGATGAATTCGATTATAAAGTTGAATTTGTAAGTGCTGATGTTTTAGATTCGATTGCAGAAGAGAATGAAGAAGACAAAGAAGAAGATTTGCAGCCGCGTCCGCCTATTGTTACGGTAATGGGGCATGTTGACCACGGTAAAACATCACTGCTCGATTATATTCGAAAAGCAAATGTAATTAGTGGTGAAGCAGGAGGTATTACTCAGCATATCGGAGCATACAGTGTAGTTCTTGAAGGAGGACAAAAAATTACATTTCTTGATACACCGGGACACGAGGCTTTTACTGCCATGCGTGCTCGTGGTGCTCAAGTAACTGATATTGCAATTATTATTGTTGCGGCAGACGATAAAATAATGCCACAAACAGTAGAAGCAATAAATCATGCTCAAGCTGCCGGAGTTCCTATTGTATTTGCAATTAATAAAATTGATAAACCGGGAGCTAATCCCGAAAGGATAAAAGAAGAACTTGCAAATATGAATTTGCTTGTTGAAGAGTGGGGCGGGAAATATCAATCACAAGATATATCGGCAAAAAACGGAGTTAACATTGAAGAATTGCTTGAAAAAGTATTGCTTGAAGCTGAATTGCTTGATTTAAAAGCTAATCCTAATCGTAAAGCATTGGGAACAGTTATTGAAGCATCGCTTGATAAAGGGCGAGGATATGTGGCAACTGTATTAGTTCAAAAAGGAACACTGAAAATAGGTGATGTAATGCTTGCCGGACAACATACTGGTCACGTTAAAGCAATGTATAACGAACGAAATGAGCAAGTAAAAGAAGCAGGACCTTCTTCACCGGTATTAATTTTAGGATTGAATGGAGCACCGCAAGCAGGCGATAAATTTAATGTTATGGATAGCGACCGCGAAGCAAAAGAAATTGCTACTCGCCGTCAGCAGTTAGCTCGCGAACAAGGTTTCAGAACTCAAAAACATATTACTCTTGACGAAATAGGACGAAGAATTGCCGTTGGAAACTTCCAAGAACTAAATGTAATTGTGAAAGGTGATGTTGACGGTTCTATTGAGGCACTGTCCGATTCGTTGATAAAACTTTCAACCGATGAAATACAGGTTAATGTTAAACATAAAGCAGTAGGTCAAATATCCGAATCCGATGTTCTTCTTGCCTCGGCATCCGACGCAATTATTATCGGTTTCCAAGTGCGACCTTCGTTAGCAGCACGTAAACTTGCCGAAAAAGAACAAATTGATATCAGACTTTATTCTGTTATTTACGATGCCATTAATGAAATTAAAGATGCAATGGAAGGTATGTTATCGCCTGAAGTTAAAGAGGAGATAACAGCAACTGTTGAAGTTAGAGATGTATTTAAAATAACTAAAGTCGGAACTATTGCAGGTTGTTTTGTTCGTGAAGGTAAAATTAAACGCTCATCGAAAGTTAGAGTTATTCGCGATGGTATAGTTGTTTATGCCGGAGAGCTTGGTTCGCTTAAACGATTTAAAGATGATGCCAAAGAGGTTACAGCAGGACTCGAATGTGGTCTTAACATCGATAAATATAATGATGTTAAAGTAGGAGATATTGTTGAAGCCTACGAAGAAGTTGAAGTTAAAAGAACATTATAAATAATGTATAACTGTAAAAATATTAATTTATAGTTTTAATTATAAAATATCCTCATGGTGCAATAACTTTGAGGATATTTTAGTTATTAGAGAGTATATTTAAAAATATCTGATATTTTAAAGTTAAACACATGAAAAATGTAGCTGTTATTTTAGCCGGTGGGAAAGGTGTTCGTTTTGGAAACAGTAAACCGAAACAATTTTTAAAAGTTGCAGGCAAATTAATTATTGAACATACAATAACAGCATTCCAAAATCATAACTTAATAGATGAAGTAGCTGTTGTTTGCCATAAAGATTATATCCCAACAGTTGAAGATATTGTTAATAAAAATCAGTTTACAAAAGTTAAACGAATTTTAAACGGAGGAGAACAAAGAAGCGACTCATCACTTAGTGCTATTAATGCTTATTCACAAGAGAATGATATTAATCTGATATTTCACGATGCTGTTCGTCCTTTAGTATCAGAAAAGATTATTACTGATTGTGTGGAAACTTTAAAAAAATATAATGCTGTGGCTGTGGCTGTAGATTCAACAGATACAATTTTTGAAGTTGATAATAAATTTATCGTAAATATACCCGACAGAAACAATTTAAAAAAAGCTCAAACACCTCAGGCATTTAAATTAAATACAATAAAAAAAGCTTACAATTCGGCTCTTAAAGATTCGAATTTTCAATCAACCGATGATTGTGGTGTTGTAAAAAAATATCTTTCCGAAGAACCTATTTATGTGGTTGCCGGTGAAGAAACTAACATTAAGATTACTTATAAAGAAGATTTATCGGTGTCGGAAAGAATATTTTCTACACGCAGTAAAAAAAACAGTATTAAATAAAAGAATAAGAATTTAATTATATTTGTGAACAGGAAAGAGATTTAAAATCTTGTTTTGATATAACAAGATTTAATAATTATAATACAATTAATATGAAATTTATTTTTGATCTTGACGGCACAGTTACTTCTAAGGAAACCTTACCTTTAATTTCACATCATTTTAATGTTGATAAACAAATAAAGAAACTAACCGAAGATACAATACAAGGAAATATACCTTTTATAGAAAGTTTTATTCGAAGAGTTCAAATATTAGGAGAACTGCCGGTTTCTGAAGTAAATGAACTGTTGTCAAAAGTTCCTTTATCTGAAAAAGTTTTACATTTTATTGAAGAAAACCAAGAAGATTGTATTATTGCCACAGGTAATTTAAGCGGTTGGGTTGAAAAATTGATTAATCGTATCGGCTGTAAAGCATACACATCAGATGGAATAGTAGAGAATGACAAAGTAAAAAAACTCACAAAGATTTTAAAAAAAGAAGATATTGTAAGACAATATAAAGCATCAGGAGAAGAAGTTATATTTATAGGTGACGGCAACAACGATGCTGAAGCTATGAGAGAAGCTGATATTTCAATAGCTTGCGGATTAATACATTATCCTGCAAAAAGTGTTCTTACCGTAGCTGATTATGCAGTATTTGATGAAAATGCTATTTACAGGTTATTAAACCAAATAAAAAATCCTTCTGTCGAAGGCAAATCTCTTATTTTAAGCTGTGCGGGAATAGGTTCTCGTCTTGGACTTGGAAAAACCAAAGCACTTATTGATATAGAGGGTAAGCCCCTAATTTATTGGCAACTGGAACAGTTTAAACAAATTGAAGATATAAGAATAGTAATAGGTTTTCAGGCAAACGATGTGATACAAAAAGTTCTACAAAAGAAAAAAGATGTAATTTTTGTATATAATCATAATTATTTTAACACAAAAACAGGAGCAAGTTATTATCTTGGAGCAAGACACGGGAACAAATATGCAATAGCTTGGGACGGAGATTTACTTGTTCATCCTGATGATATTAATAAAAGTTTAAATTACAAAGGAGAATTTATTGGATGTAGTAAAACTGTTACGGATGATGCTGTTTTGGCAAGTGTTGACGAAAACGGAAATGTTATCTCTTTTTCCCGTGAAAATGGTGATTACGAATGGTCGGGACCGGCATGTTTAAAACGCGAACATATTAAATATGGGTCAAACCATGTATATCATTTAATTGAAGAGTATTTACCTCTTCCTGCATTAGTGGTTGAGGCACAAGATGTTGATACATATGATGATTATAAAAAAGCAGTTGAATTTATTAAAACTTGGGAAAATGGGGAATAAAAATATTATTGAATATTATAATAAGATGGCACAAAAAATAACTGATGCCAAAGCAACAAGAAACAATGCCAAAGATTTTTCACAATACGACATTCAGTTAATGAAAACATTGGCTGATAAAAATAAAACATTATTGGACTTAGGTTCGGGAACAGGACTTTTAATAAATTATCTTGATAAAGATTTTAAATCGATAACAGCAATTGAAAAATATTCTGAATTTTCAAAATTCATAAAAAAAACACCGAATATAATTGTTATAAACGACGATTTACTTAAAATGGAATTGTCTGAAAATGAGAAATTTGATTTTATTTCTTTATTTGGGGTAATGAATTATTTTGATACCGAAGAGGCTTTATTGTTATATAAAAAAATTAAAAATTATCTTAAAAATGATGGAACATTGATTGTAAAAAATCAATTTGGAGTTGAAGAAGATGTTGTTGTCAATGGATATTCCGAAGAGTTAAAGACAAATTATTATTCCGAATACAGACATATAGAAAAAGAAAAAAAGATGTTGAGGGAATTAGGTTTTAACTCTATTGATACAATAGATATTTATCCGCCTGAATACAACAGGTGGGATAATACACACTTTTATGCTTTAATTTGTCGTTTTAAATAAATTAATAATATAATTAATTGTTAGTAAAAGCCGTTTGTTAAAACGGTTTTTTTATATTAACAAATAATCAGAATTTAATCTCTTAATAAATCTCTTATGAGTTGGATATTAACCGAAAATAATAAAGGTGTTAAATATTATACAATACCACATTTAAAAAAAGTTCAAAAATATTTACTGGAATTATTAATTACTATTGATAATGTTGCAAAAGCTAATAACATTGATTATTGGATTGACGGAGGAACATTGCTTGGTGCAGTTAGACATAGCGGATTTATTCCTTGGGACGACGATGTTGATGTTTGTTTGTTGAAAAAAGATTATGATAAATTTATTCCTCTGCTAAATGATTACATAAAAAATAATAATAATGATTTATCTTTAATGTATTATGGAGGTGATGTTAAACATTGGGATGATTTTTTAATGTCGAAAAAATATCCGACAAGAGTAAAAGGAGAAAAAAAACCTGTTAAAATTGATATTTTTCCAATGAAATTATTAAAAAACAATGAGGAAGAATTAAAAGATGATAAATACTTGACAGATACTGCAAATTTCTTTATAATGGGAAAAACCAAATACTTCCCTGAAATAAAGACCAAATATAAATTCAAATCGTTAAAAGATGCAATTAAGCAAAAAAACGAATTTCTTAAATTTTTTAACAATCAACATATAAATAAAAATATCAAAACAGATAGCAAAGAGAATCTTTTAGTTGATTATCCGTTTGGCGATAGTTATGTAACAGCAAAAAGAGATTATAAAAAATATTCTGATATTTTTCCGTTAAGTAGTATAGAATTTGAAAGGTATTCGTTTAAATGCCCGAAAAATATTGATAACTATTTAAAAGGTGTTTTTAATAATTATATGGATTTACCCCCGTTAATATATCGTAAACCTACTTCAAACAAAATATATATTGATGATGTTTTTTCCGAAAAAGATTTTAAAAAATTTATTTCTGCTCAGAACGAATATTTTTACTACGCTAATAAGCCTATTTATAAATTTAAAGTTTTAATTAAACATATAAAACACAATGGATTAAAAGAAGGATACAACGAAATAATAAGACCTTTTTTAAAAAAAATATTTAAATAATATGATTAGTGAACAAGAATTAAGAAAATTACAATTAATACAACTTGAAATATTAAATACCGTAGCCGATATTTGCAATAAACATAACCTGAAATATTGGTTAGATGGCGGAACTCTGCTTGGTGCTGTGCGTCATGGCGGTTATATTCCTTGGGACGATGATATTGACATCGGATTGTTAAGAAAAGATTATAATAAATTATTAAAAATTCTGCCGAAAGAATTACCTGACAACTTTGTTCTGCAAACTTCAAAAACCGATAAATATTACAAATACGACTGGGCAAAAGTAAGAGACCGCTATTCGGAGGCTGTTAGCATGTCAAAAGTAAAGCCAAAACATAAATATAAAGGATTGAGAATTGATATTTTTGCTTTTGATTACGTTCCAAAACATAAATATCTTCAAAAATTACAATTGTTGGTTATAAATATTCGTATGTTTTTTAGAAACGATATAAGAACTATGAAAAAATTAACATCGATAAAAAAAATTATTCATAAAACAGGGCAAATTTTACCGGACTTTATATTTAATATTCCTTACTATTTAACTATAAAATTATCTAATCTTTTATGCAATAAATATATATCGTGTTATTTTCAGGTTCCTAATTCGTACCCGCGAAACTTAAAACCGGTAGAATGTTATTTCCCTTTATCTGAGATTAAATTTGAAAATACAATGCATAAATGTCCTGCAAATATCGATTGTTATTTAAAATCATTATTTGGTAACAATTATATGACTCCGGTGAAATATCCCGTTCATTTAAAAGAGATAAAATATTTTGATAAACCAAAAGTTTAAATTAATGCATAAAATTTCCGTTATAATACCGGTTTATAATGTTGAAGAATACTTACGACAATGTTTAGATTCTATCGTAAGTCAAACATATAACAATCTGGAAATAATAATAATAAATGATAAATCACCCGATAATTCGCAGAAAATTATTGATGAATATGCAGCAAAAGATTCAAGAATAAAACCGATTTTTCATAAAATAAACAAAGGTTTGGGAGGAGCAAGAAATACCGGTATATCAGTGGCGACAGGTGATTATATCTCTTTTATTGACAGTGATGATTACATTGCTTTAAATACGTATGAAATATTATCACAAGAGATAGAAAAAAATAACAGTGATATTATCAATTTCGGAAGAACAGATAAATATCCGAATGAAGAAAAAATATGGAAACCGGCATATAACAAACAGATTTATTACTCAGGTTGGGAAGATATTAAAGATGCAACTTTAAAAAACAAATTTAATCCTATTTGTTGCACAAGTATTTATAAAAAAAATCTTATTATTGATAATAATATTGTTTTCCCTGAAAAATTATTGTTTGAAGATTTCTTTTTTTCGTTTCAAACAAAAACTCTTGCCGGTAAAATTTCATATATTGACAATCCTTTGTATTATTGGCGAAAAGAGAGGGAAGGCTCTATTACTTACACAGTAAACAGTCGTGATATTGAAGTATGTAAATCTTTACAGTTGGTTGAAGATTTTTTACAGAAGCACAATAAAACCGAAATATTAAATTCTTCTGAATATCATCTGCTGATGTATTCTTGGAGTGCAGGCACAACTATTTATAAATATTTAAAAACAAAAGGTAAAAAACAACAAAAGCAAGAGATAATACAATATTTATTGAATAATAAAGATTTTAGAACTCATTTAAAAAAGGTGGCAGAATCAAATTCTGTTCCTGTAAGCATGAGATTTTCCGCTTATTTGTTAAATAAAAATTTTCTTCTTTTTAAAATATTCTATAAAATGTTTTTAATTATTACAAACAAGTAACACTTATTAATTTATTTAAATGGGAGTAATAGCAAAGCAAAGCATAAAAAATACAATATTCAGCTATTTAGGAATAGTTGTAGGAGCAACATATACACTGTTTCTTATTCCCAAGGTTTTTAATCAAAATCCCGATGAATGGGGATTGATTCAATTGCTGTTTTCGTTTGTTTATCTGTTTATGCCCTTTGCATTAATGGGAACATCAAATATAATAATTAAATACTGGCCTAAATTTCAAAAGAAAGAGCAAAACGAATTTGCATTTTTTTTATTATCATTAGTATTAGTAGGGCTGACTATTGTATCGTTTATTATTATTTTTTTTAAAAATGCTGTTTTTTTTTCAAAAAGCGGAGACAATAGTTTAATTAGTGAATACTATTTGTGGTTTTTTCCGGTATTTTTTATTCATACTCTGTTTCATCTTTTTATTGGTTATGCACGGGTTTTTTATAAAACATCGTTCCCTACATTTTTAAAAGACCCTTTTTTAAAATTTTGGACTGCATTTTTAATTATAATTTATTGGTTTAAATTTATTCCATACGATTATTTTTTTAAATTATATTTCTTTGGAACAGTAATTCAATTAATTCTCATCTATTTTTATTTACGATTAAATACCAATTTAAGATTCCCGATTAAATTTAATTTTTTTAAACAAAAAAAAATATTAAAAGAAATATTAACATACGGCTCTTTCAGTCTGCTTGCAGGAGGAGCTGCGGTATTGGTGTCTCGCATTGATTTATTGATGATTAGTAAATTAATTAACTTGAAAGAAGTAGCATATTACAGTATTGCATTGTTTTTTATTTCGGTATTGCAAGTGCCTGTTCGCTCAATCGGTACTATTGCTGTGCCTATATTGTCGGAACATATGTATAAAAAAGAATATAATAAAGTTGAAGAAATATATAAAAAAATATCACAGAATATTTTAGTTGTCGGCAGTTTCATTCTTATGATAATAACACTTAACATAAATGAATTCATGCAAATACTCGGTGAAAAATTCGGACAGGTTAAATATGTTGTTATAATTTTGGGAATATCTAAAATCTACGAAATGATTCACTCTCCCAATGGTAGTATTATAATAATATCAAAATATTATCGCTACGACATTATATTTCAAATTGTATTATTGGCAATAACAGTTATTACCAATCTTATTTTTATTCCGCTCTATGGAATTAATGGTGCTGCACTGGCTACAGCTATTACCATGATTACCAATGTAACGGTAAAAGAACTTTTTATTTATCGAAAATATAAACTTCATCCTTACAGCAAGCAGACAATATCTGTATTGCTTACAATAGTAGCAAGTATAGCGGCAACTGTTTTTATAGGTAGTATTTACAATGTTTATATTACTATGGTAGTTAAAGGATTAATAATATCAACTGTTTATTTTATATCTTTAATAATGTTTAATATTTCTGATGATATGAAATTTTTTTTATTAACAACAATCAATAAAATTAAACCTTAAATTAGCTTTTTACATAAAAAGATTACATTTGTATAAAGAATTTAGTGTTAACAAAATATTTTATCAATGAATTTAAAAAGTAAAATCTTCCCGCATATAGTTGCAATAGCACTATTTTTTGTTATTTCCTTAATTTATTTTTCTCCCGTAATGCAAGGCAAAAAAATTGCTCAACATGATATAAAAACTTATCAGGGAATGAGTAAAGAGGTTAACGATTATTTAAAAGAAACAGGAGAATATTCTTTATGGACAAATTCAATGTTTGGAGGAATGCCTACATATTTAATTAAAAATTATGCTCCTAATAATTTGACAAAATACATAGAAAAAATATTTCCTAAATATAGAATTAAGCCGATAGGTTTTTTATTTATGTATTTTTTCGGATTTTATATAATGCTTTTACTGTTTGGATTAAATAGTTGGCAAAGTATAATCGGAGCAATTGCTTTTGGGCTTTCTTCATATTTTTTAATTATTATTGAAGCGGGACATTTAACAAAAGTTATTGCTTTAGGTTATATGCCGCCTATAATAGGAGGAATATATGCCGCCTACAAAGGAAAAAAACTGTTGGGAACTATAGTAATGAGTGTATTCTTGTCTTTTCAATTTATAAATAATCATTTACAAATTACTTATTATACACTGTTAACAATTTTACCGCTTGTTATTATATTTTTTATTGATGCCTTAAAAAAGAAACAGATAAACGATTTTATAAAGTCTTCATTAGTTCTTTTTGTCGGAGTAATTTTAGTTATAGGTTCCAATTTTCAGTCTATTATTACTACCTACGAATACGGTAAAGAATCGCTTAGAGGAAAATCGGAACTTCATATTGATAAAGAAAATCAAACATCAGGATTGGATAAAGATTATGCAACGGCTTGGAGTTACGGCAAACTTGAAACTTTTAACCTTTTTATTCCCAATCTTATGGGAGGAGCATCGGGTTCTGAATTGTCCGAAAAATCTGCCACATACCAAAACTTGCTTCAACTGGGAGCTTCAAAAAAACAAGCAAAACAAATAATAAAACAGATGCCTACTTACTGGGGACCACAACCCTTTACATCAGGTCCGGTTTATGTTGGTGCTTTGGTTATATTTTTATTTGTAATGGGAATATTTTTGGTAAAAGGCTCTGTCAGAACTTGGCTTATTACCGCAACTATTTTATCAATACTACTTGCATGGGGTAAAAACTTTATGTTTTTTACCGATATCTTTTTTGATTATTTCCCCGGTTACAACAAATTCCGAACAGTATCAATGATACTTGTTATTGCTCAGCTTACAATTCCGCTGTTGGGATTGTTGGCACTGAAAAATATTGTTGACAATAAAGTATCAAAACAAGAAGTATTAAAAGCACTGAAATATTCAACAGCAATACTTGGAGGCTTGGCACTGCTGTTTATTATAAATCCCGGGCTGCTTTCATTTTCGTCGCCGTCCGATTCGCGGTTGCCTGAATATTTACAATCCACAATTGTTCAGGATAGAGCTTCAATGATGCGTTCCGATGCGTTTCGTTCAATTATTTTTGTGCTTATCGGTGCAGGAGCAATTTGGATGTTTATAAAATCAAAAATCAATAAAACAACACTGTATATTGTTTTAGGTGTAGCAATACTTATCGATTTGTGGGGAGTTGACAAACGCTATCTTAACAACGACGATTTTGTTTCAAAACAAAAAGTAAAGATACCTTACACGGCAACAGCTGCCGATAAATTTATTTTACAGGATAAAACACTTGATTACAGAGTTTTAAATTTAGCTGTCAGCACTTTCAACGATGCGTCAACTTCATATTTTCATAAATCAATAGGTGGTTATCATGGTGCAAAAATGCGACGCTATCAGGAACTTATCGACTTTGAAATATCAAAAGAGATACAAATATTGATAAGTGTTTTACAAGCCGGAGCTACACAAAATGCAATTGATGCTGCACTTATGAAGTCGCAGGCATTGAATATGCTTAACACAAAATATATTATCTATAATCCCAATGCTCAACCGTTGATAAATCCGCATATTTTGGGCAATGCTTGGTTTGTAAACAATGTTAAAGTTGTTGAAGATGCAAACCATGAAATAAAAGCGGTGCAAAATTTTAATCCTGCTCAAACAGCCATTGTTGATAAGCGATTTAAAGATTTATTGTTCGACTTTAAAAAAGATTCTACCGCTTCAATTAAGTTAGAAGTTTATAAGCCTAATTATTTAAAATACAAAACAAAAACTCAAAGCGACCAACTTGCCGTGTTTTCAGAAATTTATTACGATAAAGGATGGAATGCTTATGTTGACGGTAAAAAAGAGCCTCATTTCAGAGTTAACTATGTTTTACGTGCAATGAAAATTCCTGCGGGAAATCACACGGTAGAATTTAAGTTTGAACCTGTTTCGTGGAAAATTGGCGGAATAGTTTCACTGATAAGTTCAATACTGTTAATACTTATAATGATTTTTGTAATATATTTTGAATACAAAGCATCAGTAAAGGAGAAAATATAATTGTACCTTATTATTTAGTAAATAATTATTACTTTTGCAGGTCAAATAATAGCATATGAGCAAACAGGACAACAAACTGTCAAAACGAAAATTAAGAAGTTCTTATATGACTTCGGTTATCAGTATTTCTCTTGTATTGCTGATAATTGGTATTATAGGATTGTTGTTGCTTAATGCTCGAAAAATTTCCCGTCATGTAAAAGAAAACATAGGTTTTTCGGTTATCTTAAAAGATAATGTGCGAGAAATAGATATGATACGCTTACAAAAAAGCCTTGACGCTTTGCGTGCTGTTAAATCAACTCAATATATAACAAAAGAGCAGGCGGCACAAGAGTTGCAAGAGGAGCTTGGTGAAGATTTTATACAGTTTCTCGGATACAATCCGCTCTTGCCCAGTGTTGATGTAAGGCTGTTTGCCGAATATGCCAACCCCGACAGCGTAGCAGTTGTTGAAAGTAAAATATTAAGTTATCCGCAAGTTAAAGAAGTAGCTTATCAAAAATCGCTGATAGAAATTATAAACCGAAATATTAAAAGAATATCAATAATTTTATTGGCATTTAGTGCTATGCTTTTACTTATTTCAATATCGTTGATAAACAATACCATAAGACTTACAATTTATTCTAAAAGATTTATTATCAGAACAATGCAACTTGTGGGAGCAACATCAAAATTTGTAAGAACACCATTTGTTATCAAAGGACTTTCTCAAGCTCTTTATGCTGTTATCATTGCATACATATTACTGGGAGGAATTATCTATTTAATTTCAACGCAAATTCCCGAAATGGCAATTTTAAACGATATAGATACTATCGCAATACTTTTTGCCGTTGTTATGATAATAGCTTTTTTTATAGTATGGCTTTCTACATGGTTTGCCGTAAATAAATATTTAAGATTAAAAACCGACGATTTATATTATTAAATTTTACAGATATGAGTAATACTCAAGAAAACAAAAAACCGGGATTTGTTTTAGAAAAAGACAACTTTATTTTGATGGGCATGGGATTTGCAGTAATAGTTTTCGGATTAATGTTAATGGCAGGCGGAAAATCAACAGACCCAAATGTGTTTAACGAATCTATGTTTAGTTCTGTCAGAATAACCATAGCACCGTTTGTTGTATTGGCAGGTCTTGTTTTTGAGATTTATGCCATAATGAAAAAACCTAAAACCGAATAGGACTTCATAAATAAATTTGAAAATTATCTAAGTTGATTATTTAATCAATGTAATTATTTTTAGGTTTATAAAAACGCTTGTTTTTTATAAATTATAAGGGTATAATATATTAATATTTAATTGATTACAGGTTACGTTTGACCTGTATTACTTTTTTACGGTATTTTATGAATTGGATTGATGCATTAATAATTGCAATAGTTGAGGGATTAACAGAGTTTTTACCGGTGTCGTCAACAGGACACATGATTATAACACAAAAAATTTTAGGCGTTGAAAGCACCGAATTTGTTAAAGCATTTATAATAAATATTCAGTTTGGAGCTATTTTATCGGTAATAGTTATCTATTGGAAAAAGTTTTTTCAATCTATGAATTTTTATTATAAATTGTTTGTAGCATTTTTACCTGCTGCTTTTTTTGGATTACTGTTTGGTGATATTATCGACAGTTTGCTCGAAAATGTTCTGGTTGTGGCAATAATGCTTGTTTTAGGAGGAATAATACTTGTATTTGTAGATTCATGGTTTAAAAATGCTGAAAAAGCCGACCAAACGGTAACATATAAAAAATCGCTGATAATAGGCTTATTTCAGGTGATAGCAATGATACCCGGAGTATCACGCTCTGCAGCTACAATTATTGGAGGGATGACACAAAAGCTTACACGAAAAAATGCCGCCGAATTTTCATTCTTCTTGGCTGTTCCTACAATGTTTGCCGCTTCGGGATATAAGCTGTTAGAAAACTATAAAGCAATAACCCCCGATAACATATGGATATTACTTTTTGGTAATCTTATTGCTTTTATCGTAGGATTTTTAGCTATTAAATCATTTATTTCGTTTATCACTAAAAACGGATTTAAAATATTCGGTTACTATCGAATAGTTGTTGGTTTAATTATTATTATACTTTTAGCATCAGGTGTCGATTTAAGTATTATTTAATTATAAAAATTGTTGTATCGGATTAATATCCGAAAAATATAAAATACATGAATTTTGTAGAGGGAGAAGTAATATTAATAGATAAACCGCTTGAATGGACATCTTTTGATATTGTTAATAAAATAAGATATATAATTCGTAAAAAATTTAATCTTAAAAAAATAAAGGTAGGACATGCAGGCACATTAGATCCTTTGGCAACAGGACTGTTAATAGTGTGTACAGGTAAAATGACAAAACAAATTGAAAAATTTCAAAGCCAAAATAAAGAGTATGTCACAACCTTAAAATTAGGAGCTACTACTCCCTCGTTTGACAGAGAAACTGAAGAAGATAATATATTTGAATACAAACATATAACCGAAGATATGTTTAAAAATGTATTACATAAATTTATTGGTGAAACAGAGCAAATACCACCTGTTTTTTCGGCAAAAAAAGTAAACGGGCAAAAGGCATACATTGCAGCACGAAAAGGTAAAAATATTGAACTTAAACCAAATAAAATTGTTATAGATGCAATTGAAATTTTAGAGTTCAATTTACCTTATGTGAAGATTAAAGTTAATTGCAGTAAAGGCACTTATATACGGGCATTGGGCAGAGATATAGGCAAAGAACTTAAATCCGGAGCTTATTTGTATGACTTGCGAAGAACAAAAATAGGAGACTATAACGTTAACGATGCTTTGCTTATAAATGAATTTGAAAATAAAGTATTAGCAATGTAACAAACAGGTTATTTTTACGTATAAACGACTTCGAAAATAAGGAAACTTTAAATATATAAAAAACCATGAATTTTATTAATCATAAAACAAACGCAATAAAATGATTAAAAGAATTTATAGGAGAGCAAAGCGGTTTTACCTACACAAAAATTTTAGAATTGCTTCATAATTAATAAATTATAAAAATTTAAACATATGAAATTATCAGAATTTAATTTTACACTTCCCGATGAATTAATAGCATTACACCCTTCTGAAAACAGAGACGAATCAAGATTATTGGTATTACACAAAGATACAGGAAAAATAGAACATAAGATTTTTAAAGATGTTATTGAATATTTTGACGATAAGGATGTTTTGGTATTTAATAACACTAAAGTTTTTCCGGCAAGATTATACGGAAACAAAGAAAAAACAGGTGCTAAAATTGAAGTTTTTTTACTTCGTGAATTAAATCGCGAACAACGCTTGTGGGATGTTTTGGTTGATCCTGCACGAAAAATACGAATAGGAAATAAATTATACTTTGGCGAAGATGATTTTATGGTTGCCGAAGTTATTGATAATACAACAAGTCGCGGACGAACACTTCGCTTTTTATACGACGGTCCTTACGAAGATTTTAAAAGAGACCTTTATAATTTAGGAGAAACACCACTTCCGAAATTTATAAAACGCGATGTTGTTCCCGAAGACAGAGAGAGATACCAAACAATATTTGCAAAACACGAAGGAGCAGTTGCTGCACCTACTGCAGGGTTGCATTTTAGCCGTGAACTTCTTAAACGTTTTGAAATTAAAGGTGTTGATTTTGCAGAAATAACTCTTCATCTCGGATTGGGAAACTTCAGAACCGTTGATGTTGAAGATTTAACAAAACATAAAATGGATTCCGAACAAATTGTTATTTCCGAAGAAGCAACAAATATTGTTAATGGTGCAAAAGATAAAAAACGAAACGTTTGTGCCGTGGGAACTACTGTTATGCGAACTCTTGAAAGTTCTGTTTCTACTTACGGCTATTTGAAACCTTACGAAGGATGGACAAATAAATTTATCTTTCCTCCGTATGAATTTAATGTGGCTAACAGAATGATTTCAAATTTCCATTTGCCTCTGAGCACATTACTTATGATGGTGTCGGCTTTTGCAGGATTCGATTTACTGTTTAAAGCTTACGACGAAGCAATAAAAGAAAAATATCGTTTTGGAACTTATGGAGATGCTATGTTGATATTGTAATAAATTAAAATTATAATGCAAAAAGCATAATAATCTTAATTTATTATGCTTTTTTTTTTTGTAATCTTACATAAAAGATTTATTTTTGATAAGTTAATGACCCGAATTTAATTTTTTATTAATTTTTAAATACTACTATTATGAGAAAAATTACTATGTTATTGGCATTATGTGCTTTTGTTTTTACCGGCTTTGCACAAATGAGTGCCGTAAGTACTGGTAAAGTATTTACAAACAATCTTCAAACTTCAGTAAAAGGAGTAACAGAAGTTACCGATACATTAATCCCTACAAGTTTTGATGGGGGACATCCTGTTAAATATACAGCTCAATCAGGAGGATATGTATTTGGCACAAATGCTTATGGAACAACTCCTAATGCTCAAGTTTTTGGAACTCCCGAAGGAAAAACTTATAAAGTTGAAGGTGTTATTTTATGGGTTGGAACAAATGCTATTGATGATGGAAATTTAGCTGTTAAGGTTTGGAATTTTATTGATAGTACTTTTAGTACTGAATTAGTAAGTCTTGATGTTCCTTTTGCTCAAGTTACTACAACAACTCCAAACGAAGGTGGAGATTTTTATTATACTGTAATGTTTAACAGTCCTATTGAAGTAGCTGATTCATTTGCTGTTGGTTTCGATGTTGGTAGTAAGACAGATGGTTTTGGATTAATTTCAACTAAAGCCGGAGATGGAGGTGTTGATGCTTGGCAAACTTATAATGGTAACTGGAAAAATGTTCCAAATCTTTGGGGATTAGATGTTGACATGGGTGTATTTGCTTTGGTAAATGCTGAAGATGTTGCTTCTAAAGTAGAAGTTACATTTAATGTTGATATGACTAATGCCGGTTTAGAAGATGGTGATACTGTAATTGTAACAGGTAACTTTGCAAATAACTGGACAGAGCCAGGAACTGATACTACATATTTTATGAAAGATGATGATGGTGACGGAATTTATACTCTTACTGTAGAAGTAGACCAAAATTATGAATTACAATATAAGTATTTCAAAAATGCAGGATGGAACGGTGGCGAATGGAATGGAGAGCCTAATCGTACTGTAACTGTTGGAACAGAAAATGTTGTATTAAATGATATTTGGGGATTACTTTCTATTTCTCAAGAAACTCTTAATCAAGTTTCTATCTATCCTAACCCTGCTAACAGTGTTCTTAATTTAGAAAACTTAGAAGGTGTTAAAACTGTTATTGTCAGCAATGTATTAGGACAAAACATTATTACTAACAATGTTTCCAATGTTAATATGACAATTAATATTTCAGATTTGAAAACAGGTATTTATCTTGTTACTCTTATTTCAGAAAACGGTTTAGCTCGTACTGAGAGAATAATTAAAGAATAAGTAATTATTTTTAAGATATAAATAAAAAAGGCTGCCATTGGCAGCCTTTTTTGTATATGTAATTTGAAGTGAAAACAGTAATAATATGATATTGCTATAAGAATTTAAGATTAAACCCAAACTATACATAGAAAACTATTTTTGTTTTCTATTGTATAGCGATAAAGAACTACATCTATTTTGGACAATAACCAAAATGGTGTATTTCTAAATCGGGATTAACCCTTACTAAATGCCGTAAGTTTACTATTTCACAATTCCTACTGCATAAGTCGGGTTAAAATTATTTAAAAGATAAAAACACAATCATTGCAAAAACAAAGTCTGTAGCAATTCATTAGTTATAAATTGTTATTATTAGGGATTTCTAATTATCTAAAAAATTTTTCATTTTTGTTTGATATGATGGCAAGGATAAAGCAAAAAAATAAAACCTTCAATTATTAAATCCATTATTATCAATACAATTCCTGTTCTAATAGCTTGTATATCACTTCCATTATATTCAGAGTTAGTAAATCCATGTGCAGCAATTAGAAACATAGATATAAAACCAAATATAATATTTATTATTCCATATGTTTTACTTAAGTTATGTAATAATCTTATTAAATGTAATAATGGGATTATAAAAATAATCATAAATACTCCAATATACACATAACCGGTTCCCCAAGTATTAGCAGAAGAACTTGACAATAAAATTGCAAATAACAGTAAACTCAAAATGCAGAAATATATAACTGATAAATAAAATTTAAACAATTTACTTTCTATTTTATCTTCTGAGGAATCTTTTCTTACTAATATGCCTATAAATATTAAAATAACAATAATAATAGGTATTATAGACAAAGGGAAAATAAATAAAATAAGATAAATATATTTAAAAGATAAGATAAGTACCAGAAGAATAAAGATTGCTATTAAACGCTTTATTGTTTTATTAGATAAAATAATAAATCTAGGTAATATAGTTATTAAAAGGCTGAATAGTACCGAAATAATTATTGAATGTGATAAAATAAAATTATATAAATTCATTATTAATAAATTTGGAAATTAACATAAATATATTGTCGTTTATTTCCTACACATAAAAAACTCAACTACCGATAAAACTATATACCAAAATATTATCAACGGAATCCCTGATATTTTAAAAATAATCAGTAAAATCAAGCATCCCGTAAGGAAAATAAATCGTGTTTTATTATCTTTTATTTTTAAACTTTTGAATTTTAACGAAAACATCGGTAATTCCGATACCAACAACAAACTCATAATTACGGCAAGTGCAATAATAAACCAATAATTGTTTATTAAACTGCTGAAAAACGAGTCGCCGTAAAAATGCAAAACAAACGGTAGTGTAGCCCAAACCATAGCATTAGCAGGCGTTGCCAAGCCTATAAACGATTCCGTTTGGCGAGTGTCAATATTAAATTTTGCCAGCCTGAGAGCTGAAAATATTGTAATTACAAACGGCGAAAGAATTATCACTAACTGCAAAAATGAGGCACTACCGAGTTCAAGGGAGGGGAATTGTCGGCGAACTAACAAATGAGCAATAACAGCCGGTGCCAATCCGAAACTTATCATATCGGCAAGCGAGTCAAGCTCTTTGCCCATATCGGAATAAGCACCAAGCAAGCGGGCACTCATGCCGTCGAAAAAATCGAATACCGCTGCCGCAAGAATAAACACTCCTGCTGCAAGTAAATTGCCATTAAAGGCAAACACAATAGATAAACTTCCCGATAAAACATTCAGCGATGTAATAGTGTTGGGCACAAACCCGAAAATGTTCTTTTTGCTCATAATTGTAGTTTTATATGGGCAAAATTAAATAAATATTGTAAATATCACGCTATTTTGATAACAACCGTATTATTATTGATGTAAATTAACAGGTTTGTCATTTTCATTTTTTATTTTTACAAAAAATACAAAGAAAAACACAATCGTTTATGCATTTTGTAAATGTTTAATATTCACCAAATTATAAAAATATCTTTGAATACCGTAAATAATCAATTTAGGTATCGGTGGTTTTTTATGCTATTTTTCTTGCTGTTGCAAACAACTTTATTTGCTCAGGTAGCAGCACCAAAATATTCAAACGAATTTTTATCAATAGGTGTGGGAGCAAGAGCTTTTGCAATGTCAAATTCTGTTGTTGCTTCGGTATCGGGAGTAAATTCCGTTTATTGGAATCCTGCCGCCCTTTCAAATAGTGATAAAGATATTTCGCTTGGGCTGATGCACTCTGAATATTTTGCCGGACTGGCTCAATACGATTTTGGTGCGGTGGCATTCAAAATAGACGAAAAATCGGCTTTGGGAGTTTCATACATTCGTTTTGGTGTTGACAATATTCCCAATACTACCGAACTTATTGACAATGACGGAAATATACGCTTTGAGCGGATAAAGCCGTTTTCGGTTTCCGACAATGCCGTAACTTTTTCATATTCACGAAAAATACTTATCGAAGGATTAAGTGTAGGTGCAAATGCAAAAATTGTAAGACGAAAAGCAGGCGATTTTGCCGATGCTTGGGGCTTTGGTATCGATATTGCAGGACGGTATATTTACAACAATTGGGTATTTGGTGCAATGTTCAGAGATGTTACCACAACTTTCAATTCGTGGACTTTTAACACGACAAGCCTTGCCGATGTATTTAAAATGACAGGAAACGAAATTCCGACCAATACAACCGAAATTACTCTGCCTAAGTTTATTTTGGGTGCGGCATACAGTTATTGTTTCAACGAAAAGTTCGGGATAAATGGCGAAATAAATCTTGATATTTCAACCGACGGCAAACGAAATGTATTGATAAAAGGAGACCCTTTTTCCATTGACCCGCATTTTGGAGTAGAAGCAGATTTTAAGCAGATAGTATTTTTAAGAGCAGGTGTGGGGAATATTCAAAATGAGTTTTCGGTGTCGGGCACAAAATATACAACCGTGCAGCCCAATATGGGAATAGGAATTAAATATAAGCAATTCAGATTTGACTATGCTTTAACCGATATTGGCAATGTTTCGGCAGCGGGATATTCACATGTTTTTAGTTTGAGTTATGCTTTCAATAAAAAAGAGCAATAACAGCAACGGTTTGAAAAGCTTGTTTAAAACGGCATTTAAAAAATTAAACAGATGAGAAAAATTTTACTGTTTATATTAACTTTTATCACAATAGGTTTGTTTGCTCAGCCTTACGGCAATGAGTGGATAAATATCAATCAATCTTACTATAAATTTAAAATTCCCGAAACGGGAATTTATAAAATTACCAATGCTCAACTTTTGCAAGCAGGTATTCCGCTGAGTAATTTCAGTCCGCAGAATATTCAACTTTTTTTTAGCGGAGAAGAAATTCCTTGTTATATAAAAGGTGAAAATCAGGGAGTTGTTGAGTATATTCTTTTTTATGCCGAAAAAAACAGCGGTTGGTTCGATATTGATATGTATGACGATGCTTCACATCAAACAAATCCGTATTACAGTTTGATTACCGACACGGCAGCAGTATTTTTCACTTGGAATACAAGTTTTAACAACAAACGGTTTCAAGTTGTCACCGACAATGACTTTACGGGATATTCGCCCGCAACTTATTGCTTTGTCGAATCGTTTGCCGAATACACTAACACATACTATCCTGCCCTTGAAGATTGCGAATATGTAGAAGCCGAAGGCTGGTTCGATAACTATGCGATTAATCTTGGGCAAACACTTACAAAAAAACTACCTACACCCGGATTTACCAATGCGGGAATAAAGTCGAATATTGAACTTGCATTTATATCGTTTTCTACCAAAGGAAATATTCATCATGTAGAGGTTAATGCACCGGCTTTTGAGGTTGACACTATTTTTACCGGATACAGGTCGATAAAAATAAGCAGTAATATTGATGCTGCTTTAGATGAAGAAACGTCGGTTGTATTTAAAAACATTGATGATATGGATGCCGTAAGCAGTAAAATAGCTGTTTCTTACATAAAAATTGATTATACACGAAACTTTAATGTAAATGGCAATTCGGAATTTAATTTTTCAATGCCTTTATCAGCAAACAAACAATATATTGAAGTTTCGGGCTTTTCGGCAACGGGTGTTCCATATCTTTTCGATTTAACAAACGGGAAAATTATTTCGGTTACAACCGGCAATAATTTGCTTAAAGCATTAATACCTGCAACAACTGAACAAAACAAGTTAATTCTTATTGATGAAAACAAATTTTTACAAGTCCCGCATATTTCTAAAAGTGAAATTGTAAATCATTCGGATAAAAATAAGGAATACGTGATAATTTCCAATAAAAAGTTGTGGGAGTCGGCTGTTGCTTATGCAAATTACCGCAATGCCTATTTAGTTGATGTTGATGAACTTTACAACCATTTCGGATACGGAATTGAAAAACATCCAATGGCAATACGCAATTTTTTAAATTATATTTATCACAATTGGACTGTAAAACCAAAGTTTTTATTTATTGTAGGAAAAGCTGTAGAGTCGCATTATACAAGACATAATACTGTTTATTATCAACGAAATTTGGTTCCTGTTATGGGTTTTTACGGAAGTGATGTTTTGCTGAGCAATAAAATAGTTTCCGACGATTTTTTACCTGCAATACCCACAGGAAGACTTGCTGCACAAAATAACAGTCAAGTTTATCTGTATTTGAATAAGGTGATGGAATTTGAGTTAAACGATGCTCAAGAGTGGATGAAGCGGGCAATTCACTTTGGAGGAGGAAATACTGCCGAAGAGCAAGAGCAATTTGCCGGATATTTACGCAGCTATGAAAGAATATTTAAAGATTCTCTGTTTGGAGGATATGTTTCTACATTTTTAAAACATTCATCAGACCCTATTGAAATTTCAAAAAACGACAGTATTAAGCATTTGATAGAGGGCGGAGTAAGTATGTTGTCGTTTTTCGGGCACGGTAGTGTATATCTTGGGTTCGACCAAAATATTGACAATCCCGAAGTATATAACAATAAAGGTAAATATCCGTTGATGTTGACAAACTCTTGCTTTTCGGGTAATATTAATCTTCCTTATTTACAAAGCAAAAGCGAAGAGTGGATTTTAATAGAAGATAAAGGAGCAATAGGCTTTTTAGCAGTTGTAGGACACGGGTTGCCTGCTTATTTAAATAAATTTTCAAGTCAGTTTTATAAAAATTTGTCTTATAACAATTACGGATACAAACTTGGTAATATTATTTTCAATTCCCGAAAAGATATGCAAGATGCATCTACCAAAAACAGATATGATAAAATGACAATTCAGGAATTTACCCTGCATGGCGACCCTGCAATTGTGCTAAACAGTTTTGAACTGCCCGATTTAACGTTAAATGATTTTGAAGTATCATTCTCGCCGGCAAATATTACAACGGCAGTTGATTCTTTTTATATTTATATTGTAGCTACAAATCAAGGCAAAACTACCGGAAAACAATTCTCGGTTGAGGTTGTAAGAGATAATCAGTTGATAAAAACAACCGATTATTACGATTTAAACGGACTGTTTTATAAAGATACTTTCAGAATAAAAATGCCTGTGGATAAGGCAAACGGTATAGGAAACAATCAATTTACAATAACAATTGACCCTACAAATGTTGTTAAAGAACTTAGCGAAACAAATAATACAATTACTGTATATAAATTTATTTCGTCAACTGATATTGTGCCTGTTATTCCTTACAAATACAGCATCAACCCGTCGGGTGACATTATTTTAAAAGCGTCGTCGGCTGATGCTTTTGCAAAAGAACAGACAACGGTTTTTCAGATAGATACTACTTATCTGTTTAACAGTCCGCTGTTATATTCCGAAAATATTACGCACAAAGGAGGCATTGTGGAGTGGAATCCGTCTGTTTCGCTACAAAGCGGCACAACATATTTTTGGCGAACGGCAAAAGATTCGGACAATAAAAAATGGTCGCAAAGTTCGTTTATTTGGGAAACCGCAAAAACAGGTTGGAATCAGTCAAACTACGGACAATTTAAAAACAACCATTTTATGTTTTTGGAGCCTGATAATGTTCATAATGAGTTTGTTTTTTCCGATGCACCTAAAACATTGATATGTAAAAATATCGGTTCGCCGGGATGGGAAGCACAATTCAGAGCTATCGGATATAATATTGACGGTATAGGAGCAGGCTCGTCTTGCGGACCTGCCAATGCAATGATTTTGGCTGTAATTGATTCGTTAACTCTTTTACCTTGGCAATCGGATTATGGCGAAGTGGGCGAAGTAGGGCATGTTAATGACCCTTGGTGCAGTAATAAAACTCAACCGCAAAATTATTTTGTATTTCAAGCGGATAATATTGAGAATATTCGTAAAATGACTGATTTTGTAAAAAATAAAGTCCCTGCCGGAGATTATATTCTTATTTATTCATTCAGAAACGGAAATTATGAAAATTACGATGAAGATATTCGCAGCACTTTTGAGGAGTGGGGAGCAGATAATATCAGGTTTTTGAACAATTATATTCCATATATATTTTTTGCAAAAAAAGGATATACCGAAACGGCTCAAGAAGTAATTGGAGCATCAACAACAAGTGAAATAGAACTGACTAAAGAGATAAAAGGAAATTTTACTTACGGTGCAATAATAAGCAGCCGGATAGGACCTTCAAAAGAGTGGGAAACGTTAAATTGGAGTTTTCACAAAAAAGAAAACAACCCCGAAGAAATAGCTTTTGTAAAAGTTTACGGTGTCAACAATTCAGATAAAGAGATTTTGCTTAAAGATTCAATAACAACTGTTTCTGTTGATTTGTCGGATATTGATGTATCAACATATTCGTATTTACAACTTGAATTTTATACTAAAGATGAGCAATTTAGAACGCCGTCGCATCTCGACAGTTGGCAAGTGTTGTATAAGCCTGTTACCGATTTGGCAATAAATCCCGCAAAGGGATATGAGTTTTACAACGATACTTTACACGAAGGCGAAAACGGCAAATTATCAATTGCTTTTGAAAATATAGGTTATGACGATGTTGATAGTATAACTGTTAAATATTGGTTGCAAAGTAGTAAAAATGAGATTACCGATGTGTTAACACATAAAATATCACCTTTAAAACAAGGTGAAAAAACTATTGATACAGTGGAATTTTCTACCATGAGTAAGCAAGGAAATCAGAGTATTTGGGTAGAGATTAATCCCGATTTGGGTAAGGTTAAAAGCCCCGAAATAAGAGAGCAATACTATTTTAACAATATCTCACAAAAGCCTTTTTATGTAAAAAGAGATAAATCGAATCCGTTGCTTGACATTACTTTTGACGGAGTTCATATTATGGACGGTGATTTGGTGTCGGCATCGCCCGAAATAGTCATTCAGCTTAAAGACGAAAACAGATATATTCCTTTGAATGATACTTCGGTATTTTCGTTTTATATAAAATCACAAAAAACAGGAGTTGAGAAAAAAATTCCGATAGGTTCAAATCCTGATGTAACTTTTATTCCGGGTAAATTGCCTGAAAATAAAGCTCAAATTGTGTATAATACGCATTTTAACCAAGATGGTGTTTATGAACTTAGAGTTCAGGCAAAGGATGAGACAGGTAATGAATCGGGAAAACTTGATTATGTAATATCGTTTCAGGTAATAAATGAAAGCACCATAACCAATGTATTTAACTATCCCAATCCGTTTAGCACGTCAACACATTTTGTTTTTGAACTTACAGGTTCGGAGCTGCCCGATGAGATGCGGATTGAGATTTTAACCATAACAGGAAAGGTTATAAAGGTTATTTTTCTTGAAGATTTGGGGACATTACATATAGGTAAAAATATTACCGAATATGTATGGGACGGAACCGATATGTATGGCGACTCGTTAGCAAACGGAGTATATTTTTATCGTGTAAATGCAAGAATAAACGGAGAAGAGATAAAAATACGCGATACCGGAACAGGGCAATATTTTAAAAACGGATTTGGTAAAATGTATATTATGAGATAATTTTTATGGTGTTTTATTTAATAAAAACAGGTATTCAATAAATTATTTTTGTATTTTTAATTTTCAATCTTTAAAAACAAAACTTGTGAAAAAAACAGTAATATTTTTAGCATTCTTATTGCCGGTAATGGTTTTCGGGCAAAGTAGTCATATGGGGTTAAGTATGGGACCGTCGTTTCCGGTGGGAGATTTTTCGAAAACAGGAGATTATAAAACAAACGGTTATGCACAAACGGGTTTTGATTTGTCGTTTGACGCAAATTATATTCCCACATGGTATTTTGGAGTAGGAGGGGAATTGTTATTTTCATCAAACTATCCAAATTCCGATACAATGCTTTATGATTTATTAGCAGAGTTATACGATTTGGGAGTAAGACCACCACAAAACGGAGTTCCTGACTTTTCAATTGAAAATTGGAGTTATGTAAATATTATGGTAGGTCCTACTTTAGCATTACCGGCAGGAAAAATTCAGTTTAATCTGAAAACATATCTTGGCATAAGTATTATTATGGCACCTACTCAAACTATAGCTATTGAATACGAAACAGAGACTATTGCCGGTTATTCATCTCCTCAGAGTGTAGCGTTTTGTTACAGTATAGGCTCTGATATTATTTATAAATTGAGTGGTAATTACAGTATAAAACTTGGTGCAGAATATTTTCATACAAAAACCGATTATGATGTAGAAATAGCTTATGATGATGATAGAAAATTACCTGTTATTTCTCGTGAAGTAAAGATTAATTCCATTCATACTACTATAGGATTGGCATATTTGTTTTAGTTTTTCGGTTACCAATAATGTTTTGTAGAATTATTTTTATTTATAATGGAAAGAATTTATTTATTCAATATTAAAAAGTATGTGGTAATACTGCTTATATTATTTGGGGTGGGTATTTTGTTGTTTGGAGTAGTTGGTTTTCTTTTGTTTTTAAATAATGCACCTTCTACCGATGGAGGATTTACAATTAAAGAAATTGTATATTTATTAATATTGTTTCAGAGTGCTTTGTTTTTATATTTAGGTTTTAAATATTTGAAACTTAGGAATTTCTATGTTCAAGCGGATAATTCAACAGTAAGTTATTGTTGGATAGGGAATAATGAGGAAACCAAAGTTGATATTAAAAATATTAAAGATATTGCGGTTGGTATGTATAGCATAAAATTACATTTGCAAAATGGTAAAATAATAGATTTGAATCTTGAAAATATAGAATACGTTAAAGTGAAAGGTATTAAAAATTTATTTAGTAAAATAAAAGATACCTTAAAAAAAGAATAATTTATAAAAAAAGCACTTTCAGTAATATATTTTTTCTTAATACTGAAAGTACTTAAAATAAATGATGGTTCTACTGTTATTTTAATGGATAACTTAAAATATTTAGGATTTATTTTTTTATGAATAAAAATATTAAAATACCATAACAAAGATAATTATTAAACCTTCCAGGTTTTTAAAACCTGGAAGGTTTGGATATTTAGCTTTTAATTGTTCACTAAATTAGTGATAGAACCATAATGATTAATTAGAAATCTTTATTATTTTTAATATTTAACGTTTTAAAAGAAAACTCTTATTCCTACATTAAAGTTACCCAAATTAAATAAATTATTAGAATTAAGATTAAAATTGAATCCTGAATTGGTGTCAATATTTCCATCTCCGTTATTGGCAGTATTTGTAGTTTTTATATGATAATAATTAATATTAAAAAGATTAAAATTTGCTTCTAAAGCAATATTATCACTTACAAAATAATTAGCCCCCAATCCTAATGCTATACCAAAAGTAGATATTTTAGAAACACCGTCGTAATCAACAGTTCCGGTATGGTCATTATTCCACATTAAACTCGAATTATTTGTTATTCTTATGGGTATTGCAAAATTACCGTAAAGATAAAATTTGTCGGCTACTTCTTTATAATATCTTGCAAAAGGCGATATAATAAAAGTATTTGCTTTTTCAACTTGGTCGAAAGAATTACCGTTGTTGTTAAAAAAATTGGGAGTTGTAGTTTTATTAAAATCATATCCTATTCCAAGTCCCGCTCCAATTTGGTCTGTAATCATATAACCTGCTTCGGGAACAAGGCTAAAGCCGGAACGAGAAACACCATTTGTTACAGTGGTAGTATTTCCGTTAATGTTTTCGTTTTTAGAACTTGAAGAACTGATACCCAATCTTCCGCCTACAAAAATTTTACCTGTTTCAATTTGTGCATTTACAGATGTTACTGCAAATAAAAACAATACAAATAGTATTTTTTTCATTTTTAAAAAATTTAAGTTAATATTTAAAGTTCGTTTCAGCTTTAAAAATAATAAAATATGTTAAATTAATATATAAAAAAATAAAATATTTTGTTTTTTTTTTTTTAACCTTAAATTTACAACTGGAAAAGTTAAATAACTGACAGTTACGGTGTGAGTTTTACTTTAAAATCACTTTTTAATTATTATTAAATATCTTTAAATTTGTAACTTATACTATGATTTGTGAATTTAAGATAAAAGTATTAGGTAATATTTGAGCATAAAAAAACTTGCCGAAAGGCAAGTTTTTTTATATTTTAAATTTATTAAAAATTACCAACCTCTGCCGGCAATTTTTTCTTCTTCTTTCATTGTTGATATTCCGATACCTACCATTGGCTCACCTAAACCTTTTGATGCTTCAAGTACAATCTCGGGATTGTCGAAATGAGCAGTAGCTTTAACAATGGCACGTGCTCGTTTTGCAGGATCACCTGATTTGAAAATACCTGAACCGACAAATACTCCGTCGCAACCAAGTTGCATCATAAGAGCGGCATCGGCAGGAGTTGCAATACCTCCGGCAGCAAAATTAACAACAGGCAAACGACCTAATTTACGTACCTGTTGAGCAATATTGTAAGGTATTCCGTTTTCTTTACAGAAAGGCATTACCTCAGCTTCGTCTAATCCGCAAAGCATGCGAATATCTTTGTTCATCTGACGCATATGACGAACAGCTTCAACAACATCACCTGTTCCGGCTTCACCTTTTGTGCGAATCATGGCAGCACCTTCGGCAACACGACGGGCTGCTTCTCCAAGGTTACGAGCACCACATACAAATGGAACTTTAAATTGAGATTTGTCGATATGATTTTCTTCATCGGCAGGAGTAAGAACTTCACTTTCATCAATGTAGTCAATTTTTAAAGCCTCAAGAAGTTGAGCTTCAACAAAATGACCGATTCTGGCTTTTGCCATTACAGGGATACTTACTGATGCTTGAATTTCTGCAATCATTTCAGGGTCCGACATACGAGCAACACCACCGTTAGCACGGATATCGGCAGGAACACGTTCAAGAGCCATTACGGCAACAGCTCCGGCTTCTTCGGCTATTTTTGCCTGCTCTGCATTGGTCACGTCCATAATTACTCCGCCTTTCAACATTTGTGCAAGCTGAGCGTTTATCTCATAACGATTTTCTTCCATTGTCTAAAATATTTTAGTATTAAACTGTTTATTTGTATTCTCAATAATTTACCGCAAAATTAATCAAAATTAATTACCAAAAACCATTTATGTAGCAGTAAATTTTGATGATAAATATTTTGATAAATCCTTAAATCCGTAAAAAAAAACTAAATAAGCGACAGTTACGGTGTGAATCATATTTAAAAATCATCATAAATCAGTGCTAAATACCTTTAAATCAACAAATCATGTCGTAATTTGTGATAAATAAAAAAGAGACTGCCAAAAAGCAATCTCTTTATATATTTTATTAAAATAATATCTTATTTTTCGATATTAATTAATTCTACTTCAAATATTAACATTGAATATGGAGGAATAGAGTTTCTTCCTTGTTCACCGTATGCCAATTGATAAGGAATATAAAGTTTCCATTTTGAACCTACAGGCATAAGTTGTAATGCTTCTGTCCATCCGGGAATAACTTGTCCCACCCCAAATACGGCAGGTTCTCCTCTGTCAACACTACTGTCAAAAACATTACCGTCAACAAAACTTCCTACATAGTGAACTTTTACTTTGTCTGTTATTGTAGGTTTTGGTCCGTTTCCTTCTTTAATTATTTCATATTGTAAGCCACTGGCAGTTTCTGTGATGCCTTCTGCAGCTCTGTTTTTAGCAAGAAATTCTTCGCCTGCTTTTTTGTTGTCTCCATATTGTTCAAGCATCTTTTCCTCTTGTAATTTTCTGAAAAAATCATCAACCATCTGAAGATTTGCTTCTGTTTCCATCTTTAAATCTTCTTTGCTGATAGCAGTAATATATCCGTTAATTATTATAGGAATACTTAAAATAGTATCAAGGCCGTCTTTTGAAAAGTTATCAACCAATCCTTTTCCCAATTGTGCTCCTAAAATATAACTTACAGAGTCGCATTGTCCTTTACTTGGCGAAAATTTATGATTGCCTGTAGTATCTTGGGCAGCCATCATTGCAGCTGTTTGTAATTGCTGGAAAAACATTTGAACCATCATTTGGTTAGAATCAGGCTCTATTTCTAAAGTTTTATTATCTACGGCATCGTTAAATGCTTTAAGATATAAATTAATATTGATAAGTGAATCAACTTTTGAACGCTTAAAATTTTGCAACATGGATTCTCCTTGATAAGCACCAATAATATAGCTTATTGAGTCGGTTTTTGTGTTGATTGAAACATCAGCTGTTTTTTCTTGGCACGATATAATGCCGAATGCTAACAATAAAGCAATTGTTATTTGTGTAATTTTCATTTGAAATAGATTTTAATTTTTAAATATTTTGCAAATAATAAATCAATTATTTACAAGTTAATTTTGTTTGTAAACTGCGAAGATAAGATTTAACAATGAATAATTTATTATTTTTTTGAAAAGATTTTTATGAGAATAAAAAATATTTGTTTTAAAAAGTGAAATATCAGCATATTCTATTTTACAATAAATCCGCCTCCCAATACTTTGTTGCCGGAATAAAATACGGCTGTTTGTCCGGGTGCAATACTCCATTCGGGCGTTTCAAAAGTAATATGCAGTAAATTGTCTGAGAGAATCTTAATTTTACTTACGGCTTTTTGTTTGCGATATCTTACTTTTGTGATAATAGGTTTTAAAAAATCTTTTTCATCAATAATATTGTAATTTTCAACTATCATCTCTTTTTTATATAAATTTTGCCTGTGTCCCAATTCAATAATATTTTTTTTGGGATTTATATTAATCACATAAAACGGATTTTTGGGATTTAAACCCAATCCGTGTCGCTGCCCCACAGTGTAATAAGGATAGCCTTTGTGGGTAGCCAAAAAATTACCTTGCCTGTCGATAAATTTTCCTTGTTCGATATCTATTTTTTCTCTGTCAAGAATACTTTTTAAAAAAGGTTGATATTTTGTATCGTTAACAAAACATATTCCGATACTCTCCTTTTTTTGTTTTAATGATTTAAAACCGTGTTTGTCGGCAATATTTTTAACTTCGTTTTTTGTTAATTCGCCCAACGGGAAAACTGCTTTTGATAAAATATTTTGATTTAATCCCCAAAGAAAAAACGATTGGTCTTTTTCATTGTCAAAGCCTTTGGTAATATAAAACTTATTGTTAATCAGTATTTTGTTTACATAGTGTCCTGTGGCAATAGTTTGGCAGTTGTATTTAGCAGCATATTCATTCAATATTTTCCATTTAAAAACAGTATTGCATTTTGCACACGGATTGGGTGTTTTGCCTTTTAAATATTCATTTTTAAAATAAGTGATTACTGAATTGTAAAATTGTTTTCGCTCATCAACAACAATGTGCTTGATGTTTAATTTCGATGCAAGTTCTTGTGCTTGAGTAATATAATCAGGAATTTGAGAGTTGTTAAAATCATCATTTTGCGACCATGTTCGTATGGTTAATCCCACAACTTCATATCCTTTTTGTAAAAGCAATATTGCAGCAACAGAGCTGTCAATTCCGCCGCTCATTCCTAACAAAATTTTCATTATTTTTTTTCGACAAATATAGTTTTTAATTGTTGGTTTTCCGAAAAGTTATTGTTTTTCGAAAGAGGGATAACTTGACTTTAATGTAATTTTTTTGTAACTTATACAATTAATTTGTTAACCTGTCAATCCGCATACGGAGTGCTTCTGTTTTCAGCGAAGTTAAAAAACACAAGCTGATTTTTAAACAACATTGTTAAAATAAATAAAAAAGAAACAGTCATGGATAATGTTTTATTCAAATATTTTGAGCACAGGTATAAAAGTGTTATCGAGAAATCGGATAAACATGAAAAATTAGGACCTGTTATTACTATTTCGAGACAATCCGGCTGCGAAGCTAAAAAATTAACAAAAGTTCTTGTTAACAAATTAAACAAACACAGCAGGGGGAAATTGTGGACGGTTATAGATAAAGAGATTCTTGAAAAATCGGCAAAAGAGTTAAATCTTTCAAAGTCAAAAATCGAGCATTTTTATCAGGGTGATGATAAATCGAAATTTATTGATTTGTTTGTTGCATTCAGTAAAACTTATGTTAACGAAATTCAGATTAAAAATACTATTATTGATGTTATTAAATCATTTTGCAAGCAAGGACATATTATTCTTATGGGTAGGGCGGGTGCTGCTATTTTACAAGATCAGCCTAATGTTCTTAATATAAGGCTGACGGCTCCTTTTGCATGGAGAATAAACACCATAATGAATAATCAAAAATGCTCTATTGAAGATGCTGAAGAGTGGGCTATTGATACCGACGAAAAAAGATATAAACTGTATCATCAGTTTATTGAAAAACATCCGAGTAATATTGATTATTTGTTTGATGCCACATTGAATCGTAAATATTTTAATATTGAGCAAACTGCTGATATTATTATTGAACTTGCTAAAATTAAAGATATATACACTTGATAAGCAGACAGTTGCGTTTATTTTTTTCGCATATAAATTTGAATTGGAACACCCGTAAAATTGTATTCGGCACGCAATTTATTTTCCAGATATCGTTTATACGGTTCTTTTACATATTGCGGTAAATTGCAATAAAAAGCAAATTGCGGCGATTTTGTCGGTAGTTGTGTTACGTATTTTATTTTAACAAATTTTCCTTTTGTCGATGGTGGCGGATATGCCTCTATTGCTTCAAGCATGTATTCGTTGAGTTTTGAAGTTTGAATGCGTTGTTTGCGGTTGTTGTGAACAGCCATTGCAGTTTCAATAACTTTAAAAATACGTTGTTTGGTAAGTGCCGAAATAAACAGAATAGGGACATCGTTGTAAGGAGCAAGTTTTTCTTTTACCATTTCGGTATATTTTTTCACCGTATGAGTATCTTTCTCTATTAAATCCCATTTATTTATCAAAACAACAACGCCTTTTCGGTTTTTTTCTATAAGGTGAAATATGTTTAAATCTTGTGCTTCAATACCGCGTTCAGCATCAATTACCAACAAGCATACGTCAGACTCTTCAATTGAACGGATGGCACGCATTACCGAATAAAATTCCAGATTGTCGCTTACCTTGCTTTTTTTACGAAGTCCGGCAGTGTCAATTATTTCAAATTCGTATCCAAATTTATTGTAAAGAGTATTTATTGAATCGCGGGTGGTACCTGCAATTTCGGTAACAATATTTCTTTCTTCGTCGAGCAGTGCATTTATCAGTGATGATTTTCCTGCATTCGGGCGACCTACAACTGATATTTTAGGAAGTGCCTTTTCATCGTCTTCATCATCTTTTTTGTTAAAACCTTCTACAATGGCATCAAGCAATTCGCCTGTTCCCGAACCGTTTATTGCTGATACTCCGTAAACTTCGCCAAGTCCCAGTGCGTAAAATTCAGCTGTCATAATTTGGCGTTCGTTGTTGTCAACTTTATTTACTCCAACAACAACTTTTTTATTCGATTTACGCAAAATTTCGGCAACACCGTCGTCCAAATCGGTTACACCGCTCATCACATCGGTAAGAAAAAGAATGACATCAGCCTCGTCAATAGCAAGCATTACCTGCTTGCGAATTTCTCCCTCAAAAATATCGTCGGAGTTTGTTACATATCCGCCGGTATCAATTACCGAAAATTCTACACCGTTCCAGTCGGATTTGCCGTAATGGCGGTCGCGGGTAACACCTTCGGTTTCGTCAATTATTGCTTTTCGTTGCTCTATCAATCTGTTAAATAGTGTTGATTTCCCCACATTCGGTCGCCCTACTATTGCCAATATATTTGCCATAATCAATTTTTTTAAGTCTAAATTTTTTTATTGTTGTTCGTATCCGAAACTCTTTAAGTTCATGTCTTTATCTCGCCAGTCTTTAAGCACTTTTACATGTGTTTCAAGAAAAACTTTTTTCTCAAAAAATGCTTCAATATCTTTTCGTGCTTGAGTGCCTACTCTTTTAAGTGCTTTGCCTTGATGACCTATTATTATTCCTTTTTGTGAATCTCTTGTTACATAAATTATAGCTCGAATACGTATTATTTTTTCTTCTTCTTTAAATTCTTCAACATTTACCTCTACCGAATACGGAACTTCTTTGTTGTAATTCAAAAATATCTTTTCGCGAATTATTTCTTGAACAAAAAAACGTTCTGTTTTGTCGGTAAGAGCATCTTTTGAAAAATAAGGAGGACTTTCAGGCAGAAGTTCTAAAATACGATTAAAAACAGATTCAATATTAAATTTATTTAATGCCGATACGGGAAAAATTTCAGCTTCGGGCAATAACTCTTTCCAACGGTCAACAAGAGTTTCAAGCTCTTGTTGGTTCGATAAATCAATTTTGTTGATTAATAAAATTACAGGAATATGTGTTTTTTTAACTTTTTGAATATACTCTTTGTTTTTGTCAAATTTTTCAACCACATCGGTAACATACAAAATAATATCAGCATCGGTTATTGCAGTATCCACAAATTTCATCATTGCTTTTTGAAGTTTGTAGTTGGGCTTAAGTATTCCGGGAGTATCGGAATATACCATTTGAAAGTCATCGCCGTTTACTATTCCCAAAATACGGTGACGTGTTGTTTGTGCTTTGCTGGTAATTATTGAAATTTTCTCACCCACAAAGGCATTCATCAATGTTGATTTGCCTACATTGGGATTACCTATAATATTTACAAAACCTGCTTTATGTGTCATTTAATTCATTTTTTTGCAAAGATACACTTAGCAAGCTGTGTTACAAAATTTTCCCTAACAATTCGGGATTTAATATAAATTGTAGTTGAAAGTAAAATCGGAAACTGAGCTTTCTTTGGAGTCTGAACTTGTCGAAGGTGATATTGGCAACGAAGAAAAATATACAATGATGCAATGGTTTAATTATTTAATGAATGCAATAATGTGGTAATAGGTTGAGCGTAGTTTGCTACGCTCTATTACTTTATATCAAAAGTTTTATAGTTGCAAACGGGTTGTTCAATTATTTTTATATCGGTAACTGTTGACCAATCAGGTCCTTTGCGACACCATAATATAAATTCATTAAGATTTTGGTCTTCGCCCTCTGCTTCAATATAAACGTCACCGTTGGGTTTATTCATTACAAAACCTTTTATACTCATTAAGTTTGCTGTTTTATGTGTATGAAAGCGAAATCCTACTCGTTGAACCCGCCCCGAAACAGTAATTTGATATGATTTCATAGAGTTGAAAGTAAAAAGTTTGTAAAATTGAAAGTTTACAAATATAAAAGTATAAAGTAAAAAAATAAATATGTTACATTATCTATTTTTTATGCGACCCGTCGCAAAACGGTTTGTTTGCAGATTTTCCGCAACGACACAAATAAACTTTTCTCTCTTGCTTAAGATATGTTCCGTCGGTATTTTTTATTTTAAAGTTACCTTCTACAACTAAAGGTCCGTTTGGTATTACTGTTATTTTATTTTCCATAATTTTAATTTTTAAAAGTCATCATCGGGAAAAAATCCGCGTTTATTGTGAGTGCCGTCGCAAAAGGGTTGATTGCGGCTCATTCCGCAACGACAGAGCGATGCAAGTTGCTTAATCTCTTGTTTGCTTCCGTCTTCTTTTATTAAGGTAAAATTACCTTGAGCAAGTATAGGTCCGTTTTGCATTACACTTACATACACATCTTCGGGGTCATTGGTATTTTTATTATCGTCAATAATAAACATACCTGCATTGTTATCTTGATTTTTATTTTCAATGTCTTTATTATATTTAAAAGTAAGAGCATCGGTAGGGCAACGGTTTACAATATCAATTATTTCATCGGTTTCGCCTTGTGATAAATCAACCCACGGACGACGCGTAGGATTAAATACCTTGCGTAATTCTCTGAAACATATACCTGCATGAACACACTCTTTAGCTTTCCAATAAACTGTGATATCTTTATTTGAATATTCTCTGTTGTTATCTTCCATAAAAAATTATTGTTTATACACCATTAACAGGGGAGAAGGAATATTGTTTTGATGTTATCACGGAAAATTATTTGTTTTTTGGAATAAGTATTTAGAAAAAAGATTTTTATAATATTTATTAGTAATACCAATATTTTCACTTTCACCTTTCTTTAAAATTATGTAATTTTGTCACAATTTTAACAACATTTTGTTTTTTTAATTGTAAAACTGACAAAACAACATATTCACAATGGATATTCAACAAATAAAACAACGTTTTGGGATTATCGGTAATTCATACGGATTAAACAGAGCCATTGATATTGCAATGCAAGTGGCACCTACTGACCTTACCGTGCTTATTACCGGTGAAAGTGGAACAGGAAAAGAGACTTTCCCGAAAATAATACATCAATTCAGTTCTCGCAAACATGGGCAATATATTGCTGTAAACTGTGGAGCAATTCCTGAAGGAACAATTGATTCTGAGCTTTTTGGACACGAAAAAGGAGCTTTTACCGGAGCACACGATTCCCGTAAAGGATATTTTGAAACAGCAAATAACGGAACAATATTTCTTGATGAAGTTGCTGAATTACCTCTTTCTACGCAAGTAAGATTGCTTAGAGTGCTCGAAACAGGTGAGTTTATGAAAGTAGGTTCGTCAAAAGTTATGAAAACTAATGTGAGAGTAGTTGCTGCAACAAATATTAATGTGGCAAAAGCTGTTGGAGACGGCAAATTCCGCGAAGATTTATATTACCGTTTAAATACCGTGCCCATTGTAATTCCATCGTTGCGAGAGCGTAAAGAAGATATTCATCTGTTATTCAGAAAATTTGCCAAAGACTCCGCCGAAAAATATAGAATGCCTGTTTTGACTCTTACAAAAGATGCTGTTGAAGTTTTGGAAAATTATCGTTGGCCCGGAAATATTCGTCAGTTGAAAAATATTACCGAACAAATATCAATACTTGAAGAGAATAGAACAGTTGATGCAGATACTTTAAAAAAGTATCTTCCTGTTTACGAAGGTTCAAAATTACCTGCTATTTATAAAAAAGTTGATGAACATACCTTTAACTCAGAACGGGAAATTCTTTATAAGGTGTTGTTTGATATGAAAAATGATGTGAACGATCTTAAACAATTGGTTCTCGATCTTTTAAATGCAGGAACACACGGAGCTAATATCAACGAAAATAATGCTCGTATTATTGAAAGTTTATATAACGATACCGAGCTTACAATTCCGCAACCTGCAACAACAGTTCCTCAAAATCCGATAATAATACCTAATCATGAAAAAGAAACTGTTACAAATATTCAGGATACCGAAGAATTTGTTGAAGAATCACTGTCGTTAATCGATAAAGAAAAGGAGTTTATAGAAAAGGCATTGAAAAAACATAACGGCAAACGTAAATATGCAGCTGAAGATTTAGGAATATCTGAAAGAACACTTTATCGAAAAATAAAAGAGTATAATCTTGATTTGTAAAAAACAGTTTTAAACATGAATATCAAAACAACAATAATAATTTTACTGATAACACTTTTTACAGGGTGTAAAATAAATTACTCTTTTACCGGAGCAAGTATTGCACCTGATGTTAAAACAGTATCGGTAAAAACATTTCCAAATATGGCTCCTTTAGTTAATCCGCTGTTGAGTAATAAGTTAACAGAAGAGCTTAAAGACAAATTTATGTCGCAAACAAATTTACAAATAGTTCAGTCGCATGGAGATTTACAATTTGAAGGAACAATTATTGGATATAGCATTAAACCAATGAATATTCAAGCAGGTAACGACCAAGCTGCTCAAAACAGATTGACAATAAGAGTTAAGGTTAAATTTACAAATGCTGTTGATCCTAAGTTGAACTATGAAACTACATTTTCACGTTATTCCGATTATACTACTGATAAAAACTTTCAGGATGTTGAAAATGCACTTGTTGAAGATATTGTAAAACAGTTGGTTACCGATATTTTCAATAAAGCAGTTGTAAATTGGTAAAATAGTAAGAACAGATATGAACAGAGAGTTGTTTTATAAGTATATCCGATTTCCCGAACTGCTTGATAGCCGTTCACTCGAAGATATTAAGGAAATTATGTCGGAGTATCCTTATTTTCAATCGGCACATCTGATTTTGCTTAAAAACCTTGATAATCAAGGAAATATTACTTTTGAAAAGGAATTGAAAAAATCGGCAGTTTGGATACCCGATCGAAAAAAACTGTTCTTTTTACTCGATAAAAGAGTTTTATTGCCTGTTTACAACAATAAACCAATTGATACAGAAGATACAATAGATTTTAATGCTCTTACTGATACCACTGATTTTCAAATTATTGATAAAAACGACGACGAATTGGAAAAACTTATAAATGCCGCTTCGGCACAAGCAATTACACATTTTACTGTTGACGATAAAATAGATTTAGACGATTTTAAAAAACGTTTCGGTAAAAAACAAGCTCAGAGCTTAAAAGATGGAGAACAAGTTTCAGACGAAAAACAACGAAGAAAAAAATTAATTGAAAATTTTATCGTTGAGCAACCAAAAATTATTCCCAAAGATGAAAATGCCGAATTTAAAGAGCATAAGCAGGAAGACACAAATGATATGCCTGAGATGATTACCGATACATTGGCAAAAATTTATATGAAACAAGGTAAATATGATAAGGCAATTTTAGCTTATGAAAAATTAAGTTTGAAATATCCGAAAAAAAACAGTTACTTTGCAGGTCAAATAAAAAAGATAAAACAATTAATTAATAATAATAAAGCATAATCAAATGTTTATAGTAATTTCAGTATTGATATTTATCGTTTGTCTTCTTTTAATTTTGATAGTATTAGTTCAAAATTCAAAAGGAGGAGGTTTAGCAGCTAACTTTTCGTCATCGAATCAAGTTATGGGTGTGAGAAAAACAACCGACTTTTTAGAAAAAGCAACATGGACTTTAGCAGGAACATTATTGTTTTTAAGCGTTATTGCCGCAGCATTTATTTCTCGCGAAACAGGAGTAGAAGAAGGTACAATTATGCAAGAACAAATTGATAAAGCAGTAGATCCTACTTCTGTTCCAAGTAACTTTCCAATGACAGCTCCTGAACAAAAAGATAACGAAGGAGAATAAAAAAAATATTTTTTTATATGAAATGCCAACTTGTCATACAGGTTGGCATTTTTTTTATTTTTGTTTGTCGATTGTTATTCGGTTAATTATTGCTGTTAACACTTATTTTACAATACTTAAGATAAAATAAACATCTGTTGAGATATTGTAAAACGATAAATAATTTGATATTAAAAACGATAAATAAATTTTGGCACAAAATATGTTACTGGAGGCTTGACAAAATACGACAAAAGTTAAAATTATCAATCAAGATTAAAATTTTAAAATTACAGGTTATTAAAAATTTAATGAGTTTGTAATTAAAATAAAAAATTAAAAAAATGGCAAAAGAGATTAAATTTAATGTAGAAGCTCGCGAACTTATAAAAAAAGGAGTTGACGAGTTGGCAAATGCCGTAAAAGTTACTTTAGGACCAAAAGGCAGAAATGTAGTAATAGATAAAAAATTTGGAGCACCACAAATTACAAAAGACGGTGTTACTGTAGCAAAAGAGATAGAATTGTCAGACCCGTATGCAAACCTTGGAGCTCAAATGGCAAAAGACGTTGCATCGAAAACTGCTGATGATGCAGGTGATGGAACAACTACCGCAACAGTATTGTCACAATCAATTATAAATGTAGGATTGAAATATGTAACAGCAGGTTCAAACCCTACTGATATTAAGCGTGGTATCGACAAGGCAGTGGCTACTGTTGTCGAAGAGTTGAAAAAACAATCGCATACAATAGGACAAGACAATAAAAAAATTGAGCAAGTAGCTTCAATTTCAGCCAACAACGATATAGCTATCGGAAAACTAATTGCCGATGCAATGGCTGCAGCAGGAACCGATGGTGTAATTACCGTTGAAGAAGCAAAAGGAACTCATGATGAATTAAAAACTGTTGAAGGTATGCAGTTTGATAGAGGATATATCTCTCCTTATTTTGTTACCGATACCGAAAAAATGGAGACAGAACTGGAAAATCCTTATATTTTATTGTATGATAAAAAAATATCTGCAATGAAAGATTTAATGCCTGTTCTTGAACCTGCTGTTCAATCGGGTAAACCATTAATGATAATTGCTGAAGATATTGATGGAGAAGCTCTTGCTACATTAGTGGTAAACAGAATTCGCGGTGCTTTGAAAGTAGCAGCAGTAAAAGCTCCCGGATTTGGCGACAGAAGAAAAGAGATGCTTGAGGATATAGCCACTCTTACAGGTGGAGTAGTAATTACCGAAGAGAAAGGCATGAAACTTGAAAATGCTACTCTTGATATGTTGGGTTCTTGTGAAAAAATCACTATCGACAAAGAGAATACAACAATTGTTAACGGTAGTGGCGATAAAGATGCTATTCAAGCAAGAGTTAAGCAGATTAAAGCTCAAATTGAAGCATCAACATCTGATTACGATAAAGAAAAACTTCAAGAGCGTCTTGCTAAATTAGCAGGAGGAGTAGCTGTAATTTATGTGGGAGCGGCTTCAGAGGTTGAAATGAAAGAGAAAAAAGATCGTGTTGACGATGCTTTAAGTGCAACACGTGCCGCTGTAGAGGAAGGTATTGTTCCCGGTGGAGGAGTAGCATATATTCGCTCAATTCAGGCTCTTGAAAAACTTGAAGGTGAAAATATTGACCAAAATTATGGTATTGATATTATTAAACGAGCCATTGAAGAACCATTACGTCAAATTGTTGAAAACAGTGGAAAAGAAGGTTCTGTTGTTGTTCAAAAAGTTAAAGAAGGATCTGATGATTTTGGTTATAATGCCAGAATTGACGAATATCAAAATCTTATAAAAGTAGGTGTTATCGACCCTACAAAAGTTGTTAGAGTAGCTTTAGAAAATGCAGCTTCAATAGCAAGTATGTTTTTAACTACAGAATGTGTGATGGTTGAAGAAAAAGAAGAGAATCCTATGCCGGCAGCACCTCCAATGGGAGGCGGAATGCCGGGAATGATGTAAAAAATATACATACTAAAAATATTAAAAAAAGAGCTTTTCATTTGAAAAGCTCTTTTTTTAATGGCATTATTTATACCAATTGTCAATATTTTTTTTTTAATCCTATTTTTTTCAGTAAAATTGTAATATATAAATAAAAACATTAACCATATTTTATTTAGTATGAGGAAAATCTACATTTTATTAACACTTTCAGGAATCTTAATCTCTTTATTATCATTTTCACAAGGTAATCCAAGGATAGATAAAAAAGCATTGTTTATTAATCCTATCGGGATGGAATCTGCAAAAAAAGATTTAAAGATTGCTGAGAAATATTACAGAAAAGGGAGAGGAACTTACGATGAAGCATTAAAACATTATCTTAAAGTTTATAAATATAATCCTGAATCACAGGTGTTAAACTATAAAATAGGTATTTGTTATATTTGGACATCAAATAAAAAAGCATCATTAAAATATTTCTTGGAAAGTTCTCCTGATGTTTCGAGTTTTTACTATTTGGCATTAGGTAGAGCCTATCAGTATAACTTAAAGTTTGATAAAGCAAAAGAAGCATACGAAGAATATTTAAATTCTTTGAAACCATGGAAACAGCACGATGCAAAAAAACTTATCAATCAATTGAAGGCAGAATGTGATGTTAGTGAGGAGATATTGGAAGATTCATTACCTGTATTTATTATAAACTTGGGTCCTATTGTTAACTCTTATTATGACGATTACAGTGCCGTTATTTCAAATGATGACTCTACACTTTATTTTACATCAAAACGTCCGGCTAAAGAACCTAAAAAAAGAGTATCAAGGTTTAAATTTAAAGAACGGATAATGGAAGCAAGTAATAATGGGATAGATAAGCCTGCCGAATGGGCAGAAGGAATCCCAAGGCTTGATTGGTACGTTAATACAGGTGTAGTTGATTTTGACAGAAACAGTAAAACAATATATTTTTGCAAAGGATTATTTAGAAACGGAGAAATATATACGGCAGAATTTACTAACGGTAAATGGAGAAAAGTCAGGCGTTTACGAGGAGTAGATCATATTGCTTACAGAGAAACATCAATATCTTTTGATAGTGCAGGAACAGCATATTTTATTACCGACAGGCGAGGAGGATTTGGAGGGAAAGATATATGGATGGCAACATATAAAAAGAATTTTTCTTATAATAAACCTGTAAATCTTGGTGAAGTAATAAATACACCTTTTGATGAAGAAGGAGTTTACATTACTCCCGACGGTAATACATTGTATTTCTCATCAAAAGGACGTAAAGGAATGGGAGGCTTTGATGTATATAAAAGCACAAAAAATACCGATGGAACATGGAATGAACCGGTAAATATGGGCTATCCTATTAATACAGCTGCCGATGAAATATTTTACCGACCAACAAATAACAGCATGGTTGCTTTATTGTCAACAATACGTGGAGATAGCTACGGAGGACTAGATATTTATAAGGTTCAAAAAGACCCTCGTATTCCGTTTAAACTTATAGGAGCTGTTACCGATATTGAAACAGGAAAAGTTTTGCCTGCATCAGTTAATGTTTACGACTCTAAAACGCAGCAACTTATTAAATCGGCTACAGTTGATACCATTGCCGGTATTTATCTTATTACATTTGAAGATGTAGGAGATTATTTTATACAAGTTGATTACGAAGGATATAAATCGGTAAATGAAAAAGTTAATTGCCCCGATACCCGATTTGCTACAGTTGTTCAAGATTTTTCTACCGAAATGTTAAAGCATCCTTTTACTCTTGTAGGAAGAATAACCGATATTGACAAAGGTACTCCGATAAAAGCTGCTTTGACATTTAAATCGGCTGCAAATACCGATTCAATAATTGGAAGAACTGTTTCGGCAGACTCAACAGGTAAATATGTTATTACTTTCGACGATAAATACGATATGATTATACAAGTTGAGGCTGAAGATTATTTTTCTATAGACGAACCTTTGAGTACACTAAATGTTGACGATAATATTATTTCAAAAGATATTAGCCTTAAACGCAGTAAGATTGATTATACTTTGTCGGGACGTATTATTGAAGAAGAAGAAAATAAACCTGTTTATGCAGCAATGAGTTTTTATCATCCTGCCGAAACAGAACCTTTTAAAATTATAGTTTCTGATAGTGTAACGGGGAAATATACCGCAGTTTTATCGGAACAAGGACCATTTATGATAGAAATAGAAGCAAATGATTATTTCTTTTATAACGAGGTATATACATTCCCTGAAGGACAAACATTTACTGCAAAAAACTTCGCCTTGAAGAAGATGCAGGTTGGTGTTAGTATGGTTATTAACAATATATTGTTTAATACAGGAAAAGCTACATTACGCCCCGAGTCGTTTACTGAACTTAATAAACTTGCCGATTTGTTACTTAAAAATTCTAAAATAAGAATTGAAATATCAGGACATACCGATAATGTTGGTTCGGCATCGGTAAACAAAAGACTCTCGAAAGAGCGTGCACTTACTGTTAAAAATTATCTTGTTTCTCGTGGAGTAGAACAAGACAGAATAGAATATCAAGGATACGGATATGAACGTCCTATCGCACCTAACGACACACCCGAAGGAAGAGCGAAAAACCGAAGGGTAGAAATGAAAATAGTGGAATAATTTGTAACATTTAAAATTTTACTTATGAAAACGTTTAAATCAAATATATTTATTGCTGTTGCAATATTTACGGTTATGTTTACCAACTGTATGGAAGATGAAATTGTTTTATCTGATCCGTCTGAATATAACAGACCTATGAATATTGCCGCTCCGGTATTTAATGCTCATTTTAGCATTTACGATTTGCTCGACAGAATGGATTCAAACAACTATATTTATGTTGACGATGATGGTTTGATAAATGCTAAAATAGATACATCATACGAAGCAACTTATGATAGTGTAATTGTTTTTAATGATATGAAACGTATTAATAATTATGATATCACTCCTGTTAAAGCATCATTGGTATTTCATGATACTATTGAAGCAGGTGTTATTGAGGGACAGCGGTTTGATAAAGTAACAATTAAAGAAGGGTTAATGTCTATTTTAGTGGAATCTCCCAATGGATTTAGCGGCGATTGGACAGTAAAATTTCCTGAAATAGTATTGGAAGATGGTGATACTCTTACTTTTAGTAATACTATTGGAGGTATAAACAAAGATAGTACCAAATTAGATAAAGGAATTATGAAATTTTTTCAAACAGATGCCGATGTAAGCTCTTTTGAAATGGTAACAATTGTTAATCCTGCTATTACAGGAGTACCTTCATCTACTAACTTAAGAATAGAAGTTTTATTAAATAAATTTGAACCGGAGTATATCGAAGGATTTTTTGGAAAAGATGAATTTATAAATATTGATAAAGAGATTGATTTCAGCTTTTTTAAAGATATGAATATTCATGATATGATTGAATTTAAAGATGTTCAACTTAATTTGATAACAAAAAATTCTTTCGGAATACCGATAACAATAAGTTTGGATACCGTTTTATTTTCTAATACCGAAACCGGTAGTGAAGTTAATTTGCAAATACCTAATGACAATAAAATAATTCTTAATTCTGCGGATTATAATAATGGAAATATTATTCCCAAAGAAGATTCTTTATTGATTGATAAAGATAATTCTAATATTGTTGATGCAGTTAATATGGGTCCCGATAAGGTTCGCTATAAAATATCAGGAACAATGAACTTAGATAGTGACCCTAATACGGTTCTTAATTTCTTATTAAATGACGGTAATAATAATTTATATACCGATGTGAAAGTAGTAATACCTTTTTGGTTTAGAACAGCAAGTTATAACAGAACCGATACTGTTGAATTTATAGTAAGAGATAAAGTTAACGACAGCACAATGATAGATTACCTTGATAAAATGCATTTATATTTTACTTTTAACAATGGAGTACCGTTTAATATTTATACTCAAGGTTATTTTGTAGATAGTAATTTTAAAGTTATAGATTCGGTATTTATTGATAATCAACAAATATGGAATTCTCCACCGGTAAATACGGACGGTGTTGCTCAAGGACAAACCGAAACTAAGGTTATAGTTACTCTTAATCACGATAAAGTTGAAAAACTATACAATAAAAATGCTACAAAAATATTATTAAAATCTAATATAAAGTCAGGAGGATTACAGCAATCACCCGATGTTCCTGAGTTTGTAAAACTTTATTCACATTACTATATTAATATAAGTATGCAGTTTGATATTATAAGCAGTGATACCCCTATTACTACTAAATAAAAATATTTTTTATTTTAAAATATATAAACACATGAAGAATTTTTATATAAAAATATTGGCAATAGCATTTATTCTAACATCAGTAATAGCGAAAGCTCAGGATCCTTTGTCGTTGTATTATCTTGAGAATGTTCCTCAATCGTCTTTGCTTAATCCTGCAATGGCTCCAAGAGCAAACGGTTTTATAGGTATTCCGGTAAGTAATATTTATTTTAAAGTAAATACTGATTTTTACGGAAAAGATTTAATACAAAAACATGGTGATGAATATGTTACTTTAACAAATGCCAAATTTGATTATAGTAAACTTTACAAAAAGATAGGAGATGCCGCAAATATCAGTTCATATCAAACAGTAGCTCCAATCGCTTTTGGGTTTAGCGGTAAACGAGGATATTTTACATTTTTTGTAACAGAAAAAATTAGTGAATCACTGGCTATTCCTAAAGATATTTTTAAAATTATGGATAAAACATTCCCTGATGGTTCTGTATTCGATTTTAGTTCATTATATTCAAAAGCTCAATGGTACCGGGAATGGGCGTTTGGTTATTCGTATAACTTTATGGATAAATTAAGAATTGGTATTCATGCAAAGTTTTTACAAGGAATTGTAGCTATGAAAACTGACTTTGATAAGTTTGAATTATCAACCGGACTTGAAAAATGGGATGTGAATTTAGACGGGAAAGTATATATGTCGAGTCCGGCATATATTTCATACGACGAAAACGGTATTCCGTCGTTAGATTCTATTCCTACCGATTTAAAAACAATAATTGATAAGGGAGTGTTTAATTTTTCAAATCCCGGATTTGCAGTTGATTTGGGAGCTGTATATGAATATAATAAGGTTTGGAAATTTTCGGCTTCGATTAACGATTTGGGATTTATTAATTGGAATGGTGATTTAAATACTTTTGAAGCAAATGGAACTTATTCTTTTAAAGGAATAGATGTTGATATTAATAATGTTGACAGCCTTGATAAGTTTTCGGAAATAATACTTGATTCGTTAAAGCATTCAGTAAATTTATCACATAGTAGTAAGGGGTTTAGCACAGGATTAGGACCTAAATTATATTTAGGTGCTTTATATAAGGTAAATTATTATTTTAGTGCCGGCTTTGTATCAAGAACAACATTTGCTAAAAATGATTTTCAACAGGAGTTTAATATTTCGGCAAATTTGAATCTTTATCATATTTTGACAACGACTCTTAATTATACTTTGTCTACTAACGGAACTAATGCATTTGGGTTAGGGTTAGGATTAAGAGCAGGACCTGTGCAATTTTATACGGCAATTGATTATATACCGTATTCGTATTATAAAAAAGTTAAAATTGAAAAAAAAGATGATGATGGAAATACCATTGAGATTCCTTTTGCACCTACCAATTTTGATAATATCAACTTTATGATAGGATTAAATATATTGATAGGTCCAAACGGATATAAAGATAAGCCGATAATTGATGCTTATTCTGAGTTTTAAAAATTCAACCATTGTGTGAACTGATTAAGAGACAGATAAATTCACACAATGGTTGAATGGCATTATGCACTTTTTGATACTTGCATCCACTTGGGAACTTTTGCAGGTTTAGGTCTGCGACTGTAAAAAAAGTCATCCATAAACAGAGCAAATCGTCTGAACACCCAACTGTGACCAATACCCCATCTTACAATATTATGCAATAAATTATTGGGATGAGAATATGGACAAACGCTCATACATCTGCCACAATCGGTGCCTGAAACACACCAATATCCGAAGCATTTTTCATGATTTATTTTCCAACGTTGAACACCGTCAATAATTTGCAGGGGTATTTTTTGTATGGCTTGACTTGGGCATACATCGGCACATTTTTTACAGATTCCGCAAAAATCTTGAACAGTATAGTTAGGTTTTCGTTTTGTTATTTTAAGAGGAATATTGGTAGTTATAACAGCTATTCTAATGCGAGGTCCTAATGTGGGAGTCATTAAAAGTCCCATTCTGCCTATTTCGCCTAATCCGGCATCACGGGCAACAAGCGGAGCTATAAGTTCATAATTACCGTCAATATGAGCTCGTGCTTCGTATCCTAAATTTGATATAAACTTAGCAATTTGTATTGCCATTGTCCCTGAATTAAGATATTGTTGTGCCGATTCCATTAAGGTATGTCCTGCCGGTCCTGTAGCCAAAAAATCTTTGTCCATTTCTACGGTAAAAGCTATTCCGTATTTATGTGTAGGCACTACTTTTTTGCCGTAATAGTCACCTCGACCGCGTATCGAGTAGTAATGATAATCTTTCATTTCGCAAAAACCTACCGATACTGCACCAATTTTTTTTGCCCATTTAGTAATAAACTTTGAAATTTTTTCGGCATCAATCTCTTTCTTATTTTCCGATTTGTATGTTTTTACAAAAGGGCGTAATTGTTCAATTGCAAAAAAACTTGCATCGGCGGCAGCAAAAGTCATAGGCGAATACATACTCGATTTTTCCGACATTAAGCCCGGTTTTGTATGCCATTCTTTATCTAAGACAAGTTTTTCGGGGAGACGACTGTAATATTCTTTGCTTAACTCGGGTTTTCGGGTTATTTCATTACGCGAAAACATTGTATCTCGCTCATCAAAACGCAAATAAGGATTCTCTTTTGTTATTTTAACGGTTTTGTTGTAAGGAAACATTAAAACAATTGTAACTAAAAACACTATTCCTACTAAAATTTTACCCATCAAAAAGCTGTTGGAGATAATGTTAAAAGCAAGAATAATAAACGGAGATGGCAATATTATTGCCAACATTAAACTTCTTTTTGCAGCCAAAGGTTCTTTCTCAATAACAGATACTACAGCAAACCATGCAAAAAATAAGAATATAAGGACTCCTATTATTAGTAATAAAAGTAGCATAATAATATAGTTTGTTAATTAGTTAGTATTTTTTTTGACGCACAATTTTTAAAATGGTTAAACACATATATTATATTTTTTATTTATTAGTTTTACTGTAACCAAACTTTTTATTATGCATTTTGAGATTGAAAGAAAATTTACGGTAAAAGGAGATTTTAAATGTTATTCCGAAAAATCAATATATGTAAAACAAGGGTATATATCAACCGACCCTGAAAGAACCGTAAGAGTAAGAATTGCAGGTGATAAAGGATTTATTACGATAAAAGGTATAGCCGATAAATCGCAGATGAAAAGATTTGAATGGGAGAAAGAAATTCCGGAATATGAAGCCGAAGAGTTATTTAGTCTTTGTAAAAAGCCTGTTGTTGAAAAAACACGATATATTGTAAAATATAAAAATCATATTTTTGAGGTTGATGAGTTTTTGGGTGATAATGACGGATTGATAATTGCGGAGGTTGAACTTAACAGTGTTGATGAGAAAATTGAGTTGCCCGAATGGATAGGGGAGGAAGTAACCGGAGATAAGCGGTTTTATAATTCATACATTGCTTTACATCCTTATAATACGTGGGGAAAGTAATATTTATCGTTTAAATACGTTTTAAAAATTGGAATCTGTTAATTTATATTATTTATAATGAATTTCTATACGCATAAAAGACAGTGGAAAGTTGTATTGTTTATTATAGCTGTTGTAATAGGAGTATTATCGCTTACTTATACAGGTAGATTGGTGCAGAAAATGCAAAGCGAAGAACGGAAAAATATGGAAATATGGGCTGAAGCTCAAGCTGAAATTGCAAATACTGAAAACTTAAATCAGGAGATAAATTTTTATCTTAAAATATTGTCAACAAATACAACTATCCCCGTTATTTTAGTAAATGATGATAATAAAATTGTTTATACTGCAAATATTAAGAAGTCGAAAGTAAACAATGAAGAGTATTTGTATCGTAAACTTGAAAAAATGGAAGTTCGCCATGAACCTATAATTATTAACTTACCCGACAACAGTAAAAATATTATCTATTATGATGATTCAATAATATTGAAACAACTTAGTATTTATCCGTATGTTCAGTTGGGAGTAATATCTTTATTTATTTTAATATCGTATATGGCGTTTAGTTCATCGCGTAAAGCCGAGCAAAATCAAGTGTGGGTAGGAATGTCAAAAGAAACTGCTCATCAATTGGGAACTCCCATATCATCGTTGATGGCGTGGGTTGAGATTCTCGATCAAAATAATGATAATAAGGCATATACAAGCGAAATGGAGAAAGATATATATAAACTCCAAATGATTGCCGAGAGGTTTTCAAAAATAGGTTCAGCTCCCGAATTGATTATTTATGATTTAAGAAAATCGCTTGTTTCTGCTATTGATTATATGAAAATAAGAACTTCAAAAAACATAACTTTCAACCTTGTTTTTGAAGCCTCTGACGAACTTTTTTTACCTCTTAATAATTCTCTTTTTCATTGGGTGATAGAAAATTTAGTTAAAAATTCTGTTGATGCTATGAGCGGAAGAGGGACAATAACTATAAAATTAATTGAAAACAAAAAGGATGCTGTTATTGAATTTTCGGATACAGGGAAAGGTATTTCTAAAAGTAAACATAAATGGATTTTTAACCCCGGATATACGTCAAAAGAACGTGGTTGGGGGCTTGGTCTTTCTCTTACCAAGCGAATTATTGAAAACTACCACAAAGGGAAGATATTTGTTCTAAATTCTGAAATAAATAAAGGAACAACATTTAAGATTATATTACCTAAATAAGGTTTGCTGAAAAATATAAAACCAATTGAAAGGCAAATATTTTTTCAGCAAACCTTAAACCCAACTTATGCAGTAGGAGTTGTGAAATAGAGAACTTACGGCATTTAGTAAGGGTTAACCCCGATTTAGAAATACACCATTTTGGTTATTGTCCAAAATAGATGTAGTTCTTTATCGCTATACAATAGAAAACTATTTTTGTTTTCTATTGCATAGTTTGGGTTAAATGTTTATTTTAATGTCACCGATGATGTTCCTATCATAGCACCGTCACAAAAAATATCAACACTGTATTTACCTTGCATTAAGGGAGTTTCTTCATTATACTCAAAATATACAGTAGCATTGGTTACCGTTCCGTCATATTCAATTTCTCTAACAGCCGAATAGGCAATTTCTTCACCTTCGTAAGAAAATACCGGCTGATTATTTTCAATTAAAATATGTTCGTCGGGGTTGGTAATTCGCAGATATACTTTTTTGGTTCCTGTAGGTGCAATAACATTTTCGTCAAGTGCAAATTTAACGGCAAAGCGTTTAACTTTTTTTGCTTTATATGTGGTTTTTCCTTTGTGATTATACGAAATTACTGAAATATTTATTGCTTTTATTACAGATGCTTTTTTTACTTTATCGGCAGCTTCACCATATTTTTCGGCAAGTTGTTTGTTTTTTTGTTGAGCCGATTCGTATTTATTTCTTATCTGTTTATTTTGAGCAGTAAGTTCAATATTTAAAGTATTTAGTGAGTCTATCTGATGAATGAACCCTTTCATAATATTTCGGAGAGTTTTTAACTCTTTTTTATATTTTTGAATCTCAGCTCTGTTTTGAACTTTTGTTTTACGTAAGTTTGTAATTAGTTGGGCAATTTTCTCTTTTTGTTGTTCTACCTGTACCGATAAACTGTCGTTTGATGTTTCAAGATAATCAAAGTCTTGTTGTAAATCTTCAAAGTCTTTGGTCAGTTCAACCTTTTCTTCGGTTGCTGTGTTTAAATCAGTAATAATTTTTTTTGTTTTTTGTTGTTGCATATAAAACAAAACGCCAAAACCTACGATAATGGCTATTAAAACACCTATAATAATTTTATGAATTTTATTGTTCCCGTCGGCTGTATTGAATTCTTTTATATTGTCCACTTTTTTACAAATTTAATTTGGTTAATAATTATAATTAAACATAACTTCAAACGCAAAGAAAATGCTTTTACCTTAAAACCGCAAGACCTAATCCAAAAAATGCATTATTTTTCTGATAATAAGTATAGTTTGCTGAAAAGCCGATAAAATTATTTTTTAGTAAATTCTGAGTAATATATCAATTTTGTTATTGCTTAAATTCGATTAGTTCTTTATCGGGAGTTAATTCTTGCTAAATACAGACAGTTTGCTATTACATAGATCCACTGTATAAGTCGGGTTTAATCAATGTAAACATAATCGGCAGGAATGGTAATCTCTACTTTGCTTCCTTTGGGATTATCAGGAGTACCTAAATCTTTATATTTTATATCTATTATTTTTGAATTATATTGATTGAAATATGAAACAATACGTTTTGTCATATGTATATTCTTGGTTTGAGAATATTTTGAGTTTTCAATATTCCGATGTAATCCGGTATCAAAAACACTTATATACAAACCTTTATCTTCAAAAGTATCTATTAATACATTTATCTCACCACCACTGTTTTTAGGTAAAACACCTTTTTTTAGTGCACTTTCAATAAAACTGAAAAGTATTAATTTAGGTATTGTAAGCGATGTATTTACATCAGGACTTATGATAAAATCGTAATCGAACTTCTCTTTAAAACGAAATTTCTCAAGTAAAAGATAATTTTGCACATAGTCAAGCTCTTCTTCAAGAGGACGCGAAAACTCATCTAATGCCACTATGGATTCTCGCAAGAATTTTGAAAACAATCCTAAATTGGCATAAGCAGTTTTGCGATCGTCTTTATTTATCGAAAAACTTATTGAGTTAAGAGCATTAAATAAAAAATGGGGGTCAAGCTGATTTTTTATCAACTCAAGTTGCATTTTGTAAAACTCTTCGTTTTGGGCTTTTATCTTTTCAACTCTTATAAAATAAAGCTTTCGAAGTAATAAAATTACTACAACTGCTGTTATTAAATGAAAAGCTATAAAAAAAAACAGTGAATTCAACGGTTCAGTATTATATTTATTTATAAAAGTATAATTTATTATACTGATTAACAAAAAATAGCCTGTCGATTTTATTCTTTTTTAAACTCTTGATTTATAATTTTTGAAAAAGATTTATAATTTCTGAACCCTTTATAAATCCTGTTATTAATTATAAATGTAGGTGTTCCTGTTAGTTTTATTTTTTTAAACTCTGCTTCGTTGTTTTTCAGATATTCTTCAGCTGTTCCGCTAAGCATACATTCTGCCACAAAAGAATCTTTATTTATAAAATCATCTATTGTTTGTAGAAATTCTCTTGAATATACTACATCGGGTTCAGTAAGTAACAGTTTATTTATCGGGTTAAAGTTGCCGAATTGATTAATGCAAACAGCTAACTTTAATGAATTAAATACATATTCATCATGGGTTAAATCTACAAATTTTACAATTAACTGTATTTTTCCGTTGTCAATATGGTTTTTTTTTATTTGAGGGAATGTTTCATTAAAAAATTTTCGACAAAACATACAACTGTAACTTGAATACATAAAAACCGTTAAAGGAGCATTTTCTTTACCGTAAATAATATCAAAATCACATTTCTTTAAGTCATATTTTATTGTTTTTATTTGATCTTTTTTTATATTACTGAATATTAAAAAAGATACTGTTCCTATAATTATTATTATAAGCGGTATTAATATTTTTTTATTCATTAATCTTATTTGTATTGTTTTTATAATTTATAAATAAAAAAAAGACTGTCAAAAAAAGGATAGATATTTAAATAAATAAACTTTTTCAGGCAGTCTTTTTTATAAAATTTACAAAACTTATTCTCGACAAAGAGAATTTTCTCTAACTTCAATAAGCAGTTTTTCTGCTAATGTATTTAATCTTATTTTAACATTTTTTAAACTACCTGATTTTGATGTTTTACATCCGTTTTCTATTAGTTTTGATGCAATAGTATCGTTTGCTGCCTGACATGTAGATGCATCAACACCTTCACAATAGTATTTTTCTCCTCCGTAAGTGTAATACGATTTGTTAACTCCATCGCTGCAAAAAGTTGCAACTGTTGAAATATCGGCAGGACAATTAAGTTCGCCTTCAACATCAATACTGTCGCAAGACTCTGTATTTTCATCTTCACCACATGATGCAATAAAAAATACAACGAATAAAACAGTAAATACTGAAAATAAAAATTTTGTTGTTTTCATGATTGTTATATTTTAAAAGATTAATTATTTTTTATGTTTTTTTAACATTTCTTTGTCTCTTTTTGATCTGTCTAAATCAGTGCTAAAATTAACTAATATAGGATTAAATACGAAATTTAAAGAACCTTGTTGTATATTTAGTTTGTTTTTAAACTTTTTTTTCAATTTTTCATTGTCAAATCCATTCTTTGTTTTATCGCCTAAATGTAAAGCTACAAGATTAATACCTTTTCTGTCTTTAATGCCATCACCTTTTTTAGCTTGTTTGGCTTGTTGCTCCATAAGTTTTTTCGATTTTCCCGCTAAAACATCTTTTAAATGCAAAATAATATGATATTCGTAATCGTCGCCTGTAAGACTTTGCATGGCGAAAGCTGAAAGGTCAAGAGCCGAACTTACAACATCGGTTTTCGGAATATATATTTTATCTTTAAATACAAATATTCCTGTGGTTAAGGTATTAAATTCAAGACTGTCAAGTTCTTTAAGTCCGCCAATACCTACCGATGCATCAACAAGCGGCTTGTAATTGTAAATTTTACCGTTTTCAAGAGTAAACTCTCCTTTTGCTTTTATCTTATTTAGCGGTACGGTATCACCAATAATAAAAGCACGAGCATGTAGTTCACTTGTAAGTGTTCCACTTAAATTGTCGGCTGTCATATCGGTTTGGTCAAAGTTATTATTATTAACAAGAAGTTGGTTAAGGTCAAGATGATAGATGTAATTTTTAATATCAACAAATGGCTTATTAACTCTACGTGCATCAAACTTCAACGAGGTATTTATTTCACCATCTGCTATTTTTAATTTAAATTGGTCGATAACATAAAGACTGTCGGCAAAACGGAATAGTAAAGATATATCGTCGATAATATTTTTCTCATAAATAACTTGCTCTACCGACATTTTACCGCGAATAATAAAATGTGGCACTCCCATAGCTTCAAAATCGGGTAAGATACCTGTATATTCGGGAGTAGTATCTTGTTCTTCAACAGCTGTTACTTCGGTTATTTCTGTTATCTCAGCAACAGAATCTGTTGTAGAATCCGTTGCCGACATTGCTTCAATCATTGCATAGTCTATTTTCCCCAATGAAATATTTGTTTGAACAATGAGATTTTCGTTTCGTTGCTCTTTTATAACGGTTTTGTAAACATTCCAAATTTCTGTTGAATCCATTGCAAAGTCAATACCCGAATAATTACCGCTTAGTTTATTTATTAAAATTGTATCGTCTTTCATCGAAAATTTTGCTGAGAAATCATCAAGTTTAATCGTTTCGTCATTAAACATATGAAATGTCATTTTATCGAAATTAAAATCGAATGCACTCTGTTCAAATACAATTTTATTAATCTCGTCTTCTTGAATACTGTCGATATTTATCTTTCCGAACGATGAAATATTTGCGGTAATATTTCCCGAAAGGGCATCTGCTATTGAATCGGGCATCATTGTGTAAATTTCATCAAGATTTAATTTTACATTACTTGAAAAAGTAAATTCGGGATAATCAATATTTTTAACTGTTGCCGCTCCGTCGAAAATGCAGCTGTCGGTTTCAATATGATAATTTTTTAAATTTATACCCAAACTTGATACGTTTGTGGGTTGTCCGGTGTAATTAACTATAAATTGTGTGTTTTTTAAATTTACATGATAAGCGGGAACCGACACTTTAAAGTTTGTAAGTCTGAATTTTCCTGCCGAAAAAGCCATATTTCCCGAAAGGTTATTTACCGACAATTCATCGTCGGGTTTTATGTTTATGTCGAACATATGCACATTAATTCTTGTGCTGTTAATGGCTTTGTTAATGAATTTGTCATCAATAGAGTCGGGCAGTTGCCCCGAAGTGCTAAGCGATACGGTCATTTTTCCGCTTAAATCTTTTAGCAGAGTATCGGGAATAAATTGTTTAAACTCTTCAAAGTTAACTTTTAAGTCGGTGTTTAATTTGTATTTGGGGTGATCGATGTTTTTTACCGAAAACGAAGCTGACACCACACTTTTTGCTGTTGCTACGGTAAAATTGTTAAAATTAACATACGTTGTTTGATTGTTGTTTTTACTTCCGTTGGTAATATATCCATTAAAAGCAAGTTTTTTTATTGCAGGATAATCTTTTGTAACAAGCGAACCGTCTTTCATGGCTACATTCATCACCACATTGGGCTGAACCGAATCCGACACAAAACCTTTTACGGCAACATCGAAATTTATTATACCGCTTCCGCTTTTGAGTCCGTATTCGTTGAGCATTTCAACGGGAGCATATTTAAGTAATTCGCCTAAATCAATTTTATTGCTTACAACTTTTACATCGGTAAAAATATCATCTTTTACAATGGCATATCCGGTAACGTTAAAGTCAGCACCATCGGTAAATAGTGATGCTTTTTTTATGTAAACGGAATCGCCCGAATATCGTAAGTTAAAATCCAATGATGTTTTGCTCATCAAATATAGTTTTGTATCCTCAAAACTACAATCTGAAATGTCAAGTCCGCCTTTTATTGAGCCTGAATAAATATCATCGTTGATTTTTCCTTTAATTTTTATTTTAGGGATATGAATTTTTGCTTTTGTGGCAGATGTTTCATCGGCATATTTAAGAGTTATGTCTTCTAAAATAAAATCTTTAAGTTCGAGAAACAGCGGACCCGAAGGTGTAGTGTCAACCGGTTCTTCAATTGCAGTTGTGTCAATTAAAAAATCAAAATCGCTTACTCCTGCAGTATCAATCAAATAATTAAGATGCACTCCTTTTATCTCTATTTTTTTTACGGTAAATTTATTTTTTAACAAGTCTTTTGATCTTACCGACACATACAACTTTTCGATATAAACAAGAGTATCATGATTTTCGGTCAGCTCTTTTGTGCTGTCAATATGTGCACCAAGCCAAACACCTTTAAATTCAATAGTTGACAATGGAAACTTACGTAAAAGGGTAAATGAAGCATCGTCAATTTTCATCGGAGCTTCAATTATTTCGCCGGCTTTGTTTAGTGCTATGGCAGTAATTTTATTTTCTGCAAGTTTGGCAACTACTGTCAAAACGATTATTAACAATAGTATTGATATGATAAAAATTGTAAAGATTTTAAATGCTTTTCTCATATTTTTAAATTTTTTCGGTATTATTTATAAATAACCGATTTATTATTTATTTTTTGTTAAATTTTTAGCTGCAAATACATGAATTTATTGATTTATAAATAGTTAGCCGACGATAAAATTTGCACAATTATCTGTTTAACAAAATAAATTACACAAATATATAACGAACTATTGATATAACAATCTTAATTAAAACAAGTTTAAAATAATAAATATTCTTTTAAAATTATTAAGTTAGGGGTGTTATTTTTTAAGATTCAGTAAATGTTCAGATATAAAAACATAATTTGGGACTGGAACGGCACTTTGCTTAACGATGTTGATATTTGCATTGATGCAATGAATATTTTATTGAAAGATAGAAATTTGCAGCAGCTTTCCCATGAAAAGTATAAAAATGTATTTACTTTCCCCGTAAGGGATTATTATAAAGCAGTAGGGTTCAATTTTGATAAAGAAGATTTTGAAAAACCTGCCGTTGAATTTATAGACAACTATAATAAGTTGGGTTACAAAGCAAAATTACACAAAGGGGTTATCGAATTGTTAAAAAAAGCAGATGATTTAAAAATCAGTCAATATATTTTGTCGGCAATGGAGCATAATTCATTAATAAAGATGCTTGATAATTTTGGTATTACCTATTTTTTTGAAAAAATTAAGGGAATAGATAATTATTATGCTCAAAGTAAGATAGAACAAGGTAAAAAGTTGATTGCCGGCTCAAATCTCGACAAGAGAAAAACAGTTATGATAGGCGATACTCTTCATGATGCAGAAGTGGCTTCGGCGTTGGGAGTCGATTGTATATTGGTGGCACAAGGACATCAAAGTTTCGAAAGGCTTAATCAAAATGGCAATACGGTAATAAATTCTTTGGAAGAATTGTTTATTTGAGTTCTTGCAGATAAAAATTCTTACCTTTGTATTTTAAAACTTGCTTAAATTATGACAAAGATAAGAGTTACCAAAGAGTTTAATTTTGAGATGGCACATGCCTTAAAAAATTACGACGGACTTTGTAAAAATATTCACGGACATTCATATAAATTTTTTGTTACTGTATCGGGGCAACCCATATCTGATAAGAATAATCCCAAATACGGAATGTTGATAGATTTTGGTGATTTAAAGTGTTTGGTAAACAGAGTTATTGTAAATGTGTTCGACCATGCTTTGGTGTTGAACAAAGAGACGGGATTTGATGCCGACAGTTCAAGTCATGAAATGTTTGGTAATACAATTTATGTAAATTATCAGCCTACCTGCGAAAATATGGTTATTGATTTCAGTAAACGAATAAAAGAAGTTCTACCCGAAAATATTGAGCTGTTCAGCTTGCGTCTTTACGAAACGGCAACATCGTATGCCGAATGGTTTGCTTCTGACAATTTGTAATGCCAATAAGTTGTCTTAAAAAACATTTATATTAAACCCGACTTATGCAGTAGGAGTTGTGAAATAGTGAACTTACGGCATTTAGTAAGGGTTTGGGTTAAAAATAAAGTCAAGAGTTTTTTTTATTAATCTACTGAACATAAGTATTTTTATAATTTTTATATATAGCGAAACCTTGACTTTTTAGATATCTTTTTATTATTGCCAATTTGGGGTATTATTGTATTGAATAAAAAAACTTTCGGGGTTTATGTATAAGTATGAAATAATTCTTTTCGTATAATTAATGGAATCCTTTTGTATGGTTTTATTGTTTAAAGCATTACTATTTTGGTTTGTTGTGGTATTATAATTGTCGGTATTTTTGTTATTGTGCTTAATCATAACTTTATTAAAAATAGATTTTTCGCCTCTATCTTTTTTGCCTTTTTCTATAATAATGCTTGATATAACTAAAAACATCAATATTAAAAATATGGTATTTCTGATAAAAACATATAAAGAATTTTGTTTACTCATAATACTTATTTTTTCGAATTAAAGACACTTATACTTTTTACAGATACATAAAGAATAAAAAAGGTTGCGTAAGAATTAATTTTTTTAAAAAAAATTAATTTTCTTTTTGTTCGATATAAAAAAAAATTACCTTAGTAATATAAAAATTCAGATATTATGCATATAGCAATAGCAGGTAATATAGGGTCAGGTAAAACAACACTAACACGCTTGTTGTCAAAACATTATAAGTGGGATGCCCACTATGAAGATGTTGATGAAAATCCATATCTAAATGATTTTTACAACGATATGCAACGGTGGTCGTTTAATTTGCAGATATTTTTTTTAAACAGCCGTTTCAGTCAAATATTAGACATTCGAAAATCGGGTAAAACAGTTATTCAAGACAGAACAATATACGAAGATGCACATATTTTTGCTCCCAACTTGCATGCTATGGGTTTGTTGAGCAGTCGCGATTTCGATAATTATTTCTCTCTTTTTCAATTGATGAGTTCGCTTATTCAACCACCCGATTTATTGATTTATTTGCGTGCATCGGTGCCTACTCTTGTAAGTCAAATTCAAAAACGCGGACGCGATTACGAAACTTCCATAAGATTAGATTACTTGAATCGTCTTAACGAACGCTACGAAGCATGGATTGATAGTTATAATCTCGGTAAGTTATTGATTATTGATGTCGATAATCTTAATTTTTCTGAAAAGCAAGAAGATTTAAGTGTTGTTATTTCTAAAATTGATGCGGTAATTAACGGTCTTTTTTAAGAAATAAATATCTGATATAAATTATTTAAAACACAAAATGCTTTATGTAAAAAGTTAAAATGTTTGTATTTTGCTTTTTACGTAAAGCATTTTTTGAAAAAACAGATATGAATACTCAAAATAAAGGCAATAAAAATTATTCGTTAATCGAAGGATGGCTTTCGATAATTGTTAACACATTGCTTTTCGGGTTAAAATATTGGGCGGGAGTTGTTACCGGTTCAGTAGCATTAATTGCTGATGCATGGCATACTTTGTCCGATTCTATAAGTTCGGTGGTTGTTATTGTCAGTGCTAAAATCAGCAACAAGCCTGCCGATAAAGAGCATCCTTTCGGACATGGACGTGCTGATTTGGTAAGTTCGGTTATTATAGGTTTTTTCTTAACTTTTATAGGATTCGAATTTATATTTAAATCTTTTGAACGGTTAAAAGGCGGAGAAGCCGTAATATTCGGAACACTTGCCGTAGTTGTTACCATTGTGTCAATTGTATTTAAAGAATTGCTTGCACAATATGCTTTTTGGGCTGCAAAAAGAAGCGATTCGCAAATTTTAAAGGCTGACGGTTGGCATCACAGAACCGATGCCTTATCATCGGTAATAGTATTGGTAGGCATTGCTTTGGGTAAGTTGTTTTGGTGGATTGACGGTGTGTTGGGATTAATAATAGCAGTAATGATTTTTTATGCCGCTTATGAAATTTTACGCGACTCTGTAAATCGTCTTTTGGGAGAAGTCCCCGACGAAGAACTTATTAGAGATATAAAAAAACTTATTACGGATTTAAAACTTAATGTATGTCCTCATCATTTTCATATGCACAGATACGGGCAACATATTGAGCTTACTTTTCATATTCTTTTTCCGCCTGAAATGTCGCTAAAAGAAGCTCACGACAAAACAAATCTTATTGAAAATGCTATTCGCTATAAATTTAAAATAGAGACAACTATTCACATGGAACCCGACGAAACGGGGAACGATTGTGATAATATTAATATTAAAAAAACAGATAATTATGAGCATTAAAGGAACAGAAACGGAAAAGAATCTGCTTAAAGCATTTGCCGGAGAATCACAAGCAAAAAACAGATATGAATTTTTTGCAAAAGCAGCAAAAAAAGAAGGTTATGAACAAATTTCCGACATTTTTACAAAAACAGCTTTGCAGGAAAAAGCACATGCTAAACGGTTTTTTAAATTTCTTGAAGGTGGCGATGTAGAGATTACGGCTGTTTATCCTGCCGGAAAAATAGGAACTACTGTTGAAAATCTTGAAGCAGCGGCAATGGGCGAAAATGAAGAGTGGACAGAGTTGTATCCACAATTTGCCGAAACTGCCGAAAAAGAAGGTTTTAAAGAGATTGCAACTGCATTTAAAGTTATTGCAAAAGTTGAAGCAGAACACGAAAAACGTTATCGCAAATTATTGGATAACATAAAAGAAGGTAAAGTTTTTGAACGAGAAGAAAAAGTAAGATGGGTGTGTAGAAATTGTGGCTTTGTTCACGAAAGTAAAAATGCACCAAAAAATTGTCCTGCTTGTAATCATCCGCAAGCATACTTTGAAATAGAGAATGATAATTATTAGAAATTATTTTATACAAAAAAAGCCGACTGTAAAGTCGGCTTTTTTCGTACCCGGGGCCGGTCTCGAACCGGCACGAGCATTACTGCTCACAGGATTTTAAGTCCTGCGCGTCTACCAATTCCGCCACCTGGGCAACACTTTTTAGAACGTCTTAAATAAAAAAGAGCGAGAAACGGGATTCGAACCCGCGACCCCAACCTTGGCAAGGTTGTGCTCTACCAGCTGAGCTATTCTCGCAATTGCGGATGCAAATATATAGTCTAATTTTGTTTCTACAAAAAAAAAAGTGATTTTTTTACGGTTTTTTTCTGTCATCTGAAAGTTTAACCGGTATTGTGTTGTTATTGTTACTATTTGGAGTAATATCTTTTTTGTGTTGATATTAAAAATCATAGATTTAATTAAATAAGCAAGACAAATCAATAATTTGTCTTACTAGTGGTTTATTGCTATTTTTGTTTCGTTTGCAAGGTTTTTGCACGTTTAAATTTTTGAATATTTTATATGCTAAATAAATTATCCGATAAAATTAAAAATATTTTTAACGACCCTTTTTGGAAAAATGTGGCTACACTGTTTACAGGAACAGCTATTGCACAGGCTTTACCTTTGTTGTTACTTCCGGTAATTACTCGTTTATATTCAAAAGAGATATTGGGAATATATTTTGTATATGCAAGTATAGGTTTTATTTCGCAGATAGTAGTATCATTTCAGTTTCAACTGGCAATTGTTTTGCCAAAAGAAAAAAAAGATGCCAATAACTTACTCATAATCAATTTTGTAATTGTTTTGGCAGTATCGTTATTAATGTTTTTGTTTCTGTTTTTGTTTCATAATTTTATATCTCAGTTCGTAAAACAGAAAGAGTTGCTCAGGTGGTTGTATTTTATGCCGGTAAGTGCTTTTTTACTTGGAATTTTTAATGCTATAAGTTATTATTTTAACAGAGAAAAAGAGTATAAAATAATTTCAACTGGGAAAGTTCTAAAAACGCTGTCGTATTCTGTAATTCACATTACTTTTGGATTTATAGGATTTGTTAAATCGGGATTAATAGGCGGATTAATCGTAGGACAGCTTATAAGTGCCGTATTTTTATTTTTTAAGTTAGTTTATAACACCGAGTTTAAATTTATTTTTAATGTAAATGAACTTAAATCGTTATTAATTAAATATAAAGACATTCCGCTGTTTAACACTGTTATTTCTTTTTTAAATATGTTGTCGAATCAGTTGCCTCTTTTTTTGTTAACAAGGTTTTTTAATGCTGAGGCTGCTGCCGATTACGGATTGGCAAACAGAATTGTAACTACACCAATGGGGTTAATCGGACAATCGGTGGGACAAGTTTTTTATCAAGAAGCATCGGTAATTAAGAACCAAAACAAAACTCTTGAAAATATTGTAAAAACAACATACAAAAGACTTTTTAAAATTGGTATTATTCCTTTTATTTTGTTAGCTGTATTTGCTCCTTTTATTTTTAAGATAGTGTTTAATACAGAGTATGAATCAAGTGGACAAATTACTCGAATACTTATTCCTTGGTTATTTCTAATGTTTTTAAATTCTCCTTTAACTTTTATTATCACAATATTAAATAAGCAAAAAAAGATGATTGTTTATGATGTCTTTTTACTGATAAGTCGGTTTGTTGCTCTTTTATTAGGATACTACTTTTTTAATAATGTTCTTGTTTCTGTAATTTTTTACAGTATTGCAGGATTTATTTTTAACGGGATATTAGTTTTTTATTTTATATTAATTTCAAAACAACCAATTAAAGGTATTTATGCTGACAATTAGTTTTACGGGGGATATTTGTTTTAACGGTAACTTTAAAAATAATTTAGAATCAGGATTTTCTGTTTTTGAAAAGCCTGTTTCATCTTTTCTTATGCAACAACAATTTATTTGTTGTAATTTTGAAGGTCCTGAAACTAATGTTAGTCACATTTTAAATAATAATACACCTCTTAAAAATCATACAGGTGCAATATCTTATTTGTCAAATTATAATTTCAATATTTTTAATCTTGCAAATAACCATATTTGCGATTATAAAAAAACTGGTTTAACAGATACTATTAATATAATTTCAGATATAAAACAAAGCTTTGTTGGAGCAGGAATTAACAAAAATGCTATAAAAAATCCTGTTGTAATATCTCAAAATGATATTTCAATTGCTCTTTTGGCTTATTGCGAAAAGGATAATAAAAAAATAGATAATTGTAATGTTGCATATTTACCAAGTATTAATAAGTTAAAAACAATAATAAATAAGTTAAAAGCAGATGACCATAAGGTAATATTAATGTATCATGGAGGAGAGGAATTTACAACATTACCTTCACCTGCTAAAAGAAAATTGTTAAAAAAAATAGCTGAAAAAACAAAGATTGATGCAATTGTTGCTCATCACTCTCATGTATTTCAAGGTGTTGAAATTGTAAATTTAAAACCTGTTTTTTATTCTTTGGGAAATTTTATTTTTGATTTAATAAATCATGAAATATATCCTCAGAGTAAAGAGTCTGCAATTTTATCTTTGCAAATAAACAAAACGAATATTTCTTATGATTTTTTTCCTGTTGTTTGTAATTCAAACAAGGGAGTTGTAGAAAAAGGGGATAATAATTTTATTGAAACAATAAAACATCGTTCAGATTTTTCAAATTATAAAAAAAAATGGCAAAAACAATGTTATAATATTATATTTAATCGTCCTGTTCATAAGGTATTAAATCCGCAAGGAGAGAGTTTACAAAAGAAATCTTTTATTAAAATATTACTGTCAAAAAAGTTCTATAAACAAATAATTAAAATATTAATTAATAATAAGTTACGAGATGTGTATTTTAATGCTTTTTTATATAAATTAACAGGTAACAAATGATTAAATTAACTCATAATAAAGGATTCAATTGGTATAATTCAGGTAAAATATGGGTTAAAGGTGTTTTTTTTGATAATACCGGGAATATTTATCATAATGATTTAATGCCTGAATATTTTAAAAAAGCAGATACTTTTAATGCTTTTGTCTCTATTCTAAAACAGTGTAACGGAATATTTTCCGTAATTATTGAATCGGGTGATGAAATTTGGGTTGCTGTTGACAGAAATATATCATTTCCATTATTTTATAATACAATTGATAATGAGATAGTTATATCTGACGATACAGAGTTTTTAATTAATAAATCGGGGAATATAAAAATTAACAAACTGCAAAAATCTTTATATCGTAGTTTGGGATATACTGTCGGTAGTTCTACTTTGATTGAAAATATTTATCAAATAGAGAATGCTCAGGCAATACGATTTAATAAAGAAGAAATTGCAGATAAAGTTTTTTATCATTTATTTTCGGTTAAAACATTTAATGATAAACCTGAAAATGAATTATTTAAAGAAGGGATTAATGCTTTTGAAAATAGTATTACAAGGTTAATTAAAAGTTTAAACGGCAGAACTGCCGTTGTTCCGCTCAGCGGCGGTTTTGATTCGCGATGGATTGCAGCTGCTTTAAAAAAGCACAATTATAAAAATGTTATCTGCTTTACATATGGAAAACAGGAAAACAATCCCGATTTGCCGATAAGTAAAAAAGTAGCCGGACAACTTGGATACAAATGGATTTTTATTGAATATAATAAAAAAGAGTTTGCTGATTTTGCAGAATCACAAATATTTAATGATTATATTAATTACTCTGCACATCTGACTTCAATGTTTTTTCTTCAAGAATATTTTGCGGTAAAGTATCTTAAAGAAAAAAATATTATTCCTGTCGATTCTGTATTTATTCCCGGTCATTCGGGAGACCTTATAGGGGGTAGTCAAATTATTAAAGTTTTTGATAACAATTTGAATATTAATGAAATAAGTAGTGTTTTTATAAAAAAGAAAAGTCTTTTCAAAAAACTGACTAAACAAGATAAAAATCAGTTAAAAAAATATATTAACAATAAAATTGCTCCTGTAAAAAATAATATTTCAACAACAGTTTTTGAGGAAATAGATATTAGAGAAAAAATATCAAAAATGATTTTTAATTCATCTTTGGTATTTGATTTTTTCGGTTACGAAAAACGTTTTCCTTTTTGGGATTTAGAGTTGTTGAACTTTTTTTTATCGTTGCCGTTTGAGCAAAGAGAAATGAAAAAATTATATGACAGAATATTAATAGAAAAATATTTTAAACCTTTGAATGTTTATTTTGAAGAGGAGTTGCAACCAACAAAAAAACAATTGATAATACAACATATAAAAAACAGTATAAAACTTGTTTTGCCTTTACCGTTAAAATTGAAACTATTGAAAAAGTCAGATTGGAAAAATTACCATGATGCTACCATGATGCTCTATAATATTATGAAATCAAACGGTCATAATATAAAATTTACTGGCAATTCTTTTAACGAAATTCTTATAGAATATTACTTTTATTTAATTTCAAAGAAATAAAATTATCTTTTATTTTTTACAAATTTATCCTAAAATTGTTCCCACAATAGTAGCCGACAACAGAGACGCCAATGTTCCGGCAAGCAGTGCTTTAATTCCGTATTTCGATAAAAATTTACGTTTATTTGGAGCCAATCCGCCGATACCGCCTATTTGAATACCTATTGATGCAAAATTTGCAAATCCGCAAAGCATATAAGTAGCCATTATTATTGATTTTGGATTGGTAAGAATACCGCTTTCTTTAAAAGCGGCAAGACTTTCGTAACCTACAAATTCGCTTGCAATAATTTTTTCGCCCAAAAGTTGTCCCACAAGTGCAATATCGTGTGCAGGAACACCAATAAGCCACATTAGCGGAGCTAAGCCGTAGCCAAGTATAAATTGTAAATCGAGGTGAGTATATTGTCCGTTGGTAAGATTTTCAATTGCTGCATTAATCATTGTTAAATCGCCTATTTTTAAAAACAGATAATTGATAAATGCAATAAAAGCAAAAAACACAAGTAACATTGCTCCCACATTAGCAGCAAGTTTTAATCCTTCAATGGTGCCGTTGCTCATAGCATCCAATACATTCGAACCTATTTTGTCCATTGATATATCAACGTCTTTATCAACGTCTTCAGTTTGTGGAACAAGCATTTTTGAAATTATTACTGCTCCCGGAGCTGCAAGTATTGATGCCGCAAGTAAATGTTTTGCAAAGAGTAAACGTTGTGCAGGGTCGTCACCTCCCAAAAAGCCGATATATGCAGCAAGTACACCTCCTGCTACGGTTGCCATTCCACCTACCATTACAAGAAACATCTCCGAGTTGTTCATTTTCGGTAAATATGCTTTAATCATTAATGGAGATTCAGTTTGTCCGAGAAAAATATTTCCTGCTACCGACAAACTTTCGGCTCCCGACAATTTCATGGCTTTGGTCATAAGCCAAGCCAAAGCCCACACCACTTTCTGAATTACGCCAAGGTAAAACAATACGCTAGTAAGTGCCGAAAAGAATATTATTGTGGGTAGTATCTGAAATGCAAAAATAAATCCGAATTTTGATGTATCAAGAAAACTGCCGAACAAAAAGTTTGTGCCATCGCGTGTAAAGTCAAGTATTTTTACGAATATTTTACCTATAAATTCAAAAAATGCCTGAATAAAAGGAACTTGCAATATTCCTATGGCTAGTAATATTTGAATTATCAAACCTATAACTATTACTTTCCACGATATTGCTTTGCGGTTTTCGCTAAAAAGGTAAGCTATCAAGAAAAGAACTATTATTCCGAATACTCCTTTGTAAAACGATTTGAATGATATTCCCGGATTATCGGTTAAATCGACAACGGCTGTTTGTTTTGTTTTGGCTGTATCGTCTTGTTGCTGAGATATTTCGTTTTGTGTAATGCTATTGTTTTGAGTAATTGAATCTTGTGCTGATGTTGTTGTATGAGATAGTATAAAAAATATTCCTAACAATAAATAATGTAGTAGTTTTGTCATAGCTTACAGTAAAAAATTAATTAAATTTTCTTACGTTTTTTAATTTCATCTCTAATTTTAGAAGCCTCTTCGTAGTTTTCATCTTTTACGGCATCATCAAGCATTATTTGAAGTTCTTCTATGGTAAAATCGTTGAATTCGCCTTTACTTTCTTGAGTAATAGCTTTTTCTTGCGGTTTTTCGGTTCTTATTTTATTTTCTACCGGAAGTATAATTCCCGCTTTGTCTATAATCTCTTTTGTAGTATAAATAGGACAATTGAACCTTAAAGCTAAAGCTACGGCATCGGAAGTTCGAGCATCTACCTTAATTCGTGTCATTCCGTTGTCGCACAACAATTCAGAATAAAAAATGCCCTCTTTAAGCTGATAAATATTTACCTCAATTATTTCAATTTTAAAAGCCATTGCAAAACTCACAAATAAATCGTGAGTAAGAGGACGGGGAGGATTCAAATTTTCAAGTTCAATAGCTATTGCTTGTGCCTCAAATCCGCCTATTATTATAGGTATTCTGCGTTCACCGTTTTCTTCTGCCAACACCAAAGCATACGCTCCCGATTGTGTTTGACTATACGACAAACCCAAAACTTTAAGTTTTATTTTGTCCATTCTGTGTTTAAAATTATTATTAACAAACCTACATGATTTTTATAAAACACACAAACAAAAAAGCTAAATAAGCATGAAATTTTGTATTTTTCAGAAATTTTACAAAATAAAAAAAATGCAATTTTATGGATAAAATAAAAATATTGGTTACCCAAAATATACCAAAAGAAGGATTGAAAAAACTTTATGAAAAATATGATGTTATAATGCCCGAAAAAGCATTTACCGATGATGAACAAAAAAAATTGATTGAAGATGTCGATATTTTATTGTCTATCTTCAATATGCCCGTAAGCAAAGAGTTGATAGATTGTGGTAAAAAACTGCAAATGATAGCAAATTTCGGTGTGGGTTACAACAATATTGACATTGAACACGCAAAGCAAAAAGGCATAACAGTAACAAATACTCCCGAACCGGTAATTTTTCCTACTGCCGAACACACCATGGGGCTTATGCTTTCGCTGATGCGAAGAATAACCGAAATGGACAGAAAACTGCGAAACAACAATGTTGCCGATTGGAAAGTTATGAGTAACTTAGGTAATACCCTTTCGGGAAAAACGCTGGGGCTTATCGGGTTTGGAAATATCGGCAGAGAGGTGGCACGGCTGGCTCAAAGTTTCGGAATGAATATTATTTACCACAAACGAAATGTGTTGCCTTATCTTGAAGAGCAAGATTTGCGAGTAAAAAGTGTACCTTTTGAAGAGTTGTTGCAAACAGCCGATGTAATATCTTTACATGTGCCGCTTACTGCCGAAACACAGCATTTGTTAAGCAACAAGGAATTTGCATTGATGAAAAATTCGGCATTTATTGTTAATACAGCTCGCGGTGCGGTTATTGACGAAAAGGCATTAATTAATGCATTGAAAAATAAGCAGATAGCAGGAGCAGGACTGGATGTTTTTGAAAATGAACCGCAAATTTCATCTGAATTATTAACTTTTGATAATGTAGTGCTTACTCCGCATATAGGAACCGGAACTATTGAAACAAGAGTAGATATTGCCAAATGTGCCGCTGAGAATATTCTTGAATTTTTAAACGGAAAAATACCGGCAAATAAGATTGTGTAATTTAAAAGCAAATTATATTTTTTGTAATACTTTGGTATTAAATATTAACATTATGCAAAGATTTGATGAAGATGTAACACAATATATATACGAACATATGTCGGGAGCCGACTTGTTACTTGATGAACTGGAGCGGGAAACTTATCTGAAAGTATTGCGTCCGCAAATGGTGTCGGGAAAGCTGCAAGGCAAAATTCTTGAAATGATAAGTTGTATGATACAACCCGAAAATATTCTTGAATTGGGCACTTTTACAGGATATTCAGCTTTATGTTTAGCAAAAGGATTGAAAAAAAACGGGAAAATTACAACCATTGATATTAATGATGAGCTTGAAGATTTTACACGCTCTTTTTTCAACAGAAGTATTTATAAAAATAAAATTAATTTTTTGATTGGTGATGCTTGTGAAATAATTCCAAATTTAAACGAAATGTTTGATTTGGTTTTTATTGATGCCGATAAACGTCAATATCCCGATTACTATAAATTGGTTATTGATAAAGTAAAATCGGGAGGATTTATTATTGCCGATGATGTTTTATGGTATGGAAAAATAAACAGGCAGGTTCAAGAAAACGATACATACACAAAGGGGTTAATAGAATTTAACAAAATGGTAAAAAATGATATTAATGTTGAAAATGTGATTTTCCCCGTAAGGGATGGACTTTTTGTTATAAGAAAAAAATAGATATTGCATTTATGTAAATAAATAAGCCGTTAATCAAATGAAAAATTGTAGCTTAAAAAAACTGCTTATATTTGTAGCATGATAGTAAGAAGTGCAATTTTAATATTAACAATTATCGACTTGATTCTTGACTCATATGAGGTAATAACAAAAATTTTTACTAAACTAACCAGTAAAAAAGTTATTACTTCAATGTCTGCTGTTGAGCAACATAAACCATCGTATTCGATTCGTTAATATTAGTAAAAGTTAAAATTAAGTTTTAGCATACTTCATTTTTTGCAAGTATGCTTTTTTTAGCTCTTAAACCCCAAACATCTTTGTTTCCGGATTATAAATACAATATTTTCCGGATAATATAGTTAAAAAAATAGAAGATTATATTTTAGACACGAATATATTGTCTGTCAATTTTATATATTTGTAAATTAGATAATATTTAATTTTTACAATCTGTTTGCAGAAATTAGTTATTTTCGTATAATTTAAGTTTGTTAACACTATTTTATCTTTTATATAATGACAAAAAAGATATTTACAATAATCGGAATTTTATTTATTTCGATTTCGGTATTTTCACAAAAGGATGTTACAGCTAAAGCTGACAAGGCTTTTAATTCGGGGAAATATTACGAAGCAATAGATTTGTATAAATACTCGTATGCTAAAGCAAAAAACAAAGAGCAAAAAGCATTAATAACATTTAAAACAGCTGAATGTTATCGTAAAATTCAAGATACACGACATTCTGAAGTTTGGTATAATAAAGCCATTCGCAAAAGATATCCCAATCCGATTGCTGTTTTGTATTATGCCGATGCACTAAGGTCAAACGGGAAATATGATGAAGCTCTGGAGCAATATAAAAAATTTAAAGAATTGGTTCCGTCAGATAATCGTGCCGATAAAGGAATAAAGTCATGCGAATTGTCTATTAGATGGATGAAAAACCCTACTCGCTATCGAGTTGAAAACATGCAATATTTTAATTCACGTCAATCGGATTACGGACCGGCATGGGGGAAAAGTGATTATAAACAAGTAATATTCAGTTCGTCGCGGGAAGGAGCAACAGGTAACAAAACAAGTGATGTTACGGGTGAATATTACAGTGACTTGTTTAAAACACGCGTTGACCGCAAAGGAAAATGGGGCGAACCTGTTCCGCTTGGCGAAAATGTTAATACTGAATTTGATGAGGGTGCACCAAGTACTAATGAAAAAGCAAATACTCTTTATTTTACAAGTTTTAGAGAAGATAAAGAAGGAAATATGACTTGTAAAATTTTTGTATCAAAAAAATCGGGAATTGAATGGGGAAAAGCCGAACCTTTAACTCTTGTTGCCGACACCATTACTGTAGGACATCCTGCAATAAGCCCCGATGGGTTGACTCTTTTGTTTGCAGCTGACATGCGTGGCGGACAAGGAGGAAAAGATATTTGGAAAGTTACAAGAACATCAAAAACAGGAGAATGGAGCACTCCTAAAAATATGGGAGCCGATATTAATACCCCCGGAAACGAAGTCTTTCCGTATATTCATCACGATGGAACTCTATATTTTTCATCTGACGGGCATCCCGGAATGGGAGCTTTGGATATTTTTATGGCAACTGAAAATACTGACGGCTCGTGGAAAATTCAAAATATGAAATATCCCATTAACTCGCCTGCCGATGATTTCGGGATTATTTTTGAAAAAGAAAAGGAACGCGGATATCTGTCATCGAACAGAAAAGGAGGAAAGGGAAGCGACGATATTTATCAATTCTCATTGCCGCCAATTGAATTTAAACTGATAGGCAGAGTTCTTAATCAAAAAACAGAAGATGTTATTGCCGGGGCAAGTGTTACTCTTATAGGTAGTGACGGAACAAATGTATCTAAGAAAACAGAAAATGACGGAACTTTTACCTTTAAAATAGGACCTAATGCCGATTATCGTATTGTTGTAAAACGTGGTGGTTTTCTTAATGCAAAAGGAAAAGAATCTACCAAAGGACTTACTACCAGTAAAGAGTTTAGAATGGATATTTTTATGTCACCCGACGATTCCCGTATCGATTTGCCCGGAATTATGTATGACTTCGGTAAATGGAATTTACGTCCCGAATCGTTAGTTGCTCTCGAAGAACTTGTTGAGATTCTTAACGATAATCCCAATATTACTATTGAAATAGGTTCGCACACCGACTATCGCGGAAGCGACCAAGCAAACCTTGAACTATCGGCTAAACGTGCCCAATCCGTTGTTGATTTTCTTATTACCTACGGAATTGATAAAGAACGTCTGTCGTCAAAAGGTTATGGTGAAACAATGCCGAAAGAGATTGATAAGGCTACAGCTAAAAAATACGATTTCTTAAAAGAAGGTGATATTTTAACTCCTGCTTTTATTGATGCTCTTCCTTCTGAAGAACAAAGAGAAATTTGTCATCAGATAAATCGTAGAACCGACTTTGGATTGACAGGTCGTGATTATGTGCCTAAAATTAAACGCCGCAGATAAAAACACAATACTTTTAAAGAATATTTAAAAAGTCAAGATTTCGCTATATTTTTAATTTTACAAATTATTAATTAAGCGAAGTCTTGACTGTATTTTTTAAAATAAACTTTTTATTGAACATTAATAAAGTTTACATTCTCAATTAAAAAGTGTATAAGTTGCTTGTTATCATCGTGTTTTATATTCTCGGCAAACCTTGTTTATTGTTGCCTGATTTTAAGTTTAATGAGCTTCTAACCAATTGTCACCGATTCCCGTGTCAACGGTAAGCGGCACTTGCAGTTTGGCGGCATTTTCCATTTCATACACTACAATATCTTTAACCTTTTCAAGTTCCGATTTATACACATCAAACACAAGTTCGTCGTGCACTTGAAGAATCATTTTTGATTTTATACCTTCCGCATCGAAACGTTTGTCGATATTTATCATTGCAATTTTAATAATATCGGCAGCAGTTCCTTGCACCGGAGCATTTATGGCGTTTCGCTCGGCGGCACTTCGCACTATGGCATTGTTTGAATTAATATCGGGCAGATAACGCCGTCTGCCGAAAATAGTTTCGGCATATCCTTTTTCTCTAACTATTTTTATGCTTTCATCCATAAATGATTTTACCCGCGGATAGCTTTCAAAATAACTGTCGATAATTTCTTTTGCCTCTTTACGCGAAATGTTCAGGTTTTGAGCCAGCCCGAAAGATGATATTCCGTAAATAATGCCGAAGTTGGCACCTTTTGCAAATCCACGTTGCTGTCGGGTAACTTCACTTTTATCTATTTTAAAAATGCGTGCGGCAGTATCTGCGTGAATATCCTCACCGTGTTTAAATGCGTTTATCATATTCTTGTCGCTGCACAAGTGAGCCATAATTCTAAGTTCTATTTGCGAATAATCGGCAGCAAGCAATACTCTGTCTTTGTCCGACGGAATAAATGCTTTGCGAATTTTTCTTCCTCGCTCTTCGCGAATGGGAATGTTTTGCAAGTTGGGATTGTTTGAGCTTAACCTTCCTGTTGCCGTTACCGTTTGATTGTATGATGTGTGTATCTTTCCCGTTTTCGGATGAATTAAAGCAGGTAGTGCATCAACGTAAGTTGTAATAAGTTTTTTCAATGAACGATATTCAAGAATATCGTTAATAATCGGGTGTTTATCCTTTAATTTCACAAGAATTTCTTCACCCGTAGAATACTGTTTTGTCTTTGTTTTTTTAGGATTTGAAATAATTTTCATCCTGTCGAACAATATTTCGCCGAGTTGTTTGGGCGATGCAATGTTAAATTCTGTTCCTGCGTGTTCGTAGATGCGTTTCTCAATCTCCACAGCCTCTTTTTTCAGCTCATCAGAAAATTGTTTTAACTCACCGGCATTAATTCGCACGCCCTCATATTCCATTTTGGCAAGCACCTGCAACAGCGGCACATCAATATCCGAAAACAGTTTTTCCATACCGCTCTTTTTCAGTTGCTTTCGCAGATGCGGAACAAGTTGCAGAGTAATATCGGCATCTTCGCAGGCATAATTTTTAACTTTGTCAACGGAAATGTCCGCCATACTAAGTTGATTTTTGCCCTTTTTACCGATAAGTTCCTCTGTTTTTACGGTGTCGTATTGTAAATAGGTGCGGGCAAGCTCATCAAGGTTGTGACGTTGTTCGGGTTTTATCAGATAATGAGCTATCATAGTATCGAAAAACTTACCTTTAACATCAATGCCGTAATTCATCAACACCATAATATCATATTTAATGTTTTGCCCTATTTTTAAAATATTTTTATTTTCAAAAAACGGTTTCAGCAGGTTTAATTTTGCAACGGTATTATCTTCGTTTTTATCAAAAGGAATATAGTAAGCACTGTTTTTTTCGGCGGCAATAGCCAGCCCCACAAGTTTAGCCGAATGTATTTCGAGCGAAGTTGTTTCGGTATCGAAACATACTTCTTTTTTATCAGATAAATTTTTTACAAGTTCATTTATTTCGTTATCGGTTTGCACCAAAATATAATTAACATTCTCAGATTCAATGTTTTTCAAATGCTCCTTTTCAGATTCGTTTTCACTGTCGGTATTCTGTTGTTCAAATCCGTCGAATAATGAGCCTTGCACTGCATCGGGTTGTTTTGCAGTGGTTTTTTTTGCCGGTGCTTGTTCGCCGAGAACTCTGAAAACAAGGTTTTTAAATTCAAGACGTTCAAAAAGGTCTTTGATTTTTTTTGCATCGGGTTTTTCCATTGTCAAATTTTTTTCGCTAAATTCAATGGGAACATCGGTGTCGATTGTTACAAGTTTTTTTGATAAAAGCACTTGGTCTTTAAAATCAATTAAGTTTTGTTTTTGCTTGCCTTTCAGTTTATCAATATTTTCATAAACACCTTCTATTGAGCTGTATTCGGTTATCAGTTTTTCGGCTCCTTTTGGTCCTATTCCCGGGCATCCCGGAACATTATCCGAACTGTCGCCCATCAAACCGAGCAGGTCGATAATATTTTCGGGTGAAACTTTAAATTTCTCTTTTACCTTTTCGGCATCCCATATTTCGGGCGGATTACCTCCGCGAGCAGGTTTAAAAACAAAAATATTGTCGGATACAAGTTGAGCGTAATCTTTATCGGGAGTCATCATAAACACTTCGAAACCGTTTTTTTCGGCTTTTTTTGCAAGAGTGCCTATCACATCGTCGGCTTCAAACCCTTTAACTTCGAGTACGGGAATATTAAAAGCCTCTATCATCTCTTTAATGTAAGGTATCGATTGACGCATATCTTCGGGCATTGCTTCGCGATTTGCCTTATACTCTTTATACATTTCGTGTCTGAAATTCGGTCCCGACGGGTCAAACACCACGCCTATATAATCGGGTTTATATTTGTTAATTACTTCGAGTAGTGAATTTGCAAAGCCGTAAACAGCCGAAGTATTTTCGCCTTTTGAATTGATACGGGGATTTTTTATAAATGCGTAATACGAACGATAAGCCAGTGCATAAGCATCAAGTAAAAAAAGTTTTTTATCCGACATAATATTTTAGTTGAAAGTTATAAAGTTTGTAAAGTTAAAAGTTATATGTATTTGTAATAAATAAAAAACAAAGATACCTAAAATCCTAAATAATTTACGGTATTTTCTTATATCTTAAATCCGCAATACCTAACAGGTTTTTATTGGTTATCAATTAATTAAATAATTAAGAGTTTAACTTGTTAGGTCTAATTATTTATAACAATGAAGTTTACAAAAATTTTTGCGGATATATGGTTATAGACACTAATATTGCAGATGTAAAGTAATATGCTAAATTTGTATTAGTAAAAACATTATAACCGATAACACGGATGCAAAAAACTGCCTTGATAAGCGATAATTTTTTTTTAAAGATATGTTTTTTTGTGCTTTTTACTTTTTTTGCGTCTCAACTGTATTCACAAGAAGATAAAACGGGACAACAAGCCATTGAAGATTTGATTGAAGAGATAGCTCAAAACAGAAAAGGCGAAGCAGATTATTCGCAAATCACCGATAACTTGTATTATTTTTTAAATAATCCTGTAAATATAAACACCGCATCGGTTGAAACACTTGAAAAGTTATATTTTTTAAGTGATTTTCAAATAAAAAGTTTAAGAGATTACATAAAAAAGTATGGTGCATTGGTTACTGTTTACGAACTTCAACTTATTGACGGTTTTGATTATTCCACAATAAAAAAACTATTGCCGTTTATTACTGTTTCGGGTAGCAAGAATCAAGAACCGTTTAGTTTTAAAAAAGCAGTAAAATATGGTAATCATTCCGTTTTTGGCAGAGTATCGTCAATTATTGAAACTCCGCAAGGGTTTACCGGTGTAGAAGATTCCGTTTATAAAATAAATCCCGACAGATATTATAAAGGTAACAGACTAAGAGTGTATTCGCGTTATAAATTTAACTATAAAAACCGCATTTTGTGGGGAATTACTGCAGAAAAAGACCCGGGAGAACAATTTTTTGCGGGAAAACAATCTTCGGGATTCGACTTTTATTCGGCACATTTTCAAATTAACGATATTGGTATTTTAAAAACAGCAGTAGTTGGTGATTATCAAGTAAATATAGGACAAGGATTGATGATGTGGTCGTATATGGCAACCGACAAATCGTCGTATGTAATGGACATTCGCAAACGCGGTCAGGGGTTGAGAAAATATTCGTCAACCGATGAGAATGCGTTTTTACGCGGTGGAGGAGTAACTGTAAGTAAAGGCGATTTCAGCTTATCGGTTTTCGGGTCGTATAAAAATATTGATGCAAACACCACAGTTATTGATACCGTAAACAACAGACTTGTCTTTACATCCTTTTTAAATTCAGGTATCCACGCCGTTCCTACCGAACAAAACAACGAAAAGTCGGTAACAGAAACTCTTTACGGGGCAAATGTCAATTGGCGACACAACAATTTTAAAATAGGAATGTCGGGAGTGAAATATCAATTTAATATACCGTTTCAGCCGGCAAACAGCTTGATAAACAAATTCAGATTTAGTGGTGATAAAAACTATAATTTAAGTACCGACTTTGAATATCGTTTAAAATCAATATTTTTTTTCGGTGAAGTTGCAATGTCCGAAAACAAAGGAAAAGCTCTTCTTGCAGGAGCACTGTTTGAGCTTGCATCGCAATTGCGAGCATCGGTTTTATATCGTAATTATCAAAGTAATTATCAGGCTTTGTATGCCAATGCTTTTGCCGAAGGGTCGAGAACTCAAAACGAAGAGGGTTTTTATCTCGGTGCTGAAATTTTTCCCGTAAGGAAATGGAAAATATCGGCATATTACGATTTTTTTAAATTTCCGTGGCTCAAAACAGGTGCTTATGCTCCATCAAAAGGCGACGATTATTTGATACAAGCCGACTTTACCGTAAGCAGAAATGTGAGCATGTATTGGCGATACAAAAATGAAACAAAAGAGGTGAACTTTGCCGTTGACAATGAAAATATTATAAAATTAACACCTGCAACAAAAAGCATGTTGCGTTACCATTTGCAGTATTCGCCCGCAGAAAATTGGGAGCTGCGAAACCGTATTGAGCTAAGCGGATTCGATAAAGATTCTGTTAACGAAAAAGGATTTATGGTTTATCAGGATATTATTTATCGCCCCGATAAATATCCTTTGGCAGTTGTTTTCAGATATGCTGTTTTTAATACCGATTCTTACAACACACGAATTTACACTTACGAAAACGATGTTTTGAATGCCTATTCGGTGCCTCCGCTTTACGGTAAAGGCACACGAACTTATTTAATGGTAAATTACAGCATAAACAGCAAAGTAACTTTTTGGCTCAGGTTTTCACAAACATGGTTTGCCGACAGAGATGAAATAGGTTCGGGATTAAATACAATTGAAGGAAACACAAAATCGGAAATAAAATTTCAGGTAAGAATAAAGATATAAGTTGAAAGTTTATAAAGTTATTCGTGTTTTTGTAGTAAAATGGCGGATAGTTGAGAATTGCAATATTTATAGCAAAAGTTTAGTGTTTAAGTAAAAAACCATTAATAAATAGCATCATTTGATAATAAACAGATTACTATGAACTTTGTCTTTATTAAATAACAGAAGTTTATATGTTATTTGTGCAAATCTTATCTTTCAAAGAATATTACTAATACTTATTCCTTTACCGATAATACATTAAAAGTAAAATTAATAATTGATTTATATTCATTACCGGCTTCAATCATATCAGCATCGTCTTCATCAACAAACCAATTACATACTATATCTTTACCCATATTTTTAAGAACGACAAATGTTTTTATCAGTTGTAAAATAACTTTTGACGAACTGGTATTGAAATATTCAATATAAAAGTTAAGTTCTGTTTGTTGCTGCGGTGATTTAAGATATTCTTCAACAACAGCAAATAACGGAGTATAAAACTCTTTTGCATCAGGAGGTAAAGAGTAACCTTTGATGTCAAGGATTCCGGCTTCGGTATCAAAAAAAACTCGAGGAGTTTTTTTTGTTTTTTCAATTATAAATTGTTTACTCATTATAGTGAATTTTCAGAAATTTGGTAATGTTATTTTACTATTAAAAACACAAAAAGTTTCGTTTTGTTGAGAATATTATTAAAATAATCAATTTTTTTTTTTAAATCAATTAATAAAAATTAAATTTGTTAATACAATTACTTACTTCTGCTTTTTACGAAACAAATCTTTTTTTAAATGAATAATAAAATTTTTTATTTTTTGTTGCTTTTTTTGATATCGGCAACAGTAATAGGATGCAAGAATAGTAGTAATAATAGAGGATATATCGTAAATGTAGGCGATACGGCTCCCGATTTTGAGACTACATTAAATAACGGAAAGACATTTAAACTTTCAAACCAAAAAGGCAAAGTTGTAATGTTGCAATTTACAGCCAGTTGGTGTAGTGTGTGTCGCAAAGAGATGCCTTTTATCGAAAGTGAAATATGGCAACAGTTAAAAGATAAAGATTTTGTGTTAATTGGTATTGACAGAGATGAACCTTTGGATATTGTAAATAAATTTGCATCACAAACTAAAATTACTTATCCGTTGGCATTAGATCCCGGGTCTGAAATATTTGCAAAATATGCTCTTAAAAAAGCCGGTGTTACTCGAAATGTTATTATTAACAGAGAAGGAGAAATTATTTTTCTGACTCGTTTATATAACAGAAAAGAGTTTGATGAAATGAAGAACGTTATTTTTAACGAAATTAATAAAACCACTAAATAAATTTGTTTTATGTTTTTACTGGATACTCAATATCTTACAAAACTGTATGAGGTTATTTCAGAAACAGAAAATGTTTTAACATTTTTACATAATACAAGGTCAAAACAAATTGCAGAAGAGATATTAAAACAAGGATTTGAGTTTCAAGGGTATTTGGATTACACTACTGATATGGTATCGGCTAAAGACCCCATAGGAATAAAATATTTCTCGCAAATACGAAAAGCCTATGGTAATTATACAATAATAATTCAAATATCAAAAGAGATAATAGAAAGTTATACGCAAAAAATTGCCCATACAGATATACATTTTTCGGAGGTATTAGCAATAAATACAGATGAAGAAGGTATAGGTGAAGATGCTATTCATTGTTTAGCACCGCATTTTATAAAAGGATATTTGAATGTAAAAACTGCAAAATTTATTTCAAATGAAAACTTTAATCCTAGTTTGAAGATAGAAGTTTTTGAAGAAAACATGAAAAAAATCTTAGGACAATTATCTCATAAAGAATGAAGATAAAAGAACACCTATTGCTACAATTAATAATACTAACATGATAAATATCTTTTTTGGTTACTTTTAATAGACTACTATTTTTTTAAATAGTTACACTAAAAGAAAAACTTTTCAAATGTAGATATTTTTTAAGCCTCTTTTTTGTGTTAAATAACATCATCCATTAAAAAAAAGCAACTTTAAATCTGCAAAACAATCAATAAATAGTAATACTTTAAATTTGTAAAGTTTATATCGTATTTTAGAGATTACGGTATGAATTGTTGATTTAAAGATAATTATAATAATAGAAAGAGAGTCTTTTAAAAAAGATTCATATCGTGGCTATAATTATTTAATTTGGCAGTTACAAAATTAAGATAACATTAAAAATTAATAAACCATAAATATTATGTAATATAAATTTAGAACTTACGTCTTTATAAGAAATCATAAACCTAAATGAAACAAAAACTGCTCATTGCTTATTTTATAATATTGTTTCCGTTTAATATTTTTTCACAAAAAATATCAGGGATAGTTACCAATACCGACAACAAACCCATACCTTTTGCTACTATATATATTGAAGAGCTGCAAACCGGCACTTGTGCAAATCAACAAGGCAAGTTTTTTATACCGGTTACATCCGGAATATATACAATCTCGTTTCGGTCGATGGGATATGCTCCGCAAGAAAAGAAAGTAACCGTAACAAATAAAGATATTGTTTTAAAAATCCAATTAGGGATGCAATCGTATATTTTATCGGGTGTGACAGTGAGAGCCGATGGTGAAGATCCTGCATATTCAATAATGCGAAAAGCTATAGCAAGAGTACCTGCTTTCTTAAATCAAACAGAATCATATACTTCCGATGTTTATATAAAAGGTTCGATAAAAATTATACATATTCCTAAATTGCTGAAAAAGAGCTTTGTTATAAACGGAGAAACACCAAAAGAAAATGTAACTTATGTAAATGAATCAATTAATAAAATTCGTTTTAAAGCTCCCGATAATTATAATCAAGAGGTAATATCGGTAAATAATTCTTTCCCGATTGGCGATGGCGAAGTTCCTGTTATGGGGTTGCTTTCAGGTAGCATTTACGAATCCGAAGACGGACTTTACCTATCTCCGTTTGCACCAAATGCCTTTGCTCATTATAAATTTAAATACGAAGGACTGCTTCAAGACGGTGCTTGGTTTATCAATAAAATAAAAGTTATTCCCAAGCGAAAAAGTAAATTGCTGATGAAAGGGTACTTGTATATTATTGAAGATTTATGGTGTTTATACAGTTACGATTTAATGATTAAACCTTTTTCGACCACAATAAAAATAAAACAGCAATATGCTCCGGTGAAAGGCAACAGTTATCTTCCGGTAAATTTATTTGTTGACGCAAATATGAATATGATGGGGTTTAAAGCGAGTATGACTTATACTTCAACTATTAAATACGATTCGGTTATTATTAATCCTGAATTTGATTATACAAAAGTAAAAAAAGCCTTTGACTATAATAAACTTGCCGAAAACAGTAAGTATAAACAAAAAAAAGACTCTTTGCCTTTTGATGACAAAAAAATAAAAGAGATTAATAAAAAATTAAATAATCTTTTGCAAAAAGACGAGCCTACTACACGAGAGATGATAAAAATGCAGAAATTGATGGCAAAAAAGGCTTCAATAATAGAAGAATTAAAAGATGATAATCCGTTGGAGATAAAAACAACATACAAGCAGCACATAAACAAAGATGCCATGAAACACGATTCTACGTATTGGGATTCGGTGCGACCTGTGCCTATATCGGAAGACGAAAAAATAAGTTATAAAAAAACAAAAGAAGAAAAAGAAAAAGAGGATTCATCTTCAACATTTTCAAAGATTATTAATACTGCTTTATGGGGAAACTCATCTTGGCAACGTCACAAAAAACTTTATATGCACTATCCCGGATTATTAAGTTTAAAAAACGTAGGTTTTAACCCTGTTGATGGACTTCAAATAAAACAATCGTTTAAAATAAGATGGAGATACGATTCTCTTAATTTTGCCACCTTAAAAGTAAAGGCAGGATATTCGTTTGAAAGAGATGTGTTTTTCGGGAACAGCTCTATGCTAATATCGTATCTGCCGAAAAAAAACGGGTTTTTAGAATTTTCAGGAGGAAAATATGCAGCAAATTTTCAACGGGAAAATACTATAAACGAAAACTTAAATGCTGTTTATAATTTAATGTTGAAACAAAATTATATTAAACTTTACAACAAAACTTATTTTAAAATAAAAAATCAAGTAGAAGTTGCAAACGGGACAAAGTGGTATTTTGCAACAAAATGGCAAAAAACAGATACATTGAGCAATAATACAAATTTTTCAATATTTTATCCTGATAAAGATTATGAACCGAATATTCCGATAAATAAAAATATTTCTGCCATAAATTTAAACCCGTCAAAAGTTTTATTATTTGCTACGGGGTTCAGATATACACCAAAATATTATTACCGGAAATATGGTGAAAGAAAGTATTATGTAAAAAGTAAATGGCCTACTTTTGGTTTGTTTTATACTTTTGCTCCCCGTATAAATTCAGAATATTCACAATATCAATCATTGAATTTTTCTGTTGACCAAAAAATTGATTTTTACGGTGTTTCATCGTTACAATATCGTGTTAATACTGCTATATATTTTAATATTAAAGATGTTCATTTTTCAAATTTTTATCATTTTAACACTATACAAGAACCTTTTACCACAAGAACATTTAAAAATTCTTATTTTTTGATAAATAATTATGAATATAGCACAATCGACCGTTTTATCGAAGGACATTTAAAATATACGTCTCAATTTTTACTTTTAAAACGCCTTCCTTTTATAAGTAATACAATGTGGACAGAGAATTTATTTGCCAATATACTTTTGGTAAAAGGACATTTGCCTTATTACGAAGCAGGATATGCCTTAGAAGATATATTTTTTCAGGGAAAAGTTGGGGTGTTTACAGGATTTAAAGGCAGCTCATTTTACGGAGTGGGAGTGAGGGTTTCTTTTGATTTTTAATAGTTAAAAAATTAACTGTTCACGATTAGCATCAAGTTTAAGAAAAATAAACAGCAAAAAAGTAAATCCCCAAAGCGAAGAGCCGCCATAACTGAAAAATGGCAAAGGAATGCCGATAACAGGTGCTAAACCTATTGTCATACCTACATTTATTGCTACATGAAAAAATATTATTACAGCCACACTATAACCGTAAACTCTTGAAAATTTTGATTTTTGTCTTTCGGCAAGAATAATAATTCTTATCATTAAAATTAAAAATAAAAACAATACTATTGATGTTCCGAAAAATCCCCACTCTTCGCCAACCGTGCAAAATATAAAATCGGTGCTTTGTTCGGGCACAAATTTAAACTTTGTTTGAGTTCCTTGTAAATATCCTTTACCCGCAGGACCTCCCGAACCGATTGCTATTATACTCTGATTTACGTTGTAGCCGGCTCCGTGAGGGTCTGATTCTATTCCAAGTAAAACCTTTATGCGTCGTTGTTGATAACCGTCGAGAACATTGCTAAACACATAATCTACCGAATAAGTAAAAGCTATTGACGAAAACAGTATGGTGAGAATCAAAAATGCTTCGTTAAGTTTATATTTATATATTTTACCGAGATACCAGATTGTTGAAACGCCAATACCGATAAGAATAGCGGCATTTTTTGATAAAGGTATCTTTAACAGCCAAAATGCAGTCCATATAATTATACTTACGGTAATTAAAAAACCCATTGCCGCAAATGTTTTTTTTATATCTTTTCGCGTTATATAAAAAGCTGTAAATGCCATTATTTCGAGAATTATAAAAATTATATAATTGTCGAGAATTAATGATAATATAAAAAGTGTTGCTGCCAAAAAACCTATTACCAGATAAATAAAAGGCATTCCTTCTCTGAAATAAACCAAGAAAAATACAAAAAACACAAGTGCCGAACCTGTATCATTTTGAAGCAATATTAATAATGCAGGAGTAAAAACAATAGCACAGAAAGCAAGAAAAGTTTTAAATTTTTCGGGTTTCAAATTATATTTGCTTAAATATTTTGCCAAGGCAAGAGCTGTAGCAAATTTTGCAAATTCGGCAGGCTGTATTCTCAATGGTCCTATTACAATCCATGATGTAGCACCGTTTATTGTTTTTCCGAAAAGTAAAACAGAAATAAGTAAAAATATTACTACACCGTAGATAATATAGGCAAATGTTGAGTAAAATTTACTGTCGATAATAAGAGCTACAAGTATTATTACCAATGATGCAAAAATCCATATCAACTGTTTGCCGTAACGTAACGAAAAATCGAATACATGTGATTGTTCTTCGTTGTAAACAGCCGAATAAATATTGAACCATCCAAGAGTTACCAACAAAAAATACAATCCGATGGTGAACCAGTCAAGATTTTTGATAATATTACTTCTGTGCTCTCTCATTAATTAAATTTGCATTTAAAATACGATTTTCAATCCATTTACGTGTAATTGTATCCGTCAAATATTTTTCGATAATAAGACTTGCTATCGGAGCAGCCCATGTGGCACCGTAGCCGCCGTTTTCAACATATACCGAAACGGCTATTTGCGGATTATCTTTTGGTGCAAAAGCCACAAATATAGAGTGGTCTTTACCGTGCGGATTTTGTGCTGTTCCTGTTTTTCCGCATACATCAATATCTTTTATTTTTGCTATATGTGCTGTTCCTCCGTTTTTGCCGTTTACTGCCAAAAACATACCTTCTTTTATATATTTATAATACGATGTGTCGATATCTACAAACCGTTTTACCATAAAAGGTTTCTTTTTATATTCAAATTCTTTTGGCATTTCTTTTATTAAATGTGGTGTAAAATAATAACCGCCATTGCTTATTATAGCCGCCATATTTGCCATTTGAACAGGTGTCATAAGCAACTCGCCTTGTCCGATTGCATTTGATAAAATATTTAATGATCTTAATCTTCCTTCACCGTATATTCTGTTGTAAAAATCAATTGTAGGAACATATCCGTTTGCTTCGTTAGGTAAGTCAATGCCAAGTTTCTTTCCGAATCCGAACGATAAAACATATTTTCGCCAGATATTAAATGCAACAGTGATATCATCGTATTTTTTATTATCTAAAAGAAGTCTGTAAACATAAGCATAGTAAGCATTACAGGAGAGTTGTAGTGACATTGCCACATTTTTTACTTTTATATGATGGTGGCATCCCATATGATAATTTCCCGATGTGTATCCGGGTAAGCACGGGAATGTTGAATACGGAGTTATTATTCCTTCTTGAAGACCTATTAAAGCATTTACCGTTTTAAATGTTGACCCCGGCGGATACCTTGCCATAATGGCTCGGTTAAATAAAGGATTTAAAGTATCCTTTTGCAATATAGCGTAATTTTTCGATCTGCTCCGTCCTACCAATAATTCGGGATTATACGATGGAGATGAAACCAATGCGAGAATTTCACCTGTTGAAGGTTCTATTGCTACTATACTTCCTATTTTATTTTGTAAAAGAAGTTCTCCGTATTTTTGCAAGTCATTGTCAAGTGTTAGGGTAATATTTGCACCATGTACCGCTGTTGAATCATATTTCCCTTTTTTATATCTGCCTTTTATTCTGTTATGAACATCTACCAAATATATTTCTACACCTTTTCTTCCGCGTAAAACATCTTCATACGATTTTTCAACTCCACTTATCCCTATATAGTCACCCGATTTGTAATAGCTGTTTTTTTTAGTTATGTTTTTATCAACTTCACCCACATAACCTAAAACATGAGCGGCTGTTTTCTCAGGATAGTTTCTAAGTGTTCGGGTTTGTGTAAAAAAACCTTTATACTTATATAATTTTTCTTGAAGATTTCCGTAAGTTTTTGCTGAAATTTGTTTTTGAAATACTGATGCTTTATATCCGGAATAGGTTTTTGCTTTTTGTAATTTTTTATCAACTTGCTCTTTGGTTAAATTTAATATTTCACACAATTGTAAAGTGTCAAATTCTTCTATTTGATTGGGGATAACCATTAAATCGTAAGTAGCCTCGTTATACACTAAAAGTGTATGATGTCTGTCGTAAATTAATCCGCGTGACGGATATTTGGTTACATATCGTAAAACATTATTTGATGCGGATAATTTATACGATTGGTCAACAACTTGCAGAGAAAACAACCTGCTAACATATATCAGTATTAAGATACTGAAAATACCGATTATTACATATTTTCTGTTAAAATACTGATCCATAATAAACTAAACAAGTTATTGTATTTTCTCAACAATTTATTTTCTGAAAATAATATACTGACTTAAAATAATAAATAACAGTGTAAACAGAGTGCTTAAAATTGTTCGTAATAAAACATAATAATATGCATGAAAGCTAAATGCTTCAATTGAAAACAAAAACAGATGATGAATAACTGTAAGAATCAGTGAATATTTAAAAAACCATGCAAATCCGTAATAATATATTCTGGGAAGTGTTCCGGGTTCATAACCGTCGCGAGGTGATATTGATTGTAAAATATGCTTTCGCAAAAAACCTATAAGAACCGATGCCGAAGTGTGCATCCCTAGTGTATCGGTAAACATATCAATAGATAATCCCAAGAAAAATGACGAGATGATAACCATCCAACCCGGTGTTTCAAAGGGAAGTAACAATATAAAAAGTATATACATATACGGATTTATATATCCGCTAAATTGGATATTGTTAAGCACCCATACTTGAATAAGTATAAGAAAAATAAACCTGAATATGTTTCGAGGAATAAATTTAATCATAATCTATATTGCTTTCCAATTGTAATTGTTCTTCTCTTAACAGGTTTTTTATAACCATAACATGATCTAATTTTTTAAAATCTACCGAAAGACGAACTGTTACTGTCATAAAGTCACTTCCTTTTTTATTTTCAATTTTATCTACTGTTCCGATAATTTCTCCTTTGGGAAACATTGCCGAATAGCCGCTTGTTATTATTGTATCACCAATATTTACTACAATATGATTGGGTAAGTCGGTAAGTTTTGCAAACCGGTAATCTTTACCGTCCCAGTATAGCGAACCGAAATATCCCGAGCGTTTTATCATGGCACTTACTCTAAGGTTACGGTTAAGCAAACTTATAACCGATGAAAAATTGTTTGATACATCTTTAATAACGCCAACTACTCCGGCAGGCGATACTACTGCCATCTCCTTTTGCACACCGCTGTGTTTACCAATATTTAATGTTAAATAATTATTTTGTTTATTGATAGAATTATTGATTACACGACCTTGAATAAATTGAAATTTTTGAATATAAATCGAATCGTAAATATCAATTATTGAAACGGTATTATGAATATATGAATCGGTAGTGTTATTTCTATTGACAGTTAATGTTTTCATCAACTCATCATTGGCTGTTTTTAAGTCAAGATATTGGGTAACAGAATGTAACGATGAATATAATTTTCCCGAAAAGTTTGCTGATGAATTAATAAAAGAAGTTCGATGATAATCGTTGTATTGAATGAGCAAAAACAGAGAAAAACATTCTAACAAAATAAATAAAATGAAATTGTGAAATTTTATAATAAAATTCAATAAACTTTTCATCCGTTTATATTTTGTATTTTTTAATTATCATTTACAGCACTTATCATATCAAAAATTTGACATTGCTTAGTACTTGATAAACATTTCAGCCGATAGCTTTTTATTAATTATTTTGATAGAATGTATTTAAAACCTTTCTTATTTTATTAAGAAAGAAAATTTATCGGAATTTTTCAAAGCAATACCTGTTCCGCGAGCTACTGCATGCAATGGGTCGTCGGCAACAAAAAACGGTATTTTGGTTTTTTCCGATAAACGTCTGTCAAGTCCGCGAAGCAAAGCACCGCCTCCGGTTAAAAATATACCTTTTTGATAAATATCGGCATACAATTCGGGTGGCGTATGTTCGAGAGTAGCTAAAATTGCAGTCTCTATTTTGCTTATGGAACGGTCTAAACAGTGTGCTATTTCTTGATACGATACCGGTATTTCAATTGGTAAAGCGGTCATTTGATGAGGACCTCTTACCACATAATCTGCCGGTGGTTCGTCTAAATCGGGTAATGCCGAACCTACATTTATTTTAATATCTTCGGCTGTTCGTTCGCCTATTTTAATATTATGTTGATGACGCATATATTCGCGAATATCAGTAGTAAAGTCATCTCCGGCTATTCTTATTGATTGATTAGAGACAATTCCGCCAAGCGATATAACGGCAATTTCTGTTGTTCCTCCTCCTATATCAACAACCATGCTGCCTTCAGGAGCTTCAACATCAACGCCCATTCCTATTGCAGCAGCCATTGGTTCGTATATCATTAATACTTCGCGTCCGCCTGCATGTTCCGATGAGTCTCTTACCGCACGTATTTCTACTTCGGTAGAACCCGAAGGAATACAGATTACAATTTTAAGTGCCGGACTGAAAAGTTGAGGTTTATTTCCGTTTATTAACTTGATCATTCCTCTAATCATCTTTTCGGCAGCATCAAAATCTGCAATCACTCCGTCACGCAACGGACGAATGGTTTTTATGTTTTCGTGTGTTTTACCATGCATTTGGCGAGCTTTTTCGCCTATTGCTATAAGTTTTTGTGTTACATTGTCTATAGCTACAATTGATGGTTCGTCAACAACAATTTTATCATTATGAATGATGATGGTATTTGCTGTTCCCAAGTCAATTGCTATCTCTTGTGTTAAAAATGAAAATAACCCCATTGTTTATTCTGTTTATAAATTGATAAGAGTAAAATACTCTTTTTTATTTTTAATGTTTAAAATGTCTTACTCCTGTAAATACCATTGATATATTGTTGTTGTCACAATATTCAATCGAATCTTTATCTCTCATCGAACCTCCGGGTTCAACAACTGCTGTTATTCCTGCTTTGTGTGCTATTTCTACCGAATCGGCAAACGGGAAAAATGCATCCGAAGCCATCACTCCGCCTTGAATGCTGTTTTTAAAATTATTTGCTTTTTCAATAGCTTGTTTTAATGCATCAACTCTTGATGTTTGTCCCACACCACTTGCCAAAAGCATTTTGTTTTTTGCAAGCACAATAGCATTCGATTTTGTATGCTTAACAATTTTAAGAGCAAATTCTAAATCCGATAATTCAGCATCAGAAGGTGCAACTTTAGTAACTGTTTTCATTGCATCTTTTAACTCAATAGCTCTGTCGGCATCTTGAACCAGCAGTCCGTTTAATATTGTTCTAAACAGTGTCTTCGGTTTAGATTCACGTTTATCTACAAGTATAATTCTTTTATCTTTTTTTTGCAACAGTTCAAGAGCATCTTTTTCGTAATCGGGAGCAATTACCACTTCGTAAAATATTTTATCTATCTCTTTTGCAGTTTCAAGGTCTATTTTTGTATTTGTTACCAAAATGCCTCCAAAAGCCGAAACAGGGTCGCCGGCAAGTGCATCTTTCCATGCATCGGCAAGTTTATTGCGTGATGCTATACCGCAAGCGTTATTGTGTTTTAATATCGCAAATGTTGTTTCGTTAAATTCGTCGATTAAATTTACGGCAGCATCAATATCAAGCAGGTTATTGTAACTTATCGGTTTACCGCCTAAAATATCGAACGATGAATTAAAGTCTCCGTAAAAAGCAGCTTTCTGATGTGGATTTTCACCATAGCGAAGTTCCATTTTTTGATTGTAATCAACTTTAAAAGCAGAACCTTCGTTATTATCAAAATAATTAAAAATGGCAGTATCGTAATGCGATGAAATATTAAAAGCCTCACGGGCAAATTTTTTGCGTTGCTCAAGTGTTGTTTCTCCTTTTTGTTCAACAAGTAATTTGTGTAATTCGTCGTATTGGCTCATTGAGCTGATAATTACAACATCTTTAAAATTTTTTGCGGCAGCTCTGATAAGAGATATTCCGCCAATATCTATTTTTTCAATAATGTCTTGTTCGGGAGCATTGCTTGCAACAGTTTGTTCAAACGGATACAAGTCAACTATCACAAGGTCTATTTCATTAATATTGTATTCGGCAAGTTGTTGTTTATCGGTATCATTGTCGCGACGTGCTAATATTCCGCCAAAAACATTCGGATGAAGTGTTTTTACTCTACCTCCGAGTATCGACGGATAGGTTGTTAAATCTTCAACTTTGGAAACTTTAATCTTAAGTTTATTTATAAAATCGTATGTTCCTCCGGTAGAGATTAATTTCACTCCCAAGTTGTTTAACTCTTTTACTATTTTGTCAAGATAATCTTTATGATAAACCGATATTAAGGCACTATTAATTTTTTTGTTCATTTTTCTGTCGATAAACATTTTTAAATCAAGCGACAAAGATAATTTAAAAAAAGAAAATTACATTTATTATTTGCATGTATATTATTAAAAAATGCATTTTTTTTTAGGATAGATAAAATCGAAGGATAGAGCAGTGGTTTTAAAAATAAAAAGTCACCCGAAAGTGACTTTTGAATTTATCCTAAAGAACTGATTCTTTCTAATTTTTTCAAGTCTAATATTTTTATTTTTCTGCCACTGATTGATATTACATCTTCACTTGCAAACGTTGATAGTGTTCTTATGGCATTTGAAGTTGTCATGTTTGATAAGTTTGCAATATCTTCACGAGACAGATAAATTTTAATTGTAGCGGCATCATCCTCAAAGCCGTATGTGTCTTTTAAAAACAGTAATGACTCAGCTAAACGTCCTCTGATATGTTTTTGAGTAAGAGCAACCGTTCGTCTGTTTGAAAATCCCAAGTCGGTTGCCAATGAACGAATTAACCCTATTGCAAAATCACTATTTTCGCGAATTAATTTCATTAAATCGTTTTTGTCAACAATACTTACAACAGTATCTTCGAGAGCAACAGCGGTAGCAATATGATTTTCTTCGGCAAATAAGGCTCTAAAACCCATTAATCCATAGGGTTTTACCATTCTTACAATTTGTTCTCGTCGTCCCACTCCTTCTCTAAAAACCTTTACTTTACCTTCACATAGCACCATTAACCCTATAGGTTCTGTTCCGTCTTTAAACAGAACATCATTTTTTTTATAATATGCACAAGAATGATTCTCTTTTACATACTCTTTTTGCTCAGGTGTTAATAAAGAAAATATTGCATCTTGAGCTTCAAAACAGTTTGAGCAATCAATATTTTTATGAACCATCGTTTTAAGTTGTTTTATGTTAGAAAACATATTTCCTCAAAAGTATAAAAACTTAATTAAATATTAAGTTTTTTTATCGGAAAATTAATTCCTTTACGGAATTTGATTAAAAAATACCCTTAAAAATTTAAGTTTCTAAAAGTAATATTTTTTTATATTTTTTTATAAAAAATTATCTGTGTTTTAATAATACTACATTTTCAACATGATGTGTGTGTGGAAACATATCTACAGGTTGCACTTTTTCAACAGTATAATAATCATCAAACAATTCAAGGTCGCGAGCTTGTGTTGCAGGGTTACAACTTACATAAACAATTTTTTCGGGATTACTTTTTATTATAACATCAACTACTGCTGAATGCATTCCCGCACGTGGTGGGTCGGTAATTATAACATCGGGATTACCGTGTGTTTTTATGAACACTTCGTTTAACACATTTTTCATATCTCCCGCAAAAAATTCCGTATTGGTTATGTTATTTATTTTTGCGTTTTCTTTGGCATCATTTATTGCTGCCTCAACATATTCAATACCTACAACTTTTTTACACAAGTCGGCAATAAAACAAGCTATGGTTCCTGTTCCGGTATAAAGGTCGTAAACCATTTCATTGCCTGTTAAATTTGCAAAATCTCTGACTATTGAATAAAGTTTATATGCTTGATTCGAATTAGTTTGGTAAAAAGATTTCGGACCTATTTTAAATTTAAGATTTTCCATCTGCTCATAAATAAAATCTCTGCCTGAAAATTTATAAACATCCAAATCAGAAAAACTATCATTCATTTTTTCGTTTATAATATATTGTAGCGATGTTATTTCGTCGGTAAATTCATCTTTAAGAAATGTCATTACTTTATTAATATCGTCAGGATTATTTTGTCCGAAAATAACAATAACCATTACTTCGCCTGTTGATGATGTTCTGATTACAATATTTCTGAGAAAACCTTTGTTTTCTCTTTGACTGTAAAATTTAAGACTGTTTTTAAGTGCAAATTCTTTAATTGCCAATCGTATTTTATTGGTTGGTTCAGGTTGTAAATAACAATGTTCAACATCTACAATTTTATCGAACAGTCCCGGAATATGAAAGCCGAGAGCATTCATGTCTTTAGGTTCACCGTCCATTTCTTCTTTTGACAACCAGCGATGAACCGAAAAAGTGTATTCAAGTTTATTTCGGTAATATTTTGTTTGCTCACTGCCGAGTATAGGTTCAAATTCAGGAAGTTTTACTTTGCCAATTCGAGTAAGAGCGTCAACTACTTGTTGGTGTTTATGTTTCAATTGTTCACTGTAAGGTAAAATTTGCCATTTACAACCTCCACATACTCCGTAATGCGAACAAAAGGCTTCTTGTCTGATATCGGAATATTTATAAACTTTTACAGCACGAGCTTCCATGTAATTTTTACGCTTTTTTATTACTTGCAAATCAACCACATCACCCGGCACTACATATGGTACAAAAATTACTTGATTGTTGTATTTTGCAATAGCTTTACCTTCGGCTGCTACTCCTGTTATCTCTATTTGTTCAATAAAAGGTTTTTTTCGTTTTGCTCTTCCCACGTTTATAAAGTTTAATTTTTTGCAAAGGTATAAAAATAGTTGTAAGCAGATAAATGTAAGTTAGTGTCATGTAAAGGGTGTTATATTGTAAGAGTTGTAGAAAGTTTTGTTTGAGAGCAAGGCAAAAATTTTCAAAATAGTTGTAACTATTGTTAAAATTTTGGTATTAAAGAAGAACAATAAAAAAAGCTGCCCTAAAAAGCAGCTTTTTTATATATTATAATTAAAGATTAAGCATTATCAACAGAATACATATATTGAATTAATTCAACAACTTTAGCAGAATATCCCATTTCATTATCATACCATGAAATTATTTTCACAAAGTTATCATTTAATCCGATACCTGCTCCTGCATCAAAGAAAGAGGTGCAAGTTTCACCTACAAAGTCATTAGAAACAACAGCATCTTCGGTATATCCCAATACACCTTTCATAGCTCCTTCGGAAGCACCTTTCATTGCTTTACAAATATCTTCGTAAGAAGCACCTTTTTCAAGGCGAACAGTTAAATCAACAACAGATACATCAGGAGTAGGAACTCTGAAAGCCATACCTGTAAGTTTTCCGTTTAATTCGGGAATTACTTTTCCAACAGCTTTGGCTGCACCTGTAGAAGAAGGAATGATGTTTTGACCTGCACCGCGTCCGCCTCTCCAATCTTTCAATGAAGGACCGTCAACAGTTTTTTGAGTTGCAGTAGTTGCATGAACTGTAGTCATTAATCCTTCTAAAATACCAAAGTTGTCGTGTAATACTTTAGCAACAGGGGCTAAACAGTTAGTAGTACAAGATGCATTAGATACAAAAGTCATATCTTTTGTGTATTTTTCGTTGTTAACACCCATAACAAACATTGGTGTGTCGTCTTTTGAAGGAGCTGACATTACAACTTTTTTTGCACCGGCATCAATATGTCCTTGTGCTTTTTCTTTTGTTAAGAATAATCCTGTTGATTCTACAACATATTCAGCACCTACTTCGTTCCATTTAAGGTCGGCGGGGTTTCTTTCTGAGGTAACACGAATTTCTTTTCCGTTAACAATTAATTTACTGTTTTTTACTTCAACAGTTCCGTTAAAGCGACCGTGTGTTGAGTCATATTTCAACATATAAGCCATGTAGTCAACATCAATCAAGTCGTTAATACCTACTACTTCAACATTGTTACTTGCTGCTGCAACACGAAATACAAAACGACCAATACGACCAAATCCGTTAATTCCAATTTTAATTTTTGACATAATTTTATGATTTTTGAGATTTTAAATATTTACACTTTTTAAATTAAGAGTTATTTTAAAAATGCGGTCAAATTTAAATATTTGACACTATATAAACAAAAAAAAGCCGGACATTCATCCGGCTTTTATTTTTTATGTTGTTTTTTTTAACGTTTTATAAACCTTGTTGTTCCTGTATTATTTTGAGTATTTACCTGAAGTAAATAAACGCCTTTTGGTAAATCTCCAACTTGTATATTTACAGTATTTTCGCCTGACATCAAGTTTTGTGAGCCTAACTTACGAACTGTCTGTCCTGCCATATTTATAATATTAATTGTTGCATTTTGATTTTGGTTTGACACAATGCTAACCTTTGCATTAAATTCAACCGGATTAGGATAAATTTTTATTTTTATGTTATTGTTAATTGCAAATTGTGTGTTAGGCATTTCATCGGGAATACTTTCAAATTCTCTATTTTCAAAGAAACCTAAACCATGGGTGCCTATATAAATACGTCCATAAGTTCCTTTAGCCCATTTTTTAGAAATTTGTTGTTTAATTTGGAATACAGGAACAGGTCCTACGTTTTCTTGGTCAGCATCCCAGCTTACACTGTTAGTGCTTGATATTTGTTCAAATACTCCTTCACTCATAAATACTCCCAAGTCTGTTCCTAACATTACTCTGTGAGCATCTGGTTCCATTTCAAACAATGCACAATAAACAGGTGCTTTAGGTAAGTTTCCGGTTATATTGATAAAGTTCCCGGTGCTTGTATTTGAACCACAATAAGTAGCACGAGTACATAAGTAAACGTAACAGGAGTTCCCATAATTACCTAATGTAACAATAACATTATTTACATCATTAGGGTCACAACTTATACCTGTTATTGCTTGAGAGAACCCTGCTATTTTTGTTATTTCTGTTACAATATTACTTCCGTATTTGGTATCTGCATTATCGTATGTTCTGGCTTCATTCAAATTTGATAATCTGTAAATAGAATTATAATTAGTAGAAAAGAATAAGTTATTTCCGTCAACAGAGAAGCTCATTTGGGTTACATATTCATTATTTTCTAAATAATTGGGTTCAAGAGTTTTCCACCAATCTTTTTCCATAATAGGATCATCCCAGTTGGCAGCTTTTCGTGTTAGCCAAACATACTTTTTCATTCCTAAGGCAAACAATGAATTGTAAGGATCGTGATAATATAAAGTATCATCTTTAAAATATTCTTTATCTGTAGTAACTTTTATGGGGGCTTTAAATATATTGTGGCTGTACATATCTAAAGTAGTATCTTTAGGATAATGTTGTTTACACACAAAAGCTACAACATTATTATTATTCGGGTCGTTATCTGTTTCCCAGTAAGCTATAGGTGTAACAAAACTTGCGGCTTCAATATCTGGATCCCATTCGCCGGTAGCCCATCCCATTGTGTTAGTTAAGTGAGGACTATAAAAAGAATTCCAATCTCTATATTGAGCATCGTTATTTCTCCATAATCCTCCATAATATATTGTAGCAAATGCTATGGCAGGGTTTATTTGAGACATTGCACAATGTCCTCCGTCACCGCCTTTTACTTTAAATCCTGTTTCTGTGGTGTTTCCCCAACCTGTAACAATTAAACTACCATTATCTTGTGTTCCGCCCAATACATATCCTTTACTGTTTATAGCTACAGAATAAAATTGAGTTATATTATAATTTTTATTCATTGTTTTAAATTGGTAAGGAATATTGTCTTTATTAAGATAACCACGGCTAACACCTCCATCACTGCCTATAAATATTGTTTGGGGATTTTTTAGGTCAAATATAATGGAATGTAAATCGGCATGTACATATAAAGAATTAAACGAAGGTAAATTCCAAAGAGTTATTTGATCCCAAGCAAAAAGATTTCCGGCATTGGCAGCTTTCCCTACATATAAATTTAACCCTCCAACATAAACTTCGTCTTTGTTTAGAGGATTTACAGCTATACACATATCATATACTCCTTGATGTCCTAAAGGTTGAAAAAGATCGGAACCACCTTTTCCTATAATAACCCATGTGTCGCCACCATCTTCTGATTTATAAATATTACGCAAATATCCACTATTTGTAGCTGCTATACAATAAACATAATTTGGGTCAGAAGGTAAAAATGTAAATTCCAATCTGCCCACATTACTGCTTGTAATTAATTCTCCTCCTTGGCTTTCATCAAGTCCTGAGCGTAAAACAAATTCCGTTGCTCCTGCTTTTTTCAACAAACATTCATTTCCTATGCTGGCAATAACCGTTCCGTCAGAAGCTATTTTAACATCTGTAGTAAATTTATTATTATAAATAGAGCTTGGCATAGGAACTTTTTCCCAAGTTTCTCCACCGTCTTTAGTTACTCTTAAACCGCGTGCTGTAGCTGCATATATTAAGTTATTATCGGTAGGGTCAGCAGCAAGTTCGCTTACAGCATAAAAAGTATTTTTTGCATCACTGCTATCCCATGTAGATGTAAGTTTACTAAATGTTTGACCTCCATCAGTAGATTTCCATATACCTGCACCCATTATCATAGGAGAAAAGTAGTTTGTTCCGTGAAATCCACTAAAAGCTTCACCTGTTCCAAAGTATAAATCTCCATTTGCAGATTGACAAATAGAAACAATGGCAAGGTTGGCAAAATCATTGGCTGTTGCACCTTCGTATTGAACACGATACCAAGTTTGTCCGGCTGTGGCAGAACGCCAAAGCCCACCTGCAACACCTCCGGCATACATAATGTTTGAATTATCTTTGTCTATTAACAAAGCTCTTGTTCTACCGCCAATGTTATCAGGACCACGGAAAATCCAATTTGAACTTCCTCCTTTTTGTGAACTTAATAATCTTAATTGAGCTTGTGCTTGCTCTACGTCTTTAATGTCAATGGTTTTGGTGATTTGATTTGCTCTAATTCTAGTTAGATATTCAAAAGCACCTTGTGCAGACATCTCATTTTCAATCCCAAAATCATTTTCATTTCTGGGGATAAACTTTCTTTTGTTATTATTTTGTAACGGCGATAAAATAAATAATCCCGCTACAAAAACAAAAACTATGCTCAAATATAAGTACTTGTGTTTCATAATGTTATAATTTCTATTCTTTTTATTTTTTCTAAAATTATTGGCAAGCAATATAAAAAAATTATACTAAAAATATTACCTGTTATATGCTTAAAGTAGTAAATAAAACCTATTTAGCAGCATAAATTTTTTTTTTGTAAATAATTATTTTTTGTTTGTTTTTGATGCTATTGCTCTAGGATTTATAATTTTCCCGAACCTATAACTAACAAATATAGCTAAAAAATAGAATTTATTTTTATCATTAGCCATTATATCTATTTTTTTTGGAAATAAATCAAGATTAACACCCCCTTCTAATGCATTAATCACAATATCTTTTTTGCCGAATTCAAAACTACTCCCTATTTTAATAAAAATTCCCGGCACAAATTTTAATTCGTCAAAACCTTTAAAATAAGAAGCTCCTCCGTATATACTTCCCGCAGTATGAAGTGATGAATTGAATTTTTCTTCTTTTAAAGGATTAATACTTGTTATATAATATACCGGTTTTAGTATCCCTATATTTAACCCACCTGAATAAAAATACCTTACTTCAATACCACCTTTATCTTTTTTATCAAATAATTTTATCAATCGTCCGTAGCCAAATCTAAAATCATAAAAGATATTGTTTTTTCCGTAAATGAATCTTTTAAAATTGGGTTGATACGGATTGTTTATTTTTATCTCTTTTGCATCTTTAATTACAACTAATTCAGCACTGTAAATTTTCTTTTTAAAGGCATTAATCATTTTGCCGTAAGAAAATCCACATCCCCAACCGTTACTGTTGATTGATAAAAAAAAAGTCTTTTCGTGTCGGATAAGAGCTTTTTTTTCAGTATCAATTTCTCCTTGCCCGAAAATTAATACTGAATGCAATAAAACAAATATGAATATTACATATTTCATACTTTATCTCCTTTTAAGGAGAGTAGTTTATAACTTAAAGATTAAGCATTATTCTGTTCAGTTGTCGGCATATCAGCTTTAGAATATGCAGGACAATCAGCAGATTTACAAGAACTCATCAACACAACAACGAAAGCAACAACTGCTAATAAAACTAATATCTTTTTCATAAAATTTTAATTTTATGCCTTGCAACAATGTAATTTAATAATTATATCTGTTGAGGCTATTTATTTAAATAATAATTTTTTTAAACATACAAAGTTAATGATAAAAGTAAAAAAAATTACTTTTTTTTAATTTTTTCCTATTTCCTTTAATAAAATTTCATTAAAATTTTTGTTTTTACTGTTTCTGTAAATTAAAAATGTATTGTAAACAGCTTTTTCATCATTAATCTATTTTTTTATTTTTTTTTGGTTTTCAAGAGTTATTAACTGAATAGCTTTTTTGCGACATGTAATTAAAACAGCTTTTTTAAATTTCCTTGGTTTTTTTTCTTTTAAAGGCACTTTTGATAAATAAACAAGTGTTTTATCAAAATTGTTTAAATTGTAATTTACAATAGCAATATTTACAAGTGCATCTTTATATCTTGGAGAAATATTGAGGGCTTTTTGGTAATATTTTATTGCAGTTTGTTTATCGCCTGTCATATCGTAACTTGTTGCCAGATTATTTAAGACTTGTAAATGATAAGGATGTAATTTATATGCTTTTTCAAATTCAATTTTTGTTTTTTTTATATCTCCTGTTTTTGAAATTCCTACTCCTTTGTAAAAAGGGATAGGCACAGCAAATGCATCTAATGTGTAGTAAGTACCTTCAATGCTTTTAGATGCTCTTATTAACATACGGTAATTCTTTTTTACCATTGCAAACTTTATTAATCTGGCAGCTTTTTCGCCTTTTACCATATCCGATGCCATTTTAATATTGAATATTAGTAACAGCAGTGTAATAATGAATATGACAAAATAAAATATTTTATTTGTTTTTTCAATCTTTTTTTCTTTAATTTTATTTAATGATAATACTAAAGCCATCATTAATAAATACAGCATGTTGTGAGAGATTCTTTCTCGCATAAAAGATATTGACAATACAACCATAAATGCAGTAAGCGAAGAGAATATAAGCAGATTTAAAACTCTGTCTTTTATATCGGATTTTGCCGATGCATTTTTTAGTGATATTACTAAAATGCCTATATACATTATTAAAAATAGCAGTAATCCCGTAAAACCTGTTTCGCCGCCAATCCATAAAAAGTCATTGTGCGTTCGTTGAAAATGTTTACTGCCGTTTCTTATTGCTTCTTCAAAACCATCAAGACCATATTTCGCATACACAATACGCCATTGTCCGGGACCTACTCCTATAAGTGGATTATCACGCATCATCTCTATGGTATTTGCCCAAACTAAAGTTCTTGTTTGTGCTGATGTAGGTTTATCTTTTGAATAAATTGTATTTAATGCTTTTTCGGGATTTAATACTTGTTCTACTTTATCGGTAACAACTTTCAATATTTTAATATCGGTTTTTTTCAAAACAAATGCACCTGCAACAACAACAAAAACAGGCATAATAAGTAAAGTTGTTTTTATCCATAAAGCAATAGATTTGCCGGTTTCTTTTGAATATTTAAAAAACAGGTATATATATAATATAAATGCTATTATTACGAAGAATAAAAATGTAACCGCCCAGCCTCCTTTTGAAACAAGAATGCCAATAAATACAAGCGACAATAATGTTATTGTGATTGAAAATATTCGCCAAAAGCGTTTATAAAAAAGAGAACCGTAAATGCTGAAAGGCAGACTTAAAAATAAAAAATATGCAAACGGATTCCAGTTTGCCAAAGTAGATTTTACATTCCAAATTGCCTGACGAAAATAATATCCGTAGTATTGTGTTGCTTCACTAAATTTTGAAAAATCGGATTTTGTTAATTGCACTATGGCTATAATTAAAAATCCTGCTGTCATTATTATTACCGATTTTATTAAAATATCTTTGCCTGAGCTGTTATGTTTAAGCATTTGATAGAAATAAAACATTGTAAGAAGTAAAAGAAATTCTTTAAATGTTTTATAAACAGCTTCATAGCCGTTTATTGCATGAAATGCCGAAATAATATTAATTAAAATAAACAGTGCAGCTGTAATAAAAATAAAGTGGCTTGTTTTATTAAAAATAAATGTAAAGCGTCCTTTAAAAAAATTAACAGCTAATATTATTGTTATAAGCAGTGCCCAAATACTTAATACAAGATATCGAGAATACAAAACAGGGTCGAGCAGTTTTTTTGAATATACAAAAGGAGTAATAATAAACAGCAAAGCTGTTATTATCAGGTCGATGTTATTTGCAATTTTATTGCTAAACTGTTTTAAAAATTGACTCATTGATTTTTTTATAATAAAAAACAAAATAATTAAAAACCCCGAAATTAATATTTATTATGTTTTTTGTAACATAAAATATGTTTTTTTTATAATAAATACAATTTACCTTTGTAGTTGAATTGATGTTTAAACTCTATTTTGGGTTGTGTCAGTTTATATAATATATTATTATGATAATAAATTTATTAACTAATTTTTAATAAAACATATGGAAACAATATTTAATCATCGCTCAATAAGAAAATATAAGGACAATCCGGTTGATGATACAGTGTTAGAGAGAATTTTAACTGCAGGAACAAGAGCTTCGAATACCGGTAATATGCAAGTTTACAGTATGATTGTGACTAAAGATGCAGAAATTCGCAAACAACTGTGGGAAGTGCATTTTAAGCAAAATATGGTAATGGAAGCACCTGTTCATATTACTTTTTGTGCCGATGTTAATCGTTTTAATAAATGGTGTAAGCAACGCAATGCCGATGCAGGTTACAATAATTTTTTGTGGTTGTATAATGCTACTATTGATGCTGTGCTTGCAAGTCAAAATGTAAGTCTTGAAGCCGAAAAACACGGATTGGGAATTTGTTATCTTGGCACTACCACTTATATGGCAGATAAAATAATTGATATTTTGAATCTTCCGAAAGGAGTTATACCCGTTACATCTATTGTTGTGGGATATCCTGCTGAAACGCCCGAACTTACCGACCGTTTGCCGCTTGAAGGTGTTGTGCATTACGAAAAATACAACGATTATTCGGAAAGTGACATTGACAGAATTTTTGAAGAAAAAGAAAATTCAGAACTTACAAAAAAATTGATTGAAGAGAATCAAACCGAAAATTTGGCTCAGATTTTTACTGACAAACGCTATAAAAAAGATGATAATATCTATTTTTCAAGAGTATTTTTAGATGTTTTGAAAAAACAAGGTTTTATGAATCAGTAAATATTAGTTACGGTGTGAGTTGTTAATTGGTAGCAGAAGAAAAACAAAAAGATGTTGTCGGTAAAGCAAAGACTCACACCGTAACGGTTAATTTCTTGGTTTTAACTAAAAAATAAATCAATACAGTTGTGTTTTAATGTTTTATAAAAAAATATTTTTGCTGCTTTTTTTTATTAATATTACTTTGTCTTATGCACAAAACAGAAAGATAAAATGTGTATTTATTAATGAGAAAGGTATTATAAAAAAAAACATACAAGTAAAACATTGTCAAAATATTGATTCGTTTGCAGTTAGTCTTAAAAAAAAATATATTGATAAAGGATTTCTTGAATTTTCGGTTGATTCTGTTGTTAAGCAAAATACTCAAATAATATTTCACATACACAAAGGAGATAGATATAAAATTGCAGAAATAAAATTTAGCCCCAATGAGTTTAAATCTTTATCGGGGAAATATCTTCTCAAATCTGATTTTTCTCCCGAAGAACTTCAAAAAATAGACAAAAAATTTTATATAAAGATTCAAAATTTCGGATATCCGTTTGCATCTTTTATAAAGCATATTGATTTTATACAAAACAAGGCTTGCATAAATTATAAAGTAAGGAGTGGTGATTTTGTAACTTTTGATACCGTTAAAATATCGCCCGAAAAATTAATATCATACAACTATCTTTCAAAATCAACGGGAATTATTGCCGGTATGCCGTATAGTGCATCATCAATAAAAAACATAAAACAAAATATTAACAGCAGACGATTGTTTATTTTAGATTCGGCATATATAAAAACAGCAGATAATAAGTGTAAAGTAATTTTAAAATTAAAGAAAAGAAAACAAAACAGTTTTAGTGGATTGGTTGGTATTCAGCAAGATAAAGATAATAAAACGCTGATAACGGGAAATATTTCATTGTTTCTTTATAATGCATTTTTAGCCGGAGAAAAAATATCGTTTAAATGGGAAAAACCCGACAAACTGTCGCAAATGCTTAATGCCGATTTTTATTACCCCTATATTTTTAAACTTCCTGTGGGAATAGTGCTTAATGCTAATTTATTTAAGCAAGACTCTTTGTTTACTAACAGTAAATTTGCAGGAGGTATTACTGTTCCGTTTGTAAATTCGGGTGAATTGTCAATAAACGGTAAGTGGCTAAATTCATCGGCAACAAGCAATACCGACCAAAATATAAATTCAACAAAAGGTAAAATGTTTGGAGTGGGGTATTTTTTTTTAAAATCGGATAATTTATATATTCCTAAAAAAGAGGTGTTAATTAAAACCAAAATTTTTATTGGTGACAATACCATTATAAATACTATTTTACCTAACTCAAAAAATACATATGCCGAATGGAAAGGAAGTTTGAATATTTCTGTTCCGATAAAAAACAATTCGTTTAAAATAAAGAACAGTTGGGCTTTAATGAAAAACGATTCTGCAAAAATCAATAACCTGTATCGTTTAGGTGGAATTAACAGTATTCGGGGGTTTGGCGAAAAGTCGATTTATTCAAAATCGTATTTTTACACAAACACGGAATACCGATTTTTTTTAAATAAAGAATCGTATATATATTTGCTTTATGATTGCGGTTTTTTTTATGAACCCGACAATTTTAATTTGTATAAAAACATTTTCAGACAATCAATAGGCGGAGGTATTACTTTAAAAACAAAAGCCGGAATATTATCGATAATTTATGCTGTAGGGAAAACTGAAAATACCACATTTAGAGCTGATAAAGGACAAATACACATAGGGTATGTCAGTAGATTTTAAAAAAAATACATTTAATAAATATACTTTTAATGATAAATAAGTATCTTCACAAATTAATTTTGTATATTAGAATTATAATATTAAAAATATAATATAATATGAAAACCCGTTTTACAATTACACAAAAATTAATAGTAGGATTTGGCATTTTGCTGTTAACTACATTAATTAACGGACTTTATATTTACTCTGAATTAAATAAAAACCAAGAGCTTAATAATAAGGTTATTAATATTTACAATCCATCGTCGGCAAAATTGCAAGAGCTGATTACTTTAGTGAATAATTCGCAAATGCTTATAAAAAATTGGGTTTTTATTGAAAAGCAATCGAATACTCCCGATAAAAAGAAATTGGAGAAACTTCACAATGTTGAATTTCCTGCATTGAAAGACGAAATTGTTGCCATTTCAAAGAATTGGGATGAGGAAACTAAACATAATATAGATTCTTTGCTCGATGTAATAGAAAATAAATTGTTTTCTGAACATAAAGTCATAATGCGTAAGTTAAATTCTTTTGAAAATTACGATGATTTTATGATAATTACAGAAGTAAATATGATGGTAGAAAAAGGCGGTGAAGTTACAAACCTTACAAATAATTTGATTGAGGCAATTTCAAAAATAAAAAGGAATATAGATAACGAAGCAAAAGCCATAAATTTGGAGATGAATAAATCTTTTACAAGATTTAGAACTGTAATTATTTTATTATTAATTATAGTGTCGATATTTATTATTGTATCTGCATTTTTTACCATAAGAAGTATTGTAACTCCGATTCAAAAACTTAAAAGGTTTCTATTATCTATGACTAAAGGTATATTGCCTGAGGAAAAGATGAAAATTAATAATGATGAAATAGGAGATATGGCGGAAGCTCTTAATACTTATATTGAAAATATGAGAAAAACATCGGTTTTTGCCGTTGATATAGGAAAAGGAAGATATGACTCTGATTTTGATGCGTTAAGCGATAAAGATATTTTGGGTAATGCATTGCTTGATATGCGTAATAACCTGAAAAAAGCCGATGAAGAAAATGAAAAACGAACACAAGAAGATGCCATAAGAAACTGGGAAACCAAAGGACTTGCCGATTTTGGCGATATTTTACGTCAAAATAGCGACAATATGGATAAGTTAGCTAAAAATATTATAACTAAACTTATTGATTATTTGGAGGTTAACCAAGGTGCTATTTATATTCTTAACGAAGATGACAATCAAAATAAGTTTTTTGAAATGAAATCGGCAATAGCTTACGGAAGAGACCGTTTTATCAAAAAAACTTTTGAGCTTAAAGAGGGGCTTGTGGGCAGATGTGCATTTGAAAAATTGCCCGTTTATTTAAAAGAACTGCCCGAAGAGTATATTCAACTGACATCGGGATTAGGAACAGCAGAGCCAAACTTTTTATTATTGGTTCCCCTTATGATTAACGATAATGTGCTTGGAGTTATTGAGCTTGCATCATTTAATGAAATACTACAATATCAAATAGATTTTATTGTTACACTCGGCGAAAATATTGCATCAACAATTTCAAATGTAAGAGTAAATGAACAAACACGTCAGTTGCTCGAAGAATCAAAAATAAGAAGTGATGAATTGTCGGCTCAAGAAGAAGAATTGCGACAAAATATGGAAGAGTTGCAAGCTACTCAAGAAGAAGCAGCTCGCAGAGAAACAGAAATGATAAATACAATTGATGCCATAAATAATACTCTTGGCACTATTGAAGTTGATAAACACGGAAATATAACATCGGTTAATGACAATTTCTTATCTAAAATAAAGCTCGAAGCAGGAAACTTGGTTGCCAAATCATTTCAAGAAATGTTTGCTACATCATCGGCACAAGAAAAAGAATTTATGGAAATATGGGCAAATCTTCACATGGGCGAAAGCGGAACTTTAATTACAAATTTTATTACTCCTGATACTGAAATGTGGTTTAAACATACATTTACTCCTTTTAAAAATCAAGCCGGTGAGTTAAATAAAGTAATTGATTTAATTGTTGATATTACCGAACAAAAGTTACTTGAAAAAGAACTTGAAAAAACTAAATTGGATTTGTAAACTGTTATTGACAAAACGGATATTTATTTTTTAGTATTAAATATCCGATTTGTTTTTATTAGTAATATCATAATTTTTCAAACACTTTCAATAATTTGCACTAATGAATAATATTATTGATACTTTAACTCGCTTAGGTACAGAGTTGTATCGCATATCTCAAAATATTGACAACAATAAATATACAACCTTAATTAATAAATCTGTTGCTCAAAATAAATGGTTTACCGTTGATTCAATACAAACATCTTTTCAAGCTATTGCCGAATCGTTACAAAAACATAAAGTTGAACAATGGCTCAAAAAATATGATTTAAACAGTAACAGTAAACCGAAAACTATTGGTGTAGTGATGGCAGGAAATATTCCTATTGTAGGATTTCACGATTTGTTGTGTGTGCTTGTTTCGGGCAATAATATTTTGGCAAAACTTTCGTCGAAAGACAAATATCTTTATCAGATAATAAAAGATATATTTGTAAATATTAACCCTGTTTACGAAAGTAAAATTTCGTTTACCGAAAATATTTTAAAAAATATTGATGCCATAATTGCAACAGGCAGTGACAATTCGGCACGTTATTTTGAATATTATTTTAAAAAATATCCCAATATTATCAGACACAACAGAAACTCTTTGGCAATAATTACGGGAGATGAAACACAAAGAGAACTTGAAAATATAGCCGATGATATTTTTACATATTTTGGATTAGGTTGCCGGAATGTTTCTTTTTTACTTGTTCCTGAAGGTTATAAATTCGACAATCTGTTTAAGGCATTTGAAAAATATAATTTTATAGCAAATCACACAAAATATTTTAATAATTACGAATATCAAAAAGCCGTAATGTTAATGAACCAAGTAAAATTTTTGGACAATGGTTTTGCTATTCTTAAAGAATCGGATTTACTCAATTCGCCGATAGGAGTTGTTAATTTTAAATATTATAAAACAAAAGATGATATAAATAATTATATTGCTGAAAATAAAAATAAAATTCAGTGTATTGTGAGTAAGCAAAAGTTTAATTTTAAAACATATAATTTAGGTATGGCACAACAGCCCGAACTGTGGGATTATGCCGATGATATTGATACAATGAATTTTTTAATTAGTTTAAAATAAAATAATATATACTGAAAATTATCCGTTGTTAACAATAGTTTATATTTAAAAATATTAACTATATTAATTTTGAATAATTGACAATTTGTTTAAAAACAATAAACACATGAAATCATCAATTCTGTTTTCAATACTGACACTATTTTTAATGCAAGGTTTTTCGCAAGAAAAAATTAATATATTTTACAGCAACGGTAAAGTAGCAAGCAGCGGTTCAATGGTATTGGGAAAAGAGCAAGGATTATGGACATATTACGATAGTTTGGGGGTGAAAACTCAAGAAATAGAGTTCAGACACGGTGTTGTTCACGGACGATTAACATATTTTTATCCTAACGGAATTATCGAAAATCAAGGAATATTCAACAATGGTGTGGTTGATGGATTTTATTTTGAAAATTATCCTAACGGTAAACACAAAATTACAGGATATTACAATTTTGGTGTAAAAGACAGCATTTGGACTACTTTTAATAATAAAGGGGAAAAAATAAAAGAAGAATTTTATAAAAATGATACTGCATATGTTGTTAATATGTGGGATAACAACGGCACTCAATTAATTAAAAAAGGAACAGGAGTTTTTATTTCGTATTATAAAAACGGAAATATAAAAGAAAAAGGCGAATATAAAGACAGTTTGCCGAACGGATACTGGAAAAGATATTACATAAACGGACAAATGATGTCGTCGGGACATTATAAAAACGGCGAAGAAGAGGGTAAATGGCTGTCGTATTACAAAAACGGTAATTTAAAAGCCGAAATAAATTACAATAGCGGATTGAATACCCGATTTTATCAAAACGGGCAGAAAGAGATGGAAGGGCTGATTATCAACGGGAAAAAAGACAGTGTGTGGAATTATTGGTATTACGACGGTAAGCAAAAATTACAAATATCTTTTAAAAACGGTATTAAAAACGGTGTAGCAATAAATTGGTTTCCCAACGGGCAAAAAGCCGGTGAAATTTATTACAAAAATAATAAAATGAACGGTAAAGCTACTTGGTGGCACGAAGACGGTAAACTTGATATTGAAGGTCATTTTGTTGATGACGTGCAAGAAGGGTTGTGGACTTATTGGCGAACCGACGGACAAAAAGGAAACGAAGGTCTTTACAAAAATAATAAAATGACAGGACACTGGACATATTGGTATGCCAATGGGGAAGTGTGGAAAGAAGGAGATTATAAAAACGGAATGCGTGACGGACATTGGGTTATTTATTTTGAAAACAAACAAAAATTTCACGAAGGTGATTTTATTAAAGGTAAAGAAAACGGATATTGGCAACGCTGGTTTGAAAACGGACAACTTGAACTTGCCGGATACTTTGCAAACGGACTGATGGACAGTGTTTGGAATGCATGGTTTGAAAATGGCAGTAAAAATTATATTATCCACTATAAAAACGGCATAAAACACGGAAATGCAAAGTATTGGTATCCTGACGGTAATCAACGACTTGAAGAAAACTATGCAAATGGCCAACTTAACGGACAATATCTAACATGGCGAGCAGACGGCAGTAAAGCTATTGAAGGAAATTATCTGCACGGAGCAAAAGACGGTGAATGGCGATATTTTGATAAATACAATAAAATGTTACGCCTTGAGATCTACAAGAACGGTAACGAAAACGGAATATGGAAAACATGGTATAAAGAGGGTCCGCTAAAAAGCGAAATATACTATAAAAACGGAATGAAACACGGAAAAGTAACGTATTATAAAATACGAGGCGAAATTATTTACGATGCTGTTTATAAGAATGATGAAATAGTAAAAGTAAAAACCGATAACCGGAAAAAATAGTTTCAATCATCAAAAAAACGGAACAATTTTTGTTATTTTTCGTTTGCTATAAAAAATAACACATGATTCATGGACAGTAACAAAAATTTTATACATCAATTAGATGAACTAATTGCTCTGTTTGAAAAACTCAAAGAAAAAGCTGCAAAAGAAGGTCTTTTGTTTAAGGATGACCCTATGTATAAAAATTTTGAGCTTTTAACAGGTAATTATAAACTTATTAAGGATAATATTCCGCCCGAACTTATTGAAGAAATGGGAGAGCCGATAAAACAGATGATTATTAAAATGATTAATCAACTTAAAGAAGAATTAGGCATTTCAGAAGATATTACAACCAATGATATCGAAAAAAAATCTAATCTTGAGTTTGTTGACCCGATGATAGAAAATATAATAAGCGAAAATCCGGATGACAATCTTAAAGATGAAGGTATAGATAAGGAACTGAAGAGAATAGATAAACTCTTGAAAGACGGAAATTTATCTGAAAAAGAAATAAATAACCTGCTTGACAGAAGAGCCGAATTAGGACAACAAAAATAACACAACCTTAAATTGTAATAACACTTCCATTATAAATATACTAAATATTTTTTCTTAAACAGCTGTAAAAAAGCAAAGAGTTTTTTCAGTATATTTACAAAAATAATTTTTATAACAAATGAGTAAAATTGTTTTTTCAGGATTGGAAGAAATAAACGAAGCGGCAAAACAATTTCTTGAACAAAATAAAGATTACAAACATTTTGCTTTTTATGGCGAGATGGGAGCAGGTAAAACAACTTTTATTAAAGAGCTGTGTAAAAATCTTAAAACCGTTGATGAGGTTACCAGTCCCACCTTTTCGTTAATAAACGAATATGCAACAATGTCGGGAGAGCCTGTTTATCATTTTGACTTTTACAGGATTAAAGATATTGAAGAAGTTTATAATATAGGTTACGAAGATTATTTTTATTCTGATGATTATTGTTTTGTGGAATGGCCTGAGCTTATTGAAGAATTGCTTCCGGATACAATGTTGAAAGTAAAAATAAATACTCTTGAAAATGGTTCAAGGGAGGTTGTGTTTTAATATAACAATACAAAAAATAATATGGTTAGTTCCGATATGTCAGGATTTAATTTGCATAAAGGCAGATTAATGCCCCAAGAAGAAATGCTTGAAGTAGGCAATAAAAAAAAGAATTTGCGTATTGCTGTGGCAAAAGAACAAGCATCCGACGAAAACAGAGTTGCATTGGCTCCTCATGCCATAGAGCTGCTGGTAAACAACGGGCACGATATTATTATTGAAAAAGGAGCCGGAATCGGAGCAAATTTTTCCGACCTTATGTATAGCGAAATGGGTGGGTTAATTGTTGACGACCAAAAACAAATATTTGATGCCGATATTATTATAAAAATTTCTCCGTTTACCAATGATGAGATAGAACGTTTGCGAGGCAATCAGGTTATAATAAGCTCATTTCAGATAGCAACAAAAACAGCAGACTATATACAAAAATTACAAAAAAAGAAGATAACGGCAATAGGTTATGAATATTTAATGGACGACCGGTTAGAAATTTTTCCTGTCACTCAAAGTATGATGGAAATATCGGGAACCACATCAATACTTATTGCTGCCGAATATTTAAGCAAAGCAAAAAACGGAAAAGGCGAAATGCTTGGCGGTATAAGTGGCATAAGTCCTACCGATGTAGTTATTCTCGGAGCAAGCACAGCAGGTGAGTTTGCCGCACGAACGGCTCTCGGACTTGGTGCTACCGTTAAGGTTTTTGACAGTTCGGTAAAATGTTTACGTCAGATTCAACAACGTTTGGGGTCTCGCATTTTTACATCGATATTACAACCCAGAGTAGTTGCAAAAGCACTAAAAACAGCCGATGTAGCTATTGGAGCAATACCTTTTGAACGCGATATTCAGGCTTTTGTGGTTAGCGAAGATATTGTTAAACAGATGAAGCCGTATTCGGTAATTATTGATTTGCAAATTGATAACGGCGGCTGTTTTGAAACATCGAAAATAACAAGTTTTAATCGCCCTTATTATCACAAACACAATGTTTTGCATTATTGCGTTCCCAATATCCCGTCAAGGGTTTCAAGAACAGCATCGTATGCCATAAGCAATATTATGGGAAATATTTTGCTTGAATCGGGCGATTCGGGCGGTATAAACCAATTGATAAAATATCATGCCGGAGTAAGGGAAAGTATCTATATATACAACGGAGTGCTTACTAAAGAGAGTATAGGGAAACGTTTTGGGTTGCCCTTTCAGGATATTAATCTTTTAACGGTAGCATTTTAATATCAATCAACTTTCAACTACTTAAACATTAAGGGATTAAGAAAATTAAGCGGTTAGAAAATTAAGTTTTTACCATAGAGAACACAAAGTTTCACAAAGATTTTAAATACTTTTACCGCTAAGACGCTAAGACGCAAGGGTTTTTTAACTTTTAACTTTATAAACTTTCAACTTTCAACTCATTACTGTATTATCGCATTTATGCATTAAATCATTGTATTATTTCCTTCGTTGCTAATCCGGCTTCGACAGGCTCAGCCTCCGAAGATATGGTCACTGAGCTTGTCGAAGTGACTTTTGCAAATTAGCACTGTTCTTCGTTGCTAATCCGGCTTTGATAAACTCTCCGAAAAAATCGGAGTAAACAAGCCTCCGCTGTAACTTTCAACTTTAAAAACTTTCAACTCATTACTGCATTATCGCATTTTGGCATTACATCATTATATCATTGAACCATTGTATCATTAAGTAATTTTCAACTCATCACCATTTTTCTAATACTCGTATCGTTTTTTCCACCATTTTGCCAGTCGAGCTCTTATGGTTTCTTCTTGAGTGTTTTTTTGTGGCTCGTAAAACTTTTTTATGCTTGTTTTTTCGGGTAAAAAGTCCTGTTCTGCAAAATTTTCCTCATACGAATGTGAATATTTGTAATCTTTTCCGTATCCCAAGTTTTTCATCAACTTTGTGGGAGCATTTCTCAGATGCAGTGGCACCGGTAAGTCGCCCGATTGCTTAACCTCGGTAATAGCACTGTCGATAGCCGAATATACCGAATTACTTTTGGGGCTTGTTGCCAAATACACCACACATTCCGACAGTATAATTCTGCTTTCGGGCATTCCTATTTTATTTACTGCATCAAAACAGGTATTTGCCATCAACAGAGCATTGGGGTTGGCAAGTCCTATATCCTCAGCGGCAAGAATAATCAATCGGCGAGCAATAAATTTAATATCTTCGCCACCTTGCAACATGCGAGCAAGCCAATAAACAGCCGCATTAGGGTCGCTTCCGCGAATGCTTTTGATAAATGCCGAAATAATATCGTAGTGCATTTCACCCTGTTTATCGTAAACGGAAAGATTATTTTGTAAAATTTCTTCAACTGTTTTATTGGTTATTGTTATCGGTTCACTATCAAAAGAGTTTACCACAAGTTCAAGTATATTCAGCAATTTACGGGCATCGCCACCCGAATATCTGAACATTGCCTCTTTTTCCTTAACGGAGATATTCTTTTTTTTGAGTTCAGTATCGGTTGTCAAGGCTTTTTGTAAAAGAGTATCAAGACTGTCCACATCAAGCGGTTTAAGAATATAAACTTGACATCGCGAAAGCAAAGGAGATATAACTTCAAACGAAGGATTTTCGGTAGTGGCACCAATAAGCGTAACAGTGCCTTGCTCAACGGCTCCAAGCAGACTGTCTTGTTGCGACTTGCTGAAACGGTGTATTTCGTCGATAAACAAAATAGGGTTAGGTTGGTCGAAAAATCGTGAGCGTTTTGCTTTGTCAATAACTTCTCGCACATCTTTCACACCTGAATTGACAGCACTTAAATTAAAAAACATCCGGTTTTGCTGTTGCGATATTATATTGGCAAGCGTAGTTTTGCCCACACCCGGAGGTCCCCACAAAATCATTGACGGCAAATGTCCCGACTCAATGGATTTTCGTAATATCGAATTTTTACCCACAAGGTGAGTTTGTCCGATATATTCGTCAAGGTTTTTTGGACGCATTCGCTCTGCCAAGGGTTGTAGTGCCATCTTTTAATTTTTCTGTTTTTAAATAATAGTTATTTTAATAATAAATTGTGCATTTTGCTGTTTTCTGAAGCAAAAGAAGTTATAAATAGCTATTTACCAAAACGAAAATACAAATTATAAACAATATAGAATAGAATAATATTTTTTACCATAAATATACGAATGATTTTTACGCTGAAAATGTGGTAATTTGTTTGCTCAATCCTACTAATTTTTCAAATAACTTTTTACTTTATAAATTTTCAACTTTTAAAACTCATTACCGGTAAAATGTAATTAGATTAAAAATAAATGAGTTTTAGAATTAATTTGCAGACTGTTGTTTTTTGGTTATTTTAGATTAACCAAAAACCCTATTCACTATGCACAACGAATATTTTTTACACTATTTGTGGAAATACGATTTATACAGTAAACCCCTTACTCTTACCGATGGAACACAGGTTGATGTTTTATTTGCCGGAGAGCAAAACAACAATGCAGGTCCTGACTTTTTTAATGCAAAAATTAAAATAGGCGATACCGTGTGGGCGGGGAATATTGAAATTCACGTAAAATCTTCCGATTGGTTCAAACATAATCACCACCACGATAGTGCTTACGATAATATTATTCTGCATATTGTTGCACAAAACGATACGGATATAACAAGAAAAAACGGTGAGAAAATACCTGTTGCAGAGTTAAAAAGTCCCGAAAACATTTATAATCAATATCTGTTTTTGATGCAAAGTAAAGATTGGATTCCTTGCGAAACATTTATTAACAATATTGATTCGTTTACAATTTTTCAATGGAAAGAAGTCTTGATGATTGAGCGTTTGCAAGACAAATCGGCAATTATAGAACAGCGGTTTATTAATAACAACAAAAATTGGGAAGAGACTTTTTATCAATCGCTGGCGGCAAATTTCGGGTTTAAAACCAATGCCTTACCTTTTGAGATGCTTGCCAAATCGTTGCCTTTAAAATATCTTGCCAAGCACAAAGACCAACTTATGCTTATTGAAGCTATGCTTTTCGGTCAGGCCGGATTATTGCCCGAATCACCGGTAGATGAATACTCAAAAATTTTAGTATTAAACTATAATCATTTGAAAAACAAATTTAAACTTAATCCGCTTAACAGGAATTTATGGAAATTCTCAAAAATGCGTCCGCCAAATTTTCCTACAATACGAATATCACAATTTGCCAATCTTATATACAGGTCGGAAGCTTTGATGTCGAAGATTATTGAAACAGAAAAATTAACCGATTTAAAACATTTTTTCGATGTAGAAACATCGGAATATTGGCAAACACATTACACTTTTAAAAAAACATCTTCGGAAAAAATAAAAAAACTTGGAGATAGTGCCTTTCAAAACATAGTAATAAATGCAATAGCACCGTTTTTTGCCTTTTACGGGAAGACAAAAAATAAAACTGTTTTTATTGACAAAGCTGTAAACTTGCTAACCGAACTAAAACCTGAAAACAACAACATTACACGTCACTGGGAGGTGTTAGGGTTAAAACCTGAAAATGCGTTTGATTCACAATCGTTAATTCAACTTAAGAATTTATACTGCAACAAACGCAAATGCTTAAATTGCCGAATAGGAAATCAGGTAATAAGGTATAAGTTTTAAATGAGTTGAAAGTTAAAAGTTTGTAAAGTTAAAAGTAGGTGTCTAATTGTCTAATTTTTAGCCTCTAATAGTCTAGTTTCTAACTTATAGTAGTTTAACTTCCAGCTTCTAGCATATCGAACAACAGTGAGAAATCCCTTAGCGGTTTAGCGGCTTTGCATGAGATAATAATGAGATAACCATTTTTTATATACCACTATTTAAAATTTAATGTAAATTTGTTGTTTAAACATTGAAAATATGACACAAAAAATAAAAGATATTTTTTCACAATTTAATAATCAAACAATATTGATTATCGGCGATGTAATGATTGATTCGTATATGTGGGGTAATGTTGACCGTATTTCGCCTGAAGCACCAGTTCCTGTGGTATCGGTTACCAAACGCGAACAACGACTGGGCGGTGCTGCCAATGTAGGTTTAAATATTCGTGCTTTGGGAGCAAAACCTGTTATGTGTGCGGTAATAGGCAACGACAGTAATGGGAAAACATTTTTTAATTTACTGAGTAAAAGAGAGATGACCTCACAAGGTATTATGATTTCTCAAGACAGGTTTACTACCGTAAAAACCCGTATAATAAGCAATAATCAGCATTTGTTGCGAGTTGACGAGGAGATAACCGATGAATTAAACGATAATGAAAAAAAGAAATTTATTAAGCATATCGAAAAATTATTTGCAGAAAATAAGTTTAATGCGGTAATTTTTGAAGATTACGATAAAGGTAATATTACCCCTGAAATTATTGATTTTACTGTTTCAAAAGCAAATGCTTTGAAAATTCCCGTACTGGTTGACCCGAAAAAAAATAACTTTTTCGATTATAAAAATGTAACCTTATTTAAACCTAACTTTAAAGAAATTTGTGAAGGCACAAAAACCGACATCCCGAAAGGAGATTTTGAAGCATTGCATTTGGCAACAGACATGCTTATTAACAAACTTAAAGCACAACATGTTATGGTAACACTGTCGGAGCTTGGAGTTTTTGTTACCGAAAACGGAAGTTATCATCGTATTCCTGCACAAGTTCGCGACATTGCTGATGTGTCGGGAGCAGGTGATACTGTGATAAGTGTTGCGGCGTGTTGTTTGGCTGCCGGACTTGATGTTAAAAAATCGGCTGCCGTTGCTAATATTGCCGGCGGTTTGGTTTGCGAAAAAGTAGGAGTAGTGCCTGTTGAAAAAGATATTTTAATGAATGAAGCGGAATTATTTTTTGAACACAAACAATAACCTTATTTGTTTTATTCCGTAATAAAATTTAATTAATAAAAAATAAGATAAAATATCCATGATAAAAATAATTATTAACACACACTGCTTGTTCCGAATTTATTTCGGAAACAATGATTATTTTTGTTATGCGGTTCCATCTGACTATTGAAAAATAAATTATAAACAGATGAATAATAAAAAGACCTAACAGGTTTTTAAAACCTGTTAGGTCTGAAATATATAAAATATAAACAGATGAAAAGCGACATTGATATAGCAAAAAAAGCAAATATAAAACCCATAAAAGAGATAGGAGCAAAGCTGGGAATTGATGAAAACATGATGGAATTTTACGGCCATTACAAAGCAAAACTTCCGTTAAAATTAATTGATGAAGGAAAAGTTAAAAAAAGCAATCTTATTCTTGTAACAGCTGTTACGCCAACACCTGCCGGTGAAGGAAAAACTACCACATCAATAGGGTTGGCACAAGCAATGAACCGAATAGGCAAACAAACAATTGTGGTTTTGCGTGAGCCGTCGTTGGGACCTGTTTTTGGTATAAAAGGAGGAGCTGCGGGAGGCGGTTATTCGCAAGTAATTCCCATGGAAGATATAAATTTGCACTTTACGGGTGATTTGTCGGCGGTAGAAAAGGCTCACAATCTTTTGGCAGCATTAATAGATAATAATATCCACAGTAAAAAGCACAATATAGGAATAGACCCGCGAACAGTTGTTTTAAAAAGGGTTATGGATATGAACGAAAGAGCTTTGCGTAAAATTGTTATCGGACTTGGAGGAACTACCGAAGGTGTGCCACGCGAAACAGGTTTTAATATTACTGCTGCATCAGAGGTTATGGCAATTTTATGTTTATCGAAAAATTTAAAAGACTTGAAAGAGAGGTTGGGAAATATTTTTGTAGGTATGACATACGACGATAAGCCCGTATATGCTCGCGATTTGAATGCTCAAGGAGCAATGGCGGCATTGCTTAAAGATGCCATTAAGCCGAATCTTGTGCAAACATTGGAAAATACCCCTGCAATTATTCACGGAGGTCCGTTTGCAAATATAGCTCAAGGAACAAACTCTATTATTGCTACAAAAACAGGAATGTCGTTGTCTGATTATGTGGTTACCGAGGCAGGTTTTGCATCGGAGCTGGGTGCCGAAAAGTTTTTTGATATAAAGTGTCAAACAGCAAATTTTAAACCTGCTGCAGTGGTTATTGTGGCTACAATACGAGCTCTTAAATATCATGGAAGTAAACCGTTGAAAGAGCTTACCGAACCCGATGCCGAACTGCTTATGGCAGGATTGCCCAATTTGGATAAGCATATTGAAAATATGCAATATTTTGGTTATAATCCGATAGTGGCAATAAATAAATTTGATACCGACTCTCCTGAGGAGATAGAGATAATTATTAATCATTGTGCCAGATTGGGTATTAAGGTTTCATTGGTAGATTCGTGGGCAAAAGGTGGTGAAGGAGCTATTGATTTGGCTGAAAAGGTTCTTGAAGCAATTGCCGAAGAGTCGGAAAACTTTAATCCCCTTTATGATTACAACTGGACTATTGAGCAAAAAGTAGAAACCGTAGCAAAAAAAATGTATGGTGCAAAGTCTGTTCAATTTGGTGTAAAAGCAAAAAAAGATATTAAGAAAATTGAGGCATTGGGACTTGATAAACTTGCCATATGTATTGCCAAAACACAAAAATCGTTGTCGGACGATCCAAAATTAAAAGGACGACCTAAAGATTTTATTTTAAAAATAAGAGAAATAGATATTTCAGCCGGAGCAGGATTTTTAATTCCCATAGCCGGTGATATTATGCGTATGCCCGGATTACCGTCGAAACCATCGGCAGAGCTTATTGATATTGACGAAGACGGAAATATTACAGGATTGTTTTAATACAATGATAAAAAAAAGATTTATATTAATAATACTTATTTTTTTTGGTGGTATTTATTTATACTTCTCAAAAACTATTGTTGCACAGCAAAATAATTCATTAAAAGAACTAATAGCAATATATAATGCTTCAGGAAATAAAATTAAAAATGCATATCCCGACAGTGCATTGGCATTCTATCAAAAAAGTTTAAACTTATCGAAGCAGATAAACGATTCGAGTAATATTGTTACTGCATTAAACCTGATAAGTTCGGTTTATACAATAAAAAGTAAATATGACAGTGCAATACTGTTTTTAAACAAGAGTATTAAAGTTAGTCGCGAAAGTAATAATAAAGAAGGTGTTGTAAATGTATATAACAACAGGGGGCGTCTTGAAATAGAACGTGAAAAGCTTGATGAAGCAAAAAAATATCTTTTACTGGCAATATCAAATACTAAACAAATAAACGATTCGATTTTACTCTCAAAAGTTTATAATAATTTGGGATTATTGTATAAACGCCGACACAATTACGATAGTGCCTTATATTATTATCACAAAGCATTGGAAATTAAAGAAAACTTAAATCTTGAAGGAACAGTAGTAACTCTTAACAATATAGGATTAATTTATAAAGAAATAAGTGAACTTGATTTGGCTTTGCAATATTTACACAGAGCATTACAAAAAGGTAAAGAAGAAAAAGACAGTTACAGTAAAGCAATAGTATTAAATAATTTGGGGTTTATATATGAAGCAAAAGGAGAATTTAATAAAGCATTAAAGTATTACCAAGAGTCATTTGAAATAATATCCGAATTTCACAATTTATCGCGATTGGCAACATTGCATAATAATATGGGGTCGGTATATGTAAAAAAGAAAGAATTTAAAAAAGCTCACGAGCATCTACAAAAAGCATTAAATATTAATATTCAAATAAATAGCATACGCGGACAGATATATTCTCTTTTGGAATTAGGCGATTTTTTTGAAAATCTTGAAATATATCAAAATGTAATAAAAAATTGCAATAAGGCTTTAACATTGCTCGATAATGTTAATGACATGGCTCTTACATCAGAAGTTTACGAGAAACTTTATCGCTCATATCAAAACTTGCATCGTTACGATAGTGCTCTCTATTTTTATAAAAAATATACCTTGCTTAACGATAGTATTTTTAACACTTACAGCAAACGAAACATTGAAAAACTTGAGGTAGAATACCAAACACTAAAAAAAGAGAAAGAAAATCAAGAACTTATACGTGAAAATCAAATAAAAGAAGAAAAAGTAAAACGCTCATTACTTATTGTCGCCATATTGTTTGTTGTTTTAATTTCAATAATTATTATAGGTTTATTTTATATTAAAAGCAAAATCAAACTTGAGCAAACTTATAAACTTGTATTAGAACAACGAGACAGTATTAAGCAGCAAAGCGAAGAGCTGAAAAAAGCATATAAAAAACTTCAAGAGTTTTATAATTTTAAAGAAGAACTTACGGGAATGATTGTGCATGATATTAAAAATCCGCTCAATGTAATATTAAACACAGCTACTACCAATAATATACCTAACAAAGATTTGATAATATTAAATTCGGGTAAAAAAATTCTAAATTTGGTAATGAATATTCTTGATGTATATAAATACGAAGAAAAAACACTGTTGCTGTCTCGCAGTAGACAATATATTAATTCACTATTACTGAGAGCTAAAGAAGATATAAGTTATATTGCATCCGAAAAAAATATAAAAATACAAATTGTTGCCGATTATGATTTTGAAGTCGATATTGATGAGTCTGTTTTTGAACGTATTTTAATCAATTTGTTAACCAATGCTATCAAATTTAGTCATATGGGAAGTGTTATAATTATTAAAACAGAACCCGCAACAAACAGTAAATTTATTTTACACATAATAGATAAAGGAGAAGGTATTCCGCCGGAACATCTTAATAATATATTTAATAAGTTTGAGCAACAGAAAAATAAAAAATTCGGTTATTCAGGTTCTACCGGACTAGGGCTTACATTTTGTAAAATAGCAACCGAATCACACGGTTTTAGTATTGGAGTTACATCAGAACAGGGTAAAGGTTCCGATTTTTTTATTAATATTGATTATTTTAAAACTAAAATATCAGATATTGCTAAAAATTCCGATAACGAAAAATATATATCCATATCATATGAGAATAAAAAATATCTGTTTGAGCATATACTGCTTTTACAAAAAAAAGATATTTTTGAAGTGAGTGATATTAGAAAAATATTAAAAAATATTGAAAAAAAAGACAGTGAAATAGTTGAATATTGCAATTTAATAGAAGCAAGTGTATTGAATTGTAATCAAAAAATGTTTAATAAATTGATAGATACAGTTTTAAAAATGTAAAATATTTATACAATCTTTCTATTCGTAAAGGAAAAGATTGATTATAAAAGATTATTATATTAACAATTTTTGTATTTTGCTCAAAGTAAATAATGTTTACAAGCATAATATATTAAAAATAATTACCATTAAATACTGTTGATAATTTTACAATAATCACACAAATGAACAGATATAAAATATTTATTGTAGATGATAATATTGATAATTTAAAAACATTTATCTCAATTTTTGAGCAGTGTTGTCCGTTTTATGATATTTTTCAAACCAACAATCCGCTTAATGCTATTGATATAGCATTAAAAATAAATCCTAATCTTATTATTACAGATTGGGATATGCCTAAGTTGTCGGGTATTGATATTATAAAACAGCTAAAAGAAAAAAAAGAGACAAAAGATATTCCTGTAATTATGGCTACCGGAGTACACATTACATCAGTTGATTTACAAAGTGCTCTTGAAACCGGAGCTGTTGATTTTATACGAAAACCAATTGACCAAATTGAACTTATAGCCCGAACACATTCAGCATTGTTAATATCCGAATATCAAAAACAGATAATTCAGATAAAAGACAAAGAACTTACCGAAAGTGCTCTGCATCTTATTAAAAGTAATGAATTTAATGAAGGAATAATAAAAAAATTAAACAAATTAAATACATATTTAAGCAGTAAAAATAACGATGCCCAACAGCTGATGAATTCTATTGTAACCGACCTTAACAACAGAATAAAAGAAGACAGTTGGTTTAGATTTCATTTGTCTTTTGATAATATTCATAAAGATTTTAAGCGTAACCTTACCAAAGAATACCCCGAACTTACATCTACCGATATAAATATATGCACTTTTATCAGGTTAGGTATGAATATTAAAGATATTGCATCGGTATTAAACCTAAGCCCTGATAGCGTTAAGGTATCTCGCTCACGACTCAGAAAAAAATTAAAACTTAAGCAATCGCAAAATTTCGAAACTTTTTTACTGGGGTTTTAATACACAAAATCATATCAATATTAAAAAACATTTTACATTTCTTTTTAAAATATATAACAATTATTAATAATAACTTTTTTCTTTTATTAAAAAAGTATTAAATTTGTGGTTCTGCAATAATATGTAATAAATATATATTGTTGTAAAATTATTTAATCAAAAAAATATATCTTTTAATCAATTTTTTGATTAAAAGATTTAAAATAGGGGATAATTAAAAATAATTAATAATTAAATTTGTTTAATACTAACTTAAAAAATAGAAAATTATGAGAAAGATTACTTTATTACTTGCTTTAATGGCATTTGTGGGTTTCTCTTTTGCTCAAAATTGTGAGTTGAGCAAAGCCAATGAAATTGAGATAGAAAAGGTAAACTATCAACAGCAAACAAAAGCTGCATTTGATGTAATTTGGTCTGAAGATTTTGATGGAGACAGATGGCAATCAACGGTAACAACAGACGGACAGGGTTATAAACTTAACGAAACTGCAACTTTACCTGAGGGTTGGAAAATTGTTGATAAAACTGGAAATAAATATTACTGGCACTGGTCAGATGTTGGACCTAGAGGTGTATATACAAATGACCCTTTTAATGCTCCGAACAATGTAAATTTAGATCGTATTTCCGGTTCTACAGATAATGGAGTTATGATGCTTGAAGGTGATTGGTTTAATTCAACTGAAACTGGGCAAATGGCAAATCCGGCCGTTGGTATGGATGCTTATATCCAATACGGACCTATTGATTTCAGCAATCATACAAATGTAATTTTTAATATGAAAATGTATTATCGTTATTGTTGTTCTGCAAATTCTATGGTTGTTGAGTTTTCAACAAATTACAATCCTGCTGACAACACAGGAGACTGGGAACTTGTTCATTTAGATAATCTTACAAATATTAATGCTTATACTGTTCCTGAAGAGAGAGATCAACATATTAATGTTAGTAATATTGTAGGAAACGAAAGTTCAGTATATTTTCGTATTCATCAAATAAATTCAAGTCACTATTTTTGGATGATTGATGATATTAAATTTTATGTAGCACCGGATAATGATATACAAATGAAAGATGGTTGGGCTGATTATATATATGATGCTACAACAAAAAAATATGCTTTATTTAGTGATGCAAGATACAATTTTTGGGGTGGATATTCTCAAATACCAAATAATGTTGTAGGTTCTTTTGTTAAGTTTAGAGGAGCTGTATATAACAATGGTATTAATGAAGCAAAAAATGTTGTTTTAACAACAAAAGTATTTAAAGATAATCAGGAGATTTATACAAAAAGCACATCACCTAAAAATTTATTATCTGCCGCTAATGATACTTTATCTATATCTTCTGCTAATTTTATACCTGTTGAAGTGGGACATTATCAAGTTTCAATGACTATTGCTATGGATGATGTTGATCAAAACACAACAGATAATGGTTGGGAATATAATTTCTCTGTTGTTCTTGATACAGTATATTCAAGAGTAAGACATGGTAATGAGGATAAATTTGGAGATTCATCACCCGCTAATTATAAAAATGGTGGAAAAGATGGTGATATGTGTGCTCAAAGATATATATTCCCTGTTAGTGAGGGAACTGTTAAAGTAAAGGGTGTTTATGTATATATTACAAACCAGCGTAAAAATGCCGATATGTTAACTGCTATTGAAAATGGTGAAGTAGCATTACAAGGTGTTATAGCTAAGAGAAATTCAGAAGGAAAAATTGAGGAAACAACAGTAAAATCTAATCAATATAATTTATTAGTTAGCGATACATCTACATGGGTATATCTTCCGTTTAAAGATGAAGGTAATTTAGAGTTACCTATTGAAGAAGCAAAAGAATATTTTGCATCAGTTGCCATATATACAGGTAATGAAAATCTTAAATTTTATATTGGTACAGATAATTATTTCTTTAAACAACCAATAAAAGGAGGATACCTTAAATTTAAAAAATGGGGATATTGTAGTGAAAATTTTGCTATCGACTTAGTAATTGATAATCCTAATGTTCCTGATGCTGTTAACGAAACAAGAGCACTTAACAATGTGAAAATTTATCCTAATCCGTTTAATAATATTGTTACCGTTGCAAACTTAAGCAACAGCAAAAACATTATTATCAGCAATGTATTGGGACAAACTGTAATGAATGTTCCTGTTACAACTTCTAAAGTTGAAATTAACACTGCTGACTTAGATAAGGGTGTTTATTTAATCACTATTGTTGACAACAATGGTAATACAAGAACTGAAAAATTAGTTAAAAAATAATTATAACTAAAGTTTTATAAAAAAAAGCTCTTGGAAATTTTCCAAGAGCTTTTTTTTATGTTTTATATTAGTAATAATAGCTCGTTGTGTATTTTACAATGCGTTGATTATCATAAAAATAACCACAAAATTTATTAAACTCGACTTATGCAGTAGGAGTTGTGAAATAGTGAACTTACGGCATTTAGTAAGGGTTAACCCCGATTTAGAAATACACCATTTTGGTTATTGTCCAAAATAGATGTAGTTTTTTATCGCTATACAATAGAAAACTATTTTTGTTTTCTATTGCATAGTTTGGGTT